>Ga0187217_1000256_pt1 | contig 22122 bp, 8 predicted proteins | sample 15SPOviralmetaG_FD_130165 | JGI IMG/M metagenome (GOLD analysis project Ga0187217, IMG submission 130165) | Marine viral communities from the oligotrophic San Pedro Time Series (SPOT) site, San Pedro Channel, CA, USA - 15 SPOT_SRF_2010-09-15... | ecosystem: Environmental > Aquatic > Marine >... | reverse complement strand
TGCACTTCCACAGAGAATTCAAAGAACTCTTAGAAGAGATGAGGAACTATTATCTATCTACTGCGAGAAGAAAGGTGGAGTCACGTTCTTCTCTGGTATGAATGATCGTGGTGAGTTCTTTACTTGGGATGGAAGAATCAAACCTGTTGAGAGATTCATCAGTGAGGTTGGTAATGACTTCACCGGAGTCTTTGATGACCTGTATGTAAGAAACACTCTGCGTGTTGGTGGTGGTCCTAACAGAAACCTGCCTTCTGAGTTCAGAGGACCAGTCAACTTCACTAATAAGATTACTAACACTGATGTGGTTGATGGTATTACTGCAGTCAAACTGCAATTACAGGGCAATGCTCAATCAAATCCATCCTTCCAGGTTGGTTCTGATGCAAATCCATCTCTGATTGTTAATAAGTCTACTCAAAATGTTGGTATCAAGACTGCTAATCCACAATTTGAACTGGATGTTAACGGAACAATCCGTGCTAACATTTACGAGAACTTCAAGTTAAGTGATCTTCCTAATACCAAAACTGAGGAAACAACCTTCGAGAGAAACCGTATCCTAAAAGTTAACAGTGCAGGAACGGGTTATGAGTTAGTTGATATTAATGTTCTTCCACTCTACAGACTTTCCAGTTATGGAGTCAGTAATGATGGACTAGTTCACACTGGAATTGGTGCTACTGTAGGTGGCAAACTGCAAATTACTGGAGTTAGCACTTCTACATTCTCTACCGGACAGAAAGTTAAGTTGTTCGGTGTCGGACTTTCTACTTCTCCAGTTACAGTTAATCCTTATACATCTATTCCATCATTCACCAAGATTGGATCTAGTGCTACCAATAGAAGGTATCGTTACTGGTCTGCTCAGTTCAATCTGAGAACTGGTGATGTTGGTATTGGTACGCAACTTGATCCAAAGGCAGGTGTTGGTCACACCACCATTGATAACTTCAATGATTTAGAACACATTTCTGTCACACTCAATAGAACTAACGGAAGTGCTAATGGTATTCTCCTCTACCGTCAAGAATCTGCTGATGGTGATGCTGCTGATATCAATGAAGCAAAATTAATTGGTATTCTTGGACCTAAGGAACTTGGATCTAACACAAGCGGCATCATCTATAAGGACTTCGGTGTTTATGATCAGACTGCTTGGAGTAACAACTCCACGAAGAATGAGTACCTTGGAATTGGAGAGACTACTATCAATCCACAAATTCACTTCCCAACTATTGGAACAGAAGGTAAGAGAAGGGGATGGTCGTTGGACGAGATCGTATCCATCGGTAATAGCAGCATCACAGTCAACAGAGCATATGATTTCAACAATGCTGTTGGATTTGGAACTACCAGTTCTCTGAATGTTGTTCACGATAATACTTATGCCCTTACTCAAGCAATAGATGATATTGTTGCAAGAGGTGGTAGTTACCTTGAACTTCCAAGCGGAACATTCCTCGCAGAGAAACTCATTGTTCCGTCTAACTTTACTATTACTGGTGTAGGAAAGAATTCAGTTCTGAAGCAGCAGTACTTTGCGAATGATGAAACTGATGGAGGAGGAAATACTCTCCAAAATGATAATGTATTCGTCGGTATTGGTACAGACAACCTTGCTAAAGACATTACATTTAGTGATTTTACGGTTGATGGTAACAGTACTAACCAGTATAGATTCCCTGATACAGCAAATGATGATTCCTATATGGTATATCTGAAAGGATTATCATCAGGACTCATAAGAGGTATTGAACTTCGTAATAGTCCAATGCATGGTATGACTATTGAGGATAGCGCCAGAGTATCCATCGAGAATTCAACATTCGTTGATGGTGCATTAACTGATAGGTATCCATACGAACCACTTAATGCATCAAAGACTACAAGTTTGAGAATCAATGACTGTCTCTTTGAGAACTTCCCTGCTGCTGTTGATGTATCTGCTTCTACTGTAGTTGCTACTGGTGGTAACATCATTCGCAATTGTGGTCGCGGACTCCTCACATTTGCAACCGGCAAGATCACAACCACTGATAACATTATCCTTGGACCTGCTGATGAGTTCATTCCATCACCAGATATCTACGATAGTGACTTCAACGGTATTAATGTCACAGTCGATACAAGTTCAACCTTCTTTGGTCCTGTTCTACAGTATGTTGAAGATGGAGAACCTAAGGACATCAGTTCCAATAAGGTTACCATTACTGCTGGTATCGGAACGATGGTTGGTACAGGTTCCACCCTTCAAGGTGAAACAATTGGAACTAAGTTCCTTGACTTTGATATCCATACAAATAACCAAGAATCTGGTGGATTTGGTAGAGAGAATGGTTACATTCAAACTAAGTTGACTCAGAGTTCTGCTGCAACACTTGCTAATGTGTCAAATACACAACTTGGATATAGTATTGTCGGTGTTGAATTCCAAGACATACCAGTCGGTCTAACTACTTACATCGGTATCCAAACAGGTGCTTGGTATAAGAGTGGTATCAGTACTGTTGGAGCTGGTACAACTGAGTACAGAGTTACACTTAATGATTCAAATCAATTTGCTTCTATTGCTGTTGGAGACATTGTTAAACTTGTTGATCACGGTGTATCACCAAGTCTTTCATCTAAGGAACTTACTGTTCAGCAAAAGGTTAGTATCAGTTCTGATGAAAAACAAATTAGATTAGTTGGCATTACAACCACTTCAGTCACCAACGGTGGTGAATTGTCGAGTGGTGTGAACGGATATATAAGTATAAGGAAGCAATTCGTAATCGCCAAAGGAAGAGTCGGAGTAATCTAATCCATGCCAGACAATACAAACGTAAATGCTAATTCAGCAGTCACCGTTGTAGGTAGAACTGCTCCGGTCCCTCCTGGTCAACAAAAATCTGATAAGTCAATACCTGTTGTTATTGCAAGTGACCAGTCAACTATCCCTGTTGCTGAACAAAATAAAATTCAGTCGGAAGTTGCACTGTCACTTCTGGGTATTCCTAGATCTGAAGTTGCTCTTGGTATTTTTGCCGACGTTAACACCTACGATGTTAACCCTACAGAATGGACAGCAACACCAGAACAGTTTGCTACTGTATCTTCAGCGGGATACACTGGTATTGGTACATTTGGATGGGGTTTGACCCATGTTCCTGAGGAATCTGGAGCACTGCTCGAAGCACCACCTAATAAGTCTGCTATCTTAACATCCAAAAGATTCTTTAGATATCAACCTGGTCGTGTATCTTCTGCTACGTTTGGTGTTAAGACTACACTAATTGATAGCGATGGTGTTGATGTATTCAATCCAGCAGTTCGTAAGTATGGTATCTTTGATAATTACGATGGATACTATTGGGAGACTAGAAATAATGGAACCGGAGATAACTTCAGTGTAGTAAGAAGATCTCAAGCAAATACTTTTGTAAATCCTGTTGCATTTGGTAATGGATCAGGTGAACAGACACAGGATTTTGGTGTAACGAATCCTTACGATCCTTTGGAAGCAAGAGCATCTGAATCTGTTGGTGCTGGTGCTACTTCTGTTCCTACAGGATATACTAATCGTAAATTAGGTGATCTTGTTATCTTAAGAGATAACCTGATGATGACCCATGCTGGTGTCTATGATGAGTCACTTCTACAACCAAAGCATGAAGTAGGAATTTCATCCATATACGATGCTAACGTAATTAGCATGGTTGGTCTTGCTAACTCAATTACAAACGCAGTGTATAATATCAGCACTGGTTTGATGACAATCACAACCGAGAATGATCACGGATATAAGAATGGTAAGTTCGTTACCTTGACTGGTATCGGAATGACCTGTCAGTATAGTTCAACACCAAAGTATTATCCACAAAGAACAACTGGATATAATGTTGTAAGAGTTGATGGTGTAAAACAGTTTACAGTTAATGTCGGTGTCTCAACCGTTCAGACATTCTATGCATCTAATGGTGGTGGATATGTTGTTGGTCTTTCAACTGGTCAGTATGTTTCTTATGATAAAGGTTCCAATGGATCTGCAATTGGTGGACTGACTGACGAGAAGATTTATAAGGTTGGTGCAGTTGGTGTTAACACTATCACTGGTATCAGTACTGCTTCACTTGTAGACTTGAATGGTACTGCTGTAGCTGGACTTTCTAATGGTACAGGTCTTACATCACATAAGATCTGCACTCCAGTTCCATTCGTTCAACCAGTTGCTAGCGGTTTAATTACTGGAAAGAATAAGTATACTACCGTAGAATCAACTGGTATGTTCCCATATCAGTATACTAAAGCTGATCAAACTAATGAGGGATACATTAAGACTGATCGTCCCGTAGGAGAAACTGCAACCCTTAAGGCAGAGATTCAAGCTGTTAATGATTACTATAGTAAGTGGGTCAATCAGAACGTTGATATCCAATACTGGGGAGTATACGAATATCGTGTTCCGAGAACTAGATTTAGCGGTGACCGATTAGATAATACTGAAAAGAATCTACTCTTCAGTGATAGTGTTGCAACTAATAGACCTGGTGATCCTGTAACTGATGCAAATACAGGAGAAATTTTAACTGATGTTAGTATCTGGGATCTTGATTTCGACAAGGTTGCCATGTATAAGATTGAGTTCTCATGGTATGGTGCTGTGGGTGCTCTGTTCCTCGCATACGTGCCTGTAAGCAACGGAGAGGCACGTTGGGTTAGAGTTCACCATCTACGGGCATCAAACCAGTTGAAGGTCTCCTCACTGGGCAATGCGACCCTTCCTATCACGTATATGGTTTACGGTGGAGGTAGTAGTGCTGCTGCTAGATATGGTTACGCTCCCGCCCTGAGGACAGACTCAGCGTTTGGATATGGATCTGCATCGGAACATATTGTTAAGTATGGTGCTTCATATTACATTGATGGTGGTGACCGTGGAACCGTCAAATTATTCAGTCATGGAACCCCACAAGAAGAAGAAGTCTTCGGGTTGAAGAGAAAGTTCACAGTTGGATCTGGATCAACACAAGCAAATGTTAATAATGCAACTGTTACATTAGATCCATTCATTGCTGCTGGTGCAACATCAGGTTTATCTACTGCTTATTATACTGGTGCAAAGATTATCACATCCGATGCTCTAGACCAAAATATTGAAGTCACATATGTAAATACTTCTAATGGGAGATTGCATCTCAACTCTCCTTTGAATTCTACTAGTCATCCAAATGGTATTACTATTATTCCTAACCGTGTAACACCACTGGTTGGTATTAAGTGTAGAGACTTTATCCAAAGCAGCACAGGTAGAGACGTAAGAAATAGAACTCAGGTATATCCCACCAGACTTTCTACTGGTTCTGATGCTGTTATCAAGGTTGACCTTCTGAAGACACCACTCTTCCAGACAAATTCTGTAATCGTAAAACCATCTGCAGCACTTCCACAACTTACTTCTGAGATTAATATTGGTAAGAGAGGTAAACCAACTGTTGTTGCAGTTCCCCTTAACACATACACTGGAGCACATACATTTGTTCCTGGTAGTAGTGACCTTCCAAACGCAATTGCTTCTCTGAATACTAGCACCAAGTATGTAATCACTGCAGCTGCATATGATTCATCAACTGGTCTTATCACTGCAACTACAGGTTCTGCTCACGGATTGAGTGCTGGAACTGAAATTAGAGTTAAGAAAGAGTCCTTAGCATTCACTTGTTCTCTGGATAGTAACACTGCTATTAAAGTATATCCTCGCACTACTGACCCAATCTTTGATGGTAATGCACCAGGCGGTGATGATTTCGACGGAGCAATCTCTGGTGATTATAGTAGACCAGTGATACTTCGTAGTGGAACGACTGGAAGCACATTAGTATTCAGTGTTACCACTGATAATAACTCTGCTAGTGTTCCTTCATCTGCTGAATACATCAGAGACATTGGTGGTGGTGCTTATGGATACTTCAGAGGACGCTTTGAAACTGATGCTACCGCTAAACCAATCTCGGTTCTCGGTTACCTAGAGAATAGAGGAAAGGATAGAACAAAGGGTATTGATAATGATGACTACTACTTCTATGCATTGAATGCAACTTCTGATTCTATCGTTCTGAATACTACAGAACCATTCATTAGAGAAGAGGATGCAGACCCAGAAGGAAATACAACTGCTACTGAACCTGCATCGTTCACACTTGCTCAACTGTCTTCCATTAAAGTTGCTCCGCAACTTAGGTCACCGATACCAAAGACTGGAACGATTGTAGCGAGTCTATACATTCCTGCATCGGGTGAGAACTATGACTTATCACCATACTTTGACTACAATAAAGAGTATCTTTCATTCCCCCTAACTAATATTGTAGACAGTTTGTATCTGTGTGGTTCTACTCAGAAGAATTACTTGGCAGACAATGTATTCTCTCCATCAGCAACTACACCTACGGCAAGAGCAAATGTGTCTGCAAGTCTTACTTGGGAGGAGCAGTGATCCATGGCAAATGGGGGAAAGGATGTAAGACTGGGCGATGACAAACGTCCAGTCAGTATCATACCGAATAACGAAGATTTTCTATACAATATTCAAAACGGAGAAATATTAACAGACGAGTTTGGAACCCCTCTGCTTACAGAGGTTGATCAGTTTTTTGGTTTAGACAATACAGCAGCAAGATCTACATCTATTGTATTTCCACCAAGTCCAAAGGATGCATTTGGTAGATTGATTTTCAGTTCTGTTGGAACATTTTCAACAGTTACATATAATGCTAACTTTGATGTTCGTATCAATGCCGCAAGTGTGTTACAGCATGGTGGATCTACTGTTGGTTTTGGAACAACTGTTGCTCTTGCTACTGGTAGTTCTCTTAATGGTAATTTTGTAGATGTTGGTCTGGGTGTATCTGCTATACAGTTTACACAATTTCCTTTCCTTGATGTTAAAACAAAGACTGATCAGGGTTCAGACCAAAGAAACAAATTATATTTTCTTGATGATGTTCTTAATAATCAAGTTGCAGTTAATGATAAGGTAGATGGTGTTGGTATTCCAGATGGAACTTTCATATCAAAGGTTTTTCCATCGTTTGTGGAGATGTCAAATAATATTGACACTACTAATGTATCTGGTATCACAACCAATACGATAGAGATTAGGAGAGGAACTCTTACACTTCAAAAAGCAGATAATATTTTTAGGGTTCAGGAACAATTCCAAGAAACAAGTGAAGTGAGTTCATCTCTACTTGGTATTCCTCGTGCAGAAACTCAGTTGAGTTTGTTCTCAAACGTATCATCATATGGTTTAAACAATGATGATTTTGAATTCTTTACTTTCAATGGTGGAAATAGTTTTGGTTCTTGGGATACAAGAGCAAATGAAATTTACGGTAACAGATATAATGCGATCAGAACGGAAGAGGTACAAGAATCTGCAATTAAATTAGCAGCATTCCCTGTACCATATTCATTCCCATTCAATGCTAATTTTGATAGCATTGGATTGTATGACGAGACTTTATATGGATATTATAAAAAGTTTATTCAATTAGGAAACAGATTATATAATTATTATGATAGTGGAGCAGGAGCATCCCAAGGATATCCTAGTGAATGGAAGGAACAATTTTTAGATCCCGCAAAAGTATATCTTGATAATGATGAGGTTATATATGCGATAGGGATTGCGGATTCATTTGCTTTAATTGATATTTGGACTGATGTATGGAGAGATCTTACTGTCGGTTCTCTTGTAGACCCAGTAAATAATACTCCATTTAACTTTGCTGTGGTTAATGGGTTAGGTCTAGTTGGATCACCATATTCTTCTACCACTACTCGTCCTGGATATACTGGTGCGATAAAGAGATATTCATACCTACAATCCAGAAGAGTATTCAGATATCAACCTGGTCGTATCAGTGGATTTACTTTTGGTTTAAGAGCATCCACCGAACCACAACCAGGTGTTGTAATGGAGTGGGGTATTAAAAACCCAACAGATCAATACATGTTCAGAATGGATTCAGGTAATCTTTCTATTGTTCGTAGAAGCACGATACCTCTTCCTGGAACGGCACTGGAAAGAAGTGGATTGACTACGTTAGACCAGGACAATACAACGACTGGTGATCCATTTGATAGTCAATCATACTATACTATTGTAGTCCCTAGCGATAAATTCAACCACGATCAACTGAATGGTAACGGACCATCAGGATATAATCTTGGTGCCGATAGAGTCACCATGTATAAGATTGAGTTCGGTTGGTATGGTGCTATTGGTGCTAGATTCTATGCTTATATTCCTGCTGGTCCTGGTGAAGCACGATGGGCAAAGGTTCATACATTTGTGATTGAAAACTCAATGGGTTCTCCATGTCTGGAAGATTCATACTTCAGATTATCTTACACATTAGATGTAAGTAATTCACAACTCCTTAGAGAACCAATATTCCTTTATAAGTATGGTGCTTCATACTATATCGATGGTGGTGATGAAGGAACTACTCGGATATTCTCTGCTAGTTCTAAGGTGAAATCAATTAACAGTATTTCAACTAGATCTTTACTTGGAATCACACCAAAAGACTTCTTACTGAACAGTGTTGGAACAGAAATTAAGAATAAAAAGTTAATCATTCCAACCACTCTGAATATCACCAGTGATTCTCTAGCAAAAATTGAAGTGGTAAAGTGTAGAGCATGTCCTGGATTTGCACACGTTTATACTCCTGGTATTGGTGCTACTGTTACTGGTCCAGAAGTTCAAGTTAAACTGACAGGTGAAAATACCCTTACATCAGTCAATGATACTTACTTCCAAAAATCTGATCTTAATTCAAAGATTATTGCTCCAACTATTTGGAATGCATACATCACTGAACTTACAGATGATACTCCTGTAGGAAGTGGAAAATCATTTACGACTGCAACCATTAAAGGTTATCCAGGTATGGATGGATATCCGACACTATCATCTCAGCAGTATAATGTTATTGTTAATGATTCTGTTGCAGGAATCGTAACTACTCTACAATCTGGTCCTACGGTTGCGGACTATCCATATCCAGTTCGTTTGAGTAGTCAAGATAACCATATGGTTGCTAGTAACTTCAAGTTTACTGGAAATAAGATTGAAATTCAGTTTCTAAATCCAATTCAAACAGATTCCTATGGTCACTTTGCAGACTTTACACTTGGATTAACAGATTATGAACCCGTAATAAGTGGCAATGAATTAGTGGGATTCAACAAACCCGGAGTAGGGACAACAGATATCTTAGAAACAAAGAACGTAAACTCAGAAGTTATCTTCATGGAGCATACTCACGCTCGGGTTGCTCAAAATGAAATCGGTGTTAGACTGAGTGAAACGTCAAGCGGATCACTTGTTGGTAGAGGTCAGATTGATTTTAGAATTCCAAACCCACCAGGTGACGAGAGCGGAGTATGCTCCAAGGCAGTTATTGAAGTTCTTGATGCAACTCCGGTCACTGCATTGAGTGAAGTCAACTATTTACCAGGTGCTCCACCACCAAATGGAACCGGTCCTGATCCTCTAGGGAGAATTTTCTTACTGAAAGCAGGTTTATTTCCCTCAGGTATTAATTTTGATGATGGTCAGATTAAGTTAACAGATTCAGTGGGAGCATCAGGGGCAAAATATATTGGAAATCCTGTGCCATTTAGTGATGCGGATGGAAATGTATTCAGTTACATTCAAATTAGTCAAACTCTTGCTAGTTCATCTTCATCTTTCTCTATTGATATCAGACCAGTTAAAATTACAGCATCTAATAATCCAATCAGACAGAAACTGTTTAACTTTGATCCATTCCCATTGTATTTCTTTGCTAAGTTAAGTGATAATGCTAAGGTCAATAACATTTCCATCAAAGAAACATCGGGTGGATTCCAAAAAACTATTTCACCAACTTTCTTTACATTCGGTGATAATACTGCAATCACTAATGCTAGTGGACAAGCAGACGTAACCGGAATACCACCAACTAACTTTCTTGAAGTCACTAGATTATCATCTGCGCTGGTGGAAAAACAAAATGAACAGCAATTGAGACCAAATACAACTGTGGATACAGTATTCATTGGCGAAGATCAGACTCTTGAAGTTGATATGTCTAAGATTTTTGGACAAGATCGTAATGTAATTACACCAGACAATAATAACATCGAAGCAACATTCTTAGTTGCTAAGAAAATTTCTGCTGGTAGTGGACAGATTGAAGCAACATTGAACTACAAAGAACAATAATAAATAAAAGAAAACTTAGGTTATAATGGCAGACCGTAGACCCCTCATAATTAATGCTAGTGCCCAACAGATTCAGGAATCTGTTGCGTCTGATACCTTAATAACTGGTGGTATTAGTGCCACTGGTGTTGTGACTGCAACCCAATTCGTTGGTGGTGGATCTGGACTGACGGGTATTCCCTTTACTTCTGGAACCATTTCATTGTCTGGTGGGTCAGTGAATGATCCATCACTTGAGTTAGGAACATCTAATGCTGGGGCATTTGGATACACAAGTCCAGTAACTGGACTCACCTCATGTTTTGCTCTGACATTTCCGCAACAAACTGCTGGTATCAGTCCTGGTATTGGTGGTACTTGGGGGTTGATTGGATATAATATGGGTTCCACTCTAGGATTTGAATCTATTCTAATTGGTTCCTGTGCTAGAGCAAACCCACCTACAAGTCCTAAGACTCAAAACAATAATACAAATGGGGAGGGATTGCAGATCACAAACAGAGGAAAGATAAATCTTTCTCAGTTTGATGCCAGACCCCTGACCCTCAACAGGATGGGCAGTGTTAATAGTTCTCATCAGATTTTAACATTTAATGTTAATGGTAGTGAAGTTGGTAGGGTTCGCTTTAATGGGGGTAGCGGAGTTTCTTATGATACATCTTCTGATTATAGACTGAAAGAAAATGTTGTTGACTTGACTGGTTCCAGAGCACGTCTGGATAGTTTAAGTGTCAAAAGATTTAATTTTATTTCCAATGGTAGTATAACTTTTGACGGATTTTTAGCACATGAGGTACAAACAGTTGTTCCCGAAGCAGTATCTGGATTAAAAGATCAGGTTGCAACTCAAGCAGATGTTGATAATGATGAAGCAGATGCAGTGGGTGATCCAATTTATCAGGGTATCGACCAATCAAAACTTGTTCCTCTCCTGACTGCTGCATTAAAAGAAGCATTTGTAGAAATAGATTCAATGAAGGCAAGAATCACTGCACTCGAAGGTTGATCAAAAAACATGGCACTTAGGAATCCAAAATTATTTGGTCTCGACGTTAATAGGGTATTTGCTGACGTTAGAGATAAAATCGTAGCTCTTAATAATATTAATTTACCTCCAAATGATCTTGAAATCATTTTTGGATCGGCAGCTGCTGGTGCTCAGTTAGCAGACTGGCGTAGTTTTTCAAGATTAATTGAACCTCTACACGAAACCTTAGATAGATTTTATAGAGACAGTACAGTCTTTAATAGTCTAGTAAATCTTAGAGCAGGAACTGATGGTGCATTATTTGGTAACTTAAAGATTAATGGTGCTTTGAGTGGTAGTGCAATACGTTATCGTTATATAGATGGAACCGGTTCTGGCGCACCAGTTAAGTTTGCAGATATATCAACGTCAAGAATTAGTGCTTGGAGTTCTTCTGATTCTAGAGCAACCAACCCAGACCCTATTATTCAGGGGAGGGCAAAGATTTCTTATGGTGCAAGAATTAAAATTGTAAGTGGTGGACAGTTAGAATTTGGAACACAGGAAACTGCATCACCTGCAGTAACTGGTCCAAGGTTACAAACATCTATCGTACCACAGATAAAAGAATTTGATTCAGAGTTCCCTACTCATAAAATTGAAGCAACTATTGGTGGAAGTTCTGTAAACTTCTATGCTATGAAAGGTATCCCTATTATATTCAAGGGATTCTTTAGAAGTTTAGACGCAACAATTAAATTGACACAGTTGATTAATAATACACCTGCAAGTTGGAAGATTGTTGAGACAGGAAACGCAAATTCATATTCCAATTATGCAAATATAGGTGGCACATCATCATCTATAAGTTATAGGTCTTCAATCTCTAGAGAAAGATTTATACAATTCTATTATAATCCAGATAATATTCTAGAAGCCACCATAACTTCAGCAAACATTAGTGAGTTACCAGCAGTCAAGTTCTCTAATGCAACAAAACTCGACTTCTCTTATAATAATTTAAGAAACTTTCCAGACATTAATTTTATTGCACCAAATATAATACAACTTTTATTGAGGAGAAATCCATTCTATTTGAGTGAGACTGAAAGTGAAAGGAAATTGCAGAACACTTCCTATAATGGAACTAGTCAGACAACTGGAACTGTTTTAGATAAAATTCCAACTACACTTAAAGAAATTTACATTGAGGGAACATTCGGTGGTACAATTACACAAAATATATTTGCGAATAGATTACCACAGTTAACTGTATTTGATGTTGGTAGAGGTGGTGGAAGAGCGTTCCATCCTGACTCTGTAGGCAGTAGTGTCCTTCCTAATGTCCCTAACAGCGTTGAGACTTATAGTGTTGTATCAAATGACTTTAGATCAATTGATACATCTGCTGCAGGAAGTGGTAATATATTTAACATTAATCAATTAACAAATCTAATCAATCTCAATCTTTCTAGTAATTATTATCTAGGTGGTACATTTGGGATTGCAACAAACAATGTCGTAATTAAGAACATCGACATAAGTATAACAGGATTACCATTCCCAACTGGAGTTGCAGGGAAAAATTCACTTGAATCATTCAGTGGAACATATGCTAGAGGTCTTGGATCTTTAGTTGACTTACCCGGCAAATCTTATGTGTTTGATAATTGCACTAATCTGAGAACCTTAAGTTTATATGGTGCTACTGGTATATCTGGAAGTAGATTTCCAGTATTCACAAATCCTAGTCTAACTACTCTAGATCTGAGACAAACTGGTATAAGAGGGGGAGGATATAATGGGAATGCTATTGATGATACTAATGTAATTCCAAGAAAAACTTTCCAGTATGCAACTAGTCTACAGAATCTTTATATCGAATCTAGTAATTTATTAACTGCTCCTATTGATTTCAATGCTCTCTCAGATTTAACACAACTCCAGACCTTCATCTATCGTTCTTATGGTAGAACTACTGGTGCTGTTCCAAGTTTCCTAAGCAACCCAAGTATATCAAACATTACTGCTGATCGAAATGCATTCACTGGATCACCACCATCTCTGTCTTCTAATCCCAACATCTATTCTGTAAACTTAAGTTTCAATAAACTTAATGGTATAATACCAACATATCAAAATTTAACAAAACTTAGATACTTATATCTTCAGAGTAATCAATTAACAGATATTGGAGAGTTTATTAACTTACCTACTTTGGAATATCTCTATATACAAGATAACTTAATTGGACAGACAGGTGGTGCAGAAATACCAGACTTTTCTGATGTTCCAGCTATACGATACTTAATTGCATACAATAACCAATTTAAATATTATACACCCGGATCATTCACAAATTTATACAGAATCAGATTTATTGACCTGGCTGATAATCCCCTAACAGAACAGGCAATGGAGAAAATGCTTGAAGATTTATATACAAATTATCAGACAGTAAACCGTGGAGGTGTTACTATTAATCTCCGTGGTTGTGGTCCTCAAAGTGAACTTGCTTTAGACTTCGTTGTTATTTTAAGATCAAAAGGTTGGTCAATTACCATAGATTAAAGAACAATGGCAATACAGAATCAAGGTTACAGACAAGATCTAAATTTTTTAGAGCATACAAACGACACACTCGCTCTGAGTAACTTGGGTGGTGTTGGACTTGCTGATGACCTAAGAATTATTCAGAATAACTTAAGGAATACTGCTCGTCTTCCATTTAACTCTGTAGATCAGACTACAGATGAGTTTGTTTTTGATACAGATAAGGTTGTTTCCATATCTGCAATCAGTTCTATACCCGATCCTGACCTTTCTAATACCAGTCTAATCACAGCAACATTATCAATTCCATATCACACCTATGTTGGAGGATTAGTTACGATTGCTGGTGTTACTGGAACAGGTTCAACAATTTTTAATGGTGGTTATCCTTCTATATTGATAGGAGCAGGTGGCACTACTGTTTCCTACCGAAAACGCAATTGCATATACACTGGTTCTGGAGATAATGTTTCAGGTGCAACAGTAACATATGCATCAAATACAAATGCTGTATTTACAAATGATGATGTTGTTATTCTGAGTAGCGATATAGGAGTAGGTTCAACAACATTAACTGCTGGGACTGAGTATTTTATTTGCAACTCGAATGCAGTAAGTAGATTTAAATTATCTTTTACTCCTAGTGTTAGTGGTATAAGCACGGTTAATATTTCTTCTACTCCAAGTCAGTTCAATTTCATCAAAAAAGAACCAGTATTTAAAGAAAATTTAGAGAGATTTATAAGACCAGAAATTCAAGATGATGAGTTTTTTGGTGGTTTCTTACCTAGTACAATCAATTCTACATTTACAGCAACACAAACTAATATAGAAAATGCAAATTATTTTATCACCAAGAAGTATAAGGGAACCGAGAGTACAACCGTAGATACTGTGGTTAAGTTTGAAGGAACCGTAAATTTATTTGACCCCAATAATTTTAACAGCACTCTTGGCGCAGTTAATTCTGCAACTGCGATTTCTCCTGGTATCTTTATTGGTAATACTCGTGCATTCTCTGCTGATAATAATCCTTGGAGTGTTTCTGGAACCTTTCTTGAAACCAGTGCCGATGAAGTTTCAATAGGAGAACTTTTATTCGGTGACGGAATCAAGATTGGTGGAATAAATGCTACTACATCATCAGATGGTAAGACATCAGAATCATTTACCCACAAGGTTCCAGTTGTAGTCAATGGCGAGACATACTATCTATTGATGACTCCCTGAGGGAAAATCAACTTTTAATTCCATAAAAGGTCGTAAAAAAACTCCGGGAAAAAATTGATTCCAGACCTTTTTTGATATTATTCACATAAAAGTTCGTAGGTGACTCCATCACCACCTTTGAACGAAATTCTTTTAGTGGAAACGTTTGTTGATCCTGGTGCAAGTGCGGCAATATCACTTGTATTGACTGTTGCCGTAAGGTTATCAAATATAAGATTTCCACCCGTAATCTTTAGATTATCTGAACCACCGAGAATGGTCTCTAACCCCTCTTCTGTTGGATTGAATGGTGGTGAAGTATCCGTTGGGGGGCAGCAGAGTGATTTGTCTTCATTAGCAAGAGTAGCAGTGAAATTGGAATCAACAGCAATATTTTTTTGTGCTCCTGGGGAGATTGTAATTGTATTTCCAGAAACTGATGTAATTGTGGTATTATCAGCAAATGGGAATCCTTGAATTGTTGTATTTGTTAAGTTATTGGTATCAGAAACTGTAAGTACATTAGAACCTGCAAGTGCTGCTTCTGTAACAAGCACACATCTAGTTTCATTTACACCGCTAGTAGGACAGAACGCAGCAAGTGCTGTATCAATCAGACCTCTAGATTCGTAAAAATAAACCCTTCTAGAATTAAAGGTAACTGAAGGACTAAAAAGTACTTGATTGGATGAACCAGTAGTAGTAATTCCGGTATATTTTTCAGAACCATCCCAAATTGCAATTTGCTTACTCTTTAATCCAACAGTATCTCCAGAACTAATGGTCATAGTTCCACTACTACTACTTGCTGTGACTTTTTTTACGAAACCACGATGGTCTACAAATGTAAGTGCAACACCAGAACCACTACCTGTTGATAGGGCATCAGTTACGATGAATTGATTGGTTATAATCTGAACAACACGAACTGGTGTGTTTACGTTACCTGTTAATCCAGTTGTTGCTGCAAAGACATAATTACCAACTTCAACATTTGTAGTATCACCAGTTGTTATAATTTTAGAACCTGCATCCCAAGATGCACTTGATATTGTTTTCCTTTCAATTTGAGTTAAGGATTCTTTAGGCACATACCTAATATCAACTTTTTTGTTTGTTGATACTTTTACATATTCTGGTTGAGTCGATCCACCGATTCTTTCCCCACCACCTTCTTTATTACCTCCAAATAATAAAGATTGATCTAAAAACTTAATAATATTACCCTTTGCTTCTTCACTAAAATCATAATCTAAAGAATAAAGATTATTGTAACGTAGGTATGCTGAACTGAGGCTTCCCGGTGGATTATATGTGAAACTAATCGACCTAAGAATTCCTCTGGTACTTGTAGTACCAGGGGGCACAAAAACTCTGTATCTGATTCTATATTTTCTAGCCCTCTCCAACACATATGTAGAAAATGTTCTACTAGATGATTCCCCTAAAGTTCTCCCAAATGATATTAGAGTAGTCCCTACACTATTGACAGAATCACCATCGTCGTCAGAAAGTCCAATTATACCGGTAGAACCAACAGATACAACACTAGATCCTAATTTAATTCTATTACTCGTTGAAGAAATCACCGTCATACCCACACCGACATTAGATACACTTGCAAGTGGAATTGCAACTGTGTCAGTTCCTGAAGTAGTTGAAACGCCACTAATTGATGTTGTTAAACCAACTCTAGAATATTCAGTATAAGTACCAACACCAGAGGTATATCCCTCTGTTTCAAAATCTACAGTAAATCCTAAAGTGCTTGATGTAGTAAACGTATACGATCCAGTTTGTGTTGGAATGAAATAACCTTCCCATTGAACTCCACCAGCAGCATTAACTGATTGTGGGTGAATTTTTCCAGTATAGTTGAATTGTCCTGCTTCCCAAAATGTATCAGTCTCGATCGGGTCACCGACAAAAATATCTGATGTATCTTCAATCTGGTCTTGATTAAAATATTTTGCAGTAAGTCCATTACCACCATTTAGTCTTGGTTCCCCAGAAGTAACTCTAAAGTTATCTAAACGATTTTGATATGTAATTGCAGGAGTAACAGCATTAGTGCTACCATCAGTAGCAGTTTGTCGCACTGCACTTCCAATAAATTGCTGATATTCACCAGGAGTTATTCCAGTCGTAAAGATGGTGCGAATTGTATCTAAATCTTCTGATATGAAAGTCGTATCAGGAACATCCACAAGAGTATCTAAAAGATTATTCAACGCTTGCTTACTGTCTGAAAGATCTGCGAAGTTCTTATCTCTCCTCAGACCAGTTCTCTTATAGATTTTTCTTGGAGATGCCATTTTTGACTTTTTCTAATATTTAGTGTAGAATAAATAAGTTATCTACACTATTTAAGATTTATGGACCCAGATAAGATGCTCGCGGAACTTCAAGAGAAGGAATCAGAGATTAGAGCAGAATTAATTGATCTAGAAAAACAGTTCAATGTAAAGAAAGAACAATACCTCAAAATCCAAGGTGCATTAGAAGCATTATCACTGGTTGGAGATAACAACCAAGAGGAACAAGGATAAATAAAAGGAGACTTATATAAGTCTCCTTTTTTGGTATATACCGAGTAGAATAAATGGCAACACCGTATAGGTTAAAAAGGTCTTCTATAGCTTCAAAGAGACCTAAACTTACAGATTTAGATAAGGGTGAATTAGCACTTAATTTTTATGATGGTCACCTATTTGCGGAAAGAGACACTGCTGGTGTCGGAATAGGAACAACCATTGCAAATTTAACTCCATGGAAGGAGTCCTTTGGTGGTTTAGCAATTAATTATGAAAACTCGGTAGGTATTGGAAGTACAAATCCAGTAGCAAAATTGGATGTTGTTGGACAGACTGAATTAGACGACTTAAATGTTTCTGGTATTACAACATTTAAAGGTAATATTGATGCTGATGGTAATTTAGATGTAGATGGACAAACAGACCTGGATGTTCTGAATGTTGCAGAGACTGCTACTTTCTCTGCTCTTGTAGACATTAATGCTAATCTTGATGTAGATGGTTACGCTGAACTTGATGATTTAAATGTTTCAGGAATCACCACTGCTGTTGGTGGAGTTCATGTAGGTACTGGTGGAACCATACTTTCAACAGGGTTTGGAAGAGTTGGCATTAATACCACTCAAGCAGCAGCAGGATATGAGTTAGAAGTATACGGAAACATCAACATTGTTGGTGATGATGTTGAATACTATCAGAATGGAGCAAGAAGAACTGCTGGTGTTGGTGTCCATTCCAGTGCAAATATTATTGCAGGATTTGGTGCAACAATCATTGATTTTGTTGGATCTGCTGTATCTTCAATTACATATAATGCAATTGCTGGAATTGCTACAGTAAACTTAAGCAGAGGAGAATTTAGTAGGGCAACATCAACATTTACTGCAAGTGCAGACCAAACATCATTTACGGTATCTTATACACCCGGATTTGTTGACGTTTTTGTAAATGGTGTTAGATTAACCGGAGCAGATTATACTGCAGGTAATGGAACTAGCGTTGTATTATCACAACCAGCATTTGCTGGCGATATTGTTGATATTGTTGCGTTCAATGATGATGGATTTGTAGATAGTAAGTGGACTTCCCAAGATGGAACACCAGCAAATATTTTCTATACAAGTGGAAATGTTGGTATTAACACTGCACAACCAAGGCAGACACTTGACGTTGAAGGGAATGCTAATTTCACCGGAATAGTAACTGCCAGTAAGTTTGTCGGACCCTTTGAAAATTCTGGTGATTTTACTATTGATGATTATGTAGTACACTCTGGTGATACAAACACTCGATTTGGTTTCCCTGCAGATGATACTTTTATAGTTGATACTAGTGGTAGTGAGAGATTCCGTATAACCGATGTTGGTAGAATTGTTTTTACCAGCACAAATTCAGTTCAGGTTGCTGTTGGTACAGAAGGGCAGAAAGACTCTGTAGGAACAGCAGTAACTGGACAAATCAGATATAACACCACTAATTCAGAGTTTGAAGGATTTGGTTCTGGTGGTCAATGGGGTTCTCTTGGTGGAGTCAAGGACGTAGATGGTGATACATTTATTACTGCAGAAACGAGTTCTGGTAGTGATGATGATACTCTAAGTTTTACCGCTGCTGGAACTGTCAGAGCAGTCGTAAATGCTTCTGGTGTTGGTATAGGGACGACAATACCACGAGGTGATTTAGATATTGGTGAACAATTTAGTATAAAAACAACTACCACAACAGTAGCAGCAACCACAGCATCTACCATTGATACTTTATCAAAAACAGTTTACAGATCATCCAGATTCCAAGTACAAATTACTCAGGGAACTGATTATCAATCTTCGGATCTAATGGTCATTCACGATGGAACAAATGCATCCATTATTGAGTATGGTTCTATTGCAACAAATAATATGTTGGCATCATTTACATCAACAATCAGTGGATCTAACTTATTGTTACAAGTAACTATGGGTTCTTCTTCGAGTTCAACAATTAAGGTTGTACGGTATGGTATTTCGATATGATAATTTCAATAAATAACATCAGGAGGAACCCTATAAATGCCTATTAATAGAGAGTTATCACAATTTGGTTCATTTGTAGAGGTCGCGAATTCTACAAAACTTGGTATTGTTAATCCCAATGTTGGTATTGGCACCACAAATCCAACAGTAAAAGTTGAGGTGCATGGAGATATAAAGGTAGTTGATGGAAATATTGATGCTAACGGGAACTTAGATGTTGATGGTTATAGTGATCTTGATGAACTAAACGTTACTGGTATTGCAACCTTTACCAATGGCATCCAGTGCTCTGGTAGTGCAATGAATGTCACTGCTGGTTTTGTTGCCAACACTGCTAGAGTTTCAGATTTAACAGATAATAGAGTTGTTATTGCCGGTAATTCTGGAGAACTGGAGGGTGATAGTAACTTTACCTTTGATGGATCTACCTTAAGTGTTGGAGCAGATTTTACACTAACTGGTATTGATACTGGAACGTCTGCAGGACCAGAATTTAAACTCTTTAGAAATAGTTCATCACCAGAAGATGCAGATTACCTTGGACAGATTAAGTTTGCTGGAGAAAGTGATACTGGTGTAGAGAGAAACTATGCAAAGATTACAGGTAAGATATTAGACGCAAGTAATGGTACAGAAGATGGTATCATTGAGTTTGCACATATAAAAGCAGGTTCACAAAATATTTCTGCAAGGTTTAGAAGTGATAGTCTTCAATTATTAAATGGAACTAATTTCTCTGTTGCTGGTGATTCCACATTAACTGGTGACTTAGATGTAGATGGACATACTGATCTTGATTATGTTGCTGTTTCTGCAGCAGCAACTTTTACTAGTTTAGTTGATGTTAATGGTGGATTACAAGCAAATACTATAAAAATAGAAGACTTAACTGATAATCGTGTTGTAATTGCTGGTGTTGGTGGAGAACTAGAAGATAACAGTAAATTTACTTTTAATGGTGAAACAGTCAATATTAATGCCCAATTAACAGTATCTGGTGTCTCCACATTTTCTGGTGGTATCAGTATGGGTTCAGGATCGGTTGGTCTTACCACCAATTCGATCACTGGTCCTGCAGAGATGTTTATCGACCCTGCAGCAGTTGGTGATAACACTGGAGTTGTTAGAATCAAAGGTGACTTATATGTTGATGGAACTACAACTCAGATTAATTCTGAAACATTAACAATTGCAGATTTTGTTGTTGGTATTGCATCTACAGCAACAACTGATTCTCTTGCTGATGGTGCTGGTATCAATATTGGTCCAGATAATACATTCAAATATGACCACACTAATACTTCACTGAAGTCTAGTGAGAATCTGAACGTTGCCTCTGGTAAGACATATAAAGTTAATGGAACTGATGTTCTCAGTGCCACTACATTAGGTTCTGCTGTTGTCAGTTCTTCATTAACAAGTGTAGGAACTCTTTCTGCTCTGACTGTTTCTGGTGACGTATCAATAGCAGATAAGATAATCCACACAGGAGACACTAATACTGCTATTAGATTTCCTGCTGCTGATATATTCTCAGTAGAGACTGCTGGAACAGAAAGACTTCGTGTAACTTCAGCAAATGGTGGTAATTTGTTAGTTGGAATGTCTACTGTATATAATACGAACGCTTCTGTTCAAATTAGAAATGGTATCAATATTGTTGCTGAAGATGAAAACGGTAATGTCACAGAAGTCGATAATGCTGGAGAACCAGTTGGAAGAATTTTATTTGGTGACACAAGACCTGGAAAATATGCATCGATTGACTGTATAGCAGATGGAACTTGCGGCACCAACGATTATCCGGGCAGATTGGTATTCAGAACAACATCTGACGGTAGTGGTAGCACTGCTGAGAGAATGAGGATAACTTCCACGGGTAAATTAGAAGCATATAAAGGAACTTCAACAACTGGTAAGACTTCTGGTTCTGAAGCATTTACAGTTGGTAATGGTGCTGGTAATCATAGATTTGCGGTTTACCCTGACGGCACAACTGTTATTGGCGGAACGGGTCTTATTGGAAATTATAATATTTTACTCCAAAATGATGGTGTAGGAGTTTTTGATAATCAGTTATTGATTGGAATAACTACCGGAGTAGGGGTTGGTGGAGTACCTGCTGATCTTAACAGCACTGAGGTAGGCAGAGGTTTCATTAACATAAGTCGTGATGATACAGCAGCTGCTGATCATATCCTGTTTGGAAAAAATGGAAGTATTGCCGCTTCAATAGGCACGGATACAACTAATACTTTAGTTTTTAAGACCGGAACATCAGAGGCACTTCGTATAAATTCTACTGGTGAAATAGTGTCATATAATGGCACACTGAAAAGAGATGTAAGTGATAGTTCCTTTACAGTTACTGGTGATACGGCATCTAATACTGGAGCAAATATCAATCTCTATGGTGCAAGTCATAGTAGTCTTGCAAATATTTTTAGAGTAAGAATTGGAGCATCAGAAAAACTTCGTATAGATTCAAGTGGTCGGATGCTGCTGGGAACGACAACTGAAGGTGAAGCAAATGCAGATGATTTTACTATAGCAACTTCTGCTCATACTGGAATGACCATTCGTAGT
>Ga0187217_1000255_pt1 | contig 22204 bp, 30 predicted proteins | sample 15SPOviralmetaG_FD_130165 | JGI IMG/M metagenome (GOLD analysis project Ga0187217, IMG submission 130165) | Marine viral communities from the oligotrophic San Pedro Time Series (SPOT) site, San Pedro Channel, CA, USA - 15 SPOT_SRF_2010-09-15... | ecosystem: Environmental > Aquatic > Marine >... | reverse complement strand
TGAGATGTTGGCAAGAATAACAATAATGCTTGAGAATATACCTTTCTTTCTTCAACCGGGTTGTAAAGCTTTGAATAAATCTAATATTGATTTTAGTAACAACAGTAGAATTATTGCAGCTGCAACATCAGGACAATCAATAAGAGGTTTATCGGTTAACTTATTATACTTAGATGAATTTGCATTCGTTGAAAGAGCTGCAGAGTTTTATACATCTACATATCCAGTTATATCATCTGGTACAGACACTAAAATTATAGTTACATCTACTGCAAACGGTATAGGTAATACCTTTCATAAGATATGGGAAGGTGCAGTTCAAGGTGTAAACGAATATAGTTACTTTAGAGTTGACTGGCACGATGTACCCGGTCGTGATGAAAAATGGAAAGAAGAAACTATAAACAATACTTCTCAAATACAATTTGATCAAGAGTTTGGTAATACATTTTTTGGAACTGGAGATACACTTATCAATGCTCAAACATTGTTAGATCTGAGAGCATCACATCCAGTTCGAAAATTAGAAGGTGGTGACATATTAATATATAAAGAACCTATCAAAGGCCATGATTATATTTTAGTAGCAGATGTATCAAAGGGAAGAGGACAGGACTACTCTTCTTTTTCCTTAATCGATATTAGCGCTCGCCCGTTTGAACAGGTTGCTGTGTACCGCAATAACACTATATCTCCATTACTCTTCCCTAATATTATATATAAGTACGCAAATGTCTACAACAAAGCTTATTGCATTATTGAGTCAAATGATCAAGGTGGAGTAGTTTGTAATGGTTTATATTATGATTTAGAATATGAAAATGTTCATGTTGAATCTGCAGTAAAAGCAAATGCAGTAGGAATTGAAATAACTCGTAAATCTAAAAGATTAGGCTGTAGTGCATTAAAAGATTTATTAGAAAATAGTAAGCTTAAAGTAGTAGATGAACAAACAATATTAGAAATATCTACATTTGAAGCAAAAGGCCAAACATTTCAAGCTTCTGTAGGAAACCACGATGACTTAGTTATGAATTTAGTTTTATTCGGTTACTTTGTTTCTTCAGCATACTTTTCTAATTTAACAGACTTAAATCTCAAAGATATAATATTCAATCAGAAGATGAAAGAAATCAATGAAGATATAGTACCTTTTGGGTTTATTGATGATGGTTCTGAGTTTATTCAGAAGATTGAGACTAAAGATGACCCTTGGCAGATCGAATATGATAGAGATCTGTAATATTATAAATAAGATATAATTGATCAATCGTATTATGAAACTTGTAATTAAAAATAAGGAATAATTTAATGGCACTATTTTCACCATCGGAATCACCCGCGGTTGTTGTCAAAGAGATAGACCTGACTGGAGGAGTGCCTAATGTCCAGTCAACTACCGGCGCAATCGTAGGAAACTTTAGGTGGGGACCAGCAGAGAAAAGAACTTTAATCGCTAACGAAACAGAGTTAGCTGAAAGATTTGGATCTCCTGACTCGGCAACCACTATAGACTTTCATTCAGCATCATATTTTTTACGCTACTCAAGTGCACTTCAAGTAGTAAGAACTATTGATGGAACAGCAGACAATGCAATATCAAAATCATCTGACAGTGCGGGTGTTACACCTACAGCTGCAGTTGTAAAGAACGAAGAAGACTTCGAAGCACAAGCAGCTACACTGACAGCGGCTACACACACCTTTATTGGTAGATACCCAGGATCACTAGGTAACGATATACAGGTTCAAATGTGTCATGCTAACGACAGTGCATTTACTAATTGGGCTTTTAAATCTGAATTCGATGCTAAACCAGCAACATCTAATTATTTAACAAAAAAGAATGGTACTAACGATGAAGTACATGCTATTATTTTAGATAAAGACGGTAAATTCACCGGCACTAAAAATGCAGTACTCGAAAGATACTCATTCTTGTCTTTAGCTAAAGATGCTAAAGCAGAAGATGGTACTTCTATATATGTTAAAGATGTTATTAACGAAAGATCAGAATACGTCCACATGGCTGGATTTGATTCTGCTGTAGCTGCAAACGTAACTATAAACGGAAGATTTGCACTTGACAGTGGAGACAACTTTCTTTCAACAGGAGCATCTAACTTTAAAACACCAATAACATTTAACTTTAGTGGCGGATCAGACTGTAACGCTATTGGTACATCTCAAATCGCAACTGGTTTCGATCTTTTCGAAGATAAAGACCAAGTTGAAATCGATTTCTTAATTGCACCAAGTATGGTAAGTACTACAGATCAAACTACTATAGTTAATGACTTAATTGCAACAGCTCAATCACTAAGAAAAGATTGTGTAGTAGTTGCATCACCGGCAAGAGATGACGTGGTAGGTTTAACATCTGCATCAGACATTGTAACTAACGTAGTTGCAACAGCTGATACATTTACTAAATCATCATACTTATTTAATGACGGTAACTTTCTAAAAGTATATGATAAGTTTAACGACCAATTCATACATATACCTGCAGCTTCTTCAACTGCTGGTCTTATGGCGGCAACTGACATAAACAGAGCGGCATGGTTCTCACCTGCAGGTTCTAGACGTGGACAGTACCTCGGCATAACTGCATTGGCTTATACACCTACTAAAGGTCAAAGAGATACCTTATATAAAGCAAGTGTAAATCCAATTGCAAATATTCCAGGAGCTGGCGTAATACTATTCGGTGATAAGACAGGACTCAGAAGAGCATCAGCTTTTGATAGAATCAATGTAAGAAGATTATTCTTAATACTTGAAAGAGCTATCAGCAGAGCGGCTGAGCAAGTACTCTTTGAATTCAACGATGAATTTACAAGAGCAGAGTTTGTCAACATCATTGAACCAGTACTTAGAGAAGTAAAAGGTAGACGAGGTATAACAGACTTCAGAGTTGTAGCAGATGCTACTAATAACACTGCAGCTGTAATTGATAGAAACGAATTTAAAGCAGACATATTCATTAAGCCTGCACGTTCTATCAACTACGTTACACTGAGTTTTGTAGCTGTAAGAACTGGCGTTGACTTCCAAGAAGTCGTCGGCACGGTTTAAGGAGGTAGAAAATGGCAGTACTAGGCGTAGATGATTTTAAATCAAAGCTAAGAGGCGGCGGGGCAAGACCTAACCTTTTCAAAGCTACAATCAACTTTCCAGGATATGCAAATGGCGATCCAGAACTGACTTCTTTCTTATGTGAGACAGCTCAGTTACCGGGATCAACACTTGGCCAGATAATTGTACCATTTCGTGGTAGACAATTAAAAATGGCTGGTGACAGAACATTTGATGTTTGGACAGTAACAATAATCAACGACACAGATTTCGCAATAAGAAATTCAATGGAGAGGTGGATGAATGGTATGAATGCACATAGTGCTAATACTGGACTAACAACTCCTATTGCTTATGAAGCAGATCTCTTTGTCGAGCAACTTGACAGATCAGGTGATACTCTTAAAAAGTATACGTTCAGAGGATCATATCCACAAGATATGTCTCCAATAGATTTGAACTATGGTACAAATGATGAAATCGAAAGATTTACAATCACATTTGCTTACCAGTACTATGAGACTGATACTACAACTTAAGTATAAATACTAGGAGAGTCAAATGGCTCTCCTAACTTAAAGGAATTATTATGGCAGACGGCACACTTAAATTATTTGGTTTTGAGATAACAAGGACTAAAGACAAACAGTCTATAAAATCAATCGTTCCACCAAGAGACGATGATGGTGCAGGCTACGTTACTTCAACTTCAAGCGCAGCACACTATGGTCACTACATCAATATGGAAGGCGATGACTCAAAAGATAATGTACAACTAATATTAAAGTACCGTGGTTCAGCCATGCATCCAGAAGCTGATGCAGCAATAGAAGATATTGTAAATGAATCAATTACGTCAGGCGACATGAAGCCTTCTATAACTCTTAACGTAGATAGAGTTCCAGTAAGTTCTTCAATTAAAAAGCAAATGCTTGAAGAGTTTGACAACATATATAACATGTTAAATTTTAAAGAATTAGGACACGATCTTTTTAGAAGATGGTATGTTGATGGTAGAATATATCATCACTTAGTAGCAGATGAAAGCAATCTATCTGCAGGTATTCAAGAAATAAGATATGTTGATGCCGCTAAAATCAGAAAAGTAAAACAAGTTCAAAAGAAAAAAGATCCAGTAACTGGTGCTTCAATAGTTGAAAAGGTTGATGAGTTTTACATTTATCAAGAAAAACCTGGGAATCAGCAGAGTGCAATTAAGTTAAGTAATGACTCTGTAAGCTATTGTACTTCAGGATTATTAGATGAACACCGAAAGAAAGTTGTTTCATTTTTACATAAAGCACTAAAGCCAATTACACAGTTAAGAATGATGGAAGACTCATTAGTCATTTATCGATTAGCTCGAGCTCCTGAAAGAAGAATGTTTTATATCGATGTAGGTAACTTACCGAGAGGTAAAGCCGAACAATACATGAAAGATATTATGGCCAAGTATCGTAACAAACTCGTTTACGACGCTAAGACAGGTGAAATACGTGATGATCGTAAACATATGTCAATGCTCGAAGATTTTTGGCTACCAAGGCGAGAAGGTGGAAGAGGTACTGAGATATCAACTTTGCCTGGTGGAGAAAATTTAGGACAGATTGAAGATATTATATACTTTCAAAAAAGATTATATAGATCTCTTAATGTGCCGTTAAACAGATTAGAACAAGAACAACAGTTCTCTTTAGGTAGAGCAACTGAAATAAGCAGAGACGAATTAAAATTTCAAAAGTTTATTGATAGACTTAGAAACAGATTTGCTACTTTCTTTTATGATATATTGAAGAAGCAATTATTAATGAAAAATATTATCACCGAAGAAGATTGGATGAAGTGGAAAAACGAAGTCAATCTTGATTTTACACGTGATAATCACTTTTCAGAATTGAAAGAAGCAGAATTACTCAGAGAGAAGATACAAACACTCGATCAAATACAGAATTATGTCGGTGAGTATTTCTCTAAATCATGGGTGCAAAAGAATATTCTTCTTTTTGATGATGATGAAATCGAGAGAATGGATAGTGAAATAGCTGCAACTCAGCAGCAAGAACCAGAAGACGATCAAGGAGCGCTATAATGGCTGAAGAACAAGAAACTAATAATGTAGATACTATTGAAGATTTAATTCAACATTCATTAGCACAAGACTACAATAAAGCAAACGAAGTATTTGGAAATGTCATGACTACTCGAGTGGCAGATCTATTAGACCAACAAAAAGTAAAGATTGCTGGCCAAATATACAATGATGAACCTGAAGACCAAGAAGATCCATTAGAAGATGAGGATTTTGAAGAAACTGAAGGTGAAGAAGAAGAAACTGAGGAAGATATTGAAGATGCAGAAGATGAAGAGGAAGAAGAAGAAATCGAAGGCGCTGCAGTATAAAACTCAATATGTATAAATATAGTTAACATGAAAACTTTTTCGCAACTTAGAGAATTGGCAGGTAGAAAGCCAGAAGGTAAGATGGTCTTTAACAAAAAAGTTAAAGGTGTCAAAGCAATGATACATAAAGAACGTAATGGATTTGTTGCTTATATAGATGGTGATAGACTTGATGTATACAAAACTCAAAGAGAAGCTGAAAAAGCTATAACCGAATTTATGAAACAATATAAGTAGGTACAGAACATGAAACTAATATCAGAATTTGTCGAAAATGATTTAAACTTTCTAGTAGAAGCAGATAAAAAAACTGGAAAGAAGAATTACAAAATACAAGGCATATTCGCACAAGCAGAAAAAAAGAATCGTAACGGTCGTATATATCCAATGCCAGTGATGGAAAAAGCACTTGGCAAATATAATACTGATCAAGTAAGTAAGGGTAGAGCAGTTGGAGAACTTAACCACCCTGAAGGACCGACCGTTAATTTAGATAAAGTTTCTCACAAAATCAATAAACTTGAATTTCAAGGTGATGATATTGTGGGTGAGGCAACGATACTAGACACTCCTATGGGTCAAATTGTAAAAGGTTTACTTGATGGCAATGTCCAGTTCGGTGTATCGACTCGTGGTATGGGAAGTTTGAGCCAGCGTAATGACACAATGGTCGTAAATAGCGACTACATTCTTAATGCGGTAGATATCGTACAAGATCCATCTGCTCCTGGAGCTTTTGTTAATGGGATAATGGAAGGTGTTGAATGGGTTTGGAATAATGGCATTATAGAAGCGCAAACAATTGAAAAAATGGAGACTGAAATTAAAAAAGCTCCACGTGCTGATCTCTATGAGACACAGGTTCGTGAGTTCAAGAATTTCCTCTCGTTAATAAAATCAAAATAAGGAGTCAAATATGACTGATAAAGAAATAGTAGAAGATCAGGATGTAGAACTCCATGAAGACGAGAACGAAATCATGGACGAAGCACACGATCCTAAGAATGCTGAAGCTCAGTCAATAGCTGCTACTGATAAAGCTGCTGATGCTACCGGAAGCGCTCCAAAGCGTAAAGGTGATCAAACTAAGAAAGATCCTATGATCAAAACTAAAGCCGGCATGATTGCTGCAATAGTTGGAAAAATGCAGGGCATGAACAAACAAGCCATTACTGCAATGTACCAAAATAAAGAAAGTTTTGAATCTGAAGGCGATATTATCGCTGAGGATGAAGTCAAAGATACAGTTAATGTAGAAGTTGATTTCAAGGATGATCTTAAAGCATTAGTATCTGAAGAAGCAACATTGTCAGATGCATTCAAGCAAAAAGCTGAAACTATCTTTGAAGCTGCAATCAATTCAAAAGTAAATGTTGAGATTGACAGACTAGAAGAAAAGTACAACGAAGAACTAGCCGAGGAAGTAGCAACTACTAAGGCAGATCTTGTAGAGAAGGTAGACAACTATTTAAACTACGTGGTTGAAAACTGGATGGAAGAAAATAAATTAGCTATTCAAAACGGATTAAGAACTGAGATTGCTGAAGACTTTATGAATAAGATGAAAGATCTTTTCACAGAATCTTATATCGCAGTACCGGAAGAAAAAGTTGATTTAGTAGACGATTTAGCAGATCAGGTTGAAGAGTTAGAGGCAACTGTTAACGAATCAACTCAGAAAGCAATCGACATGGCTGTTGAACTTGAAGGTTACAAAAGAGAAGCTATCATAAGAGAAGCTACTAAAGACCTAGCCGAAACTCAAGTTGAAAAGTTAAAGTCACTAGCAGAAAACGTAGATTTCGATGATGAAGAGACTTTCTCTGAGAAAGTAGCTCAACTAAAGGAATCATATTTCGCTAAGGCTGCAAAATCTCAGGATGATTCAATAGATGAAGAAGAAGCTCCAGTAGTTACTGCTTCAGACTCAATGAATTCATACCTTAATGCAATCAAAAAAACTAATGTTAAATAGGAGAAGCAAGATATGAACGGTGTATCTTACGATAAGTTAATCGAAAAATGGAATCCTGTACTTTCTGAAGAATCAGCTGGTGCAATTAAGGACCATCATAGAAAAGCTGTAACAGCTGCAGTTCTCGAAAATCAGGAAATCGCTCTAAGAGAAGAAGGAATGATCAACGAAGCCGCACCTACAATGGCTACTACAAGTACAGCAAACTGGAATCCAGTTTTAATCGCACTAGTCAGACGTGCTATGCCTAACTTAATGGCATATGACATCTGTGGTGTACAACCAATGTCAGGACCAACTGGTTTGATTTTTGCAATGAAGTCATTGTACAAAACAGCTAGAACTGGTATAAGTGTAAATGATGAAGCTTTATTTAACGAAGCTCAGTCAGGTTACTCAGGTGACTCTGCTACAACAGCACCAGCAGACGGATCAGGTTTATCTGGTCATTCAGACGGTGACTTAGATAGTACTATTGCTGACTCAGCAGTATCTGTACTAGCAGGTAAAGGTATGACAACAGCTAACGCTGAAGGTTTAGGTTCATCAGGATCTGGTCCAAATACAGCATTTGCTGAAATGGGATTCTCAATCGAGAAATCAACAGTGACTGCAAAATCAAGAGCTCTAAAAGCTGAATACAGTTTAGAACTTGCTCAAGATCTTAAAGCCATTCATGGCTTAGATGCTGAGACAGAATTGGCAAATATCTTGTCAACTGAAATCTTAGCTGAGATCAACAGAGAAGTTATCAGAACTGTTAACTCACAAGCTAAAATTGGAGCACTACAGGCAAATACAGCTATTAACGGTATCTTCAACGTACAGACAGATGCTGATGGTAGATGGTCAGTAGAAAAATTCAAAGGGTTAATCCTTCAAATCGAAAGAGAAGCTAACGTAATTGCAAAAGAGACACGTAGGGGTAAAGGTAACTTTATGATCTGCTCATCTGACACTGCATCTGCATTAGCAGCTTCCGGTATGTTAGACTACACACCTGCAATGTCAACTAACCTACAGGTAGATGACACAGGTAACACATTCGCTGGTGTATTAAACGGCAGAATGAGAGTCTACATTGACCCATATTCAACAACAGATTATATTACAGTAGGTTACAAAGGCACAAATCCATATGATGCCGGTGTATTCTATTGTCCATATGTACCATTAACAATGGTCAGAGCTGTTGGTGAAGAGACATTCCAACCAAAAATTGGTTTCAAAACCAGATATGGTATGGTCTCAAACCCATTCGTAGGTAGCACACCTGCTGATGGACTAGCAACAGCTAGAACTAACCAGTACTATAGAAGTTTCAGAGTTGATAACATTCTAGGTGCATAAACCTTAATGGTTAAAAGTTAAGAGAGGAGTTTCGGCTCCTCTTTTTTCGTATAAATAGAATCATGGCATTAACTAATAACTTTAATTATCTACAACCAACCGGCTTTAAGTTGGTTATTGATAGAACTAACTATCCAAATCTAGAATTTTTTATTCAGGATTTTACTCACGCTGGTGTGATCATGAACACAGCAGATTTGCAATATAAGAAAATAGCTGCAATACCTTTTATAGGTGATAAGTTAACATACAACGAAATGTTGGCTAACATCATATTAGATGAAGATATGAAATCTTATAGAGAGATGCATAGCTGGATGAGAAGAGTACTAGATCAGGATATGACTACTCCGGTAGATAGATTTAAGGCAAGAGTTCAACAACCTCCTGCTACATCCGACATTACTTTATCTATACTATCGAGTTCTAATAATCCAGTCGTAAGAATTGTTTATAGAGATTGTATACCTGTTGCTTTAACAGACATTCAATTTCAAGCCACATCAGGCGGTGAATCATTTCTTACATTTGGAGCATCATTTAGATTTACATACTTTGATATACTACATAAAACTGCTACAGGTGCAATGGTCGATTCAGACTCATTCTCTGTAACTGGCAAGTTAACTAGTTAATATATAATACTATTGGAGAGATTATGATTGATTTGAAACAGATCCACAACATGTGGGCAGAAGACTGCACTATTAATAATACACAATTAGATGAAACATCTAAACAAACCCCAGCATTACATTCAAAATATTTACAGTATTGGTCAACCGCTAAGCTAGAACTAAAACGTGCAGAGTTTGAGCAAAAGAAAGTTTTAAAAGACAAGTGGTTATATTATAATGGAAAGATGGATCAAAAAACTTTAGAAGAAAAAGGTTGGAATCCAGATCCGTTTGACGGATTAAAAGTGTTAAAAGGTGAAATGGATTACTATTACGAAAGTGATCCTGAAATACAAAAGACCGAAGAAAAAATTCAATATTGGAAAACTGTAAATGATACATTAACAGAGATAATAGACAACTTAAAATGGCGACATCAAACAATATCGAACATAATCAAATGGAAACAATTCGAGTCAGGAAATTAAATCATTCAACTATCCACTTAATGTGTGATAGATCAGTAAGCACCGAACTAAGAGAGTTCTTTTCTTTCTTTGTACCCGGTTATAGATTTATGCCTGCCTATCGTAATAGAATATGGGATGGGAAAATAAGATTATTCAATCAGACTACAGGTGAAATACCTGCAGGTTTGTTTCCACAGATTTTAGCATTTGCAGAATCACGTGAATATGAACTTGAAATAGATGATTCTGAATATGGAAATCCTAATGAAGGTAATACCATAAACGCAGATTTCATGATGAAGTTTGTAGAAGCATTAAAGCTTCCATTTAAAATTAGAGACTATCAGTTTGATGCGGTTTGTCATGGCATACAAAGAAAGAACGCTATACTGCTTTCACCAACAGGTTCTGGTAAGTCACTTATAATATATGTGTTAATGCGTTATCTTTTATCATCGTTTGAAGATAAAAATATCCTGGTTATTGTACCGACTACTTCGTTAGTTGAACAAATGTATAATGATTTTAAAACCTATGGATATAACGTAGAAGCGAATTGCCATAGAATATATTCAGGTAAAGATAAGAATACAACTAAAAGAGTTATTATAAGTACGTGGCAATCGATATACAAATTTCCTCAAGCTTGGTTTGAAAGATTCGGTTCTGTGTTTGGTGATGAGTGCCATGGATTTAAATCAAGATCATTGACATCTATAATGAACAAGTGCATTGAGGCAGAATACAGGTTTGGTACAACAGGTACATTAGATGGTGCACAAACACATGAACTTGTTTTACAGGGATTGTTCGGCAAGATACACAGAGTAACGAGTACAAGACAATTACAAGATGATGATACACTCGCTAAATTAGAAATACGCAGGATAGTGTTACAACACAAAGAAGAAATAAGAAAAACATTCGGTAAACAGACATACCAAGATGAATTACAATATGTAGTATCACACAAATCAAGGAATGCATTCATACGTAACCTCACTCTTGATTTAGAAGGTAATACATTAATACTATACAATTATGTTGAGAAACACGGCAAACCTCTACATACATTAATAAAAGAAAAAGCAGAAGAAGGACGCAAGATATTTTTTGTATCAGGTAATACTGCAGCTACAGATAGAGAAGCAATAAGAGCTATAGTAGAAAAGCAAAAGAATTCTGTTATAGTAGCATCACTCGGCACCTTTAGCACTGGTATAAATATTAGGAATCTTCATAATATTGTATTTGCATCTCCATCGAAATCGCAGATAAGAGTTTTGCAAAGTATTGGAAGAGGATTGAGAAAAACTGATGACGGTAAGTCTACTACACTATATGATATAGTGGATGACATAAGTTGGAAGTCACGTAAAAATTATGGAATATTACATGCAGATGAAAGACTTAGAATTTACGGTAGAGAAAAATTTACACATAAAACATACAGAGTAGAACTATGAGTAAGAATGTAAAGCAATTTAAATTAACTAATAATGATGAAATAGTCTGTGAAGTCGCAGCATGGCATGATGAAGAAACTGATGAGATAGTAATAAAGAAAGCACTTAAAATAGTAAGTGTAGAAGATTACTCTCGTGGTATAAGATTCTTTGCTCTGAGACCTTGGATAGCTTTTCAAGATGATCCGGAAGAATTACAATCATTAAATTCAACTCATATTATTGTAACATCTTCACCTACTAAGTCTATGTTAAAATATTATAATACATGCCTAACGGCAATAAAACAAGATCTTAAAAAACCTGGCATACCTCGTAAAGGTGTTTGGGCTAATTTAGATGAAGTAAATCATGAAACCCGTGATTTAACAGATGATGAACTTGACGACTACCTTACTAGTAAATACGGTAGCATGATAGAAGATGAATTCCCGGATTCAGCAGATAATAACATAATCAAATTTAAGCCGAAAGATACGATGCATTAGGGTATATCCCCTCTTCCTCAGATATACTATCTTATTTTACCACACTTTTCAGCAAATGTACACCGTTATTTTCGCTTCTTAAAAGAAAAAAAAGTATTGTACATTTACGTAAAATTAGTGTATAATAGTACTATAGAATAAAGGATTAACTATGGCCCGCAGAAAAAGCATACACTATGTCAATAACGCGCAGTTTTCACAAGCAGTAGTTGACTATGTTGGACACTTAGAAGAATGTAGAAAAGATGAAATAACTTTACCAAAAGTTCCTGACTACATAGCACAATGTTTCTTAAGGATAGCCGAAGGGTTATCACATAAAGCAAACTTCATAAGATATACTTATAGAGAAGAAATGGTAATGGATGCAGTTGAAAACTGTTTAAAAGCCATATCCAACTATAACCTTGAAGCTGCAACAAGAACTGGTAAACCAAATGCATTCGCTTACTTTACACAGATAACTTGGTTTGCATTCTTAAGAAGAATAACAAAAGAAAAGAAACAACAAGAAATTAAAATGAAATACTTAACTAAGGCCGGCGTTGATAATTTTATTGACACAGGTTCTGAAGGAGTTGCTATTGATGTTGCATCACATTTTGTTGATACATTACGTGATAGAATACAGAGAGTAAGAAACACAGATACTGAAGTTAAAGAATTAGTTAAGAAGGAAAAGAAGAAAAGAAAAGCTCGAATAGCTGATTCAGATTTAAGTGAGTTCATGCAATGAAGGTAGGGTTTACAGCTTCCACCTTTGATTTACTACATGCAGGTCATGTTGAAATGTTAAGAGAAGCAAAAGATCAGTGTGAATATTTAATTTGTGCTTTGCAAATAGATCCTTCTATTGATAGAGAACTTAAAAATAAACCAGTGCAAACGATTGTTGAAAGATACACTCAACTCTCTGCAGTAAGATTTGTAGATGAAGTTATTCCATATATGTATGAAAGTGATCTCGTAGATATTCTTTCTATGAGAAATATAGATGTACGTATATTAGGTGAAGAATACAGAGAGAAAGACTTTACAGGTAGAGACATCTGTAAAGCACGTGATATAGAATTGTACTTTAATAAAAGAGAACATAGATTTAGTACAAGTGATTTAAGAAAGAGAATAACAAATGAAAATAGCGGTGTTAAATGATACACATACAGGAATACGAAACTCATCGGAAGTTTTTTTAAATAATGCAGAAGAATTTTATAATAACGTATTCTTTCCGGAATGTGATAAGCAAGGTATAACACAAATACTACATCTTGGTGATTACTATGATCACCGTAAGTTTGTTAATTTTAAAGCTCTTAATCATAATCGTAGAATATTTTTAGATCAACTTCGTAAACGTGGTATGTCTATGGATATTATTCCTGGAAATCATGATACGTTCTACAAGAATACAAACGAACTTAATTCTTTAAAAGAATGTTTAGGTCATTATATGAATGAAGTCCATATTGTTATGGAACCAACAGTAATGGAATATGATTCATTAAAGATAGGATTAGTTCCTTGGATATGTCAAGAAAATTATACACAATGTATGAACTTTATAAAAGATTGTAAAGCAGATTGGTTAGGTGCTCACCTTGAACTAAACGGGTTTGAAATGATGAGAGGATTGAAGAACACTCATGGTATGGACCCTAAAATATTTTCAAGATTTGAAATGGTATTAAGTGGTCACTATCATTGTGCATCACAAAAAGACAATATCTGGTATCTTGGTTCACAAATGGAATTCTTTTGGTCAGATGCTCATGATCCTAAGTACTTTCATATAATTGATACTGAAACAAGAAAAATAGAGAAGATAAGAAATAATCACACTTTATTTGAAAAAGTCCTTTACAATGACGAAGAAATAGATTATAATAGTTACAATAAAGATTTTACTAATAAATTTGTAAAAGTGATTGTTATGAATAAAACCGATCCCTTTATGTTTGATAGGTTTATTGATAATATTCAAAACCAAAAGGTTTATGAATTAAAGATAGCAGAAAACTTCAATGAATTTATTGGTGCTAATGTAGATGATGAAAGCATGAATTTTGAAGATACTACTGAGATAGTTGATACTTATATAGATGCTGTAGACACCGACTTGGATAAGAATAAAATAAAAGCTGAAATGAGACAATTGATGACTGAGGCACAGGCTCTAGAAATAGCATGATAGTATTTAAGACTCTTCGATATAAAAACTTTTTATCTTCAGGTAATACGTTTACTGATGTAGATTTTACTAAAGCCAAGTCCACTTTAGTAGTAGGTCACAATGGTGCAGGTAAATCTACAATGTTAGATGCATTGTCATTTGGTTTGTTTGGTAAACCACATAGGAAGATAAGTAAAGCACAACTCGTTAATTCTATAAATCAAAAACAAGCATTGGTTGAAGTTGATTTTACGATTGGTCAATCTTATTTTAAATTAGTTAGAGGAATTAAACCTAACATATTTGAAATATGGAAAGACAATAAGATGATTAACCAATCATCACACGCTACTGAATACCAGAAGATCTTAGAACAAAACATTTTAAAACTTAATCATAAGAGTTTTCATCAAGTTGTAGTTTTGGGTTCCTCCTCCTTTATCCCTTTTATGCAATTGAATGCGGGCCATCGTAGAGATGTTATTGAAGATCTTCTGGACATTAATATTTTTTCTAAGATGAATGTTATACTTAAAGAAAAGAACTCTACATTAAAAGATAAATCACAATCTATTAATACTAATATTGAATTATGTAAAACAAAGATTGAGCAGCAATCAAAGTATATAAGAGATATCGCTGCACTTACTAGTGAAAACAAAAAGAAATATGAAAAGCAAATACAATCTGCAGAATTAAAAATTCAGAAATTACAAGATCATAATAACGAGTTAAGTAATGAACTCGAAACTGTAGGTGATATTGACTTAACTGAATTACAAACTAAAAAGAATAATGTAATAGCAACAAAGGCTGAAAAGAAACAAGAACTTAAGGCAGTAGCTAAAAGAGGATTGTTTTTAGAAAATAATGATGAATGCCCAACATGTGAACAACCTATACAACATAAAGACAAACTTGTATCTGAAACTAAAACTGAAGCATTGCAAATAGAATCTAAGCTTTCAGGTATTGAAAATGATTATAAAGATATTGAAACACAAATAACAGAATTACAAAAAGTTATTGTTAAAGTTAATGAAAAGACTAATGTTATTAATTCTAATAATAGAGAAATACAATCGTTAAATCAAAGTAACAATGATTTAAGGTCATACCTTACTGAGGAAGTAAGCACAGATCTTGATTCCGCTAGGTTAGAACTACAAAACATTTCTACTGACAAAGAAGACTTAATAGAAGAAAGATTAAAAGTAACTGAGCAGATTAATTACAATAGTGTTATAGCGGAGATGCTTAGAGATACTGGAATTAAAACAAAAATAATAAAACAGTATTTACCTGCAATTAATAAACTTGTTAATCAACATCTACAAGTACTCGATTTCTTCGTGTCATTTGATTTAGATGAAAGCTTTCAAGAAACTATAAGATCAAGATTCAGAGATGACTTTACTTATGAATCTTTCAGTGAAGGTGAAAAACAAAGAATCGATTTATCGTTGTTATTTACATGGCGTCAAATAGCAAAGATGAAAAACTCGGTTTCAACTAACTTACTAATATTAGATGAAACCTTTGACTCATCATTAGATCATGATGGTGTTGAAAATCTATTGAAAATACTAAACACACTTGGTGAAGATACTAATACGTTTATTATATCACATAAAGGAGATATACTAGACGGTAAGTTTGATGCTAAGATTGAATTTGTTAAAGAAAGAAATTTCTCTAAAATGAAAGTTTAAATGCATTTAACGGTGTACATTTAGTAAAAACTGTGGTATAATAGAACTATAAAATCAAAAGGAGTATATAATGCAATTAAGTGATTCCACCTTGGACATCCTTAGAAACTTCTCGTCAATTAATCAAAACATTTTGATTACAGCCGGAAGTCCTATTAAAACTATCAGCGAAGCTCGTAATGTCGTAGCTAAAGCTGAAATACCAGAAACCTTTGACAAAGACTTTGGCATCTATGATTTAAATGAATTCATCGGTGTAACTGGTTTAGTCAATAATCCTAGCCTTGAATTCAATAATGATTTCGTTGTTATATCTGATGAGTCAGGTAGATCCAATGTAAAGTATTTTTATTCAGCTGCTGAGACATTAACCACACCTACAAAAGATGTTTCTATGCCAGAGCCTGATGTAAAGTTTACACTAGATAATGACACTCTTAATAAACTTAAAAAAGCTGCATCAACCCTCGGTCATAAAGAAGTATTGATTAGAGCTAATAACGGTGTATTAAGTTTATCGATTGTTGAAAATCAAAATGCAACATCAAATGCATATTCAATTGATATTGATGGTGAATTTAAAGAAGATGCTGTATTTAATTTTATTATAGATATATCTAACTTAAAAATATTACCTGGTGATTACGATGTTCAAATTTCTTCGAAATTAATAACACAGTTTTCCCATAAAGAATTAAGTGTAAAGTATTGGATTGCACTTGAAAAATCGTCAACTTACGGAGTTTAATAATGACAAGCAATAACGACCAATTATATGACCTTTCTAATAAGGCATCAAGAAGTACCATCGCTGTTATCGATGCGGTAACACAAAGAGGTGGATTTAAAGGTGAAGAGTTATCTACTATTGGTGGACTAAGAGATCAGTGCATTCAGATAGTTCAACTATGTGAAACTATTCAACAAGAAAAAGCAATGGAAACACCAGCTGAAGAACCTGCTGCTAAAAAGTAATTACGCTTTATTGAATTTTATTTTATTTGTTATGGAGAAACGCGTAAATGTCTAATGAGTACTTATGGGTTGAAAAGTACAGGCCACAAAAAGTTGCCGATACTATACTACCTACTAAACTAAAAGAAACCTTTCAAAAAATAATTGATGGTGGTGAACTACCAAATATGTTATTTACTGGCACCGCCGGGTTAGGTAAAACTACTGTTGCCAAAGCAATGTGTAATGAACTTAATTGTGATTACATATTAATTAATGGTTCTGAAGAAGGCAACATCGATACGTTAAGAACTAAAATCAAACAATTTGCTTCATCGGTTTCATTATCGAGTGACTTTAAAGTTGTAATACTTGATGAAGCAGATTATTTAAATCCGCAATCAACTCAGCCGGCTCTTCGTGGTTTCATTGAAGAGTTCTCTAGTAATTGTAGATTTATTCTTACTTGCAACTTTAAGAATAGAATCATTGAACCACTACATTCAAGATGTGGTGTATATGAATTTAATACATCTAAAAAAGATCTTGCACCTATAGCAAGTCAATTCATGAAAAGATGTCAGTACATTCTTGAAGAAGAAGGTGTAAGCTATACACAAATGGCAGTTGCAGATTTAATCATGAAATTTGCACCAGACTGGCGTAGAGTTATCAATGAATTACAAAGATATTCAGTTAACGGTAACATTGATGCTGGTATAGTAAATGTTGTAAGTGATAAAAACTATGATGATCTTTTCTCTTATTTGAAAAATAAAGATTTTAAAAAGATGAGATCTTGGGTTGTAAACAATATAGATACAGATGCAGCAGCAATCTTTAGATCCATATACGATCGTATGGCTGAGAAAGTTGCCCCGCAGTCTATACCACAACTAGTTTTAATCCTTGGTGATTATCAATATAAGAATGCTTTTGTTGCTGATCACGAACTTAACGTAGTAGCATGCTTAACGGAGGTAATGTCAGATGTCCAATTCAATTAACCTAACACTTTACACACAAGATAATTGTGAATATTGTCATATTATGAAAAAGAAACTTGCAGAGTGGGATTACAGATATAGAGAAGTCAATGTCAGTTATGATCTTTTTGCTAAAGATTTCATGAAACAGAGAGGACACAGAACAGTTCCTCAATTGTATTGGAATAATACGCATTTAAATAAAGTTCCAACAAGTGAGCTTACTAAAGAACATGTAGAAGCCGAGATTGATTATGATAACTACGTTGGTGGAGTTGAAAGTTGGGCTCCTTTAAAAAGAGCTTAATATGGAAGATGTGATATACATGTCTTTGCTTATCTTTGGTTCATTTGTATTCGGCTTTGTGCTATGGCATTTTGCTCACACTTGGTATAAAGATAGAGAATGGCGTAGAAATAATCCAGAAGAACACAACATACTCGAACGTAAAATAAAGGATGATTTTAGTGGAAATTGAAATGTTAAATCAATTTGTAAATCAATTAGCAATGTGTGAGTTATTATCAGCACACAGCTTACTACAACCATCAATGGCATTTGATTGTATGCAGGTTGAAAACTTTATAAAAGAATCATATTTTGATAACAACTATCAAGCTTTCATAGCTTGGTGGGATTCAAATGTAGTGCCAATTACAGAAGAATTTAATACGTTGTATCAGGAAACTCAAAATGAAAGTATGTAATTTAAATAGCTTTTACTTCATCAATAAAGTTAAAAATCATGATGAAGTAAGAGAGAAGCTTTTGTATCTTATAAAAAATAATGAAGCAGATTCTACTACTTACAATGATGCATTTATCACTAGAACAGATTATCACTTAGATGAAAATCATGAAAGAACATACTTACCTTTATTCTTTGAAACAATAGAATCTATTATGCAAGAACAATCTAAGTTTATGTTTACTAAAGAAATGACAATACATCATGCATGGTTTCAACAGTATTGGCAGTTTGATAAACACGACTGGCATACACATGGTCAAGCACAATTTGCTAACATTTATTACTTAGAACTACCTGATAAAAACAATAAGACAGAATTCTTTAATGTCTTAGATCAAAAAATAATTAAAGAAATTGAGATAGAAGAAGGTGATTTGATTACCTTTCCTGCCTATATAATACATAGGTCCAATACAAATTCCGCAAAACAAAAAACAGTAATATCATTTAACAGTAGCTTTGAACTTACTGATGCGCAGAAAGTAGATAATTTATTATGAACCCTTTTGAATATGTAAATGCAATTAACTATACTAAGAAAGATATAATGATTGATGATGTAACGGAGAAAGGATATGCTCCGTACATGATTAATAGACAATTATCATACTTTCCAGATACAGTTCTTGCAGCAAATGAAATGAATCGCAACCACCACCTTGACAATCGTTTACAATTTGATTTTTTTATAAATATAGTTAGAAAACGTAAAAGGTTTTCTAAATGGCATAAGCCAGAAACTGTAAGTGATTTGGAAGCAGTAAAAAAATATTATGGCTATAGTAATGAAAAAGCCCGCCAAGTATTATCTCTTCTAACCACTGATCAGATTAATGAATTGAAAAATAAGGTAATGACCGGTGGAAGAAAATAATATAGTAGAATGGGCTCCAGCTAATATGTTGGAAGTCACATTAAATGAGCCAGATGATTTTTTAAAGATAAGAGAAACATTAACACGAATTGGTGTAGCATCTCGTAAAGACAACAAACTCTATCAATCATGTCATATACTTCACAAGCAAGGCAGATATTTTATCGTGCACTTTAAAGAGCTCTTTTTGCTCGACGGTAAGAAATCTAACTTAGAAGAAAATGATGTAGCCAGAAGAAATACTATCGCAACACTTATGAGTGATTGGGGTTTACTACAGATTGATACAGCCACAAAGCTAGAACCAATTGCACCATTAAGACAAATTAAGATTATATCTTTTAAAGATAAAGACGAATGGAACCTATGTCCAAAGTACAACATAGGAAATGGTTCAAAGTAAAAAAAGTTTGTACAGGCTATGTACATTTAAAAAAAAAGTATTATATATATTATAGAGTCGCCGATAACCGGGACTCGTTAAACCTTGCTAGTCAATAGGAGGCAATTATGACTAAGAACTTTATTTACCCAAGAAACGCTTTCTTGGGATTCGATCACATTTTCGACCAGCTAGAAAATATTCATAGCCATGCGAAAGATACTTATCCACCATATAATGTAGTCAAACACGACAATATGAAATATGAAATTGAGATGGCCGTAGCCGGCTTTAAAAAAGATCATATTGATATTGAAGTAAAAGACCACGTTATGAATATTACTGGTGATAGACCTAAGCGTAGAGAACAAGACGCGTACGTCCATAAAGGTATTAGTGCTCGAAAGTTTTCAAGATCATTTAGACTGTCCGAATATACGGAAGTAGACGGTGCAGACATTCAGGATGGAATATTATCTGTTCAACTAAAGGTAGTCCTACCAGAAGAGAAGCGACCTCGTAAAATTACAATTAATTAACGAGGAAAATTAAATGACAACTTTAACTACAACTTACAATATCACGTGTCAAGTATGTGAATACATTGCTGATGCATTTAAAAAGACATTAAGAGCTATCATAGTAGGTAGACAAATGGCTGCAAATGCTGAAGTGGCAAGACAACTTCAACAGCTTGGATTTTATGGCAGAGACCAAGATTTAAAGCATATCATTATGCAATTAAATAAGAAAACTGCTAAAGAATACGAAAGATACTAGTATTGTAAAAAATCAAATGAAAAATTAGGCGGGTTCTTCCCGCCTTTTTTATTATAAATAGTATTTTATAAGGAGATATAGAATGAACATAGATGTATTAAGAAAAGAACTTGAATTGGATGAAGGAGTTAAATATGAAATTTACAACGATCACTTGGGTTATGCCACTTTTGGGATTGGGCATTTGGTTATTGATTCTGATCCAGAGTACGGACAGGAAATTGGAACAGCTGTCTCAGAAGATAGAGTTATTGAAGCCTTCAATTCAGACGTCCAAATCGTGCTCGCAGATTGTGAGCAATTATATTACGGATTTAATGTCTTGCCAGAAGAAGTCCAACTGATCATTGCTAACATGATGTTTAATATGGGAAGACCTAGACTTTCAAAGTTTAAAGGTATGAAAGCTGGTGTTGACGCACAAGATTGGAATAAAGCTGCAGATGAAATGATAGATTCTGCATGGTATAGACAGGTTCCTAATAGAGCAGGTAGACTCGTAAAAAGGATGAGAGCTTTAGCATGAGTGACGATATAGATTTTGATTTTGGATTTACTGCAGTAACTGAAGATGAGTTAGATGTAGTTAAAGATGTAACTAAAAAAGCTGAAAGTCTTGGTGCTAATGCACTAAATACTCAAGATAGACTTGACAAACTTTATAACGCTATAACTCCACTACTCAATAATCTTAAAAAGAATCCAGAGAAAGAATATATTCTCTGGCCTAATAGACTAGAAAAAGTAGAACAATTTGAAGATTTAATACAAAAGATATATAAAAAGTAAAAAAGTCCTTTACTTTTATTAAAAACTATGGTATAATATAACTACAATGAAAAATTTTATAACGTATTTAGAAGAAGCACAAGGAAAAGGATTAACAATCTTTGACATAGATGAGACTATGTTTATAACTAGAGCAAAGGTGCATGTGGTAAAAAATGGTAAAGTCATCAAAAAACTGGATAATCAAGAATTTAATACGTATAAGAAAAAACCTGGCGAAGATTACGACTTCGGCGAATTCAAAAACGCCGAGGTATTTAACAGGACGTCCACGCCAATCGCAAGAATGATTAACAAAGTTAAAGTTATATTGAAGAATGCTACAAAAGCAGGATCAAAGGTTATCATCGTAACCGCAAGACCTAACTTTGATAACAAGAAAATATTTCTAGATACATTTAGAAAACAAGGGATCGACATAGATAAGATCTATGTTGAACGTGCTGGTAACTTAGGTAGTGGACCAGCTGCAGACAATAAAAGAGTAATATTTAAAAAATACTTAAATCAAAAGATATATAAAAGAATAAGACTTTTTGATGATGCAAGATCTAACCTCAAGGTTTTTTTATCATTACAAAAAGACTACCCAGATGTTTCATTCGAAGCATTCTTGGCAAAACCAAACGGCTCTGTTTCAAGAGTAAGATAAGGAGAAAAAATGAAATCGATACTGCGCACACTGGCAGTGGCAACACTGTCTTTGTTTCTTTGCATGCCAGCATTTGCTGACAAGCTTAAAGTAGGTTTTATCTATGTTGGCCCAACAGGCGATCATGGTTGGACCTATAGACACGATATTGGAAGACAAGATGTTGAAAAACATTTTGGTGATAAAGTTGAAACAACTTTTATCGAAAGCGTGAAATACGGACCTGATGCTGAAAGAGCAATCAGAGCTATGGCAAAAGGCGGAGCGGATATTATATTTGCAACATCTTTTGGTTATATGGAACCT
>Ga0187217_1000250_pt1 | contig 22235 bp, 12 predicted proteins | sample 15SPOviralmetaG_FD_130165 | JGI IMG/M metagenome (GOLD analysis project Ga0187217, IMG submission 130165) | Marine viral communities from the oligotrophic San Pedro Time Series (SPOT) site, San Pedro Channel, CA, USA - 15 SPOT_SRF_2010-09-15... | ecosystem: Environmental > Aquatic > Marine >... | reverse complement strand
GCTATTGCTTGGTTTCTAGATTCTTGTTGTCCTATTGAGGCTGATGCTCTTTGAGCACCTATTTGTCCTTGTTGAGCTAATGATTGAGCTAACGCTGCTATACCAGATCCACCAGCTGCACCTCTTAATCCCCCTAGTATGTTAGCTTGATTTTGCTGCATTTGTTGAGCTTCAAATTGAGCTTGTTGTTGGTTAATAGTTAGGTCTTCTGCTGTATTTTCTAAACCAGAGTATACGTTTGTTAATCCAGACATTTGATTTTGCAAACCACTCATGAAATTAGTTTGATTTAAAAATGGATTACTAAACTCCATGTCCGCATACTGTTGTTTCATTGCTTGCGTTTGTAACCTAGCTTCATCTCCCAGCTCCTGGTTTTTTTCCATTTGTTTTTTTGCATTACTTTTTCCCATGTTATAATACTTTAGTTAGTTCGTAAGATGTCACTTGCCCTAAATCCCACCCTAGTTCTTTATGTGTTTTTAACAGCCTTGGGTTTTGCTTACCTACAAAAGAGCACATGTATTTTTTACCAGCACTCTTAGCAAACTCTTCAGCTGTTGTTATTAATAATTTTATAGCTTCATCTCTGTCTTTATCTTTATATTTTGGGTTAGCTATTACCCACTCAAAAAAAGATGCCTTAGAATTTAAGGCAAAGTAAATAAATCCAGCTATAATAGGTGTGTTATTTTTCTCAACTATCAATCCACCTGTTCCGTTGTCTGGCAAAAAGTCCTTTTGTGGTGGTACCCAATCTGGCCAATTATTCCACCAGTCTTGAAGTGTACTCCAATCACTTTCTTTTAATTTCCTAATATTCATTTTATTAAATTTAACTATATAGTATAGTTACATTTCTTTGCTCTTATTTACTAGATTGTGTGAAGTTGCAATTTAAAGAAAATAAATTAGCTTTTTTATTTGAGTTGTTTTTTATATTAGCGCTAAGAAAATATCCTTTTAAAGAAGACAACTCAGCATCATTGTTTTTTGCAAAGAATATAAAAGTATCTGCTAGTGGTGCTCCACTAAATCCAACGGGTTGTTCAGCTACATATACAATAAAACCACCGTTAATTATTGTAATATTAGCAACAACACCGATGCAATTATAACCACCATCTTCAACGTCGTTATATTGACTTGAAACCCCATTGTTTATAGTGTATACTTTATCTCCAATTTCTAAAGATGTGTTAGGTGTTCCGTTTGCAAAAGTTAGTTTTACCATGTTTTTAAATTTAAGCTATTGTTGAAAAGTCTTCTATATCTAATACCATTGTTACATCTTCTGTACCCCATTTAATTATATTAATTTCGTATTTTAAAACAATTGTGTTTAATCCAACAGCTGTTTCATAAGAAATATTATTTATAGAAATTTTTGTACCTCCGTTTTCTGAGCTAAGAACATTTGTCCAATTAGAGTTTGTACCGTCTTTAAAATTAAACACAGGTGCTTTTACCGCAGAAAATACCTCTGCACCATCATTTAGATCGTAAAGCAGAGTTATTGTAGCTCTTGACTTTAATTTATTTGTTAAAGAGCTTCCTAGTAGATTTACTTTACCAGGGAAAAGTATATCAAAATCACCTCCATCACCTAGTCCAGTTGCGGTGGTAGGTGGAACTAAACCAACTATAGATGAGTGAGTTAACTTCATGCCACTTGGAACAGCATGTCTTATTGTAAGTATAGGGTCCATAGGTTGACTTAGTCTAAACAACGGGTCAACCACTGGCATGTTAGGACCTAGTGTTGATGTTAGGTCTGGTACGATATCTACACTATAAGATCTTACTCTTTTAAATTTAACACCAATATTGTCAGCTATAGTAATAGCTGTGTCTAACACCAACGTAACACCATCAGCGTTAACTGTACTTACAGTAATAGGTGTTGATGTAGGTATTGAACTTGCATATATTCGATCACCAACTTTAACATCAGTTGTTTTGTCAAACACAATTGTAGCTGTAGAAGACTTTGCACCATTAACAAGTGTTTTTAAAACAATATTACTAGGAAACTTTTGATTAAAAGAAAACACTCCAGTAGAATCTATTGTTCCTTTTATTATGTTAACATCTTGACCGTAATTAAATGTAGCCGAATCAACTTGTGATAACCCTAAGTTTTTTCTTAAATCTTTTTTAAATAACTCCTCACTACGACCTTCAGCTTCTTTCTTTTTAACAAGTGGTTTATCAGAAACTTTTTCAAAGTATTTTTCACCTTCAACTGTTTCAACAAAATTTTCATTAATAGCAATACCAAATGTAGCTGTTGGCGCACCATATACTTTCATTTCTCTTGTTTCACCAGTTGATTTAATTATATTGCTACCAAAATTTATTTTATCAATAGTAATACTTCTAGTAACTATTGTTTTTGTTTCGTATTTAATAGATGCTTTAAGTGCGTCTACTTTAGTTGTTTCAGTATTGTTTTTATATATTATAGCAAACCCATACGAAGTTATTTTATTGTTAGTTTTAAATACTTTAATTGGCTTTAAAAATATGTTATTTTTAAAATCTGTAATAATATATGGTACAGTAGTAAAGTGTTCTCCAAAAGGAGCATCTATAACTATTTTGGCTATAGACTTTCTTTTATTACTATAGACTTGACCACTTAATCTCCACGCGTTTATGCTAGGATCTAAACCTCTTTCAATAAGACTTTCGTCTAGAGTTTCTCTTTTTATGGTCCACCCACTTTCACCAACAATAGCAAACTCTTCTTTTTCAAAACCTATAAGTTGAATTTCTGATTTAATCATTATATAATTAGTTTATGATGTTTGTAAAAACTTTGCTTCCCCTTCAAAATCAATTTCTTCAATAAAATTAGATTGCCAACCGTTTGCGGCACTTGGTGTTGTTAGTTGATTTTGACGAAATATAGTTGTTGTTGTAACCTGCGAGTATTCTCCTTGCGTATTAGTTAGCTTTCCTTGACCATTTGGAGCAATTCCGTCTGAAAGAATTGCAATAGCAATAACCTTATTACCACTTACCCCAACTGTGTTTTGCTCTTTTCCATAGTAATCAGGATATAAATTAGTAACATTAAAACCATCTTGCAACCACTCCTCTCTTGTTTGTACTCCATGTGTATTAAATAAAACAACGTATTTTAAAAACTGATTCATGGTAGATAGTGCTTGACCCGCTGGAGCTAAACTAGCAACAGTTGGCCATCTTCTTAAACCTGAGTTAGAAGCTTCACTAGTAAACTTCATGTCATACTCAGAGTTATAACCTGTGTTTAATTGATCACCGTTACCATCTACATCCCAAGATATACCATCAAGTATATAATCAGCTTCAACAGCGTCGTATATGTTGCTTGCAAAATCTTTATTTGCCCAAGATGAGTTATACCAACCGTAAGTACTACTATAACTCTGTGCACCACCGTCATACCATTGAGAATCCGAACTGTTACCTTGTAAAAGAGAAGCGCTAGCGTGTATGTAACCTTCGTGCACAACGTGGCTAAATGAAAAAACTTTATGCGTATATGGATTTCCATCCCATCCCCAATCTTGGAATAAATTTGACCCAAGACCAGCTCCATCGGAACTAGCATTAGAAGCCTGAGCTAAGCTGTTTTGTATTTCAAAAATAAAAGGTTCAGGTTCTGGTACGTTATTATAGTAACCCCACTCTGCTTCACTTAAGTGTAACGAAGCGTTACCTTCATAAAAAATAGCTTGATTTGAATACGTGGGTCCATAACGTAAAGCGTTTGGGTCTAGGTTTGTCTTGTATAAAGGGTGTCTTTCTTTTGTATAAAACGTAGCTCCAGTTGGTAACCCAGCAGTGTTGTAATTGTTCAATTGCAAAAAATTTAACTGGTTGTTGGATGTATTACCATAACCAATCATCATTTCCTGTAGTACATAAGGTTGATAATCATATAAATCTTTGTATATTCTTTTCACACCAGGCGCACCGCTTATAGTTAAGTCATTAGTGCATAATCTCCACTCACCACCTGCTCCATTACCAATATTATATGGAGGTTGTAATAACTCAGGAAAAGTATTAGCATTTATATTTTGTGGTCCAGCTGCTTCTAAATTAAATTTATATGCAGTTTTTAAAGTTTGAGTGTTAGGTATTGCTTTCTGACGCTCATTACCACCAGACGCCCAGGGATTTGCTGTGGATAGGTTTTCTAAAAATGCTGTGTTTGCTGTTGAAGCTATATTAGTATTTATACTACTTCCAATACTTACAAAACTTAGGTTATTGTTTACTAATGTTGGCATAATTTATTTTATTATTAACAGGATTCACCTGTAGTTATACTTATTCCATCTACACAATCTGTACCATCTGTTATTGGTAGTCCAGTCATAGGATCAACTGCACCAGTAGTGTTGTTTCCATCAACTGCACCACCATCTACACCAGTGTTTGAAGGGTTTATTGTTATAACATCATCTCCGTAATTTTGGAAAGTTAGTGTTATGGTGTTGTAGTAACAATCTTCACCTGGTGTAAAAGAGTCGTAGTAACTACCCATTTGACTTTGCAACTCTGTTGATGTATTTGCTAGCGGATTAAAGTTCTCTGCTGTAGGGTCAAGACACCCAAATACCACTTCAATACAAGAATCATCTTGTGTGTTTACATCTATTCCTTGACCAAGTAAGGTTCCAGATTCGTTAGTACTAGTAATATTAAAGTTTAAAGCGTAAATATCCATACATCCCTCAACAATGGCATAGCAACTTCCATCATCTACATTTGCCGCGGAGTCATAGTTGAAAGCGCTTGGATCAGTACAGCCATCAACTTCAACAACACATGAACCATTGTCTACGTTTGCTAGAGAGTTGTAGTTTATAGCATTTGGATTAGTGCAGCCCTCAATAACACCATTACAAGAACCATCATCGATAGTTGCACTAGCATCGTAGTTTTGCATAGCAGGATCCATACAACCACTACAAGAAGCGTTCCACTCCGGAGTGTCTTCTGGTGCAACATATATACCAGTAAAAAACCCTAGCGCAAATCCAGTAGGGTAAACTAAAACTCCACAATCATCTTCGATACCATCAAACCCGCAGCTACCATCATCATCACTAGCGCAAGGATCGTAGTTATAAGCTAATGGACTTGTGCAACCTTCAATTACCGCACCATACTCAACACAACTACCATCATCACTATCTGCGTTTTCATTGTAGTTGCAAGCGTTTGGATCTGTACAACCTGCTAAATAGTAACAACTACCATTATCAACCACTGCGTTAGATTCATAGTTAACTGCCAGCGGATCTGTACATCCCATATTAACACTAATGTAACTACATGGATTTGCCGTGTTTGTACTACTAGTTTCGTTAATATTAGCAAATTGATTATAATTAGTTGCTGGATACCCAGGGTAAGGAGAGTCAAATGGATCTCCGTTATCAATCAATAAACTACCGGTATCCATACAACCATACACTGGTAAAAGTGGGTCAACTACACATGGATCACTACCATCAAATGCACTTACAGCGTGAACGTTAGCTTCTGGATTATAATTATATAAATATTGAGGTCCACCTGGGTAACCCTCTACCAAGGTGTTTGGTTGAAACGTTGCATCCATACAACCAAAAACAACTGGAATACACGAACCATCGTCTACTGTTACTTGAGGTTGAGTTACTGTACCATAAGGTGTACCATAGGTTTCATTTAAATTACAACCATACCAACCATCACCAAAAAGAGATGTAGCACCGCCGTTGCTCCATCCAAGACCAGGGTTCCAAGGGTTTAAATTTGCTTGAGCTTCATCAAAAATATTTTCATATGGTGTACCAACCCAACCAGGTGATTCATAGCCTGTTGCGCAGTTATAATTAAAAGCCGTAGCATCTAAACAACCTGTAATAGGAGTGCCTGGATCTGGAATACACTCATCACCAACAAGCGGGTCAAGGCTACCTATTAATGTGTAACCATCTTTGCAAGTACCATCACATTCAAAACCTGGACCAAGAGTATAAGTGCAACCATTGTTGATTATATTTGTGTTTTCAATATTTGCAAATGAATCATAATTACACGCAAGTTCATCCATACAACCAACAATTTCTTCCTTACAAACACCCAACGCTGGTACAAATACAAATCCATCTTCACAGTTTCCATCACAATCAATAAAACCTTGATTATTAGGGTCTATATAAACGCACGACTCATCATCAATTATTGCTAGCGAATCATAGTTGCATGCTGTGCTATCTGTACAGCCGTAGTCTGAGGCGTTTTGACAATTAGGTAAAGTTGAATACAGAGGATCACCTGGTAAGACACAGCAGTTTTGTAAAATAAACTGTTCTGCTTGATCTTCGCCTATAATGCTTGATAGTGTTTCATAGTTACACTCTATTATTGCATCACTTTCACTTGGATTAAACGTGGCGTTTTCATTATAATTACAAGCCAGGGCGTCCATACAACCAGGAACCTCTATTTGTGTTCCTTCGTACTCACAGCTAAAAAATTGTATTTCAACAAATGTTCCACCTTCAACACCATTGTCCCAAGCTCCATCAATAGTACACTCATTACAAGAGTTTAAAGCTAGTGGATCCATACACCCTATTTGATACGCTAAACAAGAACCGTCATCAATAGTTGCTTGTGGATCGTAGTTTGAAGATAGTGGATCTGTGCAACCTTGGCAGTTGTAAATACACATAGTTGGTGTTGCGTCAATTGTTGCGTTAGAATTGTAATTACAAGCTGTAACATCAGTACAACCGGTAACATTGTATACTATTGGTACACATGTTCCTTCAACGCACGTTTCACCGTCACCACAGGGCGGAGAACAGGTACTAGTATTATTATTACCCTCATCAAACCACTCTGCGTCAACAGATATTTGTCCTATTCCTTGTACAGTAAAAGACGATGTGTCAACTATGTCTTCGTTTAACTTTATTCCTTTTATGTAATTAAAATATTTACCTTCTTTTTGTATAAACTCGTCAACTTTTCCAGACTCTAAATCTGTAGTTAAACCACTAACATACCAACCGTCTCTTCCCTGTTGATTATAATATTGGTTATCATTAAAATTAGAAGTATCTTGTGTAGCCGCGACAGCTTGTCCATCAACAAAAGTTAAATTACCGTCATAAAACTCAGAAGTAATTGAGTTAAATTGTATCACCCTAGACTCTGTACCTTCATAACTTAAACTTTTAAATGATTTAATAGTTCCAGGTGCTTCATTAAAATAAGTTAACAACGAAGATTCTGCAAACGGTTTGTCGTAAAAAGTATTATAAACACTAGAGCTGTGATGCTTGTATATGTTTTCGTTATACGTAGTTAAATATTGACTGTTACTAGAAATACCACTACTTGGCACAAAAGATTTAAAACTAACCCAACCCTTAGATTGTTCGCTAAAAGAAACAGTTACACCGTTATTTGCATTATTGCTAAAAACTCCTCCAGTTAAAGAAACATTATACTCATTAGAAATATCATCAAAAGTTCCTAGTATACCGTCAGCGTTTTTTAAATTTGATCTAAACCAATTTTGCATACCAACGTCTGAGATAGGAGTTAAACCGTCTCTTGATAATCTTAACACTGCTCCTCTTTGTTTATCTGTAAAGTATAATCTATATTGATCTGATGCTAATGACTCTGGATTTTTAGAAATACCATAATCACCAACAAAAGGTATTGCAGTTCCAAGAACTCTATTAGAAGCTAGTAACTGAGGGTTTCCGTCTGCATTAAATAAAGCATCTTTGTTTGCTGTTATTTTTAACACCTTATCTTCAGCTAAAACAACAACATCAGAGTTTCTTGTTTTTAAAGCTTGTATTGAGCCGTGAGAAGGGTTTAACTCTTTAGTTATTTTCTCAGACATGTTAAATTCGTTGAGATCGTTTACTTGAGAAGTTGAGTTATATAATCCGGAGTATATTAAACCACTACCTATCGTTTCTTTTTTGTACCCAGAAAAAGTAGTAGACACTTTAACTCCATTATCAATTTGTGGAGCATTGAAATCGTCTCTAATTCTATCAGATTCTACTCCATTACCAAAAGAATAACAATTGTGCCAAGGTAGTACAACTGGTTGGTGCCAAACTTCTTTTTCAATCTCATAGTATCCAGTTGGTTTTTTGTAAAAAATAAACACCTCTGATACACCTGATGGTAAATTGCTTAAGAAAAAAGAATTTGGATAAGAAAAAGTGTATACGTTCGTATCTACAGCTGATGTGTATGTTAGTGAAGTTACCATAACACCATCTGGTATTACTAAACTTACAAGAATACCTTCAGAATTTACAAATTTAACGCTAGAAACGTAATCACCAACTTGTGGTGGTGATGTTGTTCCCACTAAACAAGAAAGAATACCTTCGTTATATATAAAGGTTTTTTCTGAATCTTCTACTTTTTTAAACGAAAACTGTCCTGTGTTAATACCAATTAACTCGTCCGATTCAGTAAGAGTTCCTCCAAATATCCCATTATTATTAGATGGAGTATAATAATTTAAAATTTTACTTCTAGTAATAGTTCCATCAGGATGTTCAAATAATACAATATCGTTTACACCTATATTTTTTGCGTATAAAGATTCAACTCCAAAATCACTAGAATCTTCATTGCTATTAGTTGCTACAATACTAACTACAACACTTTCTTTTATTAATTCTGAACCTTCAATTTTTGTTTCAGCAAAGTGTATGTTATTAACTCTGTGGTTTATTGTTTCGTCTGAAGGGTTTTGAACCTGCTCAACGTCAGCTACAACGTTTACTTCTACAGGAAGATTTAGTTTTACAGGAACTAAACTTTTATTGATAGGGTCTTCGTCTTCAAGTGGTATAGATTCTAATTGTCTTTTTATTGAAACCTTTGAATTTATTGGAGCAAAATCAAAAGCATTGTTTTGACTAAGAAACATTGGTACAGCACTTGAAGCCTCGTAGTACAAATCAACATCAGAATCTTTTTTAGGTTCAGTTTCCCAACACGAACCTAATTCAGATTCAGTTGACTCATCTTCAAGTGTTGAAAACTCTTTACTTACTAACATTATACTTCTAGTGTCTCTACCATCATGGTGCAAATAAGCTCTTGGATCAAATTCACTTGCATCTAACCCTTGTGTTAATAACGCTCCAGTGTTAACATTTATTCTTCTAAATTCAATAATAGCTGTACGTCTAGCTTTACCATCTGTTATTTGATTATTAACTTGGTTATAGATTTGTGGATTATTTTCATATATATCGTCGTCATAAACAGTAATTGGATCTGGAAAAAAGTTTCTATTTGCAAGTGTTCCCGAGTCAAAAGAACTATATGGTACACCTAAAACTGAGTATACAACTTTGTTTCCATCAGTATCAATAGTGTTATCAGAAAATTGAAACAACTGACCAGGTTTTAACTTTTCAATTAATGGGTTTATCCCACCAGTTATTTCTTGTCCAGATGCAAGACTTTGGTTTCCGTTAAGTTTTGGTTCAAGGGAATTATAAGAAAGAACCATACACCCATACGTACCGTCTGACGCTCCAACAACGTTAGAGTTGGGTATTGACATAAAACCAGTCATGAATGGATCAATCTTAGATATGTTACCATCGTTAGTAATAGTATGATTACCAATAATTGTTTCTGGTAAATCTGGGTTATCTATTCTACGTTCTAACCTCATCGTGTTAGCAACGTTAATACCATCTATAAAAACTCTATCACTACTAACATCATTATGTTGTTCGTAGTTATCCCAGAAATCTCTTGTGGCTAAATTTAAGTTTACAAAAGGCGATCCAATCGCACTGTATTCAGCTTGTGGAAATTCTGTTATATGATACAGTAAAGCAGGAGGTATGCCGTATTGAGAACCTACACCTTCTACTTGTTGGTCATAATCTGTATTACTACCAGCTGTTGCAAAATCTTCCTCCTGAGTAACACCAATAATACCTGTAAAAACACCATTGAACCAACCTGTGCTACTACTTCCTCCAGCTGTAAAAGAAGCTTGATAATCAATACTTAGTGAGCTTGGATTAACATCCATTTCTTCTCCATTTTCATAGCTAGCTTCTATGTAAGAAAATTCAAAAATATTATCAGTAATATATTCAAATGGTGAGTTAGAGTCGTTTGCTACACTCTGGCTTGCTACTACATCTTTTTGTATTTTAACAAAAAACTTAGCATCAAACCTAGCTCCTTCAATTTTTTTATCTTGTTCAAACTCAATAGAGTATAGTAAACTACTTGAATCGTAAATACTATCTGTAAGGTTTTCTAAACTTTGAAACCTAGATAACATATCAACGTCGTTTTTTATAAACTTCTTATTCCAATTTAATATAACTTGGTCGTCTCCAGTACTGTCTGTTGATTTAGAAAAGTTTGATAAAGTTCTCCATTCACTTTTTATTACGCCACCAGTAATATTACCTAAATCATCCGTAGCGGTACCACTTGTACCTACTATTCTAATTCTAATATTACCCTTGTCCTTAGTATTAAAAACGTCAAGTGGAGAAGCTGGATTACCATTACCTATACCACTACTGCTCCATGTTGGAGAAGTTATTGTTAGCTTTGTGTTTTTATATAACTCTGTAGGTGTTCCATATGAGGCATCACTACCTGTAGCCCATATTGATGTACCAGTTGTACTAGGTAAAACATTACCTATAGGTATTTCACCAATTGGCACTGATACTGTTTTTATAGAATCTGGTGCCTCATCTTTAATAGCTAGTATTTTATATCTAGCTTCATCTAAAACTGGGCTGTTTGATCCGTTTTCGTTCTTTAATATTAAATAAGTTTCTTCATCTACTTTGTTTCTATCAGCTGAGTTAAACGATATCCAAATATTACCATCACCAGCGTCGTACCACCTATCCATTATTAAATTATAGTACTCGTTAGAAGTTTCTTTTACGTAATACTTAACATACTCTATCCACTCCGGAGGATTAGCTCCTATATTTTCGGTACCCCAAGATTGAGATACTTGAAAACTATTACTCATGGCGCATAAGTCTTTAGGTAAAGAAATATCTCCAGTAAGCGATGATGAGGTACCATCAACTTCGTTTGTCATAGTATAACCGGAGGTAACAACTGGTGTTTCTCTGCCGTACTTATCTCCATATACTAATCCAATTTTGTAATCTCTAAGTGTTTTTAATGATTTTTTAGGATTATACTCATTAGCCTCATTGTTACTAATAACAACTTGGTCTATATTTATAGGTCCACCTAGTTCGTAACCTTGAGTGTAGTTTGCGTATAAAAGCCTGTTACCAACTATTTCTTGAGCTAAAGCATATCTAGGTACATTGTCCCAAGATCTTAAAGTTTGACTAGCTGGTAGCACTCTATGTACCATTTCTGATGTTATAGATAACTCTCCAGTTTTTATATCTATTGTATCTACTTCTCCATCAGGAGTAAACAACTCCCATTCAGAGTCTTTGTTTTTATTAATTGTTTCAACAATGTATACACTAGGAGAATCTGTTGCTTTAAATAAAATATCAATAGAAGTAACATCTAAAGGTTTTTTATAAGGAATAAAATCTTTTACTATCAACTCCCTAATACTATTTACCATTCCTAAGTTGTGACCTTTTTTAGCAGTGTAATCAAAGTTATCAGGAATAAAAGCTAATTCAGACCAAGGGGAAAAACTAGAGTACTCACCGTCAGTGTACTTATATCTATAACCAAACCTACCTAACTTTGTTTCAAATAATGGAGGTGGTTGATCTATACTTATATTCCACTCAATATTATCTATAGATGCTGTAAGGTCTGTTATTATTTCTATTTTTATTGTATCTGTGATAGATAGAGTTGGAACAGGTTTATCTCCGGCTTCTAAACCTAATTTTAGATAACCTATAAATTTAGCTTTTAATACTACTGCGTTTTCATCTGTTTCCTCTGTTATGGTTAATAAATCATCTGGTCTAAAATTAGATTGCAGCAAGTTATCACTTGTTATTATTTTTATATCTCCAAAGTTTAAACTATCATCAACGTTACCATCAACAAATATATAATCAACAATAATGTTAGTTGTGTTTTCCCTAACAGCATTTTTCATGCTTAAGCTTGGAGCTTTCGTAGGTGCTTTACGAATAACAGTTATATGTTCTTCTTTTAAATAATTATTTATTATAGATCCATTTGTTGGACTTCCACTATCTAGTTCATTATCTACTGTAGAAACGTCAACAAAACCATCATCAATAGGATCATCAATATATAAAATTGTTTGTGTTTTAAAATCGTTTAACACTCCATTTATATTTGTACCCTGCTTACACCTCTCGATATTTATTTTTTTAGGCTCACTATAGTTGTCTGTCCAAAATAATAAATCATCAATAATATTTAAACCTGTTATAAAATTTGATTTACCTTCTTCCCATGTTGACTTAAAGTTCAAGACTCTATCCGACTCAATAACAATATGAGCAGCGCTGTTTGGCCCTACAAATACTGTTTGCTCTTCTGTTAATAAAACGTTATCACCGTCAATTGCTTTTATTTTTGATTTAACAATAGAAACACCTACACCGTTCAACATGGTTATTGCCATGTCTTTTCTAAGGTACTTTGTTATATTAGGCTTACACTTAAACGTGGTCCAGCCCTGCGCTGGTAGATTAAATGTACTTGTATCAAAAAATTCACCTCTTACATATACTATTTTAAAAACATCAACAACAACTGGAGTTGTTTGGTTGGTTACTAAATCCTGCTCTATTATTGTATCAAAATAAAACCTAGGAAAAAACTGTCCAAGAGTAGAGCTACAAATATCAGCTAAACTTTTTTCCTCTGATGCAAAGAAAAAATAAGCTTTATCATTTTTTTCATCTGCAACGCTAGCTACACATTTTGGTTTTTTGTTTGTGCCAAGATTATTCCAAGCTTCAACAGGAACACCACCAATAGATGTTGTTCCCATTATGTTTTGTACTGTTCCACTAGAGTTTGTTCCAGTTGAAACAACTTGCACGTTTGTTGCGCTTCTGTATTCTCCTTTTCTAATTAATCTACTGTCGAGATCTTTATTCATTTTCCCTCCAGTAAAAGTGTTTTTTTGTTCTGCCATGTTTTTACTTTATAGGTTTACTTAATCCTTTTAGCACTTGAGTAAATTCTTCTATTTTAATATTTGATAACCTTATTTTTGCTTTTCTTGTTTCAGCAAACTTTTCTTTTTTGTATCTTTGTACTATGTACTCTGGAATGTTTGATCTAGTTGATAGTATTCCGTATGCTATCCACTTATAAACAGCTTCTTCACAAAATTTATGAATAACCATTTCATCGTCTGTTCCTAATCCATCGCTAATATATTTAAGTATTATTGTTTGACCGGCTAAAGATGAACCAAAGTGTATGTTACCTCTAAGATAATCTATATAAAAAGTACCATTAGTTTGAGCGTATTGGGGATCTAAACCATATCTTCTACCTTTGTTGTCTATATCTATGTCTGTTGTGTCATCAGCATATGGATCAGTAGTTATAGTATCTTTTTGTCTTTGCAAAGTTGTGCTTGGACTTTTTTCAACTAGCGATGAACCACTTGTTTGATAAACACCATCCGCGTCTTGAGTTATAGCAAATGGGTTTGATGTTTTACCTGTTGGGTAAAGTATTCTTTCAACACCATTAGAATCAACCCTAACTATTTTACTATAATTAACATAATCTTGAGGTAAAATCATTGTTAATGATGGTGGCACTACAATTTCTTGAGACTTAAAAGATCTTAGCACGTCATAAGAAAGTTCTTGAGTTGCCCTCATTGCATAAAACTGCACGTCAGTTCTATTAACTTTAGAAATTATTTTACTTTCACCAACGTAAGCAACTAAAAATCCATTTATAATATGATCTAACGATGTAAATTGATAATTGCCAGCATCGCCGGTTGGATAATAATTAGATTGATATGTTTGAAGTAGTCCTCCTGATTGTGATAATCCCATAATTAACTATTTTGTTCTTGTTTTGTTATTTGCTTATCTGTAGTAGCAGCTCTAAGTACATCATCTCTTTGCATAGAAATACCTGACAACTCTAATATTCTACTAACTAGCGGCTCTTCTTCAGATGGATGTAAATCAAAGTTAGTGCTAGTTGAGTAGTTATATAAAGCTTTTTGATTAACAACAACGTAACCCCAATGTACCTTGTTTGTAAAATTTGGTTTTTTATAATAATCTATTTTAATATCATTTGTAAGAGTTCCACTTGTTCCAGCACCCATAGCTTGTGGATATAAATGAACTTTTAACTCTTGAGACGTAGCATTGTTTATATCAACTGCTGAATTATAAACATAAACAGGTCTTTTTATATTAGGTGCAGTTAGTGGGTTCATTGTCATTCTCATAACCTCATCTTTACTAACCTTAACAATTTCTTTATATGTATAGTTTCTTTCATTTACGTTACCCGTACCACTAGGACCAAAACGTTGGTATAAACCAGCTAATCTGTAAAGATCGCTTGGTAGGTTGATGTGTGAAGGAATTGTAGTTGTAACAGTAGTAGTACCTGTACCAACCGTGGTTGTTCCACCACCAATAGTTCCAGAAACAGTTTTTCTAATAAAAGCTAACTTTTCATCTATTATATCTATTACATCAGACGATTCAGTATTGTTTGTTGGTTTTAATAAAGCCATTTTCTTTTGGTGAAAATAATTATTAACTAAATCTAGTTGAGCTTTATCAGCAAACAAATCAAACTCCTGAGGCGTTATATAACCTCTTTGTTCTTTGTTGCATACTGCTAAAACTTTTTGATATACACTATCTACATTTACCATGTTATTTATTTTTATAAGGAAACTGTTTGTTCAACCATTTTTTTCTTTTATCACATCCGCACTCTGCGTAACCTAAAGCTCTAGAAGCAAGCTGAGCTAAAGACCTAATACCCGTTGCTGAAGTTATTTTTTCTATTGAATCTCCTAATCCTTTTGATGTACTCATAATATAATTTATTTATACTATTATAATCACATAATAAAGTAAAAGGTTACTATTCTAAATAAAAATAGCCACCCGGTTAGAGTGGCTATTAATAATTACTATTAAAGATATTAACTTATTCGCTTTTCAATATTAGAGTATATCTCCATACCTTCGTCAGTTTTAAACCACTGAGCTAATGCTGAATATGGATGCTCGTCAAAAGGAACTGTCATTAGTTTTCTATCATTAGATCCCCAACTAAAAGTTCTTTGATCTTGTGACAATTTAATAATTTTCATCTCAGTAGCTTTAATACCAAAATTCCTAAGTTGCACGTTTTCGTCATTAACTAAATCTAAAAACAATCTAGGATTTCTTTTAGCATATAGTAGCAAATCTCTTTTAAGTTCTTTAGAACTCATCTCTGAAACTCTAGAACCTATTTCTACACGCATAATAGCTTCAGCCATATCAATATCAATAGACTGTGCTGCGTTTAATGCTTCTATTTCTAACTCTATATAATTAATTTCATTAGAAGCTTCTTGTTGATAGTTTTTCTCGTGAAATCTTTTACCTTTTTCTGGGTGATATAGAGATAGTATTTTTTGTAAAACAACTTTGTTTTTAGGTACATTTAAAACTCCGTTTCTAAATATAATGTGCTCTAGTCTTTGATCACCTTTCATTTCGTCAACAAAAGGAGTTCTTTGATTAGATGTACATTTTATTTCTCTTTCATATCCTTTTTCTTCGTCAAACCAGTATATGTTTGAGGATTTAATATTGTAACTTAAAGGACTTAAATTACCTCTTAAAAAATATTGTCTATCTTTTATTTCCCAAGTATCTTTTTTTGTAGTCAAAGGTTTTTCTTTAACTACTACTTTTGGTTGCTCTGCAACAATTGTTTCTTCAACTACAGGTTCTTGAACCCTAGTTGTTTCTTTTTTCTTTGCCATAATATAATATATAATATAATTAATAAAATAAAAAGTCGAGGCCGAAGCCCCGACTCTTTAAAAAAATGTGTTAGTTCATTAACATGAAGTTGTTAGCACCCTGTACAATTAAACATCTTTCAGATAAGTAATGTACGTTCATTGAGTCCACATCAGTAGTAACGTTTCCGCCAACTGAACCAGTGATCCATGTTTTCATTTTTCTATCTTCTGTTTGACCTTTTCTGTATCGAACATGTAAGAAAGGTCGTTTAAGATTCTTTCCTAATTGTTGGTCATAAACTGAAGATACACCTGCTGGTACTATAACACCTCTAATTGCAGTAGAAGCCTCAACAGCACCACCTCTTGTAGCTTTATCGTTTAAGTATTTCCAATCAGATTTGTAGAAGTCATAAGAACCTCTTCTAAATCCTGAGAAACCTAAGTTTAATGCCATGTCTTCTGAGTTGTCAAATACTCCATAAGAAGTACCTCCAGCTCCGTAAGAATTCATTGAAGCAAGCATGTCGTCCATTGCAAGAGCAGTAGCTCTATTTACAAACATCATATTTTCTTCAATAGCACCTTGCTTATCAAACTCAGCTAAGATAGCGTCAAATTCAGCTAAATCAGTTGCAGCGTTAACACCTGTGATACCTGAAGTTAAATTACCTCTATCTTCAATAGCTGCAAATAAACCTTCAGTACCAGGATCAGTGTTAGCAATAGCACCACCACCACCGTCATAAACTGCATCATCATGAATAGTAGATGCCGCTAAAGCTCTAACAGATTCAACCATTGACATTTCTACGTAATCAGAAAAACGAGATCTAGTGTCACCTTCTGCTTTTAAATACCATAGGTAACCATTTTGACCGTCTTCACCTGAGATTTCAACCCAACCAATTTGAGAAGCATCAGATCCATTGATTTGATAAAAGTCTTTTAATATAATTGGTTTGTTAGTGAAACTCTTGTGAACAGGTTTATTAGAACTTGTTTGTCCAGCTGTACCTTTTGCAAATTCAGATCCATATACCATTACAGTACAAGTACCATCTGAAAGAGTACCCGCTGCCGCATCTGACATAAGTGCAGCTTTATAAGGTAGAGCTACAATAGTAGCAGCACCAGCTGTACGAGTCTTAACGTAACATTGAGTAGTTGCTCCATCTCTAGAACTTGATACTAATATAGTATCACCAACTCTAATACCGTGAGCTGCTCCACCAGCGTTACCATCTAAATCAGTACCAATAGTAATTTCGTTTGCTGATACATCTAGTGTACCGTTGTAGCTTAAGTGTAATCTTCCTTGTTCCGACCAGATTACTTGGTCTGAGGTCATAGCCTCTTCTGCTCCAACTTGTGATAAAAAACCTGAAATAGTTCTGTTTCCAAAAACTTCAGCTTCTTTTTCCATTAAGTCAGGCAAGTATTGTTGTGCCCAACCTGCTGTACCCTCTGCTGTAAAGTCAATATAGTTATTGACTAGTGTCATCTGGGTAGAAGTTGCAACACTATTTAAATTTCCTCCTGGTGTAATTGCCATAATTATTTATTTTTAAATTTATTATTTATTTTTATTTTTAATCTTAAAGGATCTGTTTTTTATATTAGAACTAGAATCACCTAAAATTTTGTACTTAACTCCACTAACATTTACCTCGCCGTGTGTTTTTCTAGGTTCAGTGTTTATGTTTTTGTCTCTTGCTACTCTCCCTTTTGTTGCATCAGCTTTACCTTGTTCGTAAAAATGATTAGCAATAGCATCAGAGTTCATAGCTGTAAACAAAGACTTATGATAACCTTTGGCATCACTTATGTTTTTGCCATCTTCATCAACAAACTTGTTAACAAAGTTATTGATATCACTTTGTGTAGTTTTTACCTTATTAACATCTTTAACATTAAACCTAAATTTTTTATCTCCAACATTATATTCAAAACCTTTGAATGTATTGTTAAAAACACTATCAGTTTTTTGTTGAAACGTTTTTTTAGTAGCTTCAGATATTTTCTTTTGTTCTTCAGATTCCTTATTGTATCTATTAAAGAAGTCAATTGCTTTTTGTTGGTCTTGGGTCAACTTTGACCCAGCTTTGATTTCTTCATAGTATTTGGACTTTTGCCCGTCCAGATAGGCTTTAGCCTCGGCAACTTGCTCTTTTAAGGCTATTTTCTTTTTTCTAATAGTTTTATCATCGTCCATTTCTTCATCTATACCAAAGCTATCTTCTAATAAAAAGCTTCTTTCTTCTGGTGATAAATGAGATTTAGTAGTTCTATAATATTCATCTAAAATTTCCGATGTATCCATTTTAGAAGTATCTCTATTTAAATTAACGTAGTCATTAAGATCACCACCTGTCTCATCCATAAAATCTACAAGTTTCTGTATATTTTCTGGTAATGGTTTTCCAGTAGCTTCTGCTTCTGCTACAGCCTCCTCAATATCTTCTTTGACTTCAGCTATTTCTTCTTCTTTAATTTCTTGTAAAACTGGCTCTTCAACTTCTTCAGTAACCTGTTCTACAATATCTTGAGTTTTTTCTTCAACCGTGTTTTCAGTTGTATTTTCTGTAGTTTCTTCTACTTGTTCTTCAACTTCTTCTTTAACCTCTTCAGTTTCAACTTCTACTGGAGGTTTACTAAAATCAACTTTAGCAACAGAGTCGTCACCTACGCTTTCAAATTTTGATTTAAATTGTCCTTGCTCGTTTCTTGGTTGCTCTGGTTTCTGCTCGACAACGTCTTGCTTAACCTCTTCAATTGCGTTTTCGTTTTGTTCTTCCATAATAAAATTTTATAAAATATTAAATAATAAGAGTTTACTACATATTAGCTCCCCCTGTAAGTATATCATTACCTGATGATTCAAATCTTTTAATTGAACCACCTTCTTTTTTTTGCTCTATCATTTGTTTTTGGTGAGCAGCTTGTCTATCAACTCTTTGGTCTAATCTATCTTCTTTGTTGATTTCTTTTTGTTTGTTTAATTCCATTTCAGCGCCTTTAAGCTTAGAGTTTAATTCAAACTCATATTGCATTAATTGTTTTTTAGCTTCGACTTCTGCTTGTAAGTACTGAGTTTTAAATTGATTCTTTGCTTGTTCAACTTGTGTCTCTGCTTGAGCTTTAGCTTGATTCTTTTGAATCTCAGCTTGTGCCGCTGCTTGTTGTTGTTGAGCATTTGCTTGAGCTTGAGCTTGAATATTTTGTTGTTGAACTAGTTGATCTCTTTCAGCTTTCTTTTTTCTTTTTATTTTTAAAAGCTGGTTTGCAAGCTTTACATTTCTAACACCACGCAAATCAATAGCATCATCTAAATCAAGAGTCTTTTGAGCTAAAGCTTGTTGTATGTTATTTTCTAATATAGCTTGTTCTTCTTCGTCTGGCATTAGTTCTATGAATATACCAAAATCATATAGATGTAAATCTTTGAGTTCTTCAAGCGTTGCTACGTTGTGAGCGCCAATCGCTTGTATAAAAGCATTTCTAGTTGGTGAATACTCTATTATATCAGATATTCTTAAAGATAAACACTCAGCAACTTCAGCTGTTAAATACAACATAGATTGTAATACGTGTCTAGTTGCTGTGTTTGAGTTTGCTGCTGCTAGTTTTTGTACACCAACTAAAGCGTTTTTATCTGGAACACTAGCATCTCTCGCTTCGTTTAATCCAGTTGTATCTCTTATCATTTGTAGATAATAGTTGTAAGTTGCAATAAGAGTTTGTATTTTATTTCCGCCACCACCATTTTGTATTTGTTGTATTGGAACTTTACCTGGGTTTTGATCTCCTTCAGAAGTAAAACTTCTACCAACAACAGAACCAGTTTGGAAAAACATATTTAAAGCCTCCTGTGGATTGTAGTTTGTTCCATTACCAAGATCAACCTCAGCTAAACCATCTACATCAAGATATACACCATCAGGTACCATCCTTGACATTACTTGTTGCAGTTTTAAGTGAGTAAGTTGAATTGTGTCAGCAAAACCTGTTATTCTACTAACCAAAGATTCTATTTTACCTTTATACATTCTAGGTGCAACTATTTGGTAGTTCATTTTTACGGTGCCAAAATCTGAATCACTCCTCATCATGTTTTCTTGCATCCTCCACTTTAGTAGTTTATTACACCCAATAATATATACTCCCTCATATAAACACTCAACAACTCTTTCTAGCTTGCTAAAATCCCCATCCATGTTTTCTACAGGTGGATTAAACGTATCATCTTTTTCAATAACCTTATCTGCACCTGTACCAGTTTTCTTTAGCTTATAAACATCGTTCATGTGTGTTTTATAATTAAAGTATAAAACTTCTACTTTATTTTTATCGTCACTTGTTCTTAAATGGCTTTGATAACCGCCTTTATTTTCTGTTATTTCTTTTATTTCACTTTCTGTTAGTTCTGGAAATTCTTTTACTAGTTCGTTTATAGGTATTTCTTTCACTTCACCAACGTAGTATATGTCTTCAAAGTAAGGAGATTCAGTATAAGAGTAAACTAGATTAGCAGGATTAACATATTTTACTTTAGCACCATCACTCCAGTCAAATGTTGTTTTTGTTGCGCCTATACCTATTGTTGCTATGTCGTATAGTGCTCTACGCCTAACAAGATCGTAATCGCTATTTTCTAGTAAAACGTTTATAGCTTGCTCTTCCGCCATTTCTACAGCCTGCTTATAAGTAAGCTGCATATGTAGTGCTAGCTCTTCCTCTGTTTGAGGTAGATCCTCTTGGTCGTTTTCATAAAGATCTATATCTAAACCCTGTTTAACAGCTTCATTAAACTCTTTAGCTCTCATATCTCTAAGCATAGACTCCATATACTCTGTTCTTTTAGCTACACCAAAAGAATCTTGAGAAAAGCAACTTATTTCATATGATCTCTGTGCCATACCGTTAACCACAATATCAACAAACTTAGGTACTATAGGTACAGGTTTCCAGTCTAAATTTAAATAAGACAAGTCACCGTTGATTGATAATTCGTTTTTATATTTTTGTATTGGTTGTTCTCCTCTAGCATATAATCTTAAGTTGTGAAAACTATTTAGATTACCACTATACTTAGATGTTGTACCTGAGAACCACTCCCATTTTATAGCTTTAGCAACTTCTAATCCGTACTTTTCAGATAGCTTTTCTAAATCACTAACTGCTTGTGATGGAAAATTTATGGCAGACTCTGTCATATTTTATTTTTTATTATTGTTGATTGAAATCCTTTATTACTGTATTTTGACATACTAAGGTTTAGTGGTTGTTTTTTAATATCTCTATTTGGTTTATACAAATGCCTATTGCAAGCCATTATAGCTAATCCTGAACTTATTGAAGCATCGTGTTTTGTTCTTTTGTTTATATCAAACCTTGACCAATCGTTTAGCGTTTCACCAAAGTAAACATTACCATATGTACCGTCCTCTAGTAAACCAACGTGGTCGTTGATATACATTTCAATTGCAGCTGCATGAGCTTGTTTTATATCTTCACTAGAGTTTGGTATTCCACCAACTTCTTTTTCTGCAACTGATAGTTTGTTCCAAATCTTATCTGGTCTGTTCATACTAAACCCTCTATAACCTCTTCTTCTTAAATAATATAAAAGTCTAGGTTTGTTGTTCTCAGCTAATAGTGGCATACCATAAAACACTAGCGCCATTAAAACGTCTTCAAAAAATATCTCAGCTGTTTGTGGTCTTGCTATATATTCTAAAAAGAAAGTGTTAGCTGGAGCATCTTCCATTGAAAATTTAGTTAATCCATGCAAAGCACCTTTTGATCCTCTTTTATCTACTGTTCCTGATATATCGTAAGAGTCACATCCAAATGCTCCCATGTGTTCGTTGCCTGGATACTTAACTCCGTTTTTAAGTATAACGTTATTTTGTAATCTTTGACCTGGAACCCAACTTACTTTGAATCTACCGTTTGGATCTGGATTAAAAATAACCTTAGTGTCTTTAACTCCACTTATCCATTGAAAATTACCAGGAGTTAATACAGATGAGTTTCTATTTCCTTCGTTATAATCTATTTGCTCGTATATTTTTACTAAGTTAAATAAACTATTTTTAGTTTCATCTCTAAACGCATGTTCTTCTGTTCTAGGAAACTGACGGTAAAATTCATTTAAAGCGTCTTGATCGTCTCTTAAACCTTCAGCCTCATTGTCCCAGTGATCTATTACACCGTAATTTATTTCTACTCCTTGTGG
>Ga0187217_1000247_pt1 | contig 22418 bp, 19 predicted proteins | sample 15SPOviralmetaG_FD_130165 | JGI IMG/M metagenome (GOLD analysis project Ga0187217, IMG submission 130165) | Marine viral communities from the oligotrophic San Pedro Time Series (SPOT) site, San Pedro Channel, CA, USA - 15 SPOT_SRF_2010-09-15... | ecosystem: Environmental > Aquatic > Marine >... | reverse complement strand
TGTTTCTACTATTGATTTAAGTACTGGTAATAGTAATATTCATATGATAGAAAATACTAATAATGATAACGATCATATTATAGATGAAATAGGTAGATATATCAATTTTTATAATCCTAATGAATGTATATTTCATACAGAAAATTATGTGTTAAGTGAAGATGATATACTAAAAAAATGGGATTTAAATACTAAATGTTTTCGTATAGATCATTTAAAGGATCCACTATATAAAAAACCTAGTTATCAAAAGGACATATTAACTAAAATTTACAATAAAAAAGATATGTTAGACGTATTTGAAAGTTTACATTTAACTAATGATGAATTACGATTGTCCTTCATGTATATGATTTTTTATATAATTGAACATAAAAGAAATATTGTTGATAATATTGAAAATCCTAAATACAATAATGATGATACAATATTAAATTTAACAAATAATAGTATTCGACAACTTAATGTTGTAAATAATTATAGTTATTTTAAAGGTAAAAATGATTCATTATTGAGTATTGTTGATATTTGTAATACAAGTATGGGTAAACGATTACTTAAAAATAGATTATTGTATCCATCAACAGATAAAAGTATTATTCAAAATAGATATAATAATATAGAATATTATTTAAAAGATGACTACTACAAAATTATTAGAAATGATTTAATACAAATAAATGATTTAGATAAATCATTGCGTTTAATGGGTTTAAATATGATACAACCTTATAATTTTTATAGTACATATTTATCTTATAATTTTGTAGAAAAATGTTTAGATAAAATAGACAACTTTAATGATTGTGATAAATCATATATAGAAAAATTTAAAACTTTTATGAAAGAAGTAAATGAAACTTTTAATTTTAAAAATATTAAAAATATACCAATTGAAAACATTGATAGATCGATTTTTATAAAACATAATTTTGAAAATATTGATGATATTGATAATGATATTTTAGAATATGATACACATATTCAATGTATCATCCATAGATTAAGTAAATTTATTGATGATAAAAATGATGTTATTAAATGTACTGATGGTAAAGATGGTGAATGGCAATTATATACTACTAAACGCAGAGCACAAACTTTTAAACAACGTTTATCTAATTTACATGATACTAATATTCACGTTAAAAATGATAATACGACATTGTATACTTTTAAAAAAGATGACTTTACTATAAAAAATAAAGATAGTAATAGTAGTTTTATATTATGTGATACAATATCAAAAATATCAAAAAATAAATGTAATCTTCAAAAAAGATTATCTAAATTTAATATCCAATATTACAATGAAACTATTTCGTATTTATATGATACTTATAAAGAGGTATTAAAATATATTCACGATTTAATTGCTGAAATTGATTTTTATACCTCTGGTGCTAAATTATCAATAGATAATAATTATTATAAACCAACTATAAATGATGGCAACAATAGTATGATATGTGCTACAGAAATGAGGCATCCTATAGTTGAGCGTATTAATGATGATACAAAATATGTTGTGAATGATGTCCAATTATCCAATGATGGTATATTATTATTTGGAACAAATGCTTGCGGTAAATCTACGTATATGAAAGCAATTGGTTTAAATTTAATATTAGCACAAGCAGGTTTATATGTGGCGTCTAAAAGTTTTGAATATGTTCCATATACACAAATTTTTACAAGAATATTAAATAATGATAATATATTTAAATCTGAATCTACATTTGCTGTTGAAATAAATGAATTACGTAGTATTATAAACTTATCTGATAGTAAATCATTAGTATTGGGTGATGAATTGTGTAGTGGAACTGAAACCGTTTCTGCTATTAAAATTGTTTATGCTGGTTTACATACATTATGTGAACGTAAATGTAGTTTTGTTTTTACTTCTCATTTACATCAATTAATGGATTTACCACAAATACATACATTACCTAATTTAAAAGTATATCATTTAGAAATAACAAATGATAATGGTAAATTAATTTACGATAGAAAACTTAAAAGTGGCAAAGGTCCATCAGTTTATGGTATGAAAGTTTGTGAAGCATTAGGTTTACCACAAGATTTTTTAGATATAGCAAATAGTATAAATATTAGTGAAGATAAAAAGAAAATATCACCATATAATAAAAAAGTTGTATTGGACAAATGTAAAATATGTGGTAATGTAGCAGAAGAAACACATCATATAGTTGAACAATGTGATGCTGATAATAATGGCAATTTTACACATTTTCATAAAAATGATATGCATAATTTGGTTCAATTATGTAAAACTTGTCATGATAGTGTTACTTATGGCAATTTAATCATTGAAGGTTATATAGAAACAAGTGAAGGTTTAGTATTAAAATATTATAATGTGGATAAAAAACGTAAACCTAAAAAATATGATAGTGTATTAGATACTATTAAAAGTTATAAAAGTGTTTATGTTATTAATATTAAAAATTGTATAAGTTTATTAAAATTAGATTGTGATATTACTATTAGTAGACAAACATTAAAAAAAATTATGGATAATAATTATTAGGATGGAAAATAATTATTAATTTAATATTAAATAGCAAAATATTGATACTAAAATAATATATAATACATATAATCCTTCATATGGATCTCTATAATTAGTATTATATTCATATACTATTTCATTTGAATTTGGACATTTTTTTGTTGGAATAATAATATCATATTTTTCACAACATTCTACTACATTACAATCTACTATACTATCACTATAATATTCTCTAATATATTTTATATATTTATTTATTAGTGTATTAAATGTTGGACAATTTGTTCCCTCCTCATCATGTTTTACGATTCTATATAATGATAATGTGTATATTTTATTTTCTTCATCTACAACTTCACAACAACCATATTTGTAATCTTCACATGTTTTATGATGATGATGATGCAATGGAATACGTGCCGTCAAATCATTTTTATTTATATTATCAAAATTTGTATTTATATTTATAGTAATTATATCCCAAAAGAATATCCAATAAATTCCATATAATACTAATACAAACAAGATACAATATAATATATTATAATTACATTTATCTTTTTTGTATTTACTTTTATCTATATCAAAATTATTTTCTATATCACTATTTTCTGTATCACTAGTTTCTGTAGTCACAATACTGTCATATTCTGACATATTATTTTTTTATTTTGTTATAAATATTTATAATATATTTCAAATTATTTATATTTATTATATTATAATGGATGATGCACAATTATTAGATGCTGATTTAATTCGTAGTATACAAACTTATGATTTCGATCGTTTTAAACATTTATTAGAAGTTGGTGCCAATCCAAATAGTTTACATTATTCACAACATGTTGGACATTTAACACCTTTAATGGAAGCAGCAAATATGAATCATGCTAGATATACATCAGAACTTTTAAAATATGGTGCTGATCCTAATATAGTTACAGATGGTGGAACAGCACTACATTTTGCTATAATGAATGAAAATAGTATGATATTATTATATCTTTTATTAAAAAATGGTGTAAATCCATTTTTAAAGGACGAGGATGATGATACATCATATGATATGGCAGTAGATCATAATCTTAATCAAGAAGCAGAATTATTAAAAAGATGGATGGATTTTCATAGAATCCAAAGAGTTGGCAGACGTTATTTAACACGTAAACGTATCAGAACTAATCGAGCAAAAAGACGTTTAGCACTCTCTAAACATATGTTAGATGATGGTAATTCAACCGAGGGTAATCCAATGTCATATATGGATTATGATACTATATTAGAATTATCTAAATATATGTAAAATTTTTATAATTTATATTAATAAAGATGACTTATATAAAAAAAATAACAATTGAAGGAGTTGCGGTTGGTTTGAGTACATTATTACTTGGTATAGTTGTAAGATATATTATAGCAACTTTTGAAGGTATAAATCCTAATTTTGTTTTTAAAAATAGTGGTATGTGGTTATCATTATTTTTGACTGGTTTTTTATTACATATTGGTTTAGATTTAATAGGATTAAATCATTGGTATTGTAAAAATTGTGCTGGTTGTAAATAAATTTTTTATTTATAAAAATCTAAAATTTATTGCTGTTAAAAAGTTATTAATATATTGTTGTATTTCTATTGGTGTGTATTCGAAACTTTGTTTTAATGATAATGTAAATGTGAATATGAAATCATTTAAATTATCATCTTGTGCTAAAAATTGTAATAATTTTTGTAAATTATTAAGTTCAAAATGTTGAATAGATCCTATTAATAAATATGATATATCACTTGGTAAATTGAATATTATCATCATTGTAGTATTAGAAAAATCATCGTATCTTATTTCTTCACTTGTATTACCTATTTGTGTATCTAATAAACTACCATAATATAAAGATGGTCTATTACTATTTACTTTATTTTTATAATTTTCTATTAATTCTTCATTTTGTCTAGTTAATCTTTGTAATTTTCTAGTATCTGTTTCATTTACTTTATTTCCTATCATTTCTTCTAAATCAAATGGTAAATTGAATGTTTGTTTTATATATTCTGGAGCATTACTTTTAAGTGGATTATGTTTTGTTTTATTACTAGATTTACGTTTAGATAGTCGATTTCTAGCAGATTTACCACGATACATACTTTGTAAACGTGTTGCTGCTGCATTATGTGTTGCCATACGATATTCTGGGTCTAAACGCATTAATCTACTATGTCTCATACTTTTTGCTTTACTGTTTGGTGATTCGCTTTTACCACCTCCTTCATGTACATCTATTTTATTTCTTTGTCTAACAATTTTTCTAATAATATCTTCTGGTAATAAATCTGCTTCCATTATTCTTGCTAAATCTAATCTGTCCCTTGCTTTTAATGTTCTTATATTATGATTTCTACGATTTTGTCTGTATCTTTTTGCTAAAACACTTGATGCCATATCTCTAACAGCACCTTCATCATCATATGTAGTATATCTATCTTCTACAACTGGTGGTAAATCATATAAACGTGTATCTCTATCAATTATGTGTCTTCTTAATCTTGGATAATCTGAAAAATTAAAAGGTGTAGTTCTTTCTAATTTATAAAATTTTTCCTCCAAACTTAATGGGTCTATAGGTATTTCTATATTTCTATTTTCTAATCTATTTAATCTTTCTAATCTTTCTTCTAAACTCATATTTTCAAGATCTTCCATTATAATATTATAATATATATTATAATATGAATAATTATTGTCCAGTAAAAAATAGTAAATGTGGTGGACCAAGTTATAATAAGGAACGATGGAATTTAAGTATAGAAGATCATGAAATAAATAATTGTTATAGTTATGCTTTAGATACTATTGAAAATGATTTATTGGAAAAACGACAACCTGGTGAAAAATGTAATCGTGTGTTCGAATATGATTGTCAAAATTTAGAAGAAATGATAAGATGTGATTTTCCAAGTATTCAACCTATTGCAAGCATTAATGATCCTATACCTTGCGATCATTATCGTATAGCATTAGTATTGGATGATAGTGGTGAACACTTAGATTATCATTTTTATAGACAAGATGTTGATGGATATTGGAGCCATAAAACTGGACATGATCCTATTACAAATTTAGATGCTTCAGGTAATCGTATTCAAGATCCAGAAAAAATTGATAGAAATTATGATAAAAAAAATAATGATCATTTTAATTATGGTAAATTTTGTGGTTATTTTTCTGTTAAATATAATGGAAATTAAATTTTAAGATATTTTATTATATATATCGCAACAGATGAAAAAATGAACACAACTAATCCACTAATATATTTCCATTTTAATTTTTCTCTTTGATCGTTTGTTAAATAATAACTATATAATATAGAAAATATACCAATAACTATACCAATTAATATTATAATTATTGGTATAAATGTATATTTTCTTAATTTATTATCATTTCTAAAAAATGTTAATAATACAATACCTAAAGTTATCATTTGAAACATATTTCTCATCCAACTACTATGTAATACTTCAATTTCTAAATCAATCATTATATATTTAAAAATATATTAATTTACATAATAAAAATGAATCGTGCTTTAGAATTTGAAAATAGTGACAATATCCATAAAGGTTGGATTATTAGTCAAAAGTATGCTGATATTCTATTAAATAATAAAAATAATAAAAATATACATAATATACTACATAGTATGTATGGTAAATATTTATGTGATTTACGTAGTAATCATTTAAATAATACAAATCGTATGAAATATAATCGTGCTTGGCAAACACTATTAAATACTTTTAAAAATTATAAAAGCGATAGTATTGTTAGAAATGCTGTAAGTCAATTTCATTATACTTGTCATATTAATATTTAATTAAATACTTAAAGAATTATAATATAGTAAATTAATATAATGTCTATTAAAGATAAACCATTAAAAAAATGTCATAGTGATAAACGTGTTACTATAGATAAATTACATAATAATATAATAGATGATTATAAAAAACAAAAAGAAAATTATACTAAAAAATACAATAAAGAAACTGATTTTGACAAAAAAATTGAATTTAAAAATAAAATTAAAGAATGTGATGAATATATCAATGAATATTATTTAAATAATGGTGAATTATTATTTGATTATTATAATGATGATTTTAAAACATCTACTAATGATAATTCAAATACTGATAATAGTATATTAAATTTTTTCAATAAATCGGATAATAATAATAACAATGATAATATCAAAAAAGATGATACTATTATTAAATATATGTCTAATATTGATGATAGTTATTTAAATGATAATTTAAATGACGTTGATGAAAAAATTAATATTTGTATCAATTGTGGTAATAATAACTTAACTTATAAAAGTTTAGAAAGTGAAGTTTTTTGTAATAAATGTGGTTATACTGAAAAAGTATTATTTGAAAATGATAAAACTTCTTATAAAGAAACACCTAAAGAAATTAGTTATTTTGCTTATAAACGTATTAATCATTTTAATGAATGGATTATTCAATTTCAAGGCAAAGAAACAACCGAAATACCTAGTAAAATATATACAGATATTATAGAAGAAATCAAAAAAAATATTCATATAGATATTAAAAATATAACGAATCGACAAGTTCGTGAAATATTAAAAAAATTAAAATACAATAAATATTATGAAAACATTCCAAATATAATAAATATTATAACAAATCGGAAAGCACCAATAATTACTAGAGAATATGAAGAAAAATTACGTAGTATGTTTAAAGAAATACAAGTTCCATTTATAAATAATTGCCCAGAAAATCGTAAGAACTTTTTATCTTACAGTTATGTATTACATAAATTTTGTGAATTATTAGAATTAGATCATTTATTACAATATTTTCCATTATTAAAAAGTCGTGAAAAATTGCAACAACAAGATTTTATTTGGAAGAAAATTTGTAATGATTTAGAATGGGAATATATTCCTAGTATTTAATCTTATTTTTTTATATTTATTATCTAGAAACACATTTTCCTGTTACTTGGTCTCCTTGCCAAATACATTCATATATTTGTGGTTCAATATTACATTCATCAAAATCATATTGTTCACAAGGATCTTCTACTAGTTCTGGTTCTATACCCATTGGTGCTTGTCTATTAAATTCTGTTAATATTTGATGTATCTCTTCAAGAGTTATTCTTTCTGGAGCACGTACAAATATACGACCTAATAAATCTTTAATAAAATCAATTTCAATATCATTTGTACCATTTTTAATACCATCAAATAATCCCATTAGATGAGTTACAGCAGGTCCGACTTCATTAAAATAACCTGGCAAACCGCTTGCAAATGTTCCATAATCTCCATGATACCATACACCTTGTTTTGGATTAAGTATTTTTATATCTTCAGGTATATCATAACGATTATTCCAATCCCATATAGCTATTTTATATAATTCAATTATAACAAGTCCAAATATCCACACAACAGCATTATTATTGTTAAATCCTTGTTCTTGAAATGGTGCCATATGTGTCCATGTCTGCCCACCTATTGCTTCAGAACTTATAATACTTCCTAAATCCCCCATTGAAATTATTAATTTTCTATCTCTATAACATTTGAATAATATATTTTTAAGTTTTAAATCTGTATATGCATAACCTGCATTTTGAATACATTTTAACATAATACATATACGTTTTACTATCTCTAATGGTAAAGTACTATTTACATTATAATTATATCGTGGATCTGTAACCATTGTATACAGATTATGGTCCATAATATCCATAATTGCTACTTTTCCAATATTTGCTTTTTGTGTATCTAAAATACGAGCACCAACAAGTTCACCTACCTGTAAACAATTAGATAAATCTATTTCTTGTCTATTTATAGATTCTATTAATCTTATTTCTGGATCATTTTGACCTGTACTAGGATCGTATGGTGAACTCATATATATTTTTAAACTTAAAGCAATCGCGACTCTACCTTCATCTGCAGTTATATCAAAATCACGATGTGATATATTTGAAAATTCTAATACACGACCATAAGAACCACGACTAACTGTTTTCACATATATTAATTGAACACCTTTATATTCTAATACAGGTAACATGCTTTTATCCATATCAGTAACTAATATATCACTGCTCATATCAGAAACTCTAACTTCACTTAAGTTTAATTTAATAACAGATTTATAACTATCACATATTGTTGATTCCGGTATAATAGTTGATAAATCAATACTATATTCAGGAGCAGTGATAGATGGTGATTCAAGTAATGCTGTTAAATTAGGAGTTAGGATTTGACCTTCTCTAACAATATTAACACTACATGATGTAATATTCCCAGCTTCTTCTCTACTAATTACAAATTGAGTATATTGTTCAATAATACTTTTGGCCAAATGAACATTCTGAATATTATTATACATTCTTATAACTCTATCATTTGTACCTGTAATTGTAAGATATGAACTACCAAATGTTCTTTCAGTTACTTCAAGTCCAGCATGTATATATACTGGTCTGGATAATCTTATTCTTCTTCTTTGATCTTCACTAATTAATACAATTGGTTCACGATCTCTATTACCATAATTCTTAGGTTTTAAAAAAGTTATACCACTTTCTGTAGATTCTTCAAAATAATATAAATTTCTGCCTATTATAAAAAAATGTCTCCATCCTAATCCAAGACCCCCTCCATCTGGTTCTGGATCTTTCTTAAATCTTCCTAAATATATAGGTGGTAAAGTATTTGTATATGTATTCAACCATATTAAAGGTTGTGTAGATTCTAACCCACGCCATTTTATATATTCTATATCTTGAGGTGAAATATATGGTATGTCTGGATTATAAAATCTTCTTGTTTCTGTTTCATATGGAACACCAATACTAAATCTGTTTATATTATTCAATAATATATATATTATTATTCCTAAAATTATAAATAAAATATATTTTAACATTATATTATTACTATTTTTTTTTATTTATTATAATAAATGAGTACAAACTTTCGTTCTAATGCTATCACAAAAATGCTTGATAAAATGTTTGATGATAAATGTTTATATGCTAAATCTGGTTCTGTTCAACGTGGTCCTGGTATAATTTGTGGATTATATATATTATTAATCATCACTGGTTTAATTTATAATATTGTTATAACACAAGAATATTTGACAAAATATGGTTTATCCAGAGGACAAATATTAGTTCAAAATGGTATTGATTTATTATTAGCAATATTTAGTATTGTTTTTATTTATCACATGTGTTATATTTGTAGAGGATTTGTAGGTTTCTTAGTATTATTATTAATAAATGGTTCTATTGGATTAATTCGTATGGCAATTTTTAAAAATTATGCTAAAGCATCATTCAATATGGGTATAGATAAAGCATTAAAAAAATAAATTAAAATATTCGTATAATTATATAATGAAATTTACAAGTGTAGAAATCGGTTTAATCTCTTTATTATTATTAGGATTTTTATATTTCTATAATAATCCTAAAACAACAGTTTACAAACAAAAACCAGTTTATTATCCAGTTTATGAAAATAGATATATTCCTGTAAATAGACATGATGTTTATAGACCTAGACCTTTTCCTCATAGACCTCATAGACATCATAATCATATTCATCATGATAAACCACCTATTAATTTTACTGGCGGTGGTATAGTTTAATTTCTTTATAAATATAATTTGATATTTTTATATATTATTTTAAGTATAAAATAATATTAGATAAATAAGATAACAAATAAATTATTAAAATATGTCCAGCCCAATTTTGAAGAGTTTGCCCTTGAAGATTAAGAATAACGTTGATATGAATAATCTTTATGATTCTCATACCTTCAAAGTTGCTGTCCAGTATTGCGTTTTACGACCCAAAACGAAAAAGTATACTTGATTTTGGTAGCAGTCGTGCTTGTGGTTGTAATCATAATAAGATTTCTATTCATGCTGAACAAAATGCTATTAATTATTGTAGAAAAAATGATAAACGTAATAATTATATAATATATATTTGGAGATATACTAAAGATGGTGATTTAAAAAGTGCACATTGTTGTCATAGTTGTACAAAATTAATACATAAATATGGTTTTCAAAATCGTGTTTATACTTTTAATGATGATAATATAGTTAATGCTATAATTGATAATCCCCAAGTATCACTTGGTTATAAAATAAAAAATGATTTGTAAATAGATAATAGTTATTATTTTTTATCCACCATTAGCACTACCACCTGTTATTATACCACCTGGTAGTGCTGCACCTCCTCCAGTTAGTTCTGGAGGATAATCAGCAATCATACTCACAGAAGCACATACATTTGGTAATGGAGTATCTGGACAATTTAATTCATTAGAATATGATGCCTCATCTGTATCTGGTTCTCCTGCTGTTATACATTTTATTTGTCCAGCAACTTCATTTGCAGTATATAATAAAGTATCCTGAGGATAATTAATTCCTACTGGATAAGAAAATTCTGTATAATCACATAATACTGTTATTTCTGGTGTTTGTTTTAATGTATCTTCTGGTACTATTGTTCCATATTCTGGATCATCAGTATCACTTACATATCTAAAAGCAGTTTCTGTGTGTTCCATAATTCTATTATTATTATGAGGATTTAACCTGGAACGACCTTCACTTTCTCCTGTTTGCAAATTATTCTGTTCCCAGTAATTTAGTGGTATACCCATACGTGGTCCTAATTCTGTATTCTTATCTTCTAATGTTTGTTTACATTCTCTTACTTTACAATCTGGTCCTACATTTGGTCTTAGATTAGGATCTGATTCACTTTCATTTATATTTTTGACCATTTTACATATACAACAATTATCATTTGCACCATTTTCTCCATCTTCACTACATCTTTCAATAGGGTTTTCATTATACCATTCACAATTATTTCCTTCGTCATCAATATATCCTGGTGTATCTGTACACCCCCAATAACCTTTTTTTTGTATACTTCTTATATTAGTATCTTCATTACTAATACAACATATTATATGAACATCTGCTGCTTCTCCAATTCCTGTTTTAAATAATTTTGCAAATATTATTGGTACATCTGCTGAAAACGTAAACTTAAATAAAGGTCTAGTTTCAGTATTATAATCATAACCATAGTTCCCCCAAACTTGTTCTAATAAATCTTTACATAAAAATCTATTTTTCAATTCATAATTTAAAGTAGATTTTTGAAAAGTAAGAGGTCTTTGTGTCCATTGACCATATTGACCATATAATCTATTTAATTCTACTCTACATTGTGCTTCATTATAACCTTTTTCTAACATCATTTTAGTTTTAAACATTTGATAATAACCTAAATTGCTTACATCTTGAACCCCATCATTTTTAGATCCTGTATATATTTGTTGTATAATTTCGGTTACTAATCGTCTCATATCTGCACTTGTATAATTTCCACCTTGATCATCTAAACTATAATCAGAATTATTATTATTTTCAAATCCATCAATTGTATATATATCAAAATATAACAATGGAAATCTTCTAGTTCTAGTTAATCCATTTGGAAATAATCTACTAAATGCTTCACTTCCTACATAGTTTTGTCTTAATAAATTTGGATCAATTTTAACACAACAAGACAATAATAATTGTTGAACTTGTAAAGTTATTCTATGTGCTAATGTATCCGGATAATCTACTCTAAATTTTCTAAAATGTACTGATTTATGATTTCCATCACTATCTTGAAAATAGGGTTGTTGTCCTAAAGGTTCTCCAGGTACCCCTTCACTTAGTCCTGTTGGATATTTTTGATCTTGCATAGCAGTTGCCATGGTTGCCATTTCTGTAGTTTTTTCAACATTATCTATTCCTAAATCCCAAGGGAGTGAAACACTATATGGATGTTCAAATGTTGTTCTAGCACTCTCATCTTCAGTTATACTTAAACCTACTAAATTTACACCATCAGGATATATATCACTTGGATAATATTTATCACTATTTGGTTTAGGTTCAAGGTTACCATCAAACCCCTCTAAATTTAATTTATCTAAAGTTCTACTGGTATCATCAGTATCATCATTATCTAATAAAAATATTCCATACAACATAAATGGATTTAAAAAATTTACTAAATTTGCACTTAATTGTTCAGCATTATTTATTTCGTGATTATTGAAAGTTTCATCTGTATAAAAACAATACATATAATCACCAATTTTAAAATATAGAATATCACTAAAACTTAAAATAATACTTTTACGATTACAACCTAAATATAAATGACCACTATTTAATTGACTTAATTCACTATATACTAATTCTTCCATTATTCCTTCATAGTTTTCTAATGATTTTTCCAATCTTGCTAAATATAATTTATTACCTTGTATTTTTACATCTCTATAATCAGTTGCACTGTTATCATATTTAAGTATTGCTTGTCTTCTTATACTTCTATCTTTAGAATTTGATCTTGAACAATTATTTGCATCTGATTTATATAACATTACTTGAAATAATTGAGGTATTCTTGTTTTATATTTTTCTGTATCAACATGACCATGTGCTTGTAATACAAATTTTTTTCTAGGTTTACATACCAAACTATGTGATGTTTTACTTTGTGTTTTTCTTGTATCACAACTAAATGCAATTTGATCACCTATATCATAATATGATTCTGTTGTATCATCTTCTTGTATTAAATTTTTTCTTGGTATTAATGGTTTTGTTTCATTATTTTCTTTAGTTTTCATTTTCCATTCAATTTCTCCTGCAACTTCTTCAGGTGTTCCCTTTATTTTATTATGAGGATTATTACATTTTTCTATATCAACTCTATAATAATCTGATTCTGTATCTGGTATAATATGATATACTACAGGGTTATACCCTTTTTGTTCTTCTATAACATCTTTCATAATAATTGATTCTCTAGATGCTTCACTAAAACTTTTATAACATGTTTCTTCTTCACTATCCCCTACAAATTCCCCCAAAGCATTTACTTCACATTCAAAAGGTTCACCACTTAATTTTTCAATATTATAATCATGTATTTCCGGATTTCCATTACTATCACTTACAATTATCCATGGAACACCTATATTAAAACCTTCACTTTTATTTAGTATAAAAAATAATATTATACCAATAATTATAAATATTATAAACTTTATCGTATTCATTAATATATATATATATATATTTATTTTATTCTGGTTTTGGTACAAGATTAAATTTAGGATGTCTTTCATTTCCATTCATAGTATCACTAAATCCAAATCTTGATCGTTTTTGCCAATCAATTAATCTACGTTTTACTACAATCTTATCAACTTTTCCATTGCTATGATTTTCTGTAAACCAATTTTCAAATGCATTCCACATTTCATTAAATGGTGTGCATTCATCTTCACATACATCTAAATCTTCACTTATCCATTGACCAACAATATCATTCTGATTTTTATAATTTTCTGTTTCCATCCTAATACTCTCTGGAATACTATCTTCATCTACTCCTCCACCCATATTTACCCATTCTCTCATTAACATTCCCATAAATACTATTGACCAATGCTCTAGTTTTGTTGGTAATGCTTTATCTCTCCTATAAACATTATTATTATGATTTATTTGATTACTGTCATCTACAAATCTTGATACAAATGGATATACTTGAACCCTTCTCCAAGCACCATTTGTTTTATCTTCAATTGTTGGTTTTTCATTACACATAAGAACAATCTCAAATTGTGGTTTAAACTCAAATACATCACTATATAATTTCCTAGCACTAATCATATCTCCACCACTAAGTTCCTTCATTTCACCAGCATTAATACGTTCGCCACTATCTGGTTCTTGCATATAACAGATTCTTGTTCCTCTTGTTCTTGCTTTTTCTGGACATGCTGCATTACTTGCTTTTCGTTTTTGTGTTAATAATGTTACTGGTAAATTAACACAATATTCTCCAAATACATTTCTAATAATATCTATTAATATACTTTTACCATTACCACCACTACCAGTCCATATACTAAATCTTTGTTCTAATACATCACCACACATTCTGGATGCTATAAATCTTAAACAATATTTTCTAATATCATCATCTGGTAATATCTCTCTGAAAAATTGACTAATATCACGATATACCCTATCAAAATAATCTGTATTACCATTATCCCATTTATTATAATCCCATATTCCATTTTTCTTATCTTTGTATTTGCCAACTCTACCTTTCATACGTTCCCATAAATCTTCTGGACTCATTGGTAATTCATTTGGTGTTACTGGTAATGTTAATTTATTTGTTATACTAATTAAATCATCTGGTCTACCTTCTCGTAATATATTGGTTTCTAAATCAAATATACAATTTTCAAATGCAAATAATTTTGTATTTGAATCCATCTTTTCCATTATCTTTTCTCTATAAAATTTAAGTTTACATGCCTTCATAATGTTTTCCGTAAATTGAACATTTTTTAAATTATCATAAATTTTATATGCGGCTTTCTGATATCCATCAAAGTTTTTAGCACCTATTTCATTACCTTCTTCACTCAGTTTATCCATTTCCTTTTTATAATACTGATGTCGTCTATAAAATATCTCTTTTATTTGTCCACTTAATGCTCTATGTAAACGATAACCTTTTGGACATGGTATCCATTTATTACCATCAAAATAAAACCATCCTTCTTTTAAATCAGCACATATAAATTCATCTTTAAAATATCCAGACACTACTTCTGCTACATCATCATGTTGTCCACCTTTAAAAATACAACTATCAACTTTCCCTTCTAAATGTTCTTCAGTTATTTTTCTATACTCATCTATATTATCATTTCTTGCCCAATAATGTAATGTTTTTATTGTTAAACCATCGCGTTTAAAACCTGACCAGTATTTTTGACATGATTCTACATTATCATATTTATCCCCATGTTCACTAAATTTGTTCCATAAATTAAATAATGTATCACCTCCAATATTTTTTAAACACATCCCTAATTTAATCCATAAATCATATTGTTCTAATCTTTCATGGGACAAACATCTCATTACTATTTTTTCAATGGTTTGTATTTCCTTATTCATTAGTTTATTTTCCATTGTTTCTATATCATCATTGTGATCTTCTAAATATGGATCATAATCTTCATTTTCATTATAATCCTTATCATCAATCATATCAAATGCACTTACACTATTACTATTAGTTAATGTATTTCTAAATATATCGTCAATCCCACCCTTATATTCTACGTTAATGTCTTTATCTAACACTACAGATGTTTTATATAATAATTCTTTATCTGAATTTTTGTTTTCTACAAATTCAAATTTTTTACAATCATAAATTTTTGTTAATAAATATGGATCTTGATTTGCTTTTCCACAACCATATACAAACCATCTTTGAACATTTGTATCTATAATATCACTCACACTATTATCTGGTATTTTACCATCTTTACTTGTTGATTTAAATACCTCTAATATTTTTTCACATAATACTTCATTGCTAAATTTACCTATGAAACTTTTATGAATATTTGTATCGCCTACAATATTTGGAAATATTAAATGTAAACCATCTTTTACATCATATCTTTCATCTTTATAATTAGGTTTCTTTTTTTCAGTAACATAACATTCATATGCCTTTTCATCTTTACAAATATAATATTTATCTATTTCTTCACAAATAATATCACACAAACCTTGAATAGTATCATCACTATAATATCTCATATTTTCTGCTGTAGTATATTTCATATCTAAATCTAAAATTAATGGAGTCATTTGGTTAAATGATTCCGTTATAGGAAAATTTATTTTTTTGTTAAAGATTAAATCATATAAACTATCATAAAATGTTATCTTTTCATCGTTACTAACATGTAAACTTTGACCAAATTTTAAAAAATTATATTTACTATTTTTATCTGGTATAATTGTATGTGTTGCACTTTCATCATTTTTTCTTTTATATTTAATTAAAAGATTTTGCAACATTTCCATATATAATACTTAACATTTTATGTTTTATATATTTTCAAATTTTTATATTAGACAGATTATTTTATACAATAATATATATTTAACGCGATATTGTAGTATATAATATCTTTTGTTTAAAATTATGGTTTTTTTAAACATTTTAGTATTTAAACTCCAAAATTTAATTTAACACTACATGGTGATAATGATAATAATGATGGTCCACATACATTTTCATCTAATTGACTCTGTCCAATTATGGACCCATCTGGATTTATTAATAATCCATCTGAATTCCTTTCTAAACAATTCCTTTCTAAACAATTACTTGGATCTAATTGTCCTATACTTTCATCATAATTTAATGTTTCTTCTCCATCTTCATCATATTTACATATTAGTTTTTCTGTTATTTCTGGTCTATTGCGACATTGTACTGTTATACCTGTTGGTTCTATATAATCTCTATCAATAGTTATATTTCCTTCATTTTTAGTATATATTATTTCACTTGATTTAGGATATCTATTTTGTTCACTACTATATGATTCACTCTCAACTATAAAATCTCTTAGTCCTAATTCTTCTAATTTACTATTTATTTCATCTTCTGATTGTGGACATACTGGTCTTTGACATTCTGGTCCTATACGTTTGTCTGGATTATTTGCTTCATCATTACTGTAAGCATATTGCCATGAATAATCCATTTTAGCATTATTTTTTGTTCTATCACCTTCTCCTATACCCTCTAAACAAGTAAAACTATGTACATCAATTGCTTCGCCTTCTTCTTGTTTGAATAATTGTATTAATAATAAAAATGTTTGCATACTCCAATCATAAATTATATGGTCACTTCTATCAGTAGTTGGATAATTCCAAGGTTCCCATAATCTCATAAATGGCAATAAAGGAAAATTTTCTGGTATACTATATGTTATACTAGTTGTTGTGTATAAAAAATTACATTGACTTAAAAAAGTATCTATTTCATCATCAGACATACCTAAACTTCTCATTTTTCTATAATATACACTTTTAACTACACTTTCTTCATCAGAAGTAATTTGTCCGATTATATCAAATATTAAATCTATTAAATCTTGATATATATATCGACCACCTGGCAAAGCATATCTAGTTCCAACAGGATTTGCAAAATATGGATGTGATAATATACTAAGACAAAATATTGGTAATTCTATTTCAACATTTCCATTAAATAATCTACGAAAACTATCACCACTTTGAAATGTTGGACTTAAATAAGATATTGGAACCATTTCACTTTGACTACGAATTAATACTTGTATTATAAGTTTTAAATCTTCCATATGTACCATATCATAAGTATAAGTAAAAGTCCCTGATTCTTGTTCAACACTGACATAATTTTCTAATAACAATACATTTGGATATTTATCTATAAATTTATCTAATCTATTATTATTATCACTAAAATCAATTATTGGAAAAGTTCCAGAATATGGACCTATTGCATTTAGTAAATTTATTTTATGATTATATATTGTACCTAATATGAGTTTTGGTATATGTGGTATATTTTGCTTTGAAAAAAATGCTATATTACATGTCATACTATATATATTATCTTGTGATGAATTGAAAACAACGAGTTCAGAATTTTGTGTTTTAATTTGAATTAATACATTTTTACTATCTATAATTAACATATATATACCATTTATAGTTTCTAATTCGGAAAATCCTTTATTTAATAAAATATCATCAGTGCCTTCAACAGAATCCGACAATAAATTCTGCTCGACTATATCATCTCCATTATAAATAGATCTAAATATATTCTGTACAACAGACATACTATTAGTAAATGGTTCAGAATAACAATCCCCATCATTAATATAAAATATTAATTGCATTTTTTTTGGTATTTTTGTAACACCAGTGTTTATTGAACCATGCATTAATATTCCTCTAATTTCTACTATACTATATATACCACTATGCATTCTATAAAATATTACTTTTTTAGATGGATTATGACAAGTTAGTATATTTCCTTGACTTGTCAATGGCGTATATGGTGCTAATTGTTTTCTATGTATATCTTCTTCATCTCTCAATCCTCCACTACATTTCAATTCAAATACATCACCATTATCCCATGTATCATGTTTTGAATTTTCACTTATATACACTTTTTGTCCATCAACTCTTCTAGTAACCATTACATTATTTTTTGGAAAAAATGGTAATGATCCATTATTTAATTTACCTATTGTTGCTTCTGGATTCGGATTACCTAAAGCATTATCTAAAGGACCACGACAAATTAACCCTTCTATTTTATTTATTAGTATATATAATATTATACCAAGTATAATACAAATTATAAATTTTATATTCATAATATATATTATATTATTTAAATTTGAAATATAAATTATTATGTTTAATAACAAATACATAGTTAAAAATGAATGCTAAAGTATGCTGTGAAACTTCATTTAAGTATAATAATAATACAAATCATAATATTGAAAAAGATGAATATGACTATAATAAAAAATTACTTTATAAAAGTAATCAGAAAAATAATAATAAGAAATATTTTCGTAAAAGAAAAATTAATAAAAGATGTAAAAAATATCCTACAAAACCTAAAACAGACAAACAAGTTGATACTAAATATGAAAGATTTTTAAAATATAATACTATTAATCATTATGGTAATATTGTTGATATGTATATCTATAAATTATAATATTTAGTATATTATAAGTTTATGTTAGATTTTAAGTATGCTGTATTTTTATCTACTTTTTTTGTTTTTTTACTTGAAGGTTTATTTCATTATAATGTAGGAAAATCTGGTTTACATAGTTTGTGTTTGCCAAATAAATATGATATGTGTAAAATCGTTCTAATTTTGATATTTTTTTCTATGTTAAATGCATATATATCAAAATATTTATTTGATTATGAAAAAAAATAAAATTATTTAAAGATTAATTTATATTATATAATGTGAAGTGTAAATATGATCGCGTAGCTCAGTTGGTTAGAGCGCCGTGCTTATGACGCGGAGGTCGTGGGTTCAAGACCCACCGTGATCACCAATCCTATGATTCAAGTGGTGAATCTATAGTTTAACTATATTTTAGGTTCGATTCCTAATTAGGATAGACATATCGGTCTATAAATGATATTATGTCCTTCTAGCTCAGTTGGTAGAGCGCAAGACTTTTAATCTTGTGGTCGTGGGTTCAAGTCCCACGGAGGACAATATTTATTATTTTATTTAAAGTTTTACCAAATGCTTGGTTGGCCGAGTGGTTAAGGCGACAGACTTAAGATCTGTTGGACATAGTCCGCGTGGGTTCGAACCCCACATCAAGCAACTATATAATTTATAATTATATATCTAGTCCATGTGGCGCAATTGGATAGCGCGTTAGACTTCTAATCTAAAGGTTGTGGGTTCGATCCCCATCATGGATATTATTAATTTTATTTTTAAATCATGTACATGTTCCCGAGCGGTCAAAGGGGTTAGACTCAAGTTCTAATGCATTATGCTTCGTGGGTTCAAATCCCACCGTGTACAATAATGGTTTTGTGGTGTAATCTGGTCAGCACTTTGGACTTTGAATCCAACATTCTGGGTTCAAATCCCAGCAAAACCTATTTATCAAAATAATATATTTATTTATTTTATGGTTCCATAGCTCAGTTGGTTAGAGCGAGCGGCTGTTAACCGCTAGGTCACAGGTTCGATCCCTGTTGGTACCGTTTCTGATTTTTTGTAAAATTTAATAATTACATCTGCAGGATTTTTTTCTATAAAATCATCTTCTTGGATTTTTTTTAATTTTTCTTCATCATCAATGTCGATTTTATATCCTTTATATCCTTGTTTATTATTTTCAAATGTAGCATTTTGATATTTTATATTATTAAATACAAAATCATCATAAAATGCAATACTAGTATTATCAGTATTATGCATCATTCCACCCCCCATATACAAGATTCTTTCATCATACAACTTGTATTTTGTACCTTTACCATTATTTATAGGTGTATAACCAAAAAACAATATATTGTGGTTATTTTTACTTGTTAATAATTTTGGTATTGGTTCATTTACATTTGCACCTGAATCGATACCAAGAAAATATTCTATATAATAGAAAACGGTACCTAATACAATATTAGATGTAACATTATCAAATGGTTGCAATGGATCTTTTAAAAATTCTTTTATATCATTAAAATCACCTGTTTCTGTATATTCAATATAATCTTTACTAATTGAAGTTCCAGATTCATTTATATGATTAATTTCACATAATATATATTTACCAAAAAATACATCCAAACTTGTTAAATTATCATTTCCATCTAATAAACTATAACAATTACCATTATAAAATAATAAATCATTATGACATAATGGTGGATCGCATATTTGAGTATTACAACAATCACCTAAACTTGAAAAAAGATTAGGATCATCAGAACAACCAAAATTTTCTATTGAAGTATATTTATTAATTTCACTACATTCATTAAACTCACATACATTACTTCCATTATGATCTTTATCACTATATGTTAAACCATAGCAAGATTTTTCACATGTATCATTTGATTCTTTATCATTAAGACTAAAATAATTATATTTATTACTTAATAATCTTTCTATAAAATAACCAATAATAATAAATATAAGAAAGATAATACATTTTTTAACACTATAATTTAATATTTTCATTTATTAATACAAAGATATTTTTTTTAATCTATTGTTTTTAATCTATTGTTTTTAACCTACGTTTTTACTGTTTTTCAATAGTAATTTGAAATTTTCTAACAATTATTCAAGTATTATAACAAACTATAGAGCAATAAGCAAAGCAATAAGCAAAGCAATAAGTAAAGCAAAGCAATATACAACACCACAAACTATATAGCAAAAACAAAACAAACAAGGTTAAGATGGCCTACACTATGAACAAGAAGCAGATGGATGAATTTCTTAGCAATATTGTTAAGACATTCAGTGGTAAGGATTTTACCATTGATGACATTAAGGATATGGATACATTTGTGAAGACAAAGAAAGTCAAGAAAGTCAAGAAGGTTAAAGATCCGAACGCACCGAAACGAGCATTGAGTGCATGGATTATATTTACGACTGAACAGAGACCTATTTTCAAGGAAAACAATCCAGATAAGTCAAATACAGAACTGACGACACTAATGAGTCAAGAGTGGAGGAATATGACTGATGAGGAAAAGAAAAAGTATACGGACCTCGCCGTAGTGGATAAGGAGAGATATATTAAGGAGAAGTGTGAATATGAGAGCAATAGTGATAATGATACTAGTGATAGTGAGAATGAAAAACCAAAGAAAAAGGAAAAAGATCCGAATGCACCGAAGAAAAATCAAAATAGTTGGATGCATTTTGGTAAAGTGACAAGGGCAAAGCATCCGGATGTGAAACATACAGTTGCGGCACTAAAAGTAATGTGGGCAGATTTGGATGATAAGAGTGAATATGAGGAAATGGCAAAGGTTGACAAGGAACGATATGTAAAAGAAAAGAAAGAGTATGAGAAAAACCAATAATAATAATAAAAATAAAAAAACAATGGAGAAGAAAGAGTATCTAGAAAACCTTTAAATATATAACATTATTGACAAACCAAAAAAAAAATAATTATTATTATTATAATTTTTTATTTATTTTTAAGATGAATACTTTCACATTCACTATTATACCATTCTACTGATTCGGTATCAC
>Ga0187217_1000245_pt1 | contig 22577 bp, 29 predicted proteins | sample 15SPOviralmetaG_FD_130165 | JGI IMG/M metagenome (GOLD analysis project Ga0187217, IMG submission 130165) | Marine viral communities from the oligotrophic San Pedro Time Series (SPOT) site, San Pedro Channel, CA, USA - 15 SPOT_SRF_2010-09-15... | ecosystem: Environmental > Aquatic > Marine >... | reverse complement strand
CTCATTGATTGTCTTTTTATTTTATCTTTGATCTGATCCATTTTCATTCCTATATTCTCAATATCGTTCTTTGCGATAGCCATAGGAGTTTTAGTTTTAGGATCACCTTGGTCCATATCTCTTACTTTAGTCTGCAACATCATTTGTCTAGTTCTTAAAGTAGCAAGTCTTTCTTGGTCTGTATCTTCAAAGACTTCTTTAAACTTAATGTTGCCTCTTAACATATCTTTTGTGACTTCTATCTCTTTGACACCATCTCTTTTTAATTGTGCCATCTTGTCATCTGCTGACTTCTGGTCTTTATAAGGTACTGCAAATCTTTTTTTGTTTAATGGATCTCTATATCTTACTACAAAGACCTGTGTAAATTCTTCTAGGTTTTCACTAGTTTGTTCTGGCAATAAATGCCATGTTGATCTATATTTACTCATTAGTTATTTACCTTTGCCCCAGCACGCCATTGATAACAAGACCAGTATCGTGCTTTTGTTTTTGGTCCTGGGTTGTCACAATTGTGCCTTGCCCTAAAACTTCTTCGTCTAGCAGGATCGTCTCTTTTTATAGATAGTCCTGTTGTATCACCAAATGATACTTTCTTTACTGAATCACCATCTTTGACATATACATAAAACTTTTTAGAACCACCTCTTATTGGGTCATTTAATTTTACTTCTTTGCCTTGATATTGTGCCTCTGTAATTTGTGATGGGAATATTCCCCACTCGTTTACTTCTTCAGAAAACTCTTTGAAAGATAGTTTAACACTCTCATTAGGAGAACCTAAATCTTTTTGCATTTCTGCTTTAGATTTATTGTATTTTCTTTTAAATTCTTCAGCGTCTAATCCACCTTCTTCTTTAGATTTAAGGTCGATAGCGATGTCTTTCATTCTGCCTTCTAACATATTTTCATTGCTGTCAATCACTTTATTGAACATCTTTTCATAAGACTCTTCTATTTTAGATTGCCAGTCTTCTCCGTATCTTTCCTTATATTTATCTATTGTATCTTTGTCAGTTGCCCATTCTTCAATGTCTTTTAACTCAACTTTCTTCTTCATTTCTTTATCCTTTTCGGCGTTAATATTAATTAAATTGTCTTTAGGATTACTTGGTTTGTAAGAAGTGCCTTGAAAAGTAGGACTATAATTTTTTTCGCCAGGTGTTATAGATGAGGTATACTTTGCATAATCGTGTCCCATATCATATGCCTCAGTAGGTAAACCACTTGGCATTTGTGTAGGGTCACTATCTTTACTTGTTTTTAACTCACCATACATCTGTTTAAATTTCTTGGTGTATTTACTAGGTTTAGTTTTTGCACCTTTATCAGCAGAGGTTTGTTTATATGCGTTAGGGTCATCATCTCTCATTTTAGATTGTTTGTCTAATTGAGACTTATGTTGTTTTGCTTTATCTTTTGATAAACCTTTTACATATTTTTTAGGTAGACCTGTTTCTTTATCTTCAGGTGATTTCTTTATAGAACCACCTTTATCATAATATTTTGGATCTCTTTTAAATTTGTGTTTAGCAATTTTCTTTGCTCTCTCAGCCATAGCGTCTGTCACTACTGGCGTTTCCACAATATCATATAACCACGCCTTTGATAATGTCATATTTGCATCCTCTAAGGTCACATAATTTGTGCCTCTTCTAATAATTATTCCTGTTGTGTTATTACTTACGTCATCAACAATATCACCTACATCATATAGATGTTCGGTAATATACTTGTCTCTTAAAACCATGTTATCTAATTCTTCTTTTGTTGACGCTGTTATGAAAGGTTTAAATCTTAATGCACCTGCACCTGCGTCAGCTGAAGCAGCCAAGTTCATTCCCTTTCTTACCTGTTTAAACATATCTTCAGCGTCATTACTTCTAGCAAAACTAGAAGGCAATCCTTGTTTAAACTTTGTGAAATCATTTGACTTTGCAGCCGATCTCATTTTACTAGCACTCATACCTGTTGCACCCTCAGCGTCAGGATCTCTTTCGCCAGCAGACAATACATTTATGTTATCAAAATTATAATAACCATGTCTTGCCTTAACATCATTGTACTTATTTAATGTTGTTTCAAATTCTCTTACTCTATCGCTACCTACGACCATAAAGATTTCTGTAAATTTTTGTTTATAAAGTTCTACTGCAATTTCAAATATTTGATTTGAATTACTAGTGACTACTTGATTAGCATATCTAGGAAACATTCGTTTCATTAATGAAATCTTTTGTCTAAACTTTAATGGGTTCTTATCAGAGTCCTCTGATTTAGAAAGGTAAACTCTCTTAACATCTGCTCTCACAGAGTTCATTTTATCTAATAGTTTACCATGACCTATCGTAGGTGGATTAAATCGGCCAAAGGTAAACACTATTGATTTACCTCTGGCCTCTTTTATTTTTGATAATGATTTCAGTTCGTCTGATGATAACTTACCATCTTCCATCATCTCTGTCAATTTTTTGAAAAATTTGAGATAATGATACTTTTCTAACATTTTATAAATCACGTTTTTGGGAAGACGATTCTTCACACCAAACTTTCTGATTTCTTCTGGTGACATATCAGCTTTGAAAACACCTTGTCGGTCTAACAATGCTTTATCACCAATATCAATTAATGTGTTAACAGATTGTGTAATCTCATCTAACTTCTCTTTGATTAGTTTTGACAAGTTGTCTATATCAGCACTTGTCAAGTTAGTCAATTCTTCATAATCAATCATGTCTCGTACTAATTCGCCTTTAACAACATCTATTTCAGAAACTCGCTTCTGAAAATCCGCCACATATTTTTCAGGTTCAAAAGTGCCTGGCTCTGGTTTTCGTATAAACGTATTCTTGTCTATATCAAAAGTACCATCTGCCATCTCTCTTGCCTTAGTAAATAGAGCAGGATTTATGATGGAAAAGTAGTTGATAGGATGTTTTGTTCCTGGTATTGTTTTACCATTAAAATCAAACTGATATTCTCTTATCTTTTCATGTACCTTTTCTTGCTCTGCTTGTGTGCCAGGTATATCAAATAAGATATTTACATCTAAATCAGCGTCATCTCTATATTGTTTTGTTAGTATAGAACCAATTAAGGTATACTTAACTACTTTACCAAATTTTGTGAAAGTCTCAATACCATCTAATACTTGTTGTCTAACTGATGGCTTAAGTTTAGGATTGCTTGTATCTGCGTTATCAAACACAGGTCTAGCATATGTTTTTCTAGGTATGTCTATTACAGACTCTTTTAAAAATTCTTTAAATCTCATTTATTCTCCGCCGCCTCCGTTACCACCAGAACCATTGCCACCATTTCCATTACCATTGCCTGTTCCGTTGCCACCGTTGCCGTTGCCACCGTTTCCATTACTATCATCACCATTCCCATTATCTGTATCAGCGTTCTTACTTGTACTACCAAAGTAAGGGTATCTTATATATTTATGTCCTTTAGGTACGCAAACTTTTAGTTTACTGTCAAATTTAAAACCATCAGGACATTTTTTGTCTGCAACTAGGTTCATAAAATTTTTAAATGTTTCTATCATCTTCTCTTTGCTTTTCTCTCTGAAGCCATCCATCTCTTTGCGATATAACTTTGTATAGGTGTCTTCATATATTTTCTTACTTCTTTACTTACTCTATTCATAGTAAGGGTTGTTAATTCTAAATCTGATTTGTTGTTATCTACAACTAAAAAGTTTGACATACCAAATAATCTTTGAAACTTACCCATATTAGATTGTACACCATTCCAACTTGATGTGGTGATGTACTCTGGTATTGTTCTTTCTCGTCTAGCATTTCTTTGCAATGCGACTTCTAAACTTGTATTTACAAATACCATATAACAATCGTAACCCATATTTTTAAGTATGTTATGTTGTCTAGCAATCATGTCATAATCTCTGCCTGTACTATCAATAACTAATCCTAATCTGCCTTTGATGTATTGATCTAATTGTGATATAACAAATTTCTTTGCACTTTGTCTTATGATGTTTCTAAAATATTCTTCTTCGTCTGGCATTTTAAGAGATAGGTTTGCCTTCTTTAAATCTCTCTCAAACTTAACATCTGAATTTACAAGTTTTAATCCTGTGCCTGTAAAAGCACTTGATGTCACAAATGATTTGCCTGAGCCAGGACCACCTGCAAGAAAGAACGCCTTGAATATACCTGGGTCATAAAGACCTTCATGTAAATTTTGTATAAAACTTTTTATCATCCTTTTATCCAGTTTTTAGATACAGTAAAGTTTGCTGTACTAAACTCTAATCTATCTACGAGTTTGACAGCACGACCTAACCTATCTACGGCAACATAACCTTCAGGATTTGTAACCTCAAAGCCATTGCCTCTCTGTATAAAAGTGCCTATTGATTTAATTTGATTCATTTTATTTACTAGATAATTTTTTGTTTTCTGTAATGTGACATAACTTGCGATTGCAAAATATATCTCATTTTCATATCTGTCAATAAATTTTAAACCTTCATCTCTTTGAGTATTAAATCTATCTTTAGCACTTTGTGTTTTTCTTTTACTAATCTCATCATTTAAAACTTTTGCATAATACTTTCTAAAATTACTTTGTAATTTTTTTACGTTTGCAATAGTCTGACCTCTTCTAATATAATCATTAAAAAATATTTTAAGTCTTGCACCTACTGATAATAAATTAGTCTGCCTTTTCATCAAATCTAAAACGCCTTTACTTTTAGATATTGAACCTGCAGCCATTCTTAATAAACTATCGTATTGGTCTGACTCTAATTCTGTAAATGTAGCAACACCAGATGTATCTTTATATCCTGCGTCATCAAAAAATACAGCAGGTGTTTTTGAAAATCTGTTTATATTGACACCGAAGTTTGCTTTTAAATCTGTCATCTTTCTACCTGTGTATGATGTATGAAATATTATACCCATTTTAGATTTAAGTATTCTATTTGCTAAATTAGAATCACTAGGTATTGCATATGTGATTGTGTTAGGTGTAAAAGTGATAACCTTTTCACCTCTGATTGTTGCTGTTTTGATTTCGTCTGGAGTATATAAGAAGTCGCCTTGCACAACTCCTTTGATGTTTAATTTTTTAAGTTCTCTTAATGCAACGATTAATTTATCTGCAAGACCACCTGTATGATTTCTTCTTACATCAGCAGGCGTATAATTAATTTTAGGATTTACGTTGAATACAGATTTTGATCCGACAAAGAATTTGCCGTTTTCAGGATTAACACCACAAAATACAGCAGGTGCACCATCCCATTTAACAGATACATTTACTTTTCTACCAGATGAGCCGACAAGCATATTTCTTAATGATTTAAGAAATTCTACTGCGTTGATACCACCTTGATATCCGTTATTAATTATTTCGTCTTCTAAATGCTCTAAATGTGTGTTTTTAGACTCATTTAAATATTGTTTAAAACTATACATCTCTCTCCACTATACCCATTATACAAAATTTCACCGCTCTTGTCAAGCGTTATTCCATCAATAAATTGTTGTTTTTCTACTATTTATACTTAAGCAGACCCACACTCTGCCTTCATAATGGTCTCAAAATCTTTAGCAAGGCCGCCTTGAAACTGTGGTCTAGGTGTAAATTTACCTTTATATCTAACTTGCAAATCTAATATTTTTGATTTACCTCTAATAAGTGTAAGGTATATTTTAGCAGCATTTGATTTAGCAGATAATTCTTCATTTATTATAACTGCAAACTTATCATTTTTTTGTTTCTTTTCAATTCTTGTTAGACCACATAATGTTGTTTTTAATGCTTTAATACTTGCAGGTAAAATCTTTACCTCACCTTTAGGTGTCACATCTCCTATACCCGTTATCAAAGCAAAATCAAAATCTTTACCTTTTATTTTTTTAGCGTCTAGTTGTTCAAATAATTTTGTTTTTAATATTATGTTAAGTAAAGTATCTGCTAATTCATTTGAATATTTGTTTACTACTTCTCTATATTTACTCCATAATGGATTCTTTTTATCAGATAAATCTTTGTTAACAAAAAATCTCATGCTCTTTGGGTCTTTAGTGTTATCATCTAAATATCCTTTTTTAGATGAAGCATATCCTTTTGTATCAATATATCCTTTATCACCAAATTGTTTTCTATCTATACCTTTTGATTCATATAACTCTTTATCACTTAATCTTTTGTAATTGTTAATATCTTTTTCTAATAGTATTTTTTTGTTTACTGCTTTTTTTACTAGACCTGAAAAATATTTAATTCTTAAATCAACCATTTCTTGTTTTAACTTGTCATATTTTTTACCTTCAAAGACACTAGAAAACGCTTTGTTTATAAGAGTTGGATCAGAGGCTTTTACATCTTTTTTTTTCTTTAAAGACACACCAAAAAACTTTTTCTTATCTGTTGAAACTATTATATCAGATGAATTGTAATCTTCAAAACCAAAAGCACTAACTTTAAATTCTTCTACATCTTTGGGAAATATATTACCTGTCATATAGACGGTTACTTTACCTGTCGCTTTATTCATGTATCGCCTAATACCCTTAGCGGCAGACACACCTACGGCCATATCTTTAATGAATTTATCAGTTAGTTTTGCAGAAAAACCTTGAAAGGTTTTTTCATCACCGAATTGAATATCTTTTTTAGTTTTTACTATCTTCTTGCCATTGTTAATTAATTTTTGTAAATCTATTGGATTTTTTACTTTATCCAAAGTTGACAAATCAGATTGTAAAGCAACTGCTGTCATTATTTCAGACGCTTCGTAAGCCATAGTTTTCTCTCCTATGTACTATTTATGTACGACTACGACCTCTTGTCCTAGCAGGAGCGTTATACCTTGACTTACCTTGATCTACAAATTTTTCTTTGTCATCTCTACAATCAAAGAATGGTGGGAACCCAAAGATACCAAAGGTCTTATATTTGTTTTGAAACTTAACAACAGGTTTTACATCTTCTTCAAAGAAAGACTCTTTTAATACTAACTTACTAGGCATTTCTACAGCACGCCATAGTATGTCTTTACCTTTCTTTATCATTTCAGTTTTGTAGTATATAGATGGACTATTTTTTCTTATTTGTTTTCTCATACTTTAAATCCTGAAAACTTATCATAAACACTTTCAGCAGGTTGAGGACCTGATGGTTCATTTAATTGTTTTTCTGTTTCTTGGTTACTATCTACAATCTGTTGAGCAGATTGTTCTACATCATACAATCTCATCTTTGCCCTATCTACACCTAATATAAAGGCACGATTAAGACCTGGATCATTGTATCTGTTCTTTAATTGTTTAACTTTCATTTGAGATAGTTCTTCTAAATCTTCATTTGATATTAGAGCAAACATAAAGTCAGCAGTTGCAGGAAGACCAAAACTCTCTGAGGTATCTTCTAATCCTACATCACTTGACATATAACCAGTTCTAGTTGTTTGAGTAGCAGAAACAATAGGTACATTATAAGTCACAGCAAGGCCTCTTAATTCTTCAGCGATTGCCTTGATGTAAAAGTAAGATGATATATTACCACCTTTAAATCTACTAGATGAACATATATTTAAATAGTCAATGAATACTATATCTGGTTTAAATGATTTCTTTAATGCAAGTTCATCAATCAAATTTTTAAAATGACCTGTATGAGCAGAGGCAGTAGGATATTCTTTGATAATTAATTGACCTTGTACCTTACTTTGCATTTTCTTAATCTTGTCATCATAAAACTTCTTAGGCATGTCATAGAGTTCATCAATCGTCACGTCTAATAAGTTAGCGTCAATTCTTTCTGCGATACGTTCTTCAGCCATCTCTAAAGTAATATACAATACATTCTTGCCTTGAGTTATCATAGAAGCAGCCACATGACACATGAACAAAGACTTACCTACACCTGTACCTGCAAGTGCTACATTTAAAGTCTTAGGTGGTAGACCACCTTTTGTTATACGATTAAAATATTGTAAATCAAATTTAAGACGTTCTTCAGTTCTATGATAGTAGTCGAATCTTTCATCTGATTGTTCGACATAGTTATGACCAATATGCTGATCAAAAGAAACAGCAAGAGCCTCACTAAGGATGCTCGGAATCGCTTCTGGAGATAATTGTTTATCTTTACCATCTATAATCTTAATACCTTTTAGTACAGCATTATATACAGCACGGTCTTTGCAAAACTTTTCAGTTGTATCTAGTAACCATTGTTGATCTACATTAGACTCAATCTCTAAACTATTCAATAATTGTTTTGATTGTTTAAATTCTTCCTCTGTAATATTCTTTAGGTTTGATAACTCAATTGTTAGAGCTTCTCTTGTGGGAAGATTATTATATTTTACTATAAAGTTATTTATCTGTTGAAATACAATTATTTCTGTTCTATCTCTAAAAAATTCTTCTTTTAAAAAAGGTACAGCCTTACGAGCAAATTCTTCGTTATATACGAGATTGGATAATATTGTTAATTCAAATTTGTCTATCATAATATTGTTTTATCTGTTTCGTGTTGTGTTCTCTCTGTTCCTGCCATAGGTATTATATGTTTTGCTTTTTTGTTAAACTCTTTACTAATATAACATGAAGTTGTTTCAGAGTCAACATGTAATGGTTTAAATCCATGAAAATGTATAGGTATCAAGTCGTATTTGTCTAACTCTTTTTTTGTATTTTTGTGCCAATCGCTATTGTCAAATATAATAATACCATCATCTTTTAATTTATCAAAGGCAGGTTTTACACAATCAAATCTTACCTGACCATCAATTACAATAACATCAAAACCTTTTACATCAGCTGCATATATTGATGAGATATATTCTTTATGGTCTGATTTATATTGTACATTAAATTTTTTCACCCTATCATACCACTCTTTATTATCTTCTACACCATAATAATTAACTTTTTTATCTGCCCACCATAATGTACTAAAGCCTGTACCATATTCAAATACATTTGCACCTTCCCAATCAATACTATTTAACCATTCATAACAAGGATAGGTGTACATAGGCATTACCTCACCTTTATTATTTACAGGTATATTTTTTTTAGATGACTCTATAAACCCATATTCATTTCTTAACTTATGTGTTATATAAGCAAAATGTAATTCTTCATTAGGTATTTCTACACCACTAATTTTGTAAGTCGGCATAATGACCATAACTCCCTAAAATATATTTTGGTTTATCTGTTACCTTTTCACCTACATGTGGATAACACCAGTTAGGGGGAAACATTAATAATCTTCCTTGTTTTGGTTGTACTTTTATATCTCTATTAGGAAAACTAGTATAACCTGAATCATTATTAGATAGATATACAAATAAAACTAAAAATCTACTTGATGTCATTTTAGTTGTTGCGTCAGCATGAATATCAAATCTATCCTCTGTATTGGGCATATATCTTTTAAATCTTGTATGTTCCATTTGAAAAGTTTGTGGCCATACACAATCTGATATATTATTATCTTTTTTATATAAATCAAAATAAGGTCTTAATAACTTACCTATTGCTTGTTCATATTTTGGTACAAGTGATAGATTTAATTCCTGAAATGCTCTGTGATCTGTTTCTTCTCTATGTGTATGTTTTATATTTTTCTCAAAAAATGTAATTAGATTATCACAAAGTCTAGGTTCTATAACACCATCATATATGGTAATGTAATCTTTATTCAAATTTAATTGTGCCATTTTCTAACTGTTTCTCTATAACTTCTATTAATATATCACCAATGTATTGCCTAAAGTCCTCTGTTTGTGTTTCAACATTATTAGGATTCTTTTTTATTTCATAAGTAAATTTTAAAGGCAATTGTCCACTTGCATTTTCTTCGGATGCAAATTTGACATTTGTATATGTGTATATTATTTCAGAATATGGCGCTTCTGTCAACTTGATACATGAAAAATCATCTACATCACGTTGAGCGAAAACGTATTTTTTATTCTGTACCATAGAGAAATTCTTTTTTGGCTGCCTCGTCAATTTTAGAGAGAACATCTTTAGTAAAGAATTTATCAGGCTCATTATTGATAGTCTTTGCATATTGTTTTGTGCCATCGGGTAATTCTATTCTTGTTGAAACTGATTTAAATATACCATGTTTAATTGCCAAGTCTAGCAATCCATAGTGTCTTTCTAAACCATGTTTATAAGTTAGTCTTACGTCTATTTTAGCATTTTCCTTTGTTAATCTACTTTTATAATTTAAACAATGAATAACATTTCCGATAACATCTTTACCATCTTTTTCTTTTCTTTTAGATAGATAAACAATATTAGAGGCAGCGTATTTCAAGCCTGAACCGCCACCCATTTCTTTTTGTGGGAACATTGAACCGATCACATCATAGGTGTGATTAGTCATAATCATAGGCACTTTTGCTTTGCCTAATTTAAGTGTTAAAACTCTAAACGCAGCTTTTACAATCTGCGACCTAGTCATATCTCTAGTTTCTTTACCTTCAGCTGTATCTGTCATTTCTTTTGTTGTAGATAACATACCTAAACTATCTAATACAAACATGATAGGTTTTCTATCTTTCTGGTCTTGTTCTAAATATTTGTCAATAACTTTAATTGATTGATGTCTAAATTCTTGTACGGTTGCAACTGGTACAACGACCATTCTTTTACTATCAACACCTCTAGTTTCAACTAAATCTTTTGTTAATGCACTTTCTGATTCAAAGTAAATGACACCTGCGTCTTTGTTTTTATCTAAAAAGGCCTTTACAATACCTAATGCAAAGAAGGTCTTACCTGTAGCTGCCTCACCTGCAATTGCTGTAATTTTGTTTGATGGCATACCACCATTGATAGAACCTGATAGTAAAGCATTTAATGTATAACTACCTGTGTCTATGAAACTATCTACGTCACCTGCTTCAACACCCTCACTTACTAGTGTAGCATATTCATTACCTGTTTCTTTAATAATGTCTTTCAAAAAATCCATGTTATTCTCCTATTATTATGTACCATTTTATATTGTTATTATAACAGAATTGTTTAACCTTGTCAAGCTCTTTTTTATCAAAGCTATATCTCTCATAAGGCCGTTGATTTCTGTATATTATTATATTCAATCACCAAGTTCCCATTCAAATCTGAATTTTTTATCTTTAGGTATCCAACCAACTGGTGGTTTTTCTAAATCTGTTGTCTCTACATTAGTCCATATATCATCAAACATATCTGTCGTAGGTAAGGCGCCAAACTGATTGAATACTCTACCTTCAACTTTCTTTAATCTTTTCTTTAATACTTCTCTATTGTATTCTAAAAGTCTCTGATAATCCCAGTATTCTTTTAAATCTGTGTATGATTTTTTACTTATCATTAGTGCTTGATAGGACATTTTTTTGCCTTTGCTTGATTTAATTTATATCCACCTCTAAATTTTGTTTTGACATGAGCATAAGATACATTTGCTAATTTACTATTCTCTTGTGTAGGTCCTTCTATCTCATATGTATATTTATTTCTTTCATATGGCACATACATTGCCAGAGGAGTGCCTCTCTTTATAGTAAACTCACCATATTTCTTTATAAGCATTTGTTGATTAATCTCATGGTGTATATCTGACCATATTATACCTGGTAAAGTTTCAAAGGTAGTATCATAATGATAGTACATAGGAAGTTGCCATACAGACCAACCTGGTGGTGTTTTAACACGCCAAGGACAAGCAGGTTTTACAACCATTGAAGTATTATCTCTCATGTGTTGAGGTATAAAATCTCTAAACTGCAAATCATTATGAGATGAAAATCGAAACATATTATCTGGTGACTTCCATGACCACTTATCATGCTCTATATTTAAATGTAAATCACACCATAGTGGCACTACAAAGCCTTGTGTTATATACTCTGGAAATGATGGACAATTTCTGACGGTGCCTTTATTATCAACTTGACTATTAATCATACGTTCAACTTTTTTCCACCAATCAGGAATATATTCTTTTGCAGGTACGATTGGTACGACTTTTTCTAATCCCTCAATAGTAGACCACCATTTAATCTTAGGTTTCTCTCTTTGTTTCCAGAATGTGAATAATTTTTTTATCATAGTTAATATCTTTCTTTTATATTGCCTGATACACAATATCTATAACCTTTATATTTTTGTGGTCTTACTGCATGTTTAATATGACCTTCAAAAAATAATAACAATCCTTTTTCTAATTTTCTTTCACCACCTTGTTCTCCCATATCAGGAAAAAATAAACCTGGTGCGTCTTTAGGTGCATTTATATAATAGACAAATGACCACAATGAAGGCCAGTGATCATGTTCTATTGCTGATTCTTCGCTTTTGTATTTCATACCCCACATGTTATGAACAAAACAATCAACATCTTTTCTATATTTAACATTAGAGATATATCTTGCTATGTTTAATACAATATCAGACATCTTATCAAAACCAGGTTCTTTATTCATAAGCCAATCTGTCATTTGTGCTTTTACATTTGTCTTATGGCCTTGTCTATCACCATATGAATCTATTACACGTTTTAAATCTTTATCCATTTTAGGATCATCTAACTTACACTCAAATGTAGTTATCATGCCTTTAAGAGGCATATCTTTTCTTTGTATATCAAACATTAAAATAATGTCGCCCTTCTACTATGTCTAAAGTAATCTAATTTTTCTTTTGAAAAACACCATACATTTTCAATATATATTCTATTCATAAACTCTGCCTTTTCTTCTTCACTTTCAAATAATTTATCTGACTTAGGTCGTTGCATAATCCTCATACCTATCTGACCTACAAAATTATCTTTTAGGCTATCAACTAATTCATCACTACTATAATACCTCTTACCTTTTATTGTTGGGTCCATAATATTGATAAACATATGCTTTGATCTTTCAAAACTTTTTTGAGATACAGGTAGATAAAAGTCATCACGCCATTTAGAATATTCATCAAACTTAAACCATGATTGATTTTCTTCTTTATCACCACCTTCATTGTATCTTTCGGTTGAGAAATATGGTGGACTTGTAAATGAACAATCTATATTATCTATTTCATTCCAAGGCATATCTTCAGCACCACAATTATATATAGTTACCTTTTTAGGTTTTGCAAGAAACGAGTTATATGTTTCTATTTGTTTTAAATATTGTTTGTATGTATTAGGATTAGGATCACAGCCGATATATTCTTCAGCGTCACTAGCAAAAAAACCTGCAAGTCTATCACCCCAACCACATGATGTATCTAACACTCTCTTTGCGTCTGTCATCTGATAGATTGCTTTTGCTACGTTAGGTTTAAATTGTGTTGCGATATAAGTCTGTAATCTAAAAGCAGACACATAACTCTTATCATCTAATTTGCCACCTCTTAATTCTTCATGGCCATCTACCATTACAGGTTTCATACCATTTATGCCACGCCACATAGGACCTAGACAACGCCATATATCTTTTGCTGTACCATTGTACCACACATCTAAAGGTGATTTGAAACTATAACTAGAACAATTTAATCTTAAATCTTGGTGAAAATAATTAGATACATCATTATATATTGATGGTGCGTCTATGATACCTAGACCGTGATCTTTAAAATTATATTTGTAATCATCATACTTTTCTTTTATATTTTTTTCTAATTGTTCAAGTGGTTTACAATACTCCCATACATCTTGTTTCTGTAAACTTTTAAATGCTTGTCGCATTATATCATATGAAATCTCCTTTAGAGGAAACTTTGGTCTGTTGTCTGCAATATACTGTGCCAAATCTTCTCTAAATTTTTCTTTACCTATATCATTTGTAATGGACTCAAATGTCTGTTGATCCATTATAGGTAATCCATCTGTGTTTGTATGATCTTTTAAATTCATATGGACTTTCTTTCGCCATCTGCATGTAAATTTTGTAATGCAGCTTTCTTATCAGCAAAGTTTATGCTAACAGATATTCTTTCTGTTTTAGATTTAAATGGATAAACTTGATGTTTTAATTTTGCAGGAAATAAAAATATATCTTTTACTACAGGATTCATCATAACGCCTGTATTACAATATCCAATACTATCACCATACATAAATTCAATCTTACCAGCAGATGGTGTATTACTACGCATAGATGATTTTGATTTATAGTTTTCTTCTTTTATTTCTGGTGGTACTTGTAGATATATAACGCAAGATATATCGCCAGTATGACAATGTGAAGGATTCCATTCACCTTGTTTCATAAAATTTACCCAAATTGGTTTTAGCATAGCTATATCTTTTGGTTCAACATATAAAGACATATTAACTACTTGTTTAGAAAATTTAGTGTACATACTTGCTAACCAAGATAATTCTTTTTCTACTATCTGTTCTTCTTTTTTTGAAAAAGCATTTGCATAACTATATTCCTCAGAAAGATTACCTGCTAGTCTTGTACGATAATCATTTGACTTTCTAGTCTTTTTATTTTTTCTAATTTTTTTTGCTGTATTTAAAAGTATACCATATAATTCATCTGATATTTTACTCCTACAAATATAAGGGCCGAATTGTCTGGTTACTATAAATTGTCTTTCTTCTAAACTCATTGTTCTTTATTCCACATCATTAATAATCCTACTATAAAACCATATATAATTATAACATATAATATTGATAGAGTCAACTCCATTTGTTTACCTCATTTCCCCAACTATCCCAACCAGTTCTCTTTTGTCTAGCAAACAATTCTATATATGGTCCGTCTAATAAGTTCTCTATATGTTGATACATTATATCAGGTTTTCTACTATGTTCTCTACGTTGTTCTACTACTAATTGAGGTACTGATTTACTGATTCGTTTTGGTTTACCTTTAGTTGCAAGTAAACACATTTCTGGATTACCTCTTGTCCAGTATCCTAGACCTGTAAAGAAACCAGGTTTAGTTTTATTAGTCTTTGCCCATGTAAAGGCAACTGTCTTGTAAGTAAATCCCCATGCTTTTATTACCTCGAAAGCTTTATCGAGCAATGGGTCAATTACCCACATTAATAGGACACAGGAATCACCAGCAATTTTGTCAACTGGCATATTACATATGTCTTTAAAACTCATAACATTATAATGTTTTTCAGGACTTCTATCTTTGCCTTTGTTTGAATATGTTTTAAACGACCATGGTGGGTCTACATATATTACGTTATATTTTTTATCAATATCCATGTTGTCAATATTATCATTAAGAATATTTTAGTATCTATTCTTGTTAGTGCCATTCTCATACCCATTTGAAAAAACACAAAAATTGTAAAGTAAAAAAGTACCAATGCACTTATCATCCAAAAAATGCCTCTAATGTGGCCTGTCGTTCTAACTTCCACCCTATTGAGTCTAATATAAATCTCAAAGGATCAGTAAATGATTTTTGAAATTGTAAATCATAATCAACATATTTGTGTACATCAAACTCATAAGGTATTTTAGATGAAAAGGATAATACTGTATCTTTTATATTATTAGGTATCTTTAACATTAAAAATTTTATCTTATCACCATCTCTTATCACAGGATATTTCATCTCTAGTTTGTGTTTGTGTAGATTATAATTATATATTAGAGCACCTTTGACATGTATCGGTGTACCTTTTTTATAGATACTTGAGCTGTCTGCAAACTTCATAAGATTATTACATGATCTAGGAAAGGCAACTTCTTCTGGTGATAATGTTTTAAATGTTTCTTTAAAATCTGCAACATATTTAATTAGATCATCTTCACTCTCATTCATAATAACTCTAATTGCTTCTTTAATTTTTGTTCTACATATTTCAGGTGTTGATGACTTAACGGCTTCTACACCCATAACTTTTAGTTTAGGATATTCATATCTAATACCTTCTTCATCAAATAGATTTAACATATATCTTTTTTTAGCAACCCATATACCTTTATTGGCAATTGCTTCTCGTTTCATAACCATCTTTTGTTGAAACGCATTTACATAATCAGCAAGGTTGTCAAAACTTTTATCTATAACTTTTTGTAGTTTTTGTTCAGAGACTTTATCTAAAAAATCTGAAATCTGTTGAGGTGTCTTATCTTTACATACCTTGTCAACTAATTTACCCATAGAGATATAGATTGAATCAGTATCAGAAGCAACAACATAGTTTTGATTATCTGTTTCTAATACCTTATTCATAAATTTATTTACATCTCTTTCAACCCAACGAATAGATAATTGACCACCTAGTGTTATCGCCTCTGCTTGTTTAACATCAAAGTATCTAAAGTATTGATTGCCAATTGCACCATAAGCACTATTCAATGCAATCTTTTTTGCCATTTGTATGTTATGACAACGAGCAATCTCATTCTTGTAGATAGGATCTTTTGTCTTTTGAAATTCTTTCTTTGCAACCATCATCTTCTTTTTATAGATGACACGGTCGCCATACATCTTCTCCATCAACTCTGGTAAAAAACCTTGTTTATCTCGTTTAAACATTGCACCGTTAGGGGCGATTGTTAAATTCTTATCTTTAGCAAATTTTAGATTGACCTGTTGTGATAACATATTGTCAACATTAACGCCGTTTGTTTTAACATCATAGTAAGTTTCAGGACTAATATTGTATTGCATAATAAGGTGAGGATATAAACTATTTAAATCAAAAGAAACAATCCACTTATGTAATCCTAAATCAGGATCTTTTACATATGCACCTTCATATTGTGTTGCCTTTTCTTGGTCTTCTCTTGGTGGCACTACAATATGTTTTTTCTTTAGATGATTATAGATTAAAGTATCCCAACATCTCACTTGCGAATATACATCTGTATAATTAACTTTGTAATCATATGCCATAGTCAAGCATAACTCAATTAGTTTCATCTTATCTTCAAGTCTATCAACTAATTCTACATCTTGGATATTATATTCTACAAATCGTTGATAATCTTTTGTATAGAAATCTTTAAATGTTTCATAAGGGTTATCTAGTTTCTGTTCTCCTAGTTCTACTTTGGCAATGTAATTTAGTTTATAACTTTCTTGTCGAACATATGTAAACTTTTTATATAAATCAAAATAATCTAATACAGATATACCTAACATATTCCAGTATTGTTGATTTTTTTGTCCTAGTTGTACACGTTCAGCATTGACATGATTCCATGGTGACATCTTATTGATTGTGTCATTATCAAATATCATTCTCATTCTATTCATAAGATAAGGTATGTCAAAGAATTTAACATTCCAACCTGTCACAATATCAGGATGATTTTTACACCAAAACTTCATAAACTCTAATAGTAAATGTTTTTCGTTTTGACATTTTACATAAGTTGAGTTTGCTTTTTTAGAAATAAAATCGCCAGTACCCCAAGTTAATATCTGCTTGTTGCTATGATTTTTTACAGTAATACAAATGATTGTTTCTTTTGGATTATCTATATCAGGAAATCCTTGATCACAGGTTGTTTCAATATCTAATGTAAAGATTTTAATATAGTCTTTATTCCATCGCACTTCATCTTTATAATTACTTGCGATATATTGATACTGATAACGATTCATACCATAGATTTTATATTCAGGTATGCTTTTATACTGATCTATAAAATGTTTTGCTTTTGATATACTAGCAAATCTTTTAGGTGCAACAAACTTGCCGTCTAGTGTCTGATGTTTTGTTTTTTCTTTTGTAGGTACAAATAGTGTAGGTTCAAAATTTATTCTGCTTAAATATGATTGACCATTAGCAACACCTCTGATAAGAAGTTTGCCTTTATATTCTAAAACATTTGTATAAAAATCACTTGCTAAATTCATAATGTATTATATCACAAAGACTTAAAAAAATCAAGTCTGTTTTGGTATATGGACTATTAATCCATCTAATTTTTCTTCTAATGTTATCTGACAACTTAATCTGCTATTTGGTTTTGCTAAAGGATCGTAATCTAATAAATCTTGTTCAGCACTTGTTTCATCTGGTTTACCTACCTTATCAATCCATTTTTCATCAACCCAAACATGACAGGTAGCACACGAACAAGCACCACCACAATCAGCGTCTATACTATCTATGTAACCATTCTGTGAATAGTACCTAGACGCCTCCATCAATGTATTAAATTCAGGTGCTTCTACGGTCTCTGTTTGACCATTTCGAGTCTTAAAATGTACTTTAATATTTTTCATTACACTATAAGTTTTGTTTTAGGTTTTACTAAACTGCTTGTGTTCTTATCATAAGCGTCTATTAAATTTTGATCTGGATTAGTTTCACAAATTATATTTGCGTGTTTAATTTTTATAACTTCATCCTTTGTATATGGTATGTATGGGTGAAAACCTATTGACATAGGTGCACCTGGTTGGCCTTGCATTGGGATCAATACAAATGCTTTTTTAATATATTCATACTCTATATGGTTGACAACTTCTTCACCTTCATTTAATGGATCGCCCTCATCAATAGGCGTACCAATCACATCTTCTCCTGTTGAGAGTCTGTATAATCTAATCATAATATATCCTTTCAATTATTCAGATTTTGTTTCTTCGTTAACTACTTTCTTACCAATGTTATATTTCGCTTGTAAATTCCACTCTTTTTTTTCTTTAAAAGCTATGATTTTTATTTGTGATAAAGGCGCTTTGTTTGTTGCGTCTTCAGGTTTTACTATTGTTAGTAAGTTCCAGTCTTGCAATAATATAGCAATTGTGTTTCTTCTTTGCACATCATTTTCTATTAGAGTGGCTTTCTTGCCATCTAAAGCAAATAATTCTTTAAAATGTACTATGTAATATTTACCTTGTTTATGAAGTATGTGACAACTTTGAAATAAAGTTTTATCTTTACGACTTGCAACACCTATTCGGGATAAGGTTTCCCTAATTTTTAAAAAGTCATCAGGTTGATTAAGAGTAACCTCTAACATCTTATCTGGTGACCAATTGAAACTTTCTTCACTCATCTTTTTCTCCCACCCTTATCAAGTTTTTCTTTGATAAGATTCAATTGTTTTTTATCTAGTATGTCAAGGGCTACTTTTGCTTTTGCATTACTATAACCATAATATTCTTTTACATACTCTAAATTTTTTGACTTAGCAGTAGTTGTCCACTTACCACCAAATCGTTTTCTCTTACGAATACTATTTAGTAGAAAATGAAACTGAAGACGCTTATTGAGGCCGTGATGAATATTCATCTCATTTGCCATCATTATAGAGTCAACATGTTGAGATAAACAACGATTAATAATGTAAGGTGGGAACTTCTTTTCCCAAGTTAAGTCTGTACCATCAAGTAAATTAACCTTAGTAAAGTTTATTGCATTTAGATAATCAGATAATTTATATTCAATCATTATTAGTGCTTTTCATGTTTTTTGTGACCTTTATGAGAACCCATGTAGTAATCGCCTGGTTCATAATCCCAAACTTTACCGTGATGACCTCTAATATCAGCCCAAAACATTCGTGCTTTAACTATAAGTCTTAGCCACAAAGTTCTTTTCGCCATATCTATTATCTCCTCTACTTAAATTTACATTCTGCCATGATTTGTGTCAGGCACGCAACCATATTTATCTCATGGTCAGCCACAAAGGCTGATTTATATTGGTAATCTGCAATTGTTAACACGGCTGCAGGAACTGATTGAGGTTGTAAATTTTTATATAAGATGTCATAGATACCTGAAAATAAAGATGAAGGATCTTTATCTAGGTTTTGAATAACCCATTTACGCATATCACTAAATCTTTTTTCTTTTAATAACTTGACTAGTTCTTTATTATTGATCTCTGATAAAGAAACAAGTATGCCACTATCTATCTTACCTCTTACAGAATATCTTTGTAGTTCGTTGATAGTTCTTCTAAAGTCTGGATAGTGCCTTTGTATTAGTTCAGCAAGTACCTTTTTATCAAATTCTATGTGTTCTTTTTTAAGAACATCTGATAATCTACCCATAAAAGCAGTAGCAGTTTTAATCTTTTGACCATTTGTAATACGAAAATCAATACAAGTACAACGACTATGTAAAGCAGGTATGATCTTATTCTTAAAATTACAAGTAAATATAAATCTACAATTTTTGTAAAATGTTTCAATAAAGTTTCTTAATGCAGGTTGAACAGAGTCAGGATTCATATAATCTGCCTCGTCAATAATTACAACTTTATGATTAGAATTGCCATCTAAAGAAACACTAGACGCAAAATTTTTGATTGTAGTTCTTAAAGTATCAATGTGCCTACCTTCATCTGAACCATTGATGATGATATAATCAACACCTAATTGTTCACATAAGGCACGAGCAACCGTTGTTTTGCCCGTACCTGCTGTGCCAGAGAGGAGAAGATTAGGTAGTTCTTTACTATCTAAAAATTTTAAAAAGGTAGATTTTAAGTCTTCACTTAAAATACAATCTGATATTTTTTTAGGACGGTATTTTTCAACCCATAAAAAGTCTGACATTCAACACCTCTAAAATGTTGAATCAGCTTCTAATGCAATCCAATATTGCACAGGAACTTTTTTGTTTATAAAATGAGCAATCTTTGCCTTAGATAATGCAACATCATATTCGCCAGGAATAATTTTCATATTCTCTGCCTTGATGTAAGCAGTAAACTCAATATCAGTAGTACCAACTTCAATAGATGATACATTTGAATTACTATTTTTTTTATCTAATGCAACTAATTTAATCTTGCCATTCTCACCTTTAAATGCAATATCAGGTAGACTTAAATTTGTATATAGTTTTTTGACAGAATCATAGTCACTATTTTTTAAGTTAAATGTAACCGTCTTGTCAGGCATTTGTATTTCTTTAGTCGGAACAACTAAAGTAGATTTATCAGCAAAAGCATATCTTGTTGTTAGAGAGGAACTCTCATCTTTGATTTGCAGATTAGCAGAACCGTTAAAATTTAATACAGGTTTTGCAAAAGAATCTAGTGCTCTTAAAAACTCTGGTAAGTCATAAACACCAAACTCTGATTCAAACTCTTCAGCAACATCTGCTTTTGCCATTATGTTTTTCATAGTGGACATAGTAGCAATAGACTTGCCTTGTTTGAATAATATATTGTTGTTAATGTCAGAGAAATTTCTCAATACACTAACTGTCGCTTCACTTATTTTCATTTCTTCTCCTTGTCATAATTTAATAATAGTATAACATAATGTACTGCTTTTAGCAAGTCAGCACGATTATGGCCGTTCTTCTTACCATATCTACACAAATATTTAATTGCATTTGCATGGCAAAAATCTTTTCCAATGTTAAGAGTTTTTAGTAAATCTAAAACTTGAAAGCCATCTTTACCTTTTGAGTAATGTTGGCCGTAAGTAGATTTTATATACTCGTCAATCTCTTTAAGGATTTTATCTTCATTGTATTTCATAATATAATTATATCACTATATTGCGTTTGAGTCAATAGATGATTGTAAATATTTTAACATATGTTCTGGTGATGACACCGTATAAGGATCATCATCATTACTATGTTGATTAAACCCTGGTTCTATAAATCTCATTTCTACAGCACCATCATTGATAACAGCAGAGTATCTCCATGATCTTAAACCAAAACCTTGTGCTGGTTTGTTAACTAACATTCCTAAGTTTCTAGTAAAAGTACCACAACCGTCTGGTATCATCTTAACATTTTTTATTTGTAAATCTCTTGCCCATGCGTTCATAACAAAGGCGTCATTAACTGATATACAATATACATCATCAACATGCTCTTTAGTCATGTCTGAATACATTGTATCGTATGTAGGTAATTGTTGACCTGAACATGTCGGTGTAAATGCACCAGGTAAACTGAATAAGACAATTCTCTTGCCTTTAAATAATTCGTCTGTTGTTTTGTCAACCCACGAGCCACCAATAAAAGTACAACCGCCTTTTTCATCTGTGTCGCCAGTTCTAAATTTAAATGTGTGTGGTTTTATTTTTAAATCCATAATATATTCTCCTTCAATGTTTAAGTGAGAGGTCAGTATATTGTGGAGGACTGACCTCTCTAGTGTGGTGTATAATTATTTATACATCACTATTATTATAATAACAAATTTTTTTTAATTTGTCAAGCCCTAAATTCCCTGCATACGAGGGTCTTTAGAAAATAGATTAGTTTTTGCTTTAGGTCTAGCAATACTATCTTTACTTCTTTTTCTTAATTGAGCTTTAGACGATTCAGATTTACTTTTCTCTTTTCGTAAAGCTCGTAGGTCTTTAATTAAGTCCATACTAACTCCTTGTTAAGAGCGTTTCTTCAACCTTTGTGGTTTACTTCCGTCCGTTTCAGGATAAACGATATAATTATTTATACAAGGGCGGCAATAAAGCCGCCCCTATCTATGATTACTTAATGTCTATTGTTTTTAGTTTTTTAGCGTCTGGAATGATCTTCTCCATTGACACTTTCAATAAACCGTCTTTTAACTCTGCACCTTTGACTTCAACATCATCAGCGATAGTAAATGATCTCTTAAAGTATCTTTTTGAGATACCTTTATGAATCACATCCTTTTCTT
>Ga0187217_1000240_pt1 | contig 22744 bp, 19 predicted proteins | sample 15SPOviralmetaG_FD_130165 | JGI IMG/M metagenome (GOLD analysis project Ga0187217, IMG submission 130165) | Marine viral communities from the oligotrophic San Pedro Time Series (SPOT) site, San Pedro Channel, CA, USA - 15 SPOT_SRF_2010-09-15... | ecosystem: Environmental > Aquatic > Marine >... | reverse complement strand
TCAGATACTTACAAAAAAGGCATGGGAAGAAGAAGCATCAAAAATGGCTTCACTTCCATCTACAGATAGAACATCAAGACAACTAAGAAGAGCATTATTTAGTGGAGCTATTGATGTAAAAATTGATTCTGCAGGGAGAGTACCAATTCCAGAAAATCTTAGAGAATATAGTGGAATTGACCTTAATGAGGAAGTAACTGTTACGGGATCTGGACCTGTAGTTGAAGTATGGTCAACAAGAAGTTGGAAAAAAATCCAAAGAGAAGCTGATCAATCATTTGCAAATATAAATGAGGTGAAAGAATAGGTTCATAGCCAGCTCTCTAGACAACTAAATTGGAACACCCTTACTCCGCCCAACTTTCCAATTGGTGCCAGTTCTAGAGAGCTGGGTATGAATGAAAACAGGGTTGGGTACTTAGAACACGAAGGGGTGATGTTAGCTGAAGTAAATTCAGTAATTTCAAGTTCACCATCTGGTCTTTTTATTGATGCAACTTATGGATATGGTTCACATTTTAGAAGTATTGAAAATAATTTTTCAGAATTAGATCTTCTAGCTTTCGATAGAGATGTTGATGTTTTAAATGAATCTAATTCACAAATTATTCAATTAAATTTTTCTCAAATTTCTGAATATCTTATTCAGAATAATATTGACAGTATTTCTGGAATTTTATATGATTTTGGAGTCTCTTCACATCAGTTGGATAATCATTCAAGAGGTTTTTCATACTCAAACGATGGCCCTTTAGATATGAGAATGAATCAAAATGATGAAATTAATGCTTTTGAAGTTGTAAATAAATTTGATGAAAATGAAATTGCAGATATTTTATTTCAAAATTCTGGTGAAAAAAAATCACGTCGGATTGCAAAAGATATTGTTAGTTCGCGTCCTATTGAATCTACACAGGAACTCGTGAATGTTATTAAAAATTCTATAGGCAAACAAAATCCAAAATATATATCTCAAACTATTAAACGTTGCTTTCAATCATTTCGAATTCATGTAAATGATGAATTTAATGAAATACAGCAGTCTTTAAATAATATCAAGAACTTTGTTAAGGCAAACGGTGTAATTATCTGTATTACTTATCATTCACTCGAAGACAAAATCGTTAAAAAGATTTTTACTGAACTAACTACATCATGCTACTGTGATGTTTCTATTCCCGTATGCACCTGTGAAAATAAACAGTTATATACTTATGGTGAAAAAAAGAAAATTTATCCGTCAGATGTAGAAATATCAAAAAATTCAAGGGCATCATCTGCAACTCTCAGATATGTGATTAAGTTATGAAACTAAGGAATCTACTATTTTCATTTATTGCAATATTTATAATTTCTATGGTTTCAAATTTATATTTTAACTTAAAAATTAATAACCTTTTTGAAGAGCTTTCTACTTTAAAAACTGAATTGGTTGAATTAGAAGTTGAGAAATCAAATACTCACCTCATATACATTAAAAGTTTTTCAACAAGCAATATGGAACTACTTTCCAAAAGTATGAATTATAGAAGATTAGACATTCACAACAAGAATAAAAACTTGGTCAAACCATATAAGTTAGAGGATGGAAATAAACCAATTGTAGTTTTAGGTTTTGGTGGAAGGTGAATTTTTTTAAAATAAAAAGCTTATTACTTTTTTCTTCTATATCATTATTAGTCGTAAGTTCTTCATTTATATTTATTTCAACTGTACATGATTTACAATTTACAAACTCTGAGTACTTTAAAGATCAAGCTCTTTCTTACAGAATTAAATCAAATAAACTGAAAGCATCTAGAGGTAATATCTATGACACAAATTTAAATGTTGTTGCATCAAGTTCGAGATCATTTAATATTGGCATATTTCCAAAGCAAATAAGCAATGTTGATGAAGTAGCAGCATCTATTGGCATAATTTTAAATATTGATCAAGAAAAAATTATTGAAAAAATTATTTCATCCGACAGGTTCTTTTATCTTAAAAGAAATATCGAATTTAAAGCGGGTGAAGAAATAAAAAGCTGGAATCTTGATGGAGTAGTTTTAGAGCCATCTTACATGAGACATGTTCACTCAGAATCGTTAAAAAAAATAATTGGAATTGTCGACCCAGACGAAAACGGTATTGAAGGAATTGAGTATTATTTTAATTCTAATTTAGAAGGTACAGATGGAGAAATAAAGTATGAAGCCTCTCCAAATGGAAAAATGATTCCGCAAGCTGAAGTTAAGACTATTCAGCCAATTCATGGTAAGGATCTTATATTAACAATTGACTCTGATTTACAGTATTTAAGTGAAAGTTTGTGTGAAGATGCGTTAATAAGAACAGAAGCACTCAATTGTTCCATAGTATTCTCCTATGCAAATAGTGGGGAAATCTTAATTGCTGCAGAAAAGCAGAGTGAAAATATACAAAGTTACGATATAGATTTAATTAGCTTAAGAGCAATATATGAACCTGGTTCGTCTTTAAAAATCTTCTCAATTGGTGCAGGAATTGAGAACGGTTTAATTGATGAAAATACAAAATTTGTTGTAAACGATTTCATTGAAGTTATTGAAGGATCTTGTTCTATAAACTACGAGGGATATAAAGCTTGCTATAAAGATTTTTTAAATCACGAGCCATATGAGTTAAGCGTTATGGAGATCATTGAAAGATCATCAAATGTTGGAACTATTCTTGCAACTCAAGATTTAAATATTAATTATTTAGAAGAATATTTAATGAAGTTTGGATTTGGTAAGCCTACAGGAATAGAGTTAACTGGTGAGCTTTCAGGCGGATTTAGAGATAATAAAACTTGTGCAACATGTCTTAGCTCACTATCAATAGGATACTCGATAAATGTAACACAACTCCAGATGATAAAAGCGTACAGTATTATTGCTAATGGTGGAAAAAATGTAAATCTCTCAATGGTAAAAAAAGAAAACATAAGTTTAAGTAGTGAACAAATCATAAGTTATGAATCTGCAAATAGGTTAAAAAAATTGTTAATTAATGTTGTAGATGGTGAAAACGGAACAGGTAGATCACTTCAACTTCAAAATTATATTATTGGAGGAAAGACAGGAACTAGTAAAACTCACATTGAAGGGGTAGGCTATTCTGATTTTAGATACAATACGTCTTTTACTGGATTTATTGAAACTTCTAAAGGACCTGTGGTGGGTTCTGTTGTTTTATGGGGTGCCTCAGTTAACCCTAGATCTGAATATGTAACTGGCGGTTCTACTGCAGCACCAATATTTAAAAATATTGTCAGTAATTTAGTTCCGGGTGAATAGTGAATAATAATTTACCTTTTGAACATTACATTGAATTAAATATTGATTATTCGAAAGTAGTCAACTCAACTTTAGATATTGAAAAAGATTCAATATTATGTATTCAACTAGATAACGTTGAAAAGCTAGACAATTTAATTTTAGAAGGATTAAATAAAGGTACAAAACTAGTATTAACAAGTTCTAACTCCACAATTGAAAATGAAAACGTTTATAGATATAAAAATTATGAAAAAGTATTTTATGATATATTAAAAAAAATATGCCCTGATTACAAAACAAAGAATTATTTTGGTATAACTGGAACAAATGGCAAAACAACTACGGGTTACCTACTTAAGCAATTAATTGGAAGTACGTCAGCATTTGTCGGTACTGTCGATGAAGAAAATTATTTCAACTTTACAAAAGAAGAACATTTAACCACACCTAAACTTTTTAATTTAGTAAAACTGATTTCAAATCTTAATAGTGATATTGATTCTATTATTCTTGAGGTTTCTTCTCACGCTATAAAGCAAGAACGACTTAAAGATATAAATTTCATTATTTCAGGATTTACGAATCTTAGTCAAGACCATTTAGACTATCACACCAATATGGATGAGTACCTAATGACAAAATCTGAATTATTTAACAAAGAAATTTCAAATAAATTTTTGTTTGTTGACACAGAATATGGTCAACAAATTAATTTAAGACAAAATTATAGAGGAATATCAATTGGTAATTCCTCATCAAATGATATTGAATTTTTAAGTTACCAAAATGAAATAATTAGTTTTAAAATTGATGGAATAAAAATTCAAGAAAATCTTTTAATAACTGGACCTGAGTCAGTATATAATTTCCTCCTAGCATTTGGTTTGGCATATTATTCCCAATTGTATGATTTTGAAATTCTTAAAAACAACATTAAAACACTCAAAAATCCTCCAGGACGATATCAGGTGTTAGATACTAATGAGAATTCAATTATTGTTGACTACTCACACACTCCTGATGCAATTGAAAAAGTGATTCGTTACACAAGAGATCTGTACCAAAATGAAATAATTGTACTTTTTGGTGCAGGTGGTAATAGAGATAAATCAAAGCGCTCTTTAATGGGTCAGGCTTCCCAATTAGCCAATAAAATAATTATTACAAACGACAATCCAAGAAGTGAAAATCCTATGGAGATTGCAAAAGATATATTAGCCGGAATTGATTTGCAAAAGGATGCAAAGATAATACTAGACAGAAGAGATGCATTAGAAGAAGCTATAAGTTTCCTTAATGAGAAAACTACTCTATTAGTATTAGGTAAAGGACATGAAAAAAATCAGGAAATAGGAGACAGAATATTAGATTTTGATGATGTAGTGGTCATTAAAGATATATTAGGTAACAAATGATTGGAATAATTGTATCGGGTGGTTTAAGTTTTCTATTTGTTATTGTTTCAACTTTTTTAGGCGTTAAATTTTTTAAAAGTCGAAATATAGGACAAAACATTCAAGAAGAAGTTGTTTTTCATGAGCACAAAAAGGGAACTCCAACAATGGGTGGAATTTTTGTAATACTCGGTACTATTTTTGGATTTCTTCTTTCTCATATAAACTTCTGGACTATTGGCAGGGGGTTTGAAGTTGTACTTAGAAATGTTAATACAGATGTATTAGGAATATTAATTATCTCAATATCAATGGGCTTGGTTGGTCTAATTGATGATTATTTAAAGGTTAAAGAAAACAGAAATCTGGGACTTAAAGCTGGCCAAAAATTTGTATTACAGTTAATTGCCGGTTTTGCTGCATCTGTTTATATTTACAGCTTGGGCTATTCAACTAAGTTCTATATATTTAGTGGCTTCGGAATAGACATTGGAATTTTTAAATGGTTAGTTATAGTTTTATTGATAGTAGGGATTACCAATGCTGTAAACCTAACAGATGGTCTAGATGGATTAGTAGCAGGAAGTAGTTGCATTAGTTTTGCTGGAATCCTTGTTATATCTTTTTGGATTTATAGACATACTGGTTATTACAGCCAGTTTGTTAACGAATCATTTCTGTCAGTTGATATATCGTTATTAATTTCATCAATTTCTGGTGCATGTCTCGGATTTCTTTGGTGGAATACAAACCCGGCAAAAATAATTTTAGGAGATGTAGGCTCACATTTTATTGGTGCATTATTCCCGCTAATTCTCATTTCCTTGGGTGCTGAAGGATTAATTTTGTTTTTTTGCTTCTTGTTTTTAATGGAGGAAGCATCCGTAGTTATTCAAGTAAGTTCCTTTAAGTATAGAAAAAAAAGAATATTTAAAATGGCACCGATACATCATCACTTTGAAATGTTGAATTGGGCTGAGACCACAATAATTGTTAGATTTTGGATAATTAACGGGATATTTGTAGTTTTAGGCTTAGGTTTATTTTATGCCGATTGGGTATTGTTTGGTAGTTAAGTGAATAAATTAATTTATGGATACGGTGTTACAGGAAAGGCTGTTGAAGCATTTTTTAATAAAAAAAATATTCCATATAAAATTTTCGATGAAAATTTAACAGAGAACTATAAAAACAAGATTGTTAAAGAAGAATTATTAAAAGAGGATTTTGATGAAGTAATTCTGTCTCCTGGAATTAAGGATAGCAATGATATATTAAGTTTTATCAAAGATAAAAATCTTAATGTTATTACGGATATTGACTTGTTTGATAAATTTAGTAAACAAAAATCAAAGCGAATAGGCGTTACAGGTACAAACGGAAAGACAACATTTGTTAAGCTTTTGAATGATTTTCTAGAATTGGAAGGTTTTAAAACAAAGGCATGCGGAAATATTGGTGAATCTCCATTAAGCAGTCTCGATAAGGACTACGACTATATAGTTATTGAATTATCAAGTTACCAATTGCATCATACAAAAAGCGTTCGATTGGATTATGGAATTGTTTTAAATATTGCAAGCGACCACCTAGATTGGCATGGTTCTTTAGAGAACTATATAGATTCAAAAAGCAAAATATTTAGTTTTGTGAACGAAGAGAAAGTAATTTTTTATGACAATATATTTAGTACTAAACCATCAAGAAAACCATATGTAAGCAAAGTTAATTTAGAAAAATATAACTTAAACGAAATAAATCTTCCCAGTGAATTAAGTAGAAGCTTTTTAGATATGATAAATTTTTTAGATTTTGATAATGAGAATGGTATTCAAAGAGGGTACGAATACTTAAAGAATGTCAATCCTATAGTACATAGATTTGAAAATGTATCTTTTAACGACGAAATCATTTTTATAAATGATTCAAAAGCTACTAACTTCCATGCTGTCACAAGTGCAATCAATAGAGTTGAAAATGCAATTCTTATTTTGCATGGACTTACTAAAAATATGCCATCTAGTGAGCTTAAGTTAAATAAAAATATTAAAAAGATAATTAAACCAAAAGATATGAATGTAGTGCTTAAAGATTACGATGGAATTCTTATTGAAATTGAATCAATACATGATTTGAAAAGCGTACTCCTAAAAGAAATAAATAAAGGTGATACAGTTTTGTTTTCATGTGGCGGGTCTAGTTTTAATGACTTTAATAACTATGAAGAGCGAGGAAACTACTTTAAAAAAATAGTAGATGAATTAAAAAATGAAAATTAATTTATATTTCGATAAATATTTACAAAAGGTAAATCTAATTTTTGTAACACTTCTTGTTACATTTGGAATATTTTTAGTGTCATCAGCAACAGCAGTTGAGTCCCAAAGAATTTACAATGATAGTTTCTATATGATAAAAAATCATTTACTAGCTTTGATGATTGGTATTTTTGCTGCATTTTTAATTACAAAAATTGATTATAAAAATTTCACTAATTTATCGAATTATTTAATCATTTTTATCACTTTAATTTTATTTTTTCTACTCACTTACGGGGAAAATGTTTTTGGAAGTACTAGGTGGCTTGATTTAGGTTTTGTAAGGCTTCAGCCAAGCGAAATTGCTAAGCCAATTATTATAATTTGGGTTGCAGATCAATTATCTAAAGTCGAACTAGACGTTAACAATATACAATCTATATGGCGTGCATCTTTTATGCCAGGTATAGCAATTATTCTAATATTTTTACAACCAGATTTTGGTACTGCAGCAACACTTGCTTTTATTGTTTTTGTACAACTTTTGTTTTCAAGAGTGAAATTTATTTATCCTGCTTTACTTTCTGTTGTGGCTTGGTTTGTAGGTAAATTTTTCCTCTCTTCTGAAATATATAGAGCAGAGCGTCTACGTGTTTGGAGTGAAGGAATATGTGATCAAGGATTAGAGCTTTTAGGCAGCTGCTTTCAAGTACATCAAAGCAGGATTGCAATTAGTTCAGGTGGAATGTTTGGCTTAGGTCCAGGTACATCAAGAGCAAGATGGGGGTCTCTACCCAGCGCCTATTCTGATTTTATTTCTGCTATAATCGGAGAAGAGTATGGATTTGTAGGATATATTGTATTTATCTTCATACTATCTATATCCATTATCTCTTTTTTCTTGATAGCAATACGTCAAAAAAATGAATTTAAAAGAATATTCACAGTTGGATTAGGTGCTTGGATATTATTTCAATCAGTACTAAATCTCGGTGCATCTGTATACCTGCTTCCAATTACAGGAATAGTCCTACCTTTTGTTTCTTATGGTGGATCAGCTATGGTATCAATTTTTATTGCCTTAGGGATAATGCATAGTAGGGACTATGAGTAAAGCAGTATTCTTTTGTGTAGGCACGGGCGGACACGTTCTTCCGGTATTAAATATTATTAAAACTATTTCTAAACAGGGAATAGACAAATCTGATATGTTGGTAATAACTGACAAAAGGGGAGAGCAGTATTTTAACGACAGTTCCTTAGAGATAATAACATATCCATTTGTTTCATCGACAAAAGGTGTATTTGGTTATTTTTTTAAGATGTTCAAAATTGTAATCTCAGTAATTGTAATTTTTAGAAGACTGAGAAAACTAAATATAAATTTTATATTTACTACTGGAGCCTATATTGCACCAGTTGCAGCGGTATTATCTATTATGTTAAGAACAAAATTCTTTATTCAAGAACAAAATATATTTGCAGGAATGGGAAATAAGTTTTCTGCATTTTTCGCAGATAGTGTTTTTACATCATTTCCTAACACAGAAAATATTTCATCAAAAAAAATAAATTTTTCAGGACCAGTTCTGAACTTAGATATAGAAAAAATTACAAATAACAAAAATTCTAATCTGACAATAGGATTTCAAGGGGGCAGTCAAGGTTCAAAGGAAATTAATGATTTGGCTATTAAGTTTGCTAATGACCCTGTATATGAAAATATTGAAATAATTCATATAGCTGGTAGATCATCTAATGCTTCAGTCACCAACAGGGCAAACTATGTGACCCATAGTTTTATTCATAATATGAACGATTATTATAGTTGTATTGATATACAAGTTTCACGGGCAGGCGGAGGCTCATTAGAAGCTGCTTTTTTAAATATCCCACAATTACTTGTACCTTATAAACATGGCACTACTTCACAACACCAGTTATTGAATGCTCAGTATTTAGAAAAAAAGGGTGCCGCAAAAATTATTACCTCTTATGAGCAACTTAAAACAATGCTAAATAGATATCTAGATGATGATCTTTCTAGGTTAGAATTTAATATTAAAGCAGGAAACGACCACATAGCTAAAGTATTAATAAATGAAATCAATTAAACAATATAAAGAAGTTTTCATACTAGGAATAGGCGGTTCAGGAATGAGTTCTATTGCTAAATATTTGCATCAACGTGGAGCGATCGTAAAAGGTTATGACCAACGAAGCTCATATGTTACAAATTTATTAGAAAATGATGGTGTTATTACAACTCAAAATATAGATAATGAGAAATATAATGAAGATGTATTATATGTAATTTCGAGTGCTATAAAAATCGGAACGACTTTTTTAAAAAACTATGAATCTAAAGAAAATGTTATGACTAGACCAGCATTTTTACATTCACTTTCAAAAGAAGTAGAAATAATCGGCATTACAGGATCACATGGTAAAACTTCAACTACCGCCTTAGTAGCGCATATATTTCACTATAACAATGTCAATGTTTCTTATATTTATGGCGGCGTAAGTAGTTTTGGAAATATAGGCGGTCATTTTGGTGATGAAAAACTTCCTTTGGTACTTGAAACTGATGAAGCATTTAATACTTTTGAACATATAGAGTTACAAAATTTATTAGTTACCAACATTGATAATGATCATTTGGACTATTTTGGAAGTTTTACAAATCTAGTTAAAGCATTTATACAAGTTATTAACAGAGTAAAACAAACTGTAGTAATTAATTATGATGACCACAATTTAATGAAAATTCAAAATGATAACTTGATTTCTTATGGAGAACATCAAGAAGCAGATATTAAGATTATTGAACCAAATATTATTTATTTTAAGAAAAATAACTATATTGTTGAATCTGTTTTACCAGGAAAGCACTATCTTTCGAATATTGCTGGTGCTATTGCTCTCTGTACTCTTTATGAGCTATCTATAACAGAAATAATTGAAGCTATTTCAAAGTTCCCAGGAGTAAAGAGGAGGTTGGAATATATTGGTAACTACAAAGATGTAAAGTTCTACGATGATTATGGACACCATCCGACAGAGATTAAAGCAACCATTTCTGCTCTAAAAAACCACACACCTGGAAAACTATTCGTAATATTTCAACCACATAGATTTACAAGAACCCGTGATAACTTCGAACAACTACAAAACAGCCTAGGAGAAGCAGATTTTGCAGTAGTCACCGACGTATATTCTGCAGGTGAAGAACCAATTCCTGGAATAAGTAGTAAAAATTTCAAAGGCAAAAATATTAAGTATATAAAGTCACTAAGGTCAATACCGATTTATATCAAAGATAATATATCAAGTGGAGATAATGTTCTCACTCTAGGTGCAGGTGATATTACCCTATTGGGACCACAGATACTAAAATATTTAAATGATTAAGACTACAACCGCACTTAAAAAAAATACAACATATCGTTTCGGTGGTATCTGTAATGATTTCTACACATTGAATGAAAAATCTGAAATAGATAAAATACACAATCTAAATTTTGATAATGAGTACTTCATATTAGGAAAAGGTTCAAATGTAGTTTTTTCAGATAAAAATTATGAGGGAATAGTAGTCCAAAATAAAATGGAAAATATAGATGCTAATTTTACTAATGAGTCAATTAATGTTGATGCTGGCGTTTATCTTCCGAACTTATCAAGATATTTAAAAGATTCTGACAGAACTGGAGGGGAATACTTACTTGGAATCCCCGGAACAGTCGGTGGTGCAATTAAAATGAACGCCGGTTGTTATGGATACGAGTTTATGGATTCTGTAAATTTCATAACATACTTTGATACCGTTGATAAAAAAATTAAAAAAACTCATAGCAAAAATATAAAATATAGTTACAGAAATACAGAAATTCAAAATGCAATAATACTTTCAGCAAACTTAAGTTTCGAAAAAGCAGACCCAATAAAGATACATAATAAAATGATAGAATTCACTCAACATAGAAAAAATACACAACCTTCGGCCATATATAATGCTGGAAGTGTTTTTAAAAACGGTTCTAATTACTATGCTGCTGAATTAATTGAGAAAGCCGGACTAAAGGGTTATGAAATTGATGGGGTAAAAGTAAGTGAAAAACACTCTAATTTTTTCATAGCTTCAAAAAACGCCAAAGCATTGGCTTTATACAAACTAGTAAACTATGTAAAAGAACAAGTAAAGAGCAGTTACGACATTGAGCTTAAAGAGGAAATCATTTTTATAGGTGAATTTCTTGATTAAAGAATATACTCAATTAGAACAAACTAGTTTTAAAACATTTTTAGGTTTTTCCTTTTTTATTCTTATAGTCTTGTTGCCTTCTTTTTACGTATTTTCAAGTTATTACAGAGTTAAAGATATTGAAGTACAGGGCTCTACCTATATTGATGGAAGTATGTTTAACGAATTCTACAATATTTCTATTTGGTCTATTGGGGAAAATTCTTTTGAAAATATTTATACATCTGATAGAACTATTGAAAAAATTGAGTTAACAAAAAAACTTCCGAATAAACTAAAAATAGACATTACCCACTATCTGCAAGTTGCTGAAATTACCGACTTAAGGGGATCAGTAGTTACAAAAGGAGTTCTCTATAAAAATCTAATCTTTAAAGATACTTTATTGGAGGATGATGTAGTTAATGTAACAATTACAAATGGACCAGTCGATGAGGGTTTTAATGGGGAAATTGTAACCCTAGTAATGACTTTTCTAAATTTCGAGATAGACATTTCAGAGATTTCACTTGTACATAATGGTAGTTACTTGAAGGGCACTTACAAAGAAATTGAGATCGACTTTCTTGAGCCTGTAGATTTATCTACAAAAGCTTCCGCAGTAGGAGAGCTGCTTGAGAAAATCTCATGCACTGGAGAGGTGACTTTTATTTCAACAAATTCTTTTGTATCTGATTGTAATATCTAAATCTAAACTATAGATTTAGATAAAAAAAGTAAAAATATATTGTTTAAAATTAACTTAGGTGATAATCTAGTTTCAACAAATGGAGTTTTAAATGGCACAAAGAACAAAAAAAGTAAATCAAAAGGGAGTAAATTTAAATATGAGACCTAGGAACTATACAGCTGTTATAAAAGTTGTTGGTGTTGGCGGTGGTGGAACAAATGCTGTTAACAGGATGATCAAAATGGGTATAAAGGGTGTAGATTTTATTGCTGCAAACACAGATGCACAAAGTTTGTTAGGTTCAAAGGCTGACGTCAAATTAGATTTAGGAAGAAAAACAACTAGGGGTCTTGGTGCAGGCGCTAATCCTGAAGTAGGAAGACAAGCTGCTATTGATTCTGAAGAACTAATTAAAGAAGCATTAAAAGGTTCTGATATGGTTTTCATTACTGCCGGAGAAGGTGGCGGAACAGGAACTGGAGCTTCACCAGTAATTGCTGAGATTGCTCATGAACTCGGAGCATTAACTGTTGGAGTTGTAACTAGACCTTTCGGCTTCGAGGGAAGAAGAAGGTCTGTTCAAGCAGAAGAAGGCGTTCAAGCTTTAAGAGATGTATTAGACACTTTGATTGTTATTCCTAATGATCGCTTATTACAAATAAGTGATAAAGATATCAAAGTAAATGAAGCGTATTTAAAGTCAGACGAAATTTTGTCTAATGGAGTTAAAGGAATTTCAGGACTTATTACTCAGCCAGGAGTTATTAACGTTGACTTTGCAGATGTTAAGACAATACTTAAAGATGCAGGTAATGCTGTATTAGGTATAGGTAGGTCAACAGGAGAGCAGAGAGCTCCCAATGCTGCACAAGCTGCTATATCATCTCCATTACTGGAAGCAAATATGGATGGAGCTGAAGGGGTATTAATCACCATTACTGGTTCAGAAGATTTAAAACTTCAAGAAGTTAATGAAGCAGCGAGGGTAATTACTGAAAGAGCTGATGATAATGCTGAGATTATCTTTGGACACACAGTTGACCCAACATTAGGTGATGCTGTTGAAGTTACAGTTGTAGCTGCTGGATTTGGCCCAAGACCTAATAGAAGAATTAAGTCTGATTCAGAAATAAACGATAACGGAGGTGACGGTCTTCCTGATTTTATAAAAGGATGATTCGTTCTTCAATAATAAAAAACGCCTACTTTACATCGTCTCTTGATGGTGATGTCAAAAAGGTTTTAAAAAAAATTAAATCTGATGTAAATTTTGCAGAGATGAATCAAACACATTCATCAGATGTGAAAATTGTAAACAATGAAGGTGTATATGACTGCGATGGAATTGAAACAAAAACTAAAGACCTCCCACTAGTTGTTCGTGTTGCCGATTGCATGCCAATATTAATGGAGTCAAGTAATTTAATTTCTGCTGTACATGCAGGATGGCGAGGCATAAAGAACTCAATATTTGAAAAGAGTTTAAAAAACCATAATTTCAAAAGTCTTAAAATCTCTATTGGTCCACATGCTAGAGAATGCTGTTATGAGGTGAAAGAAGATTTAAAACAACTATTTCCATTAAGCACTATTGAATTAAATGGAAGATATTACCTAAATCTCAAAAAGAGAATAGAAGAATTTTGCATTATGGAAAATATAGAACTTGAAGTATCTCATCAATGTACAATTTGTGATGATAAATATTACTCGTATAGAAAAACCTCAACTCCTCAGCGTCAGTTTGGAATAATATGGCAATAAAAGATAACTTAGTTGATATTGAAAATGTTCTCGTAAAATACAATGCAAAGCTTCTGCCCGTAGTCAAAAATCGAGAAGTTAAAGAAGTAAAAGAAATTTATGAGTATGGATATAGGGAATTTGCTGAAAACAGACTTGAAGATTATTACAGTCACATTAGAGAAATAAAAGATGCTCAGTTTCACTTTATAGCTCCATTGCAATCTAGAAAGATTAAGGAAATAACTTCAAACTTTAAATGGATTCACTCAGTAAGTAGATATAAAGAAATAGAAAAAATTAAGGAAAATTTCAATAATAATAATTTATTTCTGCAAATTAATATAGATAATGATTTTAACAAATCGGGCATCAATTTAGATGAAGTTTATGAGTATTTTCAATATTTAGCTAAGTATGATATTCCTCCCGTAGGGCTTATGTGTATTCCTAATATTGAATCTGACGCTAAAAAAGTATTTTCAAAAATGGAAAAAATTAATAGCAACCTAAAAAAAGATTTTAAAAATTATAGAGGTGAATTATCAATGGGGATGTCTAATGACTATGAAATCGCTCTTGATTATGGTGCTACAATAATTCGTATCGGAACTAAGATATTTATATAATGTTAGAAAAATTTTTAATCTCAATTGGCTTGAAACAACCAAAAAATTTACCTGATGCATATATTGAAAATACTACAACCGTAAGGCCGTCGGGAGAAAATAAATTTGTCGACGACGAAAACTTTTCAGATTTAAGGGTTCACTCACCAAAAGATGAAGTTGAGATTAAAGCCCTGAGGTCGTTTTCTGAAATACATAACCTTGGTGTTGCAATAAAAGATGAATTCATTGTTGCTATGGATATAAGAGATATTCCGGATCAGTCAGAAAGAAGAAGGATTTTAGATTTTGTTACTGGTATGGCCTTTATGAGTAATGCAACAATTCGTTCTATTAATAGAGATGGCGTTTTTTTGATTCTTCCCACTAATTCTTCATTATCTACTGAAGAAAGAGAAAGGCTTCAACAATTAGGACTTTATAGATTAAATGTGTAGTCTCACCTTTATCATTTTTAGAATTTTCTACTACAGCCTATTTGCTTGGATTATTTTAAGTTGGATTCAAGTACCTTATGACCATCCAATAGGACAAATAAAAAGCTACTTGGACAAGTACTTTGAAAAAATTCTTTCCCCAATAAGAAATAGGGTACCAGTGCTAAGGGTTGGAATGGCTGGAATAGACCTTTCACCATTAATTTTAATAATAGGTTTTAATTTTTTACAGCCTTATGTTTTAAGAATCGTCTGTTAATTTATTTATTAGAATATCAATCTTTTTATTATGGATTTCATTTTCCCCACTTTTCTCAGTTAATACGAGGTCAAGTGACAAAGTTTCATTCATAATATAAGATTCATGTTTTTTTATTGATTGCATTACAAAAGTATCCTTGGTAAAAATTTTTAATTTAATCCTATCGGTAACGTCTAATCCTGTATCTTTTCTAGTTTGTTGTATATTTGATACCACTTCTCGTGAGAATCTCTCCATTAAAAGTTCATCATTTAAATCTGTATCTAAATAAATTAAAAAATCATCAACAATATCTTGATTAAGTAAATCTTTTTTTGGTTTTAATTGAATTTCAATATCTTCATTTTGTAGCTCGATTCCATCAACTGTAATTGCTTCAAAGTCCAATATTCTTTCAGCATCTTCTGGACTAAGATTTTTTAACTTATTAGCAATATTTCCAATTTTTTTTCCTAATTTAGGACCTAATTTTTTGTAATCAGGTTTAAAAATGTAATCTACCCATTCACTTATTTCAACATCAAAATCTACATTCTTAACGTTTATTTCATTTTTAATTAATTCGCTAATATTAAATAGACGTTTTTCAATTTTTTTGTCATTTGTTACAATTTTTACAGAATTTAGTGGCTGCTTATTTGGAAGTTTTAATTTAACTCTTAAATTTCTGACACTTTTAATTACTTTTTTGGCTAATTCAATATCATCTTCAAGTTCAAGATCAATTAAGTTTTTATTAGATACTGGGTAATTTTCATAATGCACGCTCCCATTCTCTTCATCATTTAAGCCTTGGTATATTTTTTCACAAATAAAAGGTAATACTGGAGCCATTGATTTTGTAAATTCAGTCAAAACTTCATGAAGGGTTTTAAAGGCATTTATTTTATCAATATCATTTCCATCTTTTTCCTTCCAAAATCTTTTTCTGTTGGATCTCACATACCAATTAGTCAGTTCTTCTACAAAATTCATAAGTGGGGGAATAACTTCGTACAGATAATAATTTTCCATTTTTTCGTTTACTGTTTTAATTAATGATTGAAGTGAGGAGATAATCCATCTATCCATCATTGCTCTTTCTTCTACTGGTAAAGCTTTTTCCAAGTCTTTAAATGTAATTTCATCAGCATTTGCATAAGTTGAGAAAAAAGAAAAACTATTCCACAATGGTAGAATTATGTTTCTAGTTACTAGCTGCACTCCTTCTTCAGAAAACTTTAATGGTTCTCCTCTAACTACTGGTGAGTTAATTAAGTATGCTCGTAAGCTATCACCACCATAAGTATTGAGTAATTCTTCGGGATCAGGATAGTTTTTTAAACTTTTACTCATCTTTCTACCATCTTCAGCAAGTATCATTCCAGTTGTTATACAGTTTTTAAAAGCAACTGAGTCAAATAAAGCAACCGCTAAAACTGTTAATGTATAAAACCATCCACGTGTTTGATCTAAACCTTCAGCAATAAAATCAGCAGGAAAACCTTTATTAAAATCATCTTGATTTTCAAATGGATAGTGTTGTTGACCATACGGCATAGCACCTGATTCAAACCAGCAATCAAGAACCTCAGTAGTTCTTCGATAAGTTTTTCCATCAATTTCTATTTCCAAATCATCAAGAAAATGTCTGTGTAAATCGGTTATTTTTTCATTTGTTAATTTTTCAAGTTCTTCAACTGAACCAATACATATTGTGTCAGAAGAATCATCAACATTAATCCACACAGGGATACAACTTCCCCAATACCTATTTCTACTTATTGCCCAATCTCTCGCGTTTCCTAACCAATTTGAAAATCTTTTATCTCCAATAAATCGGGGAACCCAGTGGGTTGACTTATTAAGTTCAACCATCCTGTCTCTTATTTTTTCAACGCTTACAAACCATGTAGGTATAGCTTTATAAATTAACGGTGTTCCAGTTCTCCAACAAAACGGGTAAGAGTGCATTTCTGTTTTTTTACTAAAGAGATTACCTTTCTCTTGAAGTTGATCCATAATAACTTTGTCAGCGTCTTTTACATTAAGATTTTCTAATTCAGAAAATGTATCATCAAATTTTCCAGATAGTGTGACCGGATCAGCAATAGCTTCAATACCAGAATTTTTTAACGCATAGAAATCACTTTCTCCATATGCAGGAGCCTGTGATACCAAACCTGAACCAGATTCAGTATTTGTATCATCACTGTGAATTAGCCTAAATGCTCCATCGTTAAAAAGATGTTCATACTCTGAATATGCTGGTATGTATGTAGCTCCAACTAATTCTGAACCACTACAGTCCTCAATAATTTCAATGTCATAACTATCTAATTCAGAAATTCTTTCGGAAGCAATCCAATAAATATTATTTTCAATTTTGATTCTTGTGTAGTTAATATCCTTTCCAATAGCTATTGCTAAATTTCCAGGAATGCACCAAGGGGTTGTAGTCCAAATTAAAAACTTGTCACCTTTTATAACTTTATTGAAATCCTCTCTTGCTTCAAGCGTAAAATAAATTGAAGGATCTTCTACATCTCTATAATCCATATTTGCTTCAAAATTAGAGAGAGGTGTTGATGCTGCCCATGAATATGGTAAAACCTTATAATCTTGATATATTAAATCTTTTTCCCAAAGTTCTTTAAACACCCACCATACACTCTCCATAAAATCAATATCCATAGTTTTATAATCATTTTCAAAATCAACCCACCTACCAATTTTTCTGGTAATTCTTTCCCAGTTTTCAGTATTAGTTTGAACTTGGGTTCTACATGCTTCGTTAAACTTATCAATACCATATTCATCAATTTGTTGAGGATCTTCTAAATTAAGTTTTTTTTGGACCTCCATTTCGATAGGAAGACCATGAACATCCCATCCAAACCTTCGCTCTACGTAATAACCGCGCATTGTCCAATATCTTGGAACAATATCTTTAATTACACCTGCTAGTAAATTTCCATAGTGGGGACTACCGGTTGGAAATGGAGGACCATCATAAAATCTAAAAATATCCTGATTTTTTCTGTTATCTAATGAGGTTTGAAATGCTTGAATTGTATCCCAGTAATCTGAAATTTCAGTTTCTACTTTAGCTAAGTTTATATTTGTATCAACTCTTTTAAACATATTCTTGAATTTTAAAGGTTTTCCTATACAAACAGAGTAAATAATAAAGAATTAAAATATTTTAAAATTTGTTTATTTTAATTTTAAAAAGTGTAATATACATTCAATAAAACAAACAATATGGCAAGAAAATTATCAACAAATACTGTAAATAAGTTTAAGAAGAAGCTTTTGGCTGAAAAAGAACAGCTCACATCAATTCTTGAACATCACCAGCAAGAGAGAGAAAATATAAGACTTTCAGAAGCTTCTGCAGAAAGAAGTCCAGACCCAACATCTGCCGATGGCGGCTCAATGGCTTTTGAGCTTGAAAAAGAACTCACTTTAGATGAAAATACTCGACATTTACTTAATCAAGTCGAACATGCCTTAGTTATGATTAAAAAAAAGAAATATGGCATTTGTGAGAATTGTGGAGAGCCAATTCCTGTTGCTAGATTAGAAGCGTTACCTTACTCAACTATTTGTAAAAATTGTGCACTCCTAATTGAATCTTAAAATTTTATTTCGTCCGTACATCTATGCCTCGATTATTGCTGCTCTAGATCTGTATATAAAATACATAATTAGAACTAACAATATCCAAGAAAATGTAATTATTGATAATTTTTTAACTATTGATTTGACTTACAACACAGGAATAGCATTCGGTTTGTTTAGTGAATATACTTTAGTAACCTATTTTTTTTCAGTTGTTGTTTTTTCTTGGTTAATTTTTCAATTTAGAAATGTCAAACAAAATACTCTTGAGTTTTATTCTCTGATTTTAATTCTTGGTGGAGCTATTGGTAATTTAGGAGAGCGAGGATGGAATTTAATATTTAATAACAATGGGAAAGTTACAGACTTTGTTGAGTTATTATTTATTCCTAGCTTCAACCTTGCAGATACATATATAACTTTCGGTATATGCTTTCTTTTATTTTCGGAGATTAAAAATAAATAACATAATTATTGAATTTGAATGCGATGACTTCGTAATTGTAAATAAGCCTCACGGAGTATTGTCCCACCCAACAAATACATCTAAGGAACTTACTGTAAGTGATTTCCTTAAACATAAATACAAACTTGATGGAGTGGGAGATAATGGTCGAGAGGGCATTGTCCACAGATTAGATCGTGTTACAACAGGATTAATGGTGTGTCCTATTAAAGATGAATCTTACATATTATTTAAGAGAATGTTCCATGATCGTAATATTAAAAAATATTACAAAGCATTGGTTGAAGGAAAATTAGTTAGTAAGACAGGCGAAATTGAACTTCCATTGAAAAGATCTAGTAAAAATAGAAAAAAACGCGAAGTTAATAAAGATGGAAAAAAAGCCATTACAAAATATTCAACTACATTACAAGATGAAAGATTTTCTTTAATTGACATTGAATTGATTACTGGTAGAAATCATCAAATTAGAACTCATTTTGAATTCCTGGGAAATCCAGTCGTAAATGATGTGTTATATGGCGCAAAAAAAAATAGTATTTTGGAATCAAACACTATATGTTTACAGTCTTACAAGTTAAATTTTACATTTAAAGATAAAAATTATGATTTTAATATTGAGATGCCAGAATATTTTACTTCAATAATGAATATGTAATTTTGTTAAAAAACTTTACAATATATTTATGAATAAATCTTTTGTACACCTTCATGCACACACCGAGTATTCAATGCTGGATGGTGCTGCAAAAATTAATGATTACCTTAAAAAAGTAAAAGAATTAGATCAACCTGCTGCAGCTATTACAGATCATGGAAATCTATACGGTGCTTTAGAATTTGTACAACAGGCAGAAAAAATTGGAATTAAACCAATTATTGGATATGAAGCTTACATAACTCCAACTTCTAGATTTGAAAAACCAGATAGGCAAAATAATAAAAGATATCACTTAACACTACTTGCAGAGAATAATACTGGATATCAAAATTTGGTAGAGATGGTTAGTAAGGCATTCACAGAAGGTTATTATTACAAACCTAGAATTGATTATGAATTATTAAAAGAACACAGTAATGGAATCATTGCTTTATCAGGCTGCCTGGGTGGTGAACTAGCTCAGCACTTGGCACCAGATGGTTCCACTGAAGAAGGTAATTCATCCAATGAAAGAAGTTTTGAAAAAGCACTAGAAGTTGCCAAAAAGTATCAATTGATATTCGGTAAAGATAATTATTTTATTGAGATACATAATCATGGTATAAAACAACAGCAGGACATTTTAGAAGACTTGGTTGCTATATCTGAAGAGATTGGAGCACCATTGGTCGCTGCAAATGACTCTCACTATGTTAACGATGAAGACTCATCTGCGCATGATGCTCTGTTGTGCGTTCAAACAAATGCCACCATCCAAGATGATGATAGATTTAGATTTGATGGTTCTGGATATTATGTAAAAAGTTCAGATGAGATGAGGAAACTTTTTCCTGATAGTAAATACAAGGGTGCATGTGACAACACGCTATTAATTGCTGAAAGAGTAAGTTACGAATTCGACTTTTCAAAAAGCTACCTACCTGATTTCCCACTAGAAGGAAAAAATACTTCAACCGAGTCTTTTTTGAAAGAAAAGGTATACGAAGGTGCAAAACTTAGGTATTCAGATCTTACCTCTCAAGTCACTGAAAGAATTGATTATGAACTCGAAGTAATAAACTCAATGGGTTTTGCATCATACTTTTTAATTGTTTCTGATCTTATGGAGTTTGCAAAAGATAATAACATTAGAACCGCTGCGGGAAGAGGCTCTGCTGCTGGTTCCATCGTATCTTATTGTTTGGGCATCACTGGTATAGAACCACTAAAATACGGTTTAATTTTTGAAAGATTTTTAAACAAAGGCCGTAAGTCACTACCTGATATAGATATGGATTTTGATGAAAGATATAGGGGCGATGTAATTCAGTATGCTGTAGATAAATATGGTAAAGACCGAGTCGCGCATATAGTTACTTTTGCAACAATAAAAGCAAAACAAGCTATCAGGGACTCAGCTAGAGTATTAGGCTTGCCTTTTTCAAGTGGTGATAAAGTAGCAAAAATGATGCCACCTATGATTCTTGGTAACACAGCTACAATTTCAGAATGTTTACGTTTAGATGAAGATAATAAAAGTGGTTACAGTAAGGAATTCTATTCTGCCTCAGAGGAATTAAGATCAGAATACAAAAATAATGAAGAGGTAAAAAAAATTATAGATATTGCCCTAGGTCTAGAAGGACTCAGGAGACAAGACGGCATACATGCAGCTGCAATTGTTATATCTCCAGATACAATAACAAATTTTTTACCCATACAGCAAAAAGGTGAAAATGCAGAGATTGTTACTCAATATGAGATGCATACAGTTGAGCAACTTGGACTTTTGAAAATGGACTTCCTTGGATTGAGGAACCTGTCAATTATTGATAGAACTTTGAAATTAATCAATGACAACAATTTAGACTTCGATAATTTAGAACTAGATGATGAAAAAACATTCAAATTATTTTCAGAAGGGAAGATGACAGGAGTTTTCCAGTTAGAGAGCAGGGTTGCTCAATCTGTTTCTCGAAACCTTAATCCAAAAAGATTTGAGGATATAGTTGCTCTTGTTGCTTTAATCCGCCCAGGTCCATTAGGTGCTGGAATGCATAATGAATTTGCTGATAGAGCTAATTTGCGTAAAGAAATTCAATACTTACATCCAGACTTAAAAGGTGTACTTGAGGAAACTTATGGAGTGATACTTTATCAAGAGCAAGTAATGCAGATAGCACAAAAAGTAGCTGGATTTGACTTACAAGAAGCTGACAATTTAAGAGTTGCCATGGGTAAAAAGATACCTCAGGTAATGGAAGAACAAAGAAAGAAATTTATCGACGGAGCAGTACTAAATAATTATTCAGAGCAGTTTGCAATTGAGGTTTTTGATCAAATTGCATATTTTGCAGGTTATGGATTTAATAAAAGCCACTCAGTTCCTTATGCTTTACTTGCTTATCAAACAGCTTATCTAAAGGCTAATTATCCAGCAGAGTATTTAGCTGCCTCATTAACAGCTGTAAAAAGAGATAAAGACAGAACTGCTATTTTTTTAGCTGAAGCAAGAGAAATGGGTGTAAATGTATCAACACCTGACATTAATCTAAGCTCAGCTGATTTTACTGTTAATAATAATGAAATTTTGTTTGGCTTGTCTGCTGTAAGAAATGTAGGAGATGTAACCGCAGATAAAATTGTTCAAGAAAGAATTGATAATGGTACTTTTAAATCAGTAGAAGATTTTTTATCTAGAATAGATTCGAGATCACTTAATAAAAGAGGAATTGAGGCTTTAATCCAAGGTGGAGGATTTGATAAGTATGGTCACACTAGAAAAGGCCTTTATCATGCTTGTATTGACCTTATAGAAGATGCTAAAAATCTAAAATCTGAAAGGGCAAACAATCAAGCGTCATTGTTTACTTTTGAAGATCAAAGTTACGACCAAACAAGTATATCTAAAACAGAATGGGAGAAAAAAGAATTATTAGAAAGAGAAAGAGAAATGCTCGGCTTTTTTGTTAGTGAGGATCCATTGGATGGTTATGGCGATGCTCTAAAGTCTGAATCGACTCACTCTATTATTGAATTACTTAACACCGATGAAGATCAAGAAGATGATTTAAGCGTTGTAATTGCTGGTTTA
>Ga0187217_1000239_pt1 | contig 22845 bp, 29 predicted proteins | sample 15SPOviralmetaG_FD_130165 | JGI IMG/M metagenome (GOLD analysis project Ga0187217, IMG submission 130165) | Marine viral communities from the oligotrophic San Pedro Time Series (SPOT) site, San Pedro Channel, CA, USA - 15 SPOT_SRF_2010-09-15... | ecosystem: Environmental > Aquatic > Marine >... | reverse complement strand
TTTTATCTCTCCACCATCATTGTAGGTAGAACCGCCTTTTGCCATTGAACTCGAAGTATAGTTAGTAAATTTCGCCCACAAATCTTGTCCGCTTAAATTTTTATCGTATTCTTTTGAAGTTTTAAATTTTTCAAAATTAGCTGCTCGATTATAATTTGTTTCTAAATCGGTATCTGATAATTTCATAATACCTTTAGGGTATAATTTATACAATGTTTCTTTCTCTTTACGAAATTGCTTTTCGGGAAATACAAATCTTTCTCCGTCTGCATAAAATAAAACTAACCTTTCATTTTGTAGGTTTCCACCTTTTGCGTAGGTAGAACCACCTTTGGACTGCCAATCAGCTTTTGCTTTATTATATCCTTTTGGTTTTATTCCTGTTTCGTTCCATTCTCTCTCTAATTTTCCGAACTCTGAATCTGCGTAGGTAGAGCCACCTTTTTCAAGTTGTCTTGCCTGTGAAACATCTGAACGATTTGGTCTATTCTCATAATATACAGTACCATTCGCACGACCTTTTCTTACTTGTTCTTTAGTAGGGGTTTTATAATTATTACGACCTTTAAATCTCCATCCAACAGGTTTTGCTTTACGGTTAATATCGTTAATAACTTCCGTTCTTGACATACCTTTTAGAAAGCTATATTCGGGCTTTTTAGAAAGTTGGCGTATTACTCCATTAAAATCTTTCTTACTCATTTCAAGAAACTTTTTTCTGCTTCTTAAAAGTGAATTTGCAAGTTGTTTTGCTGAAACATCTTTTTCTTTTGTTTTACCCGCTTTTATTTGTTCTCTAATACCTTTTATTTTGGCAGCTATTTTTACTTTTACGTCTGCTTTTGTTGCTTTAGCTTGTTTCATTTCGAACTTTGCTAAATCTTTTTTTAGACTTTCAAGTGCTGCTATTTCGTCTGTTTTTTGTGATAATGTTGCCATTTTTTTAAAATATTTTATTTTCTATTTTCTAATTCTAATTCTAATTCTAATAATTCAGCCTCTGCTTCTATTTGGTCAGAATCTTCGGGGTCATCGTATAATTCAATAAGTTCTTTTGCTGATTCAATTTTATCATTTATTTCTTCTAAAGATAATTTAGAATAATTAGTTTCAATTGTTTCGGTTTCTTCAACTGTTTCGGTTTCTTCAACTGTTTCGGTTTCTTCTTTAATTGCAACGCCTATATACTTTGCAAATAATTCTGTTACTACAGTTCGTACCGCATTACCCAACTGTGGGTTAGTATCTTTTATATCATCCAATATAGGTTGATTATAGTCAATAAATTTTTGAATTGTTTCTACATCGCTCATATTTCAATGATTTTCATTGTTTCTAAACCTTTTTGAATAGCTTCTTTTGAACTGTAAACATCCAAAAGATTTACTTTTTCGCCACTTGGAGTAATCATAACATATTTTATCTCATTTACAATACCATCCCCGCTACCTAACGATTGATATAAATAAGTACATACAAAATTGTTTTCATTATCAACATACATTTGAATAGCCTTAACTTTACAATTACTGTTAAACTTAGTATTGCATTCGTTTAAATTACTCAAAAGAGCATAAATACGTTCAATTTGTTCTTTTTTAAATCCAAATTCTTTCATTTCGCAATTCTTTTAATTTCAGATAAAAATGTTGACACTTTTTCTACTTTTTCTTCAAATTCTCTCATCAGTTTGTCTTTGTCTTCTTTAGGGTCAGCATAAGGCTCTCCATCGGCAACACTATAAGCATTTTCTAAAACGCTCTGTACATAATCTTTGTACTCAGTCACATCTTTTTCTCCTGTCTCCACATATCTTTCATATATCCTCTCTGATGCTTTCTGTCCATCATTGTAGTAAAAATCAACGGTATCTAAAATTCTATAAAATTCTTTAACTATTTTTTTATAACCTCCTTCATTTTTATTACCATTATAGTTCCAACTATCATCGGGATTAGGTACACCACCAAATAACATTAAAGGTTTAGGTATTTCTACCCATTCTTTATTATTGTTTTCTATTTCATCATAGTACCAATTCTTATATCTCCTTGCAGTATTTTTAAAATTTATACCTCCATATAATGTTGAACCATAACCATATTGAGCCGCACCCGTTAATTTACCTGTAATTGCGGGAGATAATTTCCACAAATTGTATCTAAACGTTCTAACATCTGCAACGGCAACCGCTAATTTCGTAAAATCAAGGTCTTCGCCAAAATCTTTAATTGTAGAAGTTATACAAGTAAGCCCACCTTCATATATTCCATCTGATAAATTTCTTCCATCACTCTTATATAATCTTGTTGCATTTAATCTTGTCCTAATTCCTACACTTTCAAAAAATTTAGCTGCCATAAATAATGGTAGAGCACGTTGCAACATTCCCGAAGAGTTCATTCCTCCTAAACCACCAACAGGAACATATAGGTCTACCTTTTTTGCCGAACCGCCTTCTTTCTTAAACAAGAGATAAGATTTTTTTTGGTTTGTTTTAAAAGATTTAAACCTGTTTGGAATCTCATTTTTAGCATACCCCTCTAACATTGCTTTCTGAGTACCTTTATCTTGCTGAGTCATTTTATATTTATTCCCCGAAAAATTACTTACATACCAAAAATCTCCAAGTTGGTTTTGATTTACAAAAATATTTGGAACAATTCCTTTTGGTTCTTTTGGAAACTCTAAAGGACTTTCTTCTGCAAGTTTTTCTGAATAAAACTCCTGTTCAGTAAATAAACCCAAACTTGCAAGACCAAAATCAAAAATACCTTGTGGTCTATCTGTTATTATAAGTTTTGACTTTTTAAAAGAACCTCCCATATCTATATCAGCAAGTATTTCATCAAATGCAAGAGTTACATTGTCAAGCAAATCTTGTTCAATGAAACGAGTATAAAAGCCTTTATTTAATTCTTCTAAAGTAGGAGTCTCTTCTGTAATCCATTCAGATGACATACTTTTGAAATTGCTATCATTGTAGAACTTTTTAAAGTTTGGATTGGATTTCAATTCTTCATTCCATTCCTTACCCTTAGACATCAATTCTTGCCAAGAGTCAAAACGAGCGAAAAAATAATTTTCGTCAAAACTTGTATTTTTTTTTATTTTCCAATTAAGATTATTCATTCACTACATTCAATTTAGCTTCGTTATCTCTTATTAAAACATTTACTTTATCCAATTCCTCATCTGTATTAAGTTTACTCAATGGCATCTTATCTTTTGTTGGAATAACATTATTTACAAAATTATTGTAATCTGAAATATCTTTTAAATATTCTCTTTGAGTCACACTAAATAAATTTAGGAAACTATCTAAGCCTTCTTTTAATGTTTTTGGTTTTACAATTGCACTATTTGCTACTTTCTGCATTTCAACATCTCTTGAAACTATGTAAGTATCTCTAAGTGATATTAAAATACGGTAAGAAACAAATGCTCTACCCGCCCAACCTTCTTCAATAATAGCTTCTCGAATAGAAGTCATATATAAAAACAAGAAAGCAAAGTCTTGCAACGCATTGTTAAACTCACTTCTATAATCTGCAAGAACCTCGTATGTGCTACCTACAAATCTATCTTGCAAAGATAAATCTTGTTTAAAGTTAGCCTCATAGTCTGTTGAAGTCTCGTTTAATTGAGTATTTCCTGTTGCTACAACAAAAAGGTTTTTCTTATATATTTTTTCTCCTTTACCATTATATATAAACACAGGGTCTTCGGGAGTTCCAAGTTTTACTTTAGCAAGTGCGGCATTCAATACACCCGCAGTATTTGGGTCAAGTTTTGGCAACTCATCCAAACATAAAATTGCACCTTTCATTTGCTCTCCGTTCTTCGCAACATTTGTCCAAGCCATTTCAAGTTTACCTTTTTGATAACCTTCAATAGTTTGACCACCTACTAAATCTAATGGAGAAGTAAATTGGTTACAGTTAACTTCCACATAGTCATACCCCAAATATGATGCAAGTTGTTCAACAATGTATGTTTTACCTGTACCCGCACCTCCGTATAAATAAGCATTATTTTTTGCTACAAAATCAGAAAGTAATTTTTGAAATAAAGGTCGAATTACTTGACTTTCTGCAAGTGACTTACCAACTCCTTTAGAATAAGGTGTAGTTAAAGTTAGTGTTGTTTTAACTTGTCCACTTAATTTACTTTGTAATTCTGTATCAAGGTCTGAATATGCAACTTTTCCTTTAGAAGTTGACTTCATTGATTTAACCAATTTTTTAACCTCTTCAGCATTTACAGTTCCTGTACCTGTATTTGACTGCTTAAATGTATCAATTGTTTCTTTCAAAGCTAAAAGAGAACGACTTAAACCATCTCCTTCAGCAGCTTTTTCTTCCAATTCAATTTTTTGCAAGTCTGCTTTTGCTAAATTTCTTACTTCTTCTGTTTTTGAGTTCTCAGCAAGTTCTTCTAATTCTTGTTTATTCATTTTCTTTAAATTTTATTCTTGATTCCTCCATAGATTTTATAAATTGTCCTTTTGAATCAATATTTGTATTAAACTTATTTTGTAATTCTTCCTTAGAAAAGGAAAGTAAATAGTTTTTAAATAAAGATTTACTATTTAAGTATTGTGATGGTATTTCTGATTTAAGAACTCGCTCATATTCTCTTTCTTGGTATTCTCCACCTTCCGTGTTAGGCATTTCTCCGCCTTCTCCGCCTTCTCCACCTTCTCCACCTTCTCCACCTTCTCCACCTTCTCCTTGTTGTAACTCTTGATTAGCTTCATTTTTAAACTCTTCTTTTCCTTCTCCACCTTCTCCGCCTTCTTGACCTTCTCCACCTTCTTGACCTTCTCCGCCTTCTCCACCTTCTCCACCTTCTTGACCTTCTCCGCCTTCTTGACCTTCTCCGCCTTCTTGACCTTCTCCACCTTCTTGACCTTCTCCTGTCATATTTTCGGGTTCTTCTCCCTCAATATCATCTAAACTTAATGAGTCTTCGTTTACACCTTCGGGTGCACTACTTTGTTCTCCACCTTCAGAAGTTTCGTAAGGAGTCATTTTATAAACAAATATCTCTTCTTTTGAAGTTCGACCCATCTTTTCTCCTATTGCATCAGTCAACTTATCATCAAAATCTAATGCAAATTTTCCTTTTATAACATCATATTTTGAGTCTTCAACTGCATACATATCTAATTTACCATATGGCTTTTTAACAGGAGGCGTAAATACTTTATCGAGGTCTTTATAGCTAATTACAACTTTGTTTCCAAATACCTCCGCAAAGCTATCGGGTTGACCACTTCCACCTAAGTTTCTTAAATAAAAAAAAACACCAACACTTGGGTCTTCTTGTTTTGGTTGAGGTTGTCTTTTTGATATTAGTTCTTCGAAATAATCTACTGCTTCAAAAAAACTTTTTTGGTTTTTCCCATCAAATGTTTTTTTATCTACTACTTCTCCTTTAGTGTTTAATTGAGCAATTTCAAAGTTTAAAAATTGTTTTTTATTGAGGCTATTAACATATACATAATATGCTACGGTTTTACCAATTGGACTACCTTCAAAATCTTTAACTGCAATAAATTGCCAACCCTCATCAGTAAGAGTATTTTCAATTTGTCCTAACTGTTCATTAGAATTATTGTTAGTCAATTTGTCTGTTACATACATAAAAGAGTATGTTTTCCCTTCGTAATTCAAAAAGTCATCGTAGTTATTCACTTTATAAACTCTTGACTCTGAAATCATTGTAAATTTATCACTTACTTTTTGATATTCTTCGGATTTATTTTCTCCATAAACCATTTTAAAATAAACACCTGTTGGCTTATGAAACCTAAATGTACTAAGTTCAGAGTCTTTAAATACCGCTATGTCGTTTTCGTTCAATATCATCTATTTACTTAAAATTTTACCACCTTCATTAAATCTAATGTCTTTTGATTCATACGAGAAAGTTAAATTGTTTATTGATTTTATTTGTTCGGGATAAAATACTGCCCAAGCGGGTGTAACATTTTCTTTACCATTTATTTTTTGGTCGGGATTATTTTCAAAAAACGTGAACCCATCAAAATATCCGCCATTTTTAATCTCTTTAAGCCATTCTACTCCACCACGAAGATATTGCCAAGCCCAAACACCATTTTGCTTGTCACTTGCAGCTTTAAGCATTTTATTTAAAGGTAATTTATATCCATACTTTAATTGTATATAGCCTACAAACTCATCGTATTTAATTTTTTCAACTCCAAATAGTCTTAAATCAATAGGATTCTGAATACGCAAATAACATCTAAATAAAGAACCCTTACCGCCTTTAATCTTTTTAAACCATTCAGAATAATTTAATTTTTCTGCAAAATAGGCAATGGGAAACCTATCAAAGTTAAATCTTGTAAACTCATCTCCCCCCGCACCGTGATAAACTTCTAAAGGCATTCCCTTTTTATCAACTACCTTAGAGTTTGAAAACCAAGAATTAAAGTTTATCGTCTTATTGCTAAACTGTTTTGGCATACCTTCAAAATACTCTTGACTTGAAGTATTGAGTGAAAAATAAATATCAAAAAAGGTTTTAGGGTCGTAAAGTTTTTCTGATTTTAATTCCTTATATTCTTTGGTTATATTATCATTTGCAATCTTAATTGATTCATATGATTTTTTAGGAAGTGCATCTATAAGTCTCTCATAATCAGATACAGTATTGTACATTTCCTCACTTGAATTTTCTGATAACAATTCTGTTAAATAATTATTATCATACATTTTAATGATGTTTAATAAACTACTGTTTACATCAAAATTTAAACTTTGCTTATAACTTGAGCCAAGTTTACTATTTAATGCAGCCTGTACATTTAATAAAAGTAAATATTTTTGTTTTTCTGTCATCATCTATATTTTGTTATTGTAGTCGATATGTTATTTAACTGCTCAACACTCAATAGCCTTTCTTTATCTGCAAGATTAAAAAATTCAGTCATTATATTTAAAAATGGAGTTATTGGTTCTTCTTCAAATAGCCCTTCAGCCATATCAGATTCCAACAAAATTTGATAATAATCTACTTCATTTGATTCTTCTTTGTAGCCGCTTTCTTCCCATTTTTCTATTTGCTCATTAGCTTTTTCAACGAACTCAGATTTTTCAGAAGATGGTGGTGCAAAAAATTCATCGGGAGTAAAAAGTCTTTCAAAGTTGTGCTTTTCGCTTCTTTTCTCTTTGCCACTTCCATCTTCAAAATAAACATTTTTCTCTGTTATTTTTGTTATTTCAATGCTTTTAGGTTTTTTACTCTCATATTGTCCTGTATCTCCTACTTTATAACTAATAGGTGATTTGCTTTCACTTTCCGTTACAGAACCACTTGAAGTATTTGAACTCATTGAAACATTAGAAATTACCATATCTCCTTTAGCAAAAGATAATCCATTACCTCTATCATAGGCATACAAAAACTTTACACCCTTTGGATTTTTATTTTTAAATGTATATTTTACTACTCCACTTTTAAGTCTTCTTTTACTCACAAATTCAAGTTCGAAATTAGCACCTGTAGAAATAGAATTTATAGTAATTTCATCTCCTTTTTTTAATTCTAAAGCTATTTCTTCATTGGTTTTTTCAAAATTCATCGACTCTGATTCATTATTTACTTCTGAATAGGTTACAGAACCACTTGAAGTATTTGAACTCATTGAAACATTAGAAATTGCCATATCTCCTTTAGCAAAAGATAATCCATTACCTCTATCATAGCCATAAAACTTTACACCTTTTGGATAATTTTTATTTTTAAATGTATATTTTACTACTCCACTTTTAAGTCTTCTTTTACTTACAAATTCAAGTTCGACATTATTACCTGTGGAAAAAGAACTATCATAATTAAAACTAATTTCATCTCCTTTTTTAAATTCTAAAGCTATTTCTTCATTGGTTTTTTCAAGATTCATCGACTCTGCTTCATTATTTACTTCTGAATTTCCATTTGTAATTTTAACGTCTCCTTGCAAGGGCAGATACTCAATAAAACTTAATGGTTCTGACCCCGACCCTCTGCACCAACGGTTGTCATCAATGTAATAAGTATCAGAAAGCATTTCTTTATTAGGGTCGCCATCCTCATACCATCTCAATAGTAAAATTGGAGATTTCCCTGTATTAAGTACGAACTTACTTTCTAATTCATCGAGGCTTTTTACATTATATTTTTTAAAAAGTTCTTTTTGACTATCAACAAGAAATTCAATTCTGTTTTCTAATGATTTTTCATTTAAAGACCTTTCTTCAGCTACTCCAAAGCCTTCTACACGGAAAAAATCAGTTCCTGTATTCACTTTATTGTAGTAAGCCAAGATATATTGACCTTTTTGTAAACCTATGGATTTTTTTGCCTTTGATTTTTCAAAAATTTGACCATCTGCATTTGTAATAAATTGTGGGAAATCTCTAAATTTCCAATTACCTTCATACCTTGCTCTTAGATTAACTTCTTTTATATCCATTGGTTCTTGAACAGTACCACCCAACTCCATTCTATCGGCTTCAGATAATGCTATTGCAATTGCCTGTTTTTTGTCGGTAACTTTTTTACCATATGAAGTTTTAAGTTTTTCATCCTTAAACTCTTTCATAACCTTACCAACTTTCTGTTGCTTTTCTTGTTTTTTCAATGAGCCTCCATATTCAAGTTTCATTGTTTGAAAATTTGCAATGTCTATAATCTTACCATTTTCAATCCATTGATGTTGAAGTTCGGGTAATAAATAGTGTTTTTTCAAAGTAGCCGCACCGTGACCAACTTTTTCAGCAACAAGTTTAACAATATCGTTGAATTGTTTTTTTCTTTTTATATCAGTTTCTTCGGGATTTATTCTTTTTAGTTTAGATACAATCCACTTATTAGCTGAATAACCTCTAATATCTTTTGCAGTAATATCTAAAGAACTTAGTAATCTATTTACTTTATCATTTTTAATGGTAAAACCATCACTTGTTTCAAATATTTTATCTGACTTAGAATTATTTATTGCTTTAGATAAATAAGTAGTTAATTTTTTGTTGTTTATAGTTTTATCGTGGTCAACTCCCGACTTACCTGTATAATTAAATGTAATTGAATCTCCGTTAATAGAAATGTGCTTCTTTTTAAGTCCTGTTATTCCATAATGACCGTTTGATTCTGATTCTCCATTTCCTACTCTTTCGCTTGTCTCTAACATCGTATATACAACGAGTGCAGTTAAAAAAGTCTTTTCATCATCACTTTTCAAGTCATTATTAACTTTAGTTCGTAATGATGTTATTCTATTAGCAATATTTTTTAAAGATTCCTTTTTCTTGTTTGACCTTTGTTCTAATTCAGATTCAGAATATACTCTCACGGTTTGACCGCCCATTTCCATTTTTAGTTCTTGGTAATCGACTTGTGCTGCTTTACCCCCCATAACAGATGAATATACTCTTGCATAAGCCCATTGCTCCTTTGACTTGACATTTGGTCTTACACTTTGAGGATTTGTTTTATATGCACCTATTCCTTTATTATATATTTTTTGAATACCTTTTAAAGATACTCCCGAATCTTTTGCTATTTCTTTAAGGTCGTGTGAAGTACCTTTTTTATATCCGTATTTTCTATTGTATTTATCCTTATAGCTATCAACATTTCCGCCTTTTTTCAAAATATCGGGAATTAAAGTTGCTCCCGACTTATTATCAAAGTTAACTTGTTTTTTAGTTGCAGTTATATATTGTCTCCTAAAATCATCTAATGATATACCAAAAGTATATGATTCATCTTTGAAGCCTACTCGCAATGATTCTATATTCCCACTATTATTTTTCTTTATTGATAATACATAATAAACCATTGGAAAGGGTTCGTTTTCATCAGCTTTAGTAATAATAGCCATTCCGACTTTAGGGTCTGACAATGGATTTGAAGCAATACTTTCATCAATAACCACTTCTCCACCTTCTTCAAACTTTTGATTTATTCTACCCGTTTCTCCTTTAAGTTTTCGGGCAACCATATTTTTAAAAGTATCATATTGCGAGTCCGTATATTCTTTCACTCTCATACCTAATGATAAGTTGCCTTCGTCTTCTGCTTTGGGAGACGTTTGTAGTGTGTAACCACCGTAATGATTTTTTTTGACAGAACTATATTTATCTAATTGAATCGTTTGATTGCCGTTAGTTTCTATATATTGTAAAATATTTTCAATTTTCTCTTTAACTTCTCCGCCTTTAGACATTCGTTCTGCTTTTGAAACAGTCCAACCGCCCATTGACTTTTTTGATTCAATCTTTTTAATCTCGTCTTCAATAAGGTTTTTCATATATTGCCAACCCTTTTCAACTTTATCTACCCATTTTAGCATTGCCACAACTCCCGCAATTCTAAAGTCTTTTTTATGTCTTGCAACAAAAGACTGCCATTTTATGTAGAACCACTCTTCTGAATCTAACCAATAACCTCTTTCTGAAACACGCTCAAGATTTTTAAATGCTTGATTTCCGTAAATATTACCGCCTTTTTTCCAAATTTCGGGATGATTCTTTTTAATGTTTTGAGCATATTTAAGAATCCATTTGTTTGGTAGTTTGTTTGGATTAAACTGTATTTTACCACCTTTAGCAAACTCTTCGGGGTCTTCATCGTGTGGGTCAATAGGTTTATCAATAGCTACTCCATTACCCGCAGACTGATTTATTCTTGATAATTCTTTCCAATGTTTTTTGGATGCTTCTTTGTTAATTATAACTTCTCCACCTTCTAACTCTACAGGTCTACCACCCGCATCAGTTACAATGGCTTTAACACCCCCAACGCTTTTTCCCGATTTGTCTTTATGAGGTTTTCCAACCAAGTTTCCGCCTCGTTTACCGTTCGTTGTAATTTTACTATTTTTATTCATTGAAAAATATCTTGCAATAATCTACCAAATCTACAAAAAAATAATATTAAAAACTAAAAAACTTTGTATTTGTATATTTATACAATTATATTTGTCAGTTTAATTTCACATTAAACTTTATGAATAAGCCTACTATAAAAAACATTAAAATAGCAATAATAACATTTGTTGTTCTCGGATTTACAGGTATGGCTATACTTAAAGGAAAGTCAATGATTAAAAGGCGTAGAGCAAAAAAAGGACAAAAAAACAAGAAGCCTAAAAAGGTGGATTGGTATTCTAAGATGTTTGACCTACCCGAAGATTTAGATTTTTAATATTTTGACTTTTTAAGTTTTCTTTTTAGAAGTTGCAAAACTTTATTTTTTAACCAAACATCTATCTCATATACAAAAGGAATAGTGTTTATTGCAATGCTTTTAAATGTTTTTTTTTGATTCATCATTCAAATATTATAAGTGAGCCTTTATATCCCCATCTCTTTTCCGCAGTCTCTTTCCATATATGACTATCATTTTTGCAGAAAGTATCTTTTACTGCTTTTGTCAAATTATCCGTATCGGGTTTTACTTTACAGGGTAAACCATTCATTCGCTCTTTCTTTTTTTTGCTCCAACTGTTAGGCATTGGTATTATAAATAGCAAATCAATAACGGCTTTAATTTCATAGTTCATTTGTTTAGCCTGTATCAATAGCAATTTTTTGTATGCAAAGTATCGTGTTACTGCGGGTCTTTGTCTTTTATTTATGTCGGGGTGTTCGGGATTAGTTTTCCATCTATCACTTTGAGTCATTCTTGGAGCAGATACGGGAACTATATCGAACAAGTAAAATTTACGTTTATTATCAATATCGTAAGGTAGTTCTTCATTGTATTCAACAACTATACCATCATTTATATGACAAGAGCCAAATGATTTTCTTATTCTTTCAGCCATTTTTCTCTGATTTAAAAGTTATTGTTTTTGAACATCTCATACACTTTCTAATATTTTTCTGATGCTCTTTATCATCAAAGTAATATATAACCCAATTATGACCGTACTTTTCACAAAGTGCTTTAAATAGCTTTTTATCTACTCTTTTACTATAAAAGTTTTGTATAAGGAGAATAGCGGATAAAAACGGAAATATAATTATACCACCAATAAACTTTAAAAAACTTTTCATATTATATCTTCAAAGCCATTTATATTTACAATAGTTTCGGCTATCTGTCTTCCGAAAGCATTGTCCGAAGGATAGTGTACTCCTAAAATTATGCGTGAATTTTCAATCAGTTTAGCTAATCTTATAAGTTCATCTTTTTTGTTAGGATATTTCTTAGCAAAATATAAACAGGTAAACCAACCTTGACAAGAGTGACCACTTGGGTATGATGGAGAGTTTCCTGTTACTGTTTCAAAAGGATTAAGTTCTTGTTCGGAATAATAAGCGAATTGAAATGGTCTTGGTCTATTATAGTGTTTCTTTAAAGAAGTTATTATCATACCAATTTCATCATTAAAGTTTTCTAAAAGTTCGGCAGATACTTCAATTCCAATAGCACTTAGATAATCAGAAATTACTTCGTGTAAATCCTCATCACAGTTTTTACAAAAATCATAATAATCATCCCAATTTTCACTAAGCATTGTTTTCTTCTGAATTGAAATTATTTTTTCTACTTCTTTTTTAGTGTTTTTGGTATCGGGATATGGTAAATCTTTGAACTTACTTACAATTTCTAACAATGTATCATCTTGATTCATTAGAAATGAAAGGTTCTCTCTATTTACCTTTCCATATTTTAAATCTTTTAAACTTTTTAATGGTTTCATATTTTTATTTTTATTGTTTGTTATTTTGCAAAGTTATCTATTAGACAAAAGTTCACGTTTGGTATTCTTGCCTGTATATCCATTTCATCTATTGGTCTTCCATTAGCTTGTTCTTTTGTCTTAATTATCTCTACATTTTTAAGATTATGTTTTTCAATCAAGTTATCGTTTTTACCACCTCTACTTGCAGTTAAAACCAAATTACTTGGTATTTCGTTTAATCTATTTACCCAATATTTAATACTTTTAGTGTAAGCCCAAAACTCAATTTCTTTATGTTGTTCACATAGTTTAAGCCACATATCAAAATAATCTTGCGAGTAAAAATCCCCACTCATATGTATTCTTATGTGTTTTGCTTTTATTGGTATTTCGGGTATTCCACCATTACGTAAAAAATCAAAGTTTTTCCATCTATGTTCTCGTACTGCGGGAAATCTTTCTTGCATTGCTGAGTAACATCTGTAGGCATTGCTTTTATTATCAAATTTACCACTTACCCTGTCTACTTTTACTAAGCATTCTAAAGCAAAAGGACAACTAAAACCACTCGGTAAGTTCCACTCATATACTATACCCTCGTAATATTTTGTTTTTTTTAAAAACTTCATAAATATATATTTATTTTTTACAGTTAAAACTATTAGAATAAATCATAGCAGTAAATAGGGGTCTTTTCGCCCATAAAACTTCCAATTACATTAAATGCAAAAAACTCTACTGCCTCATCATTAGACATATTATCTCGCTCCATTAGTATTTCAAGACATTTTTTATAGGAATAAATTACCCTTTCATTAGAACTATCTACTCCCAAAATAGCTTCATCAAAACCATCTGCAAACATTGTCCAATCATTATTAGACTCAACCCTTTCTCTTATAAATTCTTTAAATTGTTTTGCATCCATCTGTTTTTGTTTTAGTTTTTACTTTCTGTATAAATTTCTTGGGTTCTTCAAGTTTATTTATTTTTAAAAAATCTTGTTTTTCTATTGTATCAATTACACCTGTAAGGTCTCCTAATAAATAGCTTTTTTTCAGAGTTTCAAATTGAATATAGTCACACCAATAATTATTTTCCTTGCTCCATTTTAATAAATCAAGAGCCATACGATATTGATTCCTTCCGTATCTAATTATTTCATCACTTAATACATACAAAGATGATTGGTAAGGAGGGTTTTTTTCAATAGCTGAAAAAATATATTTTTCTATACCAATAAAATCCATATAATATGCTGCACTTAAAGCATATCCATCAGAATAAATATTACCTTTAAACTTATTTGGAGAAGATTCTAAACAACTTATAACATCTATTATGGCACTTTTATCTGTTGTTAATATATCGGGTCTAAATCTTAAATCTAAACCTGTATTATCATCTTTAGTATAGCAACTAACTTCATAATTACTACCTTTTAAAAACTCCATAAATGTTTTGTTCATTTTGGAATTAACGGATATTTGTTTAATCATATCCATTTCTTCTTCATTTATAATAGTTCTACCATTTGCCTTTAAAACAAATTGCTCGTAGTCAAGTCTGTCTTGCTTTTTTCTACGGTCAAACTTTGGAGATACAATAAAGTTATCATCAAATTTTTCCGTTTCCATTATATACTCGTATAATGCTGAACCTAACGAAAAATATCTTTTGTCGGTTCTTGGCTCTGTCCTATTCTTTTCATAGAAATATGAACGAGGGGATTTTAAAAAGGTTTTTAAATCGGATGCACTAACACTATCTTTGCTTAAATACTCATCAAAAGTATCTTTTATAAATTCTACTTTGTTTTTATTCATACTATTTGTTTCGACTTGCGTAACGACCTTTACTGTCCCTGTAAACTGATTTAGAGTTGTTGTATTTTATATCTAACTTTTGAATATCGTTTGCATCTTTAGGTAGTCTTTTTGTTTTAACTATGACTTCAGAATCCCATTCTTTAGTTCTTCCTTTAAAAATATCAACTTTTTTCTGTTCAACTTTAGTAACTGTTGGAGTTTTAAAAAAACCCAACCATTTTGCAATTTTTGTAAATAATCGTTTCATATCTGTTTGTTTTGGTTAATCCTTGTTTTTAATCGTTAATGGTTTATATATAAAAACTTCTTCAACGGGTTTATTCAATGCTCTTGAAATTTTAATTGCAATCGGTAAACTTATGCACCTTCTTTGCCCGTTTATTATTCTTGATAAATGTGCGGCATTGCCATCAAGTGATAAATCAGCTAATTCTTGCTGAGACATTCCTGTTTCTTGTAAAATTTGTCTAATCTTATTACTATGCAACTTCTCCTTATCCTTCTTTTTGTTCTCCATTTTTTTGCCTTTTTTCGAGTATATATTTTCCTGTTTCATTGTGCTCTTTAACCTCTTCTACATTTTTTATACTATTTACAAAATCTTCAAACTCATCGTTTTCAAAACCAACAAGTAATACACTCTTATTATTTTTCATTTTTATAGAATAAAAATTAGCTAAATCAATATAGTAGTAACTCTTAAATATATCTACATTGTTTAATATGGCGTTAGTTTTAAATTTTACTACTTTTTCTATTTCAGCTATTTTCTTCTTTTCTTTTTTATCAAATTGTACATATCCATCTATTTTTTTAATAGCGTGAATTATTGTTGCGTGATTTTTATTTCCAAACTTTTTAGCAATAACTGATAATGTTACATTATTTGTATATTTTTTAATTAAGTACATTGCAATCTGTCTTGGGTAAACAATGCTTCTTTTTCTTGTTCTGACAGTATGATAATCATCTATGCAGTCAAAATACCCTTTTACTATATCTATAATAAAATCCATAATTTCATCTTGAACAGATGCATTTGAATTTGTTATTATTTCTTGGTTCATCATAATTAAAAAGGTATCTCTTCTGAAGAATTATCATTATTCCAAAAATTTTCAGAAACATCTGTTTTTACTTCTTCTTGTACAAATGTACTATTTTTTTTATCGAAATCTTTATTAGGCTGAACAGGGTCAAAATTCGAATTAGAATAATTGGTAAGTTTTGTTTGTTCGTGAATAAATCTTAATGGTATCTCTCCAAGTTCTCCATTTCTGTGTTTTGCAACTAAAAGTAAAAACAAACCGTGAGTATCAAAATGCTCATTGCCAACTTCATAATCTTGTATGTCGTAATATTCGGGTCTGTAACAAAAGCATACCATATCTGCATCTTGCTCAATCTGACCCGATTCTCTCAAATCAGATAAAACAGGCTTTTTATCTCCGCCTCTTGACTCTACTGCCCTACTAAGTTGCGACAATGCAATTACGGGAACTTCTAATTCTTTTGCAACCGCTTTTAATGCTTTACTTATTTCTGCTATTTCTTGTTCTCGACTTTGAGTCTTCATACCACTTCTCATAAGTTGTAAGTAATCTACCAAAATCAATCTACAACCAAACTCTTTAACTAACTTCCTTGATTTACCTTTAAATTCTTGTATGCTTATATTTGGTGTGTCATCTATATATATAGGTGCATCTTTTAATTCTTTTGCAAGACCTCTAATTCTTTCTATTTCATCAATATTCAATTGCTTTTTAACAATTCTACCAACGTTTACTCCACTAAGTATACTTTGCATTCTTGAAGCAAGTTGACTACTTGACATTTCAAGCGAAAAAATACCTATTCCAATATTTTCTCTAATAGCGGGATATAAAGCCATACTAATTGCAGCAGCAGTTTTACCCATACTTGGTCTTCCCGCTAATATGATTAAGTCAGAATCTTGCCAACCATTAGTAACATTGTCTACTAAATTTAACCCCGTAGGTACACCACTCTTTGAGTCACTATCAACTAACTCTATTGATTTCTCAATAATACTCTCGTGAATATTACCGACTTTACTTATTTCATAATTAGCAATACCCTTTAAAGCCCCATCTACATCATTTTGTATTTCGTGAATTAAGTCAAATACGTCTTTCTCATTATTATAACTTTCCCTTATACCCTTTCCACAGGCGGCTATCATTATTCTTCTAAGAGCATATTGTTTTAAAATAAAAAAGTGAGTTTCAAAATGAGCACTTGATGCAATGTGAGAAGTAAGACTTGAAACAAAAGGTGGAGAAACCTCATTTGATAAACCTAAAGAAAGAGCAGTTTGACTAACTGTAAGAATATCTATTGGTTTATTATTATTATACAAATGCAATATAACTTCACAGGTCTTTTGGCATTTTACATTAAAAAACAAGTTAGGTTTAAGTTCACTTGCAACTTTATATATAGATTCTGATTCAATTAGTATAGTTCCAAGTATTGTCTTTTCTATTTCTTCTGCATTAGGAGGCAACACATTATCATAAATCTGCAACAACTTCTCTTCTTTCTTTGTGTATTTTTTATTTGCCATTGTTTAATCCTAAAATTTGACTTTTACTTTTTACTTTAACCTTTACAACTTTGTTTAAGTTATTATTACACCAATAAATAAAATGCTTACGGCATTCACTTTCATTTTGATATTCTTTTCCTATTGCATCTTGTTCTGCAAAGAATAACTGAAGTAATTGATTAACTTCTTCTTTCTTTATTCTATTCTTCATTGCAACTGCTTCTAACAAAGAATTAGAATTATACATCTCATCTTTATAATTCATTACTGAATGTAACTTATAATCATTCTTTTTAAATCTATATAGTTGCAAATGCTTAGACCATACATTAAGAAATAAAACATTATCCTTTTCAAGTACAATAAGTTTTGCCTCTTGAAGTTGTGTAAGTTGCAACCTATATTTTTCAAGGTTCTTTAATTGACTATAGCTTATTTGAAATTCATTTAGATTCAAAATATCTTCTTCTTGTTTTGAGAAATGATAATTTATACAATTCTGATAAAATTGCATAGAACCATATGATAGCTTAATATCTACTTCTTTAAATATATTATCCATTACTGAAATTGATATAACTTCATTTATCATATACTTCTAATCCTTTAGACTCTAATGTTTGTATTGCAACTTCTATATCGTTCAATGTAATTTTTGCCGTTGCGTTTTGACATTCTGAAATGAATAATGTAATTTCTTTACCTACTTCTCCTATATAACCCTCTGTAAGTCCATAAAAATTCATCTTTGCACGTAAATTTTTAAATTCAGTCAACGTAATTCTTCTTTCTTTCGATTTCATTCTTTTTAAATATTGTTGTTTTTTAAAATAAACAGTAATTCTTTTAACTGTTCTAATGATGCCTCTGTATCACAAACATCAGTTTTTTTATCGGAAACAATAATTCCTTTATTACTTTCTCCTATGTACCCAACCTGTATGTTTTTGGATTTCATTTCTTTATATGCTTTTTTAAAAATTTCATATCTATATTTATTTTCCCAATCCCACTCTTTACCGCTATCTATCATATTTAAAATGGTATTTTATTCAATTTATCCAAAACATCACTTAAAGTGACTTTAAATCTAACACCGTAGATACTTGTACAAACTATTGAAGAATAATTATAAAATCCATTTGAATCAACTTCATATAACAATTCGATATTATTCGGATTTATATTTTGATTCCAATTAGTATCTATAATTGTTTTTGCAAGATTCTTAATATTAAAGTTTACTTGTTCTTGATGATTCTTTATAATCAGAACTCCATCTTCTATTATAAAATCATCTTTCAATAAGATACCATCTTCTATATCTTTATCAAGTTCCTTATCAAGTTCTGCAAGTTCTTTTTTAAAATCTAAATTATCTTCTAAAGTGTATGGTTCATCTTTTATCTTTTCTAAAACAACATCTTGCCAATTTGATACGGCATTTGTCTTATCCGAATTTACATTGTTAAGTTCATCTAAAAAATCTTGTTTTTCTTTTTGTACTTGCTTCTTGGTCTTTGATGGTTTTTTTTCTTTTTGAGAATTATGAGTTGGTTTAAACTCGTTGCTATCAAATAAACTTTTTTGTTTAGACATATGTATTGTGTTAAAAAAGGGAGTAAGTTACTACTCCCCTTTGCATTTTGGTTTATATTGTAGTGTTAATGTAGTCTTTAATAACATTAAATGCTTTCATATTTATTGCTCTACCACTACCCGCATAAACATTATCATCAATAGTATTCTTTTTAGGGCTATTAAGTTCAGTATTTTTTAAAACACCTTGAAATAATCCCCACATTGAACCATCTTGCTTTTTTATCTCCCCCTCTAATATTGCAGATGATTGTTTAATTCTATTTTGAGTTCGAGTAGGTAGTTCTGAAATAGACTTGTTTAAATCAATTTTATAGCACTTAAACATTATTTCACGTAATACTTCATCTTTAACTTTTACTTTGGACATTTTTTCCATAAGTATAGTTGTTTGATTCTCTTTAGTTATAGAACCAAAAAGACCTTTAATTGCATTATTAACCCTTGTATGTACTGATGAAGTATGGCGAAATTTATCCATCTCCTTAAATATTTGAAAGAACTTTTTTGATTCAATACCTGTTTCGGTCATATTCAATATTTCATTTGTTGCACCAAATACAACAGAGCCTTTACCATTGTGCGAGTTCATAGCCGTTATATATCTTCTTACTTCTGAATTACCCACATATATATTAGGTAGTTCTAATTGAAGGTATACACGCTCTCCTTCGTACAGATAACCACCTTTAACAATTTCTAAATCAAAGTTTTTAGCAGCTTCCATAATTGTATCTACAAGTTCTCGGTTTTGATATACCACATACCTTTTAGAAACTACCCCTAAATATTTATCGGTATCGTCTTTAATAAGACCCGCACAAGGAGTTTCTAAATTAGATGGCATAGCTATAAGGTCTTCTTTTCTAACTTCCCAATCAAGGTCAGTCATTTTTAAGATTCTGTTTACTTCGTAATTTTCGTTAATCGTTTTATTTTCCAATGTTGAATTTTGCATACTGTTTTTTATTTAGGATTATATTATCGTAATGTTGGGTAATTGGTTCTAATATCTATATTAGTGTTTTCGCTTATATCATATTTTATTTCATACCCTTTGTTTTTAAAAGAATTGATTGTATCTCCCAAGCAATCAAATGATTCGTATTCGTTAAGAATATCTTTTTCACACGGAATAATATAAACACTCTTGGTATCAAGTAAATAAATTCCAAAGGGTTCGTTGTCCTTTGTATCATAGTAACCTTTGATTACTACTGCTAATTGTGGTCTTTCTGTTTGCATAACTTTAACTTTTAAAATTGTTTCTTGCACAAATATACAACAGTAGAATTAAAAAACAAGCAACAAACTAAAAAAAATTCAAAAAAATGTTGAAATAATTTCTAACTCGTTGCTTTTCAGTTAATTAGATTTAACAAAAAATTAGAACGGTAAATCTGATTCTTTTTCTTCTGATTTTGATTCTTCTTTAGATTTTCCAAAATCGTGACCTTCTTGAAATGTTTTTTCTGCAACATTTATTTTATTGTCTGTCCAAACTACTCTACCGTTACCAATATACGTTCTCGGTTTTTTCTTTTCTCTCTCTTCTTTTGATTGTTCTATCCACATTGCAACATTTTGACCATATTGATTGGTCTCATCTGAAATACTAATTGTGTAGCTTTTATAGCTTCCATCTTTACTCTTGATACTAATTGATAATAAACTGCTCATACTATATTTGTTTTATTGATTACTATTTAACATATCTCCTATTTGGTCATAAATATATCTTGCGACCTTATTGAGTTCTTCAACATCTTCCATTGTTTTACCCGCAATTATTAAATCTTTTGCATACCCCCAAGTAAAACCTAAATATTGTTCTTGCGGATTTTTACTTTTAGAATAGTTTCTATTATTTGAATAATTTTTCTGAGGTGTACTGTTCGACATTTGCGATACTTTTATTTTATTGTTAATGATTGTGTAAGTTAAATTGTTTCCTACAATAACCTTACTTGAATTTTTATCGGTAACTCCAATACTACCTTTATCTCCATTTTCAAATTCTAAATCGAAATAGTATGTTATACCACCCGAAGGATTAGTCCATTCATTGCTAAATGAACTCTGTCTAATTTTACTTGTTTGTTCTTTCATACTTATCTGTTTTTAAATTTTCGTTTAGTAGTTCCATAAAAATAATCTGACCTGTCTATTTTTCTGCATTCAGTTATTTTGAACTTTAAATCTAAGTCATCAAAATAATCTTGAATTTGCTTTACATATTTTGCAGTCACAGTTACTCCATCAATATTATACTCAAGCCATTCAGTATCGTCTTTTATAGAGTCAACCATAGTTGAATACAAACAATGACGTATATTATCGTAAACCTTTTGAAATACCCCTGTATTGCATTGAATTGTTGATTTACTGTTATTTTTATAATAAACCATCTTATTTTTCCTTGCTAAAAACGAAATACATAGCCTCTTAGCCATTTTGTACTCATCCGACATAAAATACCTATGAAACATTTTATCGTTTAAATAACCCAACTTATGAGCAATTTGCCAATAAGCACTTTTTAAATCTATATTGTAAAAATATTGACCCTCCGATAAAGTATCATAAAATTCATAGTTTTTATCCCTTGATGCACCCTCAAAAGGAATGTCGATTTTATATAAATCATTATTATTTAAAAACTGCTTATAAAGCTGCTTGTTAAAAGACCCAAGAAATGAATTAAACTGACTCTTAGATATACCGCCTAATTGTAAACCATTATACATAGACATTGTGGCTATCATTTCATTGTTACTGTACAATTTCTTTCGAGACCCAATAAATTGCTCTTTGGTAATTGAGTTGTTGTTTATTTGAATATCCTGTAATTCGGAATATTGTAAAACATCACATTCTAATTTTGCATACTTTCTCATTCTTTATTTTTTAAACACTTCCACCTCTATCTAATTTTGAATTTAATTCTTTTACAAGTTCTCTATAGTCTTCTTTAGAAAGCAAACCATCCTTAACATCTTGTCTGTAATCTGATATAAGACCTCTAATCTCTTTAACACGCTCTACATTTGATTGAGATACAGTTTCTTTTGGCTCTGTTGGCTTTTCTGTAGATTTAGGCTTAGGCTCTTCTTTTGGCTCTGTTTCTTTCTTAGGCTCTTCTTTTGGCTCTGAAAGTTTAGTTTTAGTAGCAAGTAAACTTGGAGTTGATGGATTGAATCCATAATTAAACTCATTTCCATTTGTATCAACAGATATTATCTTGCTTTCCCATCTCTTATTAGACTTATTAAAGAATGGCTCAGTACAAGTGACTAACCAATCTGTTTCATATCTATTATCATTAGGGTCAGTTAAACTCTTCATACTATTTATGAAGTTAACATACGGGGCAAAGTAAACACTATAATCTATTGAAGACCCCCCTTGTATTGGAGGAAGATTATCGGGAATTAAATCTGAAGTAAAATAAACTTTATTTGTAGTTCTTAAAATCCAAGTTGGATAATCCATCAAATCAAAATAGAATGATAGTTGTTTTAACTTAGAGTCTATATCGGGTGATGATGTGCTTTTTTTAGAAGTACCTCTTCGAGTACGACTATACTTCCATAGGTTTTTTAGATTTACCTTCTCCTCATTAGATTTTAAATCAGATAAGAATTTACGAGCATCGGGTAAGGCTTTATTGTAATTAGAATATTTACCTTTCTGATACTTTACAAGTGCTTTGGCAATATACCTAACACCTTTAAACTTCTTTTTATATGAACTCTTCTTTTTACTCATACAGGCAAGGTTGCAATGTTAATTGAGAATACGTGCTAACAATATTACAATGTTGAGATAATTGCAACCAAGCCAATACGAGCATAGTTATATACAAATATAACGAGTTTTTTAAGTCTTTGATTTTTGTGTTGTGCATTGTATAAATTGTTAGCGGTTGTAAATATACTTAAATTTAACTTATAACTAAAGTAAAGTTTCAATTATTTATTCCCCCCTCTATGTATCATTATTCCCCCCTGTGGGGTATGTTTCTCCCCCCTGTGGGGTATGTTAGGCATTGACAGGTTATGTTATGCATACGATGATTTATTCAACTCCTGTAACTTCTAATAAGACCATAAACAACCAAAAAAAAAGAAAAAGGA
>Ga0187217_1000234_pt1 | contig 23029 bp, 34 predicted proteins | sample 15SPOviralmetaG_FD_130165 | JGI IMG/M metagenome (GOLD analysis project Ga0187217, IMG submission 130165) | Marine viral communities from the oligotrophic San Pedro Time Series (SPOT) site, San Pedro Channel, CA, USA - 15 SPOT_SRF_2010-09-15... | ecosystem: Environmental > Aquatic > Marine >... | reverse complement strand
TGAACTTAACAAAGGAATAATGTAATGAACAAAGTTAAATATTATTTTTTACTTTCAATGAAGCACACAACGTACGCCGTTGCGCAATGTTTTGCGTTTATAGCGTGCCAGTTTGAAGACTTATCTAAATTCATCGCTAGACAACTTGAGGAGAAATAGACATGTTTACAGCAGGTATCATAGCCGCTCTCGGCTTTATCTTTTTACTACTAAAGTTTGGTATACAACGAGTAGCAAAGTTTGACATTGCACTCGACGTTGCCATTACTTTCTTTTTCATCTGGATATTTGCAGGTACATTTGCAGGCATGATGGCTGGCCTTACTGCCGGTCTTATCATCAGCATATTCTTGTACGTCGCAAGACGCGTCGTGCCAAAGCCACCTGCTAAACCTAAGCGTGATTACTTCCGCTGGTTCAGACGCAAAGCTGTGGGGTAATTATCATGGAACAAAGTGAGGTAGAAAAAATAGCCCGCACTTGTGCCACAAAAATATTACAGTGGCGTAACCGCAGACTTATAGCAGACATGTGCAACGTGCACTTAAATACTATGAGTAGATTTCTGTCGGGCGGAGAAGTAACTGTAGGTACACTTGTAAAGATAGAGCTTGCCGTCAATCGCTATCAGAAAAGCTTAGAATATGCCAACCAGTGTTTCAGTTGCGAGGACTAAATGGCTAAAGAATATAACTATCCAACTGAAGACGAGCTACGCGAGCTTGTAGAAAAGTTTATTACGACCAACAATCTTGATGCTTGGTGGTTAAATGATGATACAGGCTTTGTAGCACTAGGCATCAGCCACAAAGTAGAGGATGAAGACTAGTGTTAGAAAGTAATCCAGTAGTAAAGGCTGAACTAGAACCGATAGACGTAGCTATTCGGAGAGAGCGTGCACGTCTGTGGGACGAAGAAGAAACAACGGGCAACGAACCGCAGGCACATTACCTCGACTACTTGTGCCGTGAAAAAGCCCGAGGCGTAGAACATATTGTTATAAACTTTTGAGGAGCAATCATGAAAGACCCAGTTCAATGGCGTGCCGACAAATCAGCACTATCAAACAAAACAGTAAATGAAATCATGGATAGATTTTGGGCGGGGCTAATGGAAGATAAAGTAGATCTACCTATTGGCGCTAAAGTATTTAAAACAAACAGTAAACTAAATGGAGAAAGCAATGAAGACGATAACCTTAAGTGATTTTTCACAACACGATACCGAATGGTTGGCAGACTTAATCGACAACTACTTGCAAGACCAAGACATTCAAGCAACAAGCTTTGCTTTTAATATAGAAGTTGATTACGAAGAAGAAACAGGTGGCAAAAACTTATCTATAAGTTTAGATGACACATTAGATGTAGTAGCTAAATTGGGAGGATAGTTATGTACCAACGCGACGCATTAGCTCTTATAGAAAAACTACAAACCTACTTAGATAACAATGAAATACGAGGATATCAAACCCTCCTCGATGAGTTATGGGTTGTTATAGACAACGAGGCAATAGACGATGAAGAAGTCCCAGACAACTACTAACCCTACTGATTACCAACGAGGCGCTATACATTGTGCAGCCGGAATCAAACCAAGACTGGAGCAACCGTACAGCTATTACGCTGGTTACGGAGATCAATACGCCAAAGAACAAATAGCCGATGCACTAACAGAGGAACCTAAACTATGGACAGAGAAACATTCATAGAAGAAGTATATGAGATTGCTTTTGGCGACAACGCAATCGCTAGAGACTTTACATACACAGATGTACTAGCGGTACTTAAAAAAGATTCAGAAGAAGCTTACCTTTTTGAACAAGTAATTGAACTGATAAACAACGGAGGCGAACAATGAGTAAAGAACCCGGAGATATATGCCGTGTAGACGATGACCCTTATTCAGATTACTCAGACTATGAAGAGGGCAAAGGTGTATTTAGAAGCACACCCGAAAGAGACCCGGACGAGCTGCGTGACTACGCGCTTCTTTCATCAAAAGAAGAAGTAAAGATATACACGATAGACGGACCTATCGATATCGATGAGTCATTAGAAGAAAGTGTGCCAAGTAACAATTTAGCTAAATGCTTAGGTTCAATGGCGGACCTATTACCAGATGAGGACTAGCAATGAAGTACATACATATAGGACATCATGTTAGCCCTCATAACGAAATGGAGCAAGTTGCATCTTTTGTAGACGAAGAGATGTTTCGAATAGCATTCCAAGCAATACAAAAATCAATAGAAGAAACTAATAAAACTACTGGTTTTGCATACACAGTGTGGTCCTCTGATGATGGACGCAAATGGAACGACGTAACCCTTACAGAATATGCAGCATCACACTTTTTATATACAGATTTACCACATGATTGGGATGGCATGGACGACAAACAACTGTTCGCTGAGCTAGAGGAACGAGCATGCGGAGTTTATGAAAACTACGAAGGCAGCGAAATATGGGAACACATTTCAGACTTTAAAAACAGTATCAACAATACATTCAGACTTGGAGTAAACATATGAGAACAATTCGACCAACAGAACTAGAGAATGAGTTAGAAGCAAACGGCTTAGCCGGCGTACCAAGCATGATACATGGCGGCCCCGGTGAAGGTAAGTCACAACTTGTTTACAACTTCGCAAACAAACGCGGCGCAAAACTTTATGAACTACGGGCAAACTTGTTTGACCCAGTAGATGTACGTGGTGGTTTGAAAGTTGTAGAGATGGAAGACGGCACATACAAGACACGCTACGGTATACCAGAAGATTACCCACCATCAGACTATGAAGGGACAGTTGTACTCTTCATTGATGAAATAACCAACGCACCAAAAGCAACACAGAACGCCCTGCTGCAGCTGTTGCTTGACGACAAAATCGGTACATATCATTTACCGAAGAACACAATCAAGATTGCAGCGGGCAACCGTGCTCAAGATCGTGCCGCTGTTCATGAGATGCCAACACCCGTCAAGAATAGATTTGCACATTACACAGTAGAAGCGCACATCGATGACTGGGTAGCATGGGCAATCAACAATGATGTAGACCCATCGATAATTGCATTCTTGCGTTACAGACCTGCACTACTAAGCTCTGTAGATTCTAAAGAAAATGCGTTTCCAACACCGCGTGCATGGGAATTCTTGAACAAGAAATTACCATTCATGAAAGATGAGTTCTACGGTTGCGCTTCAATCATCGGCGACGGACCAGCTGGCGAGTACATTGCATTCAAATCAATCTACCAAGATGTACCTGACATCGATGATCTAATCAAGAAACCATCGCATACAAAAGTACCAACTAACGCTTCAGTACTGTATGCAATTGCAGGTGCACTAGCATCACGCGTTGACACACATAACTTTGAACAAATTATGAAGTACGTACGACGCATGCCTGCGGAATATCAAGTAATTATTGTTAGAGATTGCATGGCAAAAGATAACACACTAGCAACACACACTGCGTTCCAGAAGTGGACGCAAGACAACGCATCAGTATTACTATAAGGAGAGTAACATGGCATCAGTAAGATTATCAGAAGACTTACGTAACAGGATACATCGCAACGCAATGGAAGCATTTGATGTTGCAAACCCACAATGGAAACCAACAACGGAGTTCCAAACTAAAATTAAAGAAGCTATACGAACTAGTGGGTTCCAAGAACTAGCCAAAGAAATAGAAACTAAAGTAAATGTAAACGGACTTAAACTAGAGAAAGACCATTATGGTTTAGCAAATATCATACCAGAAAAAATTGATGTAACATCTATTGAATTAATTAAGCCTAAGTCACAAGAAGATGTAGACAACGGCCTTGTAAGTTACGCTAGAGATTCAGTTTCTTTAGAGATGGATTTTGAAACACCAGTTAATCTATATGCACGCAAAGGTCATTACGGTCACTTCTCTAATGTTGTAGACGTACGCACGTTCGAACAAGAACACACAATGTGGGTAACAGAAGACATGGAAAAAGCTTTACTTGCTAAGAAAGCTTGGAGAGAAAAACGTGAAAATTATTTTTCAAAACTAAGAAGCTTACTTGACAACTGCAACACATTGAAACAACTGCTGGAGACATGGCCTGCTGCAGAAAGCCTTGTACCAAGCGAAAAGATTCAACAAATGCATACTAAAGTTTCAAGAAACCAAGCAGCTAAACAACGTCGTGAAGCAATTGAATTTGATGCAGACGAAGCTAATCAAACAGTTCTTACTGCAAAACTAATGGGAGGATAACATGTCAGCCGAAAACGCAATGGTAAAAGCTAGAACTAATCTACTAATGGACCATCCGTTTTTTGGTACGCTAGCCCTTAAGCTACGTCTAATTCAAGACAATGACAAAGTAAGTACAGCTGCAACAGACGGCGTAAGTTTATTGTACAACTCAGACTATATAATGAAACAAAGCCCCCAAGAATTGCGGGGGCTTATATGCCATGAAGTACTGCACTGTACAGGTTGCCATCATACACGCCGAGGAGAACGTGACCCTAAGCTATGGAACATTGCTACTGATTACATCATCAATCAAATATGTAAAGAAAGCAGCCTTATCTTACCTGAAGGCGCATTGCTGGATGATAAGTACACAAGCGATTGGTCACCTGAAGCAGTATACAATGACTTAGTTGACAGGCAAGACGGTGGAGAAGACTTTAGTCAATGTAAGTGGGGAATGGTAACGGACGCTGACAACGGATCACTAACCTCTAGCAGTAAAGCAGCGCAAGAAGCTGACTGGCAAGTTGCAGTAACACAAGCAGCTGAGCAAGCAAAAGCACGCGGCAAATTACCCGGACATCTTGTCAACTTTATCTCTGATATCGTAGAACCAAAAGTAAATTGGTTAACCGTTCTATGGCCATTCTTTACTAACTTACGCAAAGATGACTACACATGGAGAAAACCAAACCGTGCATACATATCAGAGGATGAGTACTTACCGTCATGCCACAGCGAGGGTTGCGGAAAAGTCGCAATATGCTTTGACACAAGTGGCAGTACATCCAGAGATCAAGATCAATATGTTGGAGAACTAAACGCAATCATCAGCGACGTGCAACCATCTGAAGTTGTAATAGTTCATTGCGACTATAAAGTACAACAAACTTTTGTACTTGGCGAGGATGAACACTTGCAAGAAGAACACAAAAATCTAATGGGGCAAGGAGGTACTCAGCTTTATCCCGCTTTCGAATATCTATTCGACGAGCATCCAGATGTAGAAGCTGTAGTATTCCTTACGGATTTAGAGACAGACCCAGAAGATTTTGAGCGTGCCGAACAACTAACAACATGCCCCGTGCTTTGGATATCTACAGAGAAAAACAGAGAAGCGCCATTTGGAGAGACTGTTTATTTGACAGACTAACTACCTAGTATTACTATGAGATTACCTCAAAGTGACCAAATACAAAGTCCCTCCTTTCTTTGTATAACCAAGTTGTCAGCTTGGTGCACTGATGGTCCATAACGCACCTTTAATTCAGGAGAATATTATGAGTATTGACGACGCAACTCCCAACGATTGGGATAACTTAGGTAAAAGCTGGCACAAATTGGGAAAGAAACTAGAAGATGTAGTAAACAACCCAAGTCATTACAACACAGGCTCTGTCGAATGCATCGATGCCATAGAAGAATCTATGTCAGCTGAAGCGTTCCAAGGATATTTAAAAGGCAACACTTTAAAATATCTGTGGAGATATAGCTATAAAGGCAAGCCATTACAAGATTTACAAAAAGCAGAATGGTATCTAAACAGGCTAATAAAAACTGTAGAAAAGTGAGGGTATTATGTTAGATATATTTATAAGTGTGTGCGTAATTGCAGGCATAACATACATATTATATGAAGGTTGGTATGCACTCAAAGACAAGCAGGCTGCTTGGGAGAAGAGAAAAGTAAAAAAACTCAGGAAGAAAACTTATGTCCTCAAAGACTGACATTGTTACACTCGACTTTGAAACTTATTACGACACAAAATTAAGCCTTACAAAAGTAACCACAATGGAATATGTTGACGACGACATGTTCAAAGTGTGGGGCGTAGGCATCAAGATAAATCATGATGATACAGAATGGTTCGGTGAAGACGAAACCAAAGATGCTCTCAACAATATAGATTGGGACAACGCTACACTTGTATGTCACAACACTCCCTTCGATGGTTACATACTTACACAATACTACGGACACAAACCTAAATATTATGTAGATACAGCCGCAATGTGCAGAGGCTGGTTCCCCGGGCAATCTGCGCGACTCAAAGATTGCGCAATCCGTTTGTTTCCCAATGATGAATCAATGCGTAAAGGTGAGGAACTGATAAATGCTAAAGGCATTTACGACTTACCACCTGACATCGAGGAACAGATAGCAGGCTACTGTATCCAAGATGTAGATCTAACTTATGCAATCTATCAACAGCTTATTAAAAATTATCCACAAAGCGAAATGGATATTATAGATATAACGTGCCGCATGTTTTGTGAACCAACACTTAAGATTGACCGCGAACGACTAATAAAGTACCACCAACAAGAATTCGATAACAGCGAAAAACTGATAGAGAACTCTGGTGTAGATAAAAAAGTATTAAGTTCAAACAAACAGTTTGCTCAATACATAGAAGAAGAGTTAGAGATACCATACCCCACAAAGAAAAGCCCAACTACTGGTAATAAAATACCAGCGTTAGGTAAAAACGACGCTGCTTTCAAACAAATGTGTAATCAACACCCTGAGTTCAAACACGTATGGGACGGTAGAATTGCGGTAAAGAGTAGGTTAACTGAGACAAGAAGCAAACGCTTCTTAGCTGCAGCTAGACCCGACGACACAATACCCGTGCCTTTACGATATTACGCTGCACACACAGGACGTTTCGGTGGCACAGAAAAACTAAACATGCAAAACCTACCTCGAGGCGGCGAGATACGACGTTGCTTAGTAGCGCCTGAACAATCGTATCTTTACGTAGCAGATCTAAGTAACATCGAAGCCCGCATGCTAGCTTGGTTAGCTAACGAAGTAGAATTATTAGAACAATTTCGCAAAGGGGATGACATATATTCTAACTTTGCAGGGAAAATATATTCTCGTGCCATCAATAAGAAAGACGATCCTATAGAACGGTTTGTTGGTAAGACCGCAATCTTAGGACTTGGCTACGGTATGGGACACAAAAAATTTAAAGACACATTGAAGGCGGGCGCAATGGGCCCCTCTATGGACTTCACTGAAAGCGAAGCACAAGATGTAGTAAATACTTATAGAAATACTTACGCTGGCATCAAATCGCTATGGACTAAGCTTGAAGATTTACTTAAACTTAGTCTGCATAAAGATAACTACGGGGAAAAGTACGGACCGCTAGAAGTGATACCAAACGGTATCAAACTTCCAAACGGTATGGCCCTTAAGTATCACAACTTACAGTACACACCTAGTGGCTTAATGTATGAGTCACGAGGCAAAAGAGAATATACATACGGTGGTAGAATAACAGAGAATGTAATACAAGCATTGTCAAGAATTGTAATTACTGACAGCATTCTAAGGTTATCTAAAAGAAAAGACTTAAAAGTTGTACTTCAGGTGCACGATGAGATCATCATTGTTGCTAAAGATACCGAACCTCATGGTACAATGTCTTCTATTATTGACGATATGTGTCTATCACCAGAATGGTGCTCAGACATTCCACTCGATGCAGAAGGCGGTTTCGACACCAGCTATAGTAAATAAATGTCTAGATTAGTATTAACACGAAAAATAGGTGAATCGGTTATCATCCACAAAGATGACGAAACACTGTGCAAATTATCTGTTAATAGAATAGACAGGAACCAAGTTCGTATTTCATTTGAAGCAGACCCAGAGATAAAAATAGATAGATCTGAGAAGTTACTGAAAAACGATAAATAAAATTTGAGGCTTTAGGAGGGCTTAACATGCGCGTAACTTTTTTGGAGGCAACTAACGGCCTTCGACTAAGTAAGGAACACTCGACCACGAATGGTTTTACTTCTTACCCATTAGTCAAAGCAGTAACATCTCACAAATACGATATACCAGCTAACGAAAAAGGCTTACGTCAACTAGAGCAACTTATCAGAGACCATTCTGATATGGGGCATTGTATGATGAAAGGCAATTTAAAACGTGACATTGTCAACGAATCACGAGCAGGTAAAACAGATCGTAATGCATTAACAAACTTACTTATATTAGATATAGATGGCGTACGTTTACCTAGGCCGCTAGCTACAGGCAAACTTACCAGCACAGACGTAACGTTTCTTGCTAGCCAAGTTATTGCAGAGTTGCCAACAAAACTACAAAACGTTAGCTATATAGCTCAAGCATCCTCTAGTCTTGGACTCAAAGGAGACAAGACTTCGCTGCACATCTTTATGTTTCTTTCAGTAGGCATGCCACCTAAATCAGTAAAGTTGTGGTTACAAGATTGTAACTTTGAGTCAGATGTATTTAGTGAGCAGTTAGGTTTATCTGTTAATGGGCAGTCTCTAAAGCTACCACTTGATAGCTCTGTAGCTGACAACTCTAAAATTATATTTACTGCACCACCTACATTTGAAGACGATGCTAACGACCCGTTCACAGACAAAAACGAACGTATTGTTTTAGTTGAGCGCGAACAATGGTCCTTTGACCTTGGACGTTTATTAAGTGACGTAAGCCCTCAAAGAATACATGAGAAGTCACAAATACATAAAGACAGACTACGCGAATCATTAGGCTTTAAAAAGAAACAAGAACGTACTAGATTATCAACTGTTGATAATCAGACAGAAGAGATACTTGTTAACCCAGACAAAATGTCTATACGGGTAACAGACGACTCTGCATTCCCGTACATACGTTGCAACATTAACGGCGGCGATTCAGCTGCGTATTACTTCAATATAGAAAAGCCTACTTACATGTACAACTTCAAAGACGAACCAATCTTTGAAATAGAAAAAGCAGACGCTGAGTTTTTCAGATCTATATTTGATATATACGAAAATCAACTTAAAGAAACAGGTCGCCATGAGTTCCCGGTAGTTATGCGTGACTACTACACAGATACATTTTACAACGGTGTGTACTGTCCGAATGAAGATCAGTTTTCTGATGAGTTTCCGCTAACACCCGTTAGTAAAATGAATATAGAAGACTTTTACTTAAGTCATGGGAAAATTGCGCCAGACTTTATACCTGACGGACGCGTTGTGTTTGATCCTACATCAAACAAGCCCGCAGTAAATTTTAAAGATGTGCCATATTTTGTAAATACTTATCGCAAAACTAAGTATGCTATGAAGCCTAAGTTACCTAAAACACCTCTAGAAGTAGGCGAAGCAATTACTATAAAAGAAGATTGCCCCCTTGTGCACAGGGTAATCAGTCATATGCTAGGCAATGGTAAAGAAGAGTTCGAACGCTTTATTAATTGGTTAGCTTACATATATCAAACACGCAAAAAGACCGGCGTATCATGGGTACTCACAGGTACGCAGGGTACAGGTAAAGGTGTTTTTTATAGTAAAATACTACGCAACTTATTTGGTACGCAACACGTACCCATGCGTTATCTACAGAATATGGAAGAGCATTTTAATCTCTATATGCGCGACGCTCTGTTCTTAATAGTTGACGAGTTCCATATGGCATCTAGCTCATCTGGCGCATCAAAGATGGCTGACAAACTTAAAAACCAAATTACGGAAAACACTTTAACTATACGCGGCATGCGTTCTAACCAAGTAGAAGTAGCTAACTATACTAACTACATCTTTCTTACAAACAGAGTTGACGCAGTAAACATTGAGTCAGGTGATAGACGCTACAACATTGCCCCTATGCAAAAAACAAAACTATTGCAAGCGTACCCAGACATGCCAGAACGTTTAGACAACAACGAAATAGAAAGCGAGCTTTGGGCTTTTGCTGGTTACTTGCAGACTTTCAAAGTCAACAAGCGGCTAGTAGAAATACCTATCGATAACACTGCAAAAGAACAAATGCGTAATGTTTCTATGTCTGTATTTGATGAGTTCTGCCAAGCAGTACGTGACGGTAACTTACCATATTTTACTGACATCTTGGATATCAATACAGGTTCAGTGCTACATGCAAACGAGATAATTGTAGCGCAACGCCTTGTTAAAACTTGGATAGCCGGTGCAGATAAAGAGTGGGACGTAATACCAACAGAACATTTACGTACTGTATTCCATATACTTACGGAACAGAATCCACGTCTATCTCAACGAGAGTTTTCTAAACGTCTAAGTAGAAACGGTATCGAAGTGCAACGCAAACGTTTACCCGGTACTGATAGACAAAGCACACCTGTTAGAGGGTTAGTAGTTACTTGGGAACTGTCCGAAGAAGACAAAGATATGTTTATCGATACTTACTTTGAAGACAACGACAAACGTTTATTGGCAGTTTAGTTATAACTTAGTTATACTTACAACTCCACCCATAGCGTATAGGAATTAACGTGATCTCTCTAACTCAGGAAAAGAGACCAGATACACTTAAGCCTTTAGAAGTGCCAGAACAATTAGGTGAGCTGAAAGCTTGGTCTTACTCAGCATTAAAAGTATTTGAGCAATGTGCATATAGATCATATATTGCTAAAGTAAAAAAGATACAAGAAGACTCCGGCCCAGCTGCAGAACGCGGCACTATGATTCACCAACAAGCTGAAGACTATGTTAACGGCACACTTGGTGAATTTCCCGACACACTTAAAAAGTTTAAGTCAGAGTTCGAAGAACTGCGTGACGGCTATGCCGATGCAAAAGTAGAACTTGAAGGTGAGTGGGGTTTCGATATCAACTGGCAACCTGTCGGTTGGATGGAGAAAAACACATGGGCTCGTATTAAACTAGATGCTCTTGTACATCAAGATGAAACGTCTGCTCGTGTAATTGATTACAAAACTGGTAAAAAGTTTGGCAACGAAATAGGCCATTCACAACAAGCGCTGTTATATGCACTTGCAAGTTTCTTACGGTATCCAGATCTACAATACGCTCAAACTGAACTATGGTATTTAGACTTAGGTGAAACTACAGTAAAAAGTTTTACCAGAGACCAAGCAATGCAGTTCATGCCTACTTGGCATAAACGTGCCGTAACAATGACTACATGCACTGACTTTGCACCAACACCTAGCAAAGACTCATGCCGCTGGTGTTCTTACCGAAAAGGTGAGTTCCCAGAATGTGCATGGGGCGTTGACTAGCTTCCCCTAGAGTCACCACAACCTCCACTGTGGTAATCTATTTGCCCTCTAACTTTTGTTAGGGGGCTTTTTTATGTATTAAGGAAACTAAATGATTAACTTTATTCTAAAAATGTGGACAGCTATAGAAGTTATTATGTGGCTTAAAAACATACGAGATAAAGAGGCACAAAATGAAGATGATATACACAACAGAGACAGGGCAAACGATACAGTACGAACTAAAAACAGATCCGGAAGAAGCTCAGTATTGGACGACGTACCGTTTGAAGAAGAGTGATATAAAGTTAAAAGTAAAAGTTGATAGATCAACAGCCGCTAAATTACGTGGAGAGATATTCGATGACATCACCAGCACTGAAAAGCGCGATACTGTTAGGGAGGACAAAGTATCTAAAAAACGTTCGGGAACCATCGTTCGCAACAATGTTAAAAAGAGGAAAACAAAATAAAAAACTGGGAGATAAAATAAAGCATAAGAAATGGAAGTCTATGACAATGTATTCATTAACCCTTGAAGAGCGAGCAACATGCCCTTCTACCTGTAAACAATGGGAGACCTGTTATGGTAACAATATGCCTTTTGGCCACCGCTTCGACCATACGCATCCTGAGTTCTACCAGAAACTCGATGCAGAGCTTGAGCAACTCAACGCAAAACATACAACCGGCTTCGTAGTAAGGTTGCATGTGTTAGGCGACTTCCCTTCAGTACATTACACTGTTAGGTGGCAGTCGTGGTTACATAAATACCCTAACCTACATGTGTTTGGATATACACATTGGGAACGGACAACGGACATCGGACATGTGTTACATAACTTAAATAGTGTGTATACTGATCGTTGGGCCGTAAGGTTTTCAGATGACACAACTACACCGTATAGTGCACACGTTGCGTTACCCGATAATGCAACAGAAATTGCTAAAGAAGTTAACGGTATAGTATGTCCTGAACAAACTGGAGCAACTGACAGCTGCGCATCATGCGGCTACTGTTGGACAAGTGAGAGGCCCGTCGTATTCATTGAACACTAGGGGCTGTGATGATATTAACCAAACGTGATAGGTTGCAATTAACACCTAAAGAAATAAAAACTTCGGGTTCATACAAGTTTAAAAGCGATTCCAAAGTACATTATTGCAACTGTCCTACTGAATTAAAAATAAATCACTGGCCTGAAGATTGCCGCCTTTGCGGTAAACGTGCTCGAATATAGAAATATAAAACCATATATGCTATAATCGGCTCAAAGATTTTTAATGAACAATGACCAATGAACAACGAACTATGAAGAGTGTACAATTATGCATGAAGCATTTGAACATCAAGAAGTCACGTCTGACTTTATCGTAAAAAACCCCTATGTACTTGTAACATCAGACCCCGGCACTGGTAAAACACGTAGTGTCATCGATGCCTATGCGAAAAGAAAGAACGGACGCATGCTAGTCTTAGCTCCGCTTTCAATACTAGAAGCATCATGGGGCGATGACATAAAGAAGTTTCAACCAGATTTAACGTACGCTATTGCGTACTCTAAAAACAGAGAAGAAGCTTTCTTAGGTACAGAAGACATTGTCATAACCAATCATGACGCAGTTAAGTGGATTAAAAAGAACTACCACGTACTCTGCGGCTTTGATACGCTGGTCATTGACGAGTTTACAGCTTTCAAAAACAAAGACAGTCAACGCAGTAAAGCATGCTTAAAGATCTCTGAAGCCTTCGAGTATCGTATCGCTATGTCTGGCACTCCAAACTCTAACACTATTCTTGACATCTGGCATCCAACATTAATCGTTGACGGCGGTGAACGATTAGGGCACAGATTTTATTCGTTCAGATCAAGTGTATGTACATCACGTTTCAATGGATTTGCTAATGAGTGGTGCGACAAACCAGATGCACAAGAAATAGTTGCAGCTGCATTGTCTGATATAAACATTAGATATGAGCTAGAAAACTGTATCGATATGCCCGAACAGTCCGTGAGAGCGATGTACGTACAGCTGCCAAAAAAGATTCGGCGACAGTATACCGACCTCACAGAAGACTCAGTACTGTATACAGCAGCTGGAACAGTCAATGCAGTACACGCAGGCGCCCGGGTAAAGAAGCTGCTGCAACTTTGCACTGGTGCTATATATGATGAACACGGTGATGTAGTAAGTGTTCACGAAGAACGTTACGACTTAGTTATGCAGTTGGTAGAGCAACGTGCACAGTCTTTAGTAGCATTTAATTGGCGTCACGAAAAAGATGCAATGGTTAAAATAGCTGAAAAGCTAGGCATATCGTACGCAGTTATTGACGGATCAGTTGCTGCTCACAAACGCAAAGAAATTGTTGATCGCATGCAAGCAGGTCAACTGCAGGTTGTATTCTGCCACCCCCAATCAGCAGGTCACGGTCTGACGATGACTAAAGCTAAAACAGTTATTTGGGCTTCTCCAACTTACAACGCTGAGCATTATCAACAGTTCAACCGTCGTATATACAGAGCGGGTCAAACACAGAAGACAGAGATTATACAAATCGCTGCTAAAGACACATGGGAAACGGATGTGTATAACAAGCTAGAAGGTAAGTTAGAGAAGATGGAAGATCTACTCTCTATCCTAAACCAACTACATATTAATAGGACTTAAACATGAAGGAAGAAATGAATGTTAATCAGCTTATCAATGAACGAGCTAAAGTAAAAGATAGTATGGACAAGCTCAACAGAGAGCTTAAAGAATTGCGAGCAGAGTCGGATTATATAGACGTATTGCTCCTCAAGAAGATGGACACAGAGGGTTTGTCACGAACAGCTAATGACTCAGCTTCTGTATCGATCAACGAAGACACTGTCCCTGAAGTAACAGATTGGGATGAGTTGTATAGACATGTAACAGAGACTCAGGATTTTAGTCTTATACAAAGACGAGTCAGCAGTACTGCTTACAAAGAAATACTTAAGTTAGGTGACGGAGTACCGGGTTTACAACCACGCACAGTACGACGCGTCAATTTTAGAAAACTTTAATTATCAATGAATAAGGAACAATGAACTATGAGTAAGACAGCGTTAGCAATCTCAGAAGACAATATACCAGCACACATCAAAAACGCAGCAGGTCGCGGTAATGAAAATGTTGGTCAACAAGTAACTATTCCTCGAGTAAAACTACTACAAAAGATGTCTGATGAAGTAGATAAACATCATGCAAACTATGTAGATGGCGCAGAGGTTGGTCACTTTTTAAACACTCTCACAGGTGAAAACTACGGTGAAGAGTTGTACGCACTCAGCATTACTTTCAAAACAGAGCACGTTGTATGGCGAGCCCGTGAAGCTGGTGGCGGTTTACTTGGTGCATTTAGCTCCAACATGGAAGCACAAGACATGATTAATCAGCAAGAGAAACCAGCTGACTATACCATTACAGAAACACATACACACTTGTTGCTGTTGAAAAACCCTAAGACGGGTAAGCTAGAACAAACACCAATTGTTATGGACTTTGCATCATCTAAGCTACGCATCTCTCGCAATTGGAATTCGCAAATTGCATTGAAAGGTGGTGACAGATTTGCAGGTCTTTGGAAGATTAAATCAGTAGCTGTAGAAAATCGTATGGGTAACGCCTTTATGAACCTAGACGTATCATTCGAAGGCTGGTCACAGGAAGATGACTACAAAACTGCTGAGAAAATTTACGAGCAGCATTCTAAATAATTTCTGTTCTCCTACAGAAAGGGAAGGCTGATAGTAAATGTGCACGGGCTGATCCACCGTGAGCCGAAACGGATCATTACTAGGAGATTTAACATGCCGAAATATATACATATTAATCAACACAAAATTAAATCAAACAAAAAGAACAATGACAACGAACCAGTAATAACCGTTAAAGAAGGACGCAAAAATACTTACTGTCATTCAGTAACTATTCATGGAGAGAGTACAGTTATCTACGGCGGAAACGACAAGCCTGTGCTGCCCTGCGGCGCTCGTGTTGTTATAAAAACAGACGCTAATGTAACGTTTGATCCTATCCCCTTTGAACCTATGCCATAAAGTAATACTGTCTATAAGAACCAATCATTAGCCTTATAATAACAAAGTATTTATAATGCCTCTTAACTTGCTGAGGCTCCCCCATGATTACGTACATGCTTGCATTTGTTATTACAATGCTTTCTCTTATTGCTATTGACGATTTAAAAATAGGTCGTAACTACATATATAGACCTAACCCTAAATCTATTATTAGCCATATAGTTCAGAGTAAATCCACTTTGAAACAGCGTGCCGGTCAACACACTTCTCGAGATATTGCTGCTTAGTAATTTCTTCGCCAAAAGCACTAGTAATAATTATAGCGGTATCTTCTACACCTATAACAACAGCAACTTTAGCACCCTCGCTCACTTTATTTAACCACTGTATTTGGAGCTTAGACAATGTATGTTTAAGTGTCGTAGTGTTTCTTTTAGGTAAGTTTTTTATATACTTATATTCAATAAACAAAACGCCGTTAGGGCCTGAATAAAAAGCGTCAGGAACTCCGCCTGCATACGTGTCATGTATTTTCCATTTGTGTACAACAGCTGGTATTTTGCGGTGGATAGACTTAACAAAACTATGCTCGTTCATTCAGAAACATCAGTAATTGCAAGTGTTACAGTTTTTGTAGCAGTGCCAGTACCCACTATATCAGTAGCAATTACAGTAAATGTATAAGACGATTTCGTTTCGAAATCTGGATTAGCAGTTAATACAACGCCCGCAGTAGTGTAATTGCTTTGTATAGAAAAATGCGCGTGATCTCCGCTTGCTTGCAAAGTAAATGTAACAGGTTCACTAGCTGTAGCTATATACACAACTTGCCCCGCACCACTGTTTTCTGCAATAGAACCAGCAGTAGAGCCAGAAGTTATGCTAGGAGCAGCTGCCCATTGTGTACTACTTGTTCCCGCACTGAGAAAAATACGTTTCCAAGTATTTTTTGCTACACACACATAGAAATAAACGTCGTCCCAAGCAAACTCGCCTATAGTCCCTGCTTCATTTGGACTAATAATTGTTCGTTTTTGTTCAGGAGGAATGCTTAATAAATTATTAAAACCTCTGTTACTTTCGGTAACTTCATGAGGTCTAAATCTAGATGCTTCTGCTTTAGAAAGAATGCCCGCTTCAGTTAATTCTCGTACAGTAATTGCACGATCTAATGATTCTCCCCGTAAACCAAGTCTTATTTCTAAATTATCAGTAATTGCTCGCAAATATGTTTGCAGTTCTTTGCTCAAAGAATTAGGTAGTTTAGGTATACCAGTAAGTGGAGTACTCATGTACCTTTAACCTCTTCTAGAGTTTCGGCTATACAATAAGAGTCTATAAAACCGCCAGTCGTCGCGTTTCCGCTTGATATTTCTACTTCCCATTGGGTAGCCTTAACTGCCGGGAGTCTAATTATAGTTTCTTTTTGGCGCCTATCATCAAAAGTAGTGTTATTAGTATTTGCTGGAATGTTAGTTGTTTGAGTAATTGTGTTACTCGATTTAGTAAATGTAGCTTTAAAATACTCTACCCCGTCTGCAAAAACGCTTATTGTAAAAGGAAACCCTGCGTCTATAGATAACCACGCCATTGAAGCGGGTTTAGTAGTTGTATATGCACTGCTTTTATATACAACTGGATCAGTAGTAAACCCTGTTGTCCCAGCTCTGTACTGTTTTATTTTTCTTTGCGCCGTATTGTTATTAGACACAAAGTAAACTTCTGAGTCTTGGGGATCTTCATAATAAGCCTTAACAGTTGTATTGCCATAAAATTCAGATCTACTGTTAACTCTAGTTAATCTATTAGTTTGATTGCTTGGATCAAATGCAAAACCTACTTTAGTTGGGTCAGTAGGGAAAGCAACATAAGTATCTCTATAGTTAAACGCGTTATAGTCAGTAGGATAATAATTTATAGTGTCGCTAGAAGTACTATGGTAAGGGTTCCACTGCTCTCTAGAAACCAAACCTTCTGTAACAACTTGACCGCTAGTCCCTGATATAGCACATAAACCATCTGGCGCTGCATAATAAACAATATCTCTTATAGTAACGACACTTCTTGCGTTTATACAAGGTTGCTCAAAATCTATTTGAGTAGCAGTCATAGCTGAAGGATCAGTACCGTAAATAAAATAGGGCGCTGCTTTTGTTAAAACAACAAGCCCCCCTTGCGAAGGCCTAATTGCAACTATAGGATTATTTAATGTAATTCTATAAGCTATAGGCCAAGCGTGCGGGATGTACGGCTCACTAAAGCATAATCTTTGCCCCGTAAACCCAGCAAAAACTCCTTGTCCAACAGAGCATAAACCTTGCAGCGGGCCATCTGGATACAAAGTAGTGTTATCATCTGGAGGACCAATCCACGTAGCGCTAGGTAAAACCTCACCTAAAAGTTGATTAGTAGGCGCTCCATTTTCAATTAATACATCGTCTGCAACTGTTTTAGTTACATAAGTTGGGTAGGGAATCGTGCCCTCAGCAATATGCTGCTCAGGGTCGGTAATTAAATTACCGGGGTAATCAAGGATAATATGCTCTGATAAAAATTGATACTGAGTAGACTGCGATCCCGATTGAGATTTGTAAATACGGTATCGATTAATCGGGGTAGACATGTTTAACCCATCGTTAGGCGTTAATGGCCCACCGGGAACTGGCGTAGAAGTGCCGGCATACACAGTGCCAAATGAAGGCGACCGCGTATGCACAATTTCTACATTAGTATAATCAGCTTTAACCCCAAGAACATCGCTATATATAGGAGGCCCTTCTCTACCGTCTATGGTAACCCAAGTCATAGCATAAGAAGTATCAGTTTCTACGCCTACAGCTGAGCCAACATTATTAGAAGTACCAACCCACAACCTAGGTATTAGTGTTAAAGTACCGCTGGGTGCTGGAACACCCAACCTAAAAGATTTATGAGGAAGGCTTAAATCAGCATCGGTGCTAGGAGTAATATCGCTAGTAGGAGACGCCCCGCTAATTCTACCATACTCTCTGGTAGTGTAGCTGCCCACCCACGGATGGTCTGAAGACGCTCTAAAAGTTCCAGTAATATTTATATACTCACTCCAACTAATTTTGGGGTAGTCTCCGGGAGCGTCTAAAGTTTTTGAGCCATTAACATTTGACTGACTTGCTTTATCAGTAGTAACATTAGCCCCAGTTCCGGATATAAGATCTCCAGTCCAATAAAGCCTGTCTGTTGCGTCATTTGCTATAGGTCCGGGTACAACAGAAACGTTAGGCCCGCTATCGCCAGTCCACCCTAGCCAAATAACAGAAGCGTTGCCATACCTATACTGATAAATTTTTGTAGTGTTAGTTTCTTCAGCAGCTTGTATATCTTTATCATCATTTAAAGGTTTAACTTTACCAGAAGACAAATCAGCATCTAAAGCTTGCTGACCATAATTATCAGGCAGCAGTTTTTTATCTACTGCGGGAGCTATACCGCCAAATACTATCTGTTTAAAGTAAGCCATTATTATTACCTAGTTTTTTGAAAGCTCTTTATCTATCAAATTAGCTAAATTAGCAAGAGCTATTTCGTTTATAGCTGCTTCTCTTTTGGCTTTTGTTAAAGCTCTAGATGCAGCCTCATGTATCATTAACAATTCTTTAGCGTCATCTGACAAATCAGAAACGTTATAATCTTTATCGCCTACTGTAATAGTAGGTTCAGATTGCTTTGCTATAACTTTTTTAGGAGCTGTTACCTTCTTAGGTTTTTTCATTTTTGAATCCTTCTAATTAATTAAACATCAATACCGGAATGTATTTCAGTAGCTAACACTTCATTATCCTCATTTACGTAAGCAAATGCTACAAAAAATCTTTCTATCGCTTCATTAGTATTCTGATAAGCAGCTACATCCAAAGCTGTTAAACACTCTTCTATACTAAAATACCCGCTAGTAATTATTTCTTCGCCGTCAATAACATGCCCTAACTTATAAATAATAGCCGTAGCACCTTCCATAATTAACCTCTAGATACGTAAAAACTTGATTCTGGTTGGATAGATATAGAGCTGACATTAATAGTACTAGTAGTAGACTTTTTACCCATTATTCTTACTTCAAGATCACCATGATATAAACCAAGATCTACTAATATACGAGCTCTATGATAAGTCAAAGTTGATCCCATGTAACGACTGTGCATAATAGTATTACTAAAGGCTTTATAACCACCACTAGATACTCCATACCAAAGGCTATCTACAACAGACGCGTTTGAGCTAGTAAGTTGTGAGCCGGCATAAGTAATACATTTTACATAAGTCCTATCAGTACTAGGTAAATAATGATACCCAGATACAAATTCTCTAATTCCGCCTGTAGGAGGGTTTTCAAGTTCTAAATAACCTTTAGCGCGAATAGCATGCCTAACATCGCCTTCAAAATAGTAAGACCTAAAACCACTAGTATCAGTAGAACTGCTTCTATAGATAGTGCCTATAACAGGGTTTACTACTGTAGTAGGTTTTTTTATTTGCACTTCTACTACGTATCCACACAACGACCTAGTAGTACCTGACACTGAACCATAAGCCGTTACTAACATGTCTCCTGTAAGTAGCCCGCCTATTTTATCATCAACCGTAATTGTATTCGGCTCGCCAATTATTTTATGCCAGTTAAGATCTCTAGACATTAAATTGCTACCGTTCCAATTCAGTAACCCTATAAGAGATGAGCTAGTTAAAGTTGAATTAAAACAACTAAACACGTTGTTATTTTTTCTAATAACTGCAGGCAGATCTGCATGCGGAGAAAGTTTATTTAAAGGAGAAGCTGTAATCCGTATTTGAACTTGAGTACCACTAGGCCACGCCAAAGCTGACGTGCCTTCTTGAGCTCTAGTAACGACATAAACAGTGCCTGTTACATTGTGCTCTAGTCTAATAATCTCTACATCAGATTGAGTAGCATGACTTAAGGTAGCTACGCAATAAATATCGTCGCTTGTTGTACCTAAATCAGGCAACCCAGCTTCTGATGTTAAAGTAGCAGAAACATTCGACGTGGAGCCCCCAAGAGAGCTTGACAACGTTGTAGTAAAATTATTAACAAATAGTTGGGACATCAGCCACCGCCTATGGGAACTGTATATCCCAAACTAACTCAAAAAGGAAACTATCTCTAGTCATTTTTATGGGTTGAGGGAAAACAACTCTAGAAAAAGCGGCATTATAAGGCGAGCCAAAAGCCGGTCCGCCCACGTTTGCGTTTAAATATGGCTGCATTATTACTTCTAAAATTGCTTCGCTGTGATAAACGCTATAACTTTCGCCTTTCGTTAAATCGGGGATTTTTTTACTAAACTGCCCCGCATTGTTACTACCCGTAGAAGCAAAGTAAAAAGTTTTTCTCGGCATAACAGTTTTAAACTTGTTGCCTCTATTAGTGTTGCTACCACCATTCATTTGCGTAGGTATAGCTATAGCACCACTACCAGCATTTCCTGTATTAGGATCTCTATTTCTTACTACAGTAAACTCAGATATTCTAGTAAAATAAGGTCTAACTCTAGGAGTAAAATTATAACCTGATAACGAAATGGCTGGTTTCTTAGTACTAACTTGATGTGTACCTGTATTAGTTACTTTTACAAATTCCGATTGGCCGTCGCCACTGCCTCCGCTTACATCAGTTATTTCTATATAGTAATGCGTAGAAGGATCAGATTGAACAGCCACAGGAAATAACTGAGGAGTAGCAACTGTAAGGCTTGTAGCAGTGGTGTTTACAGTTGTAGTGCCTCCAGTTCCATCTAACCCCACGCCCGAACCAATGATATAACCGAACGTATCAGGAACGCCCATGTCTGGAGCAAATAAAAACTCCATATCTTGGTTAGTTGCATTATCAGTATTAGCAGTGTCCGAATCAAAATTACCGCTATGGAAATAAGAAGCGTAAGTAGGCTGCCAGCGGTTATGATTATTCTGGTCTGTTTTACTACCGCCATGAGGACTTATAAGATGCGAATCGGTTGCTGCAGGGGCTTGGTTTGATCCGCCAAATCTAAGCTCTACATTTGATCTTTGCATTTCGTTGCTTAGATCATTACTAGCACTAGCTAATCGGGACGCTGGATACGAAAAAAACTGTGCGTCGCCGGGATTTAAGCCTACAAGCCCCAAACTAGCTCCGTCATAGTTATCTATGCTATGCGTTGAGTAACCCGTGCCCTCTACACCGCTGCCAGTAGGGCGCTCTGCATCAAGGACGCCGTTGCCTATTTGATCTGTAAACCCACTTCTTAGAAAATTATCATCGGCAAACCTTAACAGTCTACCCAAGATGTACTGCCTACCTAGATTAGTTATTAAATTATTAGTCTGGCATAGCAATTTACCGTCTTGATAAACAGATACAACGCCTTTTATACCTTTACTCATGCAACATCTCCTTAAACATAAATTGAGTTTTACTAAATTAAGATATAGTAATAACCCATTCTATAGCTAGAGAATCTGCCACACCTTTGTTTACTGGGTCAAATTTAGTTCTGCACAACATTTTACCGGCATTTGAAGCATTAAAAATACCCGCTTCGGTAACAGCTACTGTAGTAGGGCTTTGGTTAGCTACTGCTGGGAATGAAGCATTATAGGTTATTTTTGTATTAGCTGCGTCTGGTGTACCGCCAGTAGAAGTTAAAGCTAAACGCAAGTGCTCACTAATTAAAGCCGATTGACTCGGTGATGCGGCAGTTGTACCTGTTCCAATAGCCATATGCGACATAACTGCATCAGTAGTACCAGCCATTCTAGTAGCTACGAAACCTTTACCAGTTGTAACAACAACGTTCGGAACGTCTCTAACAATTTCCCCATTCAAACGGATTTTTAAATGTCCCGTAAAATCCATATCTTCTTTAATACTACTCATTTTTTATCTCCAAATTTAGTTTAATGGTATGCTATTAACAGCGCTGTAATTCACAGAGCCTTCTGTACGAGTTAACGTCGTACTAACAGACTCTGTAATACCAAAAGAGTCAGATTTCACCTGTGAGTATACGACAGTACCGCCATTATCGCTAGTATTTTGTGTATCCGTCAACCCTTTTGATAAAGATAAAATTATATTTTCTGTTACATTAGTTGTATTATTAATTATTTTTGAGTTAGCTTTAATTGCAACTTCTGTAACCCCTATAAGTTCTGTAGGGTTGCTACTAAAACTAAAAGCAAATGTTTCATTTGCGGCTATGTTTTCGGTTATAGATTTATTAGGGGCTAAATTTAAACTCTCTATAACGGACAGCGTTTCGTCTTCAGCACGCGTTGTATTTACATAAAAATCAGCGCTATCTGACAGCCCGAAAACGTTTCCTTTGCCCAAGCTAGGAGAAGTTGGTATGTCAACAGCTTCGTCTAAAGAAAAACCTTCCGCAAAAACTCTGTTATAACTAACAGTTAAAACGGCGTCTTCGTCTACAAAACTAAAATTATTGTTTAGGCCCTTAGTAGGAGTTAATGTTGATATTTCAGATATACCAAATGGGGTATTAAACGGATTGCTTTGAGTAGAAGACCCTGTACCTTTTTGATGCGTTATAGTTCTGTCTGTTTTCTGTTGAGTAGCAAAAACATATTGCTCAAATAAAGTAATACCTAGCCCGTTATTTAAAACCCTAGAAACTCGTAACGCCTCT
>Ga0187217_1000232_pt1 | contig 23121 bp, 28 predicted proteins | sample 15SPOviralmetaG_FD_130165 | JGI IMG/M metagenome (GOLD analysis project Ga0187217, IMG submission 130165) | Marine viral communities from the oligotrophic San Pedro Time Series (SPOT) site, San Pedro Channel, CA, USA - 15 SPOT_SRF_2010-09-15... | ecosystem: Environmental > Aquatic > Marine >... | reverse complement strand
GGTTCTACAAAAGGTGGAATCGTAGGTAGTATTGTATCTTTCACAGCGATTGATACTGCTACATACTTAGTCCACAGTTCTTTACTGCTTGGATCAGGTACAATAGTAACACCATACGCGGATAGTTAATAAATAATTAGTGTGGGGCTTCGGCCCCACATATTAATTTTAAGGAGAAACAAATTATGGCAACATCAGACCAACAGTTTTCTACAAGAACTTCTGACGGTAGATTTGGTAGAGCAACAGACGCTTCAGGTTCTTTTATTGGACCAGCTAGAATAACTTATATTCAAGTTGAAGGCGTCGCTAACAGCAATATCAAACTATATGATGGAACAGATAATTCAGGTGCTTTAGTATTCGAAGGTAATTGCGGAACTGAAGGATTAGATATTTATGTTCCGGGAAGCGGTATCAGATGTAGAACTGGAATATATTTAGATTTAACTAACACTACTTCAGTTACTATCGGCTACACTGGCTAGGAGTTTAAATGGCTAATACTACTTCGGGAACTACAACGTTCGACAAAACTTTTTCTATTGATGAAATCATAGAAGAAGCATACGAGCGTATCGGATTAAATTCTGTAGCTGGTTATCAAATGAAATCAGCTAGAAGGTCCCTTAATATTTTATTTCAAGAATGGGGTAATAGAGGTATTCACTATTGGGAAATAGGAGAATTAAATCTTGATTTAATTCAAGGACAAGCTGAATATAAATTTTATAGATCAAGTGGTGATGGAACTAGTGCTACATCAACACCTGCAGATGTTTATGGAATATCCGATGTTCTTGAAGCACAATTAAGATCTAATAGAACACAAACTACTCAATCAGATAGTCCAATGACAAAAGTAGATAGATCTACTTATGCAGGTTTTTCAAATAAACTTTCACAAGGAACACCAAATCAATATTGGGTTCAAAGATTTATTGATCATACTAGTATTAGTGTTTACCCTACACCTGATTCAACTAATGCATCTAAAGATATGCATTTTTATTATATAAAAAGAATTCAAGATGTTGGAGATTATACAAATGCAACAGACATACCTTTTAGATTTGTACCTTGTATGACTTCAGGATTAGCTTTTTATTTAGCACAAAAATATCAACCACCATTAGTACAACAAATGAAATTGTATTATGAAGATGAATTAGCTAGAGCATTAGCAGAAGATGGTTCAGCTTCAAGTACATACATAACACCTAAAGCTTATTACCCAGGAACTTAATGTCTAAATACGCAACAGGAAAACATGCAATAGCTATTTCAGATAGATCAGGATTGCAATTTCCATATAGAGAAATGGTTAGAGAATGGAATGGTGCGTTTGTTCATGTTTCTGAATTTGAACCAAAGCAACCACAATTAGAACCAAAAGGTATTGGTGGAGATGGAGTTGCATTAAATCATGTAAGACCAGGTAGAACAGAACCTGATACAACTGTAAGAATACCTGATAATGGGTTTGAAACTTATGCTGCAAGTTCGGGTGTTATAAATGTTTTTTCACCTGGACATGGGTTAACAGATTCAACAACATATAGATTTAGAGGACCTCCAACTACTTCTGCAGGAACAGGAAGTTTTGTTTATGCTGATCCACAAAGTTTTGATGGTATAACAGGATCTAATATTGCAAAATCTGCAGGATATACAATAAGAACTGGAAAATATAAAAATGATGCAAGAGATGCTTCTAATGACTATTTAACAAATAATTTTTTCTTTTTTACAGTTGACACAAATACTGCTACAACAGGTAGTATAAAAGGAGGAGGCTACGGTTGTTCCGTTGGGCCTGTAACAATAGAAGCATGATAAATTATATTTGGAATTGGATAAAAAATATTTTTAAACCTGAAAAACAAGATCCTCATCTTACTTTGTATGAAGAAGTAAAAGGTTTTTGTGATGAACATAATAAATACAAACATCGTTGTCCTAAATGTAGAGAGTTAGCAGGAGCAGAATAATGGCAGGATTAAGTTACTCAGATTTAGTTACACAAATTAGAAACTATACAGAAACAGATTCTAACGTTTTAACTGAAGCTATTTTAGAAAATATAATTTTAAATGCTCAATACAGAATAATGAGAGATGTTCCAATTGATGCAGATAGACTACAACAATCAGGAAATTTAGTAACAGGTCAAGAAACAATTAATGCTCCAGCAGGAGCTTTGTTTATAAGAGGTATTCAAGTCTATGATTCAACATCTGCAATAACAGGACCTAACATTTGGTTAGAAAAAAAAGATATAACATATCTTCAAGAATATGTATCTTCTACTGCATCAGGTAAAAGAGGACAACCTAAGTATTATGCTATGTTTGGTGGCGGAACAGGTAATACAGATACTACATCTGGAAGAATGATGATGGCTCCGGTCCCTGATACAACTTACAAATTTAGAGTACACTATAACAAAATGCCAGCTACTTTAGCTTCAGATAATACAACTAACTATATTAGTCTAAATTTTCCAAATGGACTTTTATATTGCTGTCTATCAGAAACATATGGATTTTTAAAAGGTCCAATAGATATGTTGACATTATATGAAAATAAATATAAACAAGAGATACAAAAGTTTGCTAACGAGCAAGTTGGTAGAAGACGAAGAGATGACTATACTGATGGCGCTGTTCGTATACCGGTAAATTCAGCAAACCCATAGGAGAAAAAAATTATGGCAATAACATCGGCAATTTGTACAAGTTTTAAAGTAGAACTTTTAAAAGGAGTTCATAATTTTACAGCTACAACTGGAAACACTTTCAAAATAGCTTTATACACAAGTTCAGCTTCTTTAGGAGCTGCGACTACAGCTTATTCAGCAACAAACGAAATTACTAATTCATCTGGAACTGCATACACAGCAGGTGGAGCAACTCTAACAAGTGTTACGCCGGTCGCTTCTAGCACAACAGCAATATGTGATTTTTCAGATGTAAGTTATACTTCTGCTTCATTCACTGCAAACGGTGCAGTAATTTATAATGATTCAGCAAGTGGTGATCCGTCTTGTGCAGTCATAGCATTTGGTTCTGACAAAACTGTAACTAGCGGAACCTTTACAATTCAATTTCCTACAGCGGACGCAACAGACGCGATAATTCGTATAGCGTAAGGAGGAAGTCCTTATGGCTACATCAATTTGGGGCGGCGATGATCCCTCGGTAGCATGGAACGAAAACTCATGGCAATCTAATTTAGCAACAGTTTCATTAACAGGTGTTTCAGCAACAACTTCAGTTGGAGAAGTAAAATCTTTTCCTGAAGCAGGATGGGGTTCTGACGGTTGGAGTGAAGATGGTTGGAGTGGAACTTTTATAGTAAACTTAACAAGTGCAGGTGTTGCAACAACATCTGTTGGTTCTGTATCAGTGTCTGCAGAAATAGGTTCTGGTTGGGGCAGAGGTGAATGGAACAACAACGAAGGTTGGGGTATCCAAGGAACAGTATTACTTGAAGGTGTAGCTGCAACAACAAGTGTTGGATCATTATCACCTGCAGATGTAATGGGACTAACAGGAGTTTCTGGAACAACAAGTGTTGGATCAATTACAATGATTGGTAATGTAGTTGTAGAACCAACAGGAGTGTCTGCAACAACAAGCGTTGGATCTGTAACAACATCTGATGTTATAGGAGTAACGGGTCAAGGAATGACATCAGCTGTAGGAAGTTTAACTCCTGCAGATGTAATGGGAGTTTCAACAGCAGGAGTTGCAACAGTAAGTCTTGGTAGTGTAAGTATTTCTTCAAACCCAATTGTAATTCCTACTGGTGTTTCTGCAACAACATCTATTGGATCTGTAACAACTGCAGATGTAATGGGATTAACAGGAGTTTCTATGACAGCTTCTGTAGGTTCTGTAGAGCCACCTGTTGTTATGGGATTAACAGGAAATTCTGTAACTTCTTCAGTTGGAAACTTATTTATTCAAGCATATCAAAATATTGACACTGGATCAAATACATCGTATACAAGTGTTGCAACCGGATCAAATACAAGTTATAGTGACGTTGCATAATTAGGAGATTATATGGCATCAACATACACACCTTTAGGTATAGAACTTCAAGCAACTGGAGAAAATGCCGGAACTTGGGGAACAAAAACTAACACTAACTTATCGGTTATTGAACAAATTTCAGGGGGATACTCTGCACAAGATATAGCAGGTAGCGCAGATACAACAGCTCTTTCAGTTTCTGATGGATCAACTGGTGCTGTTTTAGCTCACAGAATGATTGAGTTCACTGGTACAATTACAGGAAATCAAGTTGTTACAATTCCATTAGATGTACAAAACTTTTATTTTTTAAGAAATTCAACATCAGGTGCATACACAGTACAATTTAAATATGCTTCTGGTTCAGGAGATTCATTTACTTTTTCAGCAACAGACAAAGGTGATCAAATTGTTTTCGCAACAGCAAACGATGGAACTAATCCTGATATAGATACACTAGCAATTGGAACTGGTATAGCAAGTGTAGCTGCAGATACTTCACCACAATTAGGTGGCGATTTAGATACTAACAGTTTTAATATAGCTTTTGATGACGCACACGGAATCAATGATGAAAATGGAAATGAACAAATTGTATTTCAAACAACTACTTCAGCAGTAAATCAATTTGATGTAACAAATGCTGCAACAGGTAATTCGCCAAGTATATCTGCAACAGGTGGCGATACAAATATTGATGTAGCGATTATTCCAAAAGGATCTGGTGAAACTAAAATTGGAACTGGTTCAGCAAACGCAACATTAACATCAAGTGGTGCACACGATTTAATTTTAGATACGAATTCTGGAACTAACTCTGGAACAATTGCAATTACAGATGGAGCTAATGGAGACATAACAATTACTCCAAATGGAACAGGAGATGTTAAAGCCGTTGCTGATACATTAACAGTTGGAGATGCTGCCGCTGCAGCAACGATATCTTCAAATGGTGCAGGAACACTTACACTAACTACAGGTGGTGCATCTGATTTAGTTTTAAACACAAACAGTGGAACCGACTCAGGTAACATAACAATTACTGATGGTTCTAACGGAAATATAACACTTACTCCAGATGGAACAGGAGATGTAGTAGCGTCGGCTGATACTTTAACAGTCGGAGATTCTGGGGCAGCAGCTACTATTAACTCTAATGGGGCTGGAACGCTTACACTAACTACAGGTGGAGCTTCGGACCTAATTTTAAACACAAATGGTGGAACTAGCGCTGGAACAGTTACTCTTACAGATGGTTCAAATGGAGATATGACTTTAGCTCCAGATGGAACTGGTAGAGTTAAAATAACTAATGCTACATCAAGCTCAACACAAATCGCAACTACCGATGGAAAAGGTCTTGTCTTTGCCATGGTTTTCGGGTATTAATATCAAAGGAGAATAAAAAATGGCAACACCGAATCTTGTAAATATAGCAACTATCACACCTAAAAATGCTATGGGCACTTTAGGGGATACTAACAGAACTACTATGATTGACGTTCCTGCAGAAACTGCAGTTAGAATAGATACAATCTTAATCGCAAACATTGATGGTACTAATGCTGCTGACGCAACAGTAGAAATTAGTAACGACAATGGATCAACTTATTATAAAATTGCAAGTACAATATCTGTACCTGCAGATTCAACTTTAGACTTAATTTCAAGACCTATCTACTTAGACGAAACAGATTTAATAGCTATAACTGCTGGCGCTGCTAGTGATTTAGCTTTCCATGTTTCTTATGTAGAAATGGTTGACTAGGAGGATAAATGCCAAGAATAATTAAATCAGCAAAAGGTACTTTCACAGCATCTACAGTTACTATTGATGGATCAGGAAGAGTTATTGCAGCTGCATCTGGATCAGGTGGAGCTAACATGCAATTAGTTAGAGCTACAAAAGGACCTGCTTCAGGTAACTTTGTTGCTAACCCTAACGCATCAAAATTTCAAGCTTACGTTTATGCGCCAGGTGGCGGCGGAGGCGGCGGAGGTGGCCGAAATCCCGGGGGATCTGGTGGAGCTGGTGGATTTGGTTTTTTTAGCGGAGATGTAACAGGTGGAACAACTTATGCATTTGCGATTCCTGCCGGAGGAACAGGTGGGGCTGGCGGCGGAGGTACGGGATCTTCTGGATCTGCTGGATCTGCATGTACTATTGCTAACTTAGTTACTACAAACGGTGGTAATGGCGGTAATGGAGGTTTTCCACAAACTGACCAACCTAACGGAAACTCTGGCACTGATGGATCAGCACCAGGAGCTGAAACGGAAAATTTTACTAGAGGATTTTTATGGGCACCAAGTGATCTTTCACCAACACCTTTAGGAAATGGTGGAAGTGGTGGACCAGGACCAGCTAATGGAACACCTCAAGCAGGAACTGTTGGAGGACCAGGAGGAATAATTCTTTACGAGAATTCACATTAATTATGGCATACGCAATTTTTACTTCAGATAATAATCTTGTACATATCGCTGCAAACGATAGTGATAGAGATGCATTAAACATAATGCAAAGTCTTTGTGTAATAAAAGATATTAGTGATTCTAATTTTACTAAACTTCAACTTAATACTGCAGGTATTACTTATGATGGAACTAATGTTACAATAACTGATTACGATGATGGTTTAACAAGAGCTGCAAATAATCTAAATCGTCAGGTGTCTGATAGTACTAAAGATAAGTTAATTAATTTTGGAGCTCAAGCAGATTTAGATGGATATCTTAAAAACATAACAGATAGATTAGGAGATTTTGTAAGAAACAATTCAAGTAATTCTATGTATACTGTATGTAATAATTATTTAACTTATTTAAATAGTTTAGACACTTCTTCTCTTAGCTATCCTTTAGGAAAAAGTTGGGAACAATATTGTACTGACAATTCTATTTCATTCGTACACCCTTTACAAATACCTTAGAATATAATATACTTTCAATAAATGTTTGAAAGAAATATAGAGTTTATCGCTCCACAAGATTATGTGGATTTAAAAGATAATTATCCAATACCTTGTAAATTACAAATACCTCAATGGTATAAAGATTTAGAACACACTCCACTAGACCTAACTATTAAAGGATGTATGCCTTTTTTAGATACTTTAACTACAGGTTATATTTTAAAAATGCCAATAGATATGTACATTGAACATAATGTACCTGATCCTCAAGGAACTTTAGCAACAGGAAAAACAGTTGGACTTAGAGGTTTGTTAGGAGATTTGGGAGACGGTTTAAATGTAAATCAACAAGCTAATCAAGACTTTCATCCACTTAAACAAGTCGGAAATAAATGTCCTTTTGGAGCAAAAAATAGTAATTTAGTAATTCATAAAATTAGAAACCCCTGGACAATAAAAACACCTCCTGGGTACTCATGTTTATTTTTACCTCCTATGAATAATGCAGACGATAGGTTTAGTATAATTCCAGGAATAGTAGATACAGATACATTTCCTACAGAAGTAAATTTTCCGTTTATTATGAATGGAGATAAGTATCCTTATCAAAAAACTACTATAAAAGAAGGCACTCCTTATGTTCAAGTAATACCTTTTAAAAAAGAAAGTTGGAAAATGAAAGTAAAGTCTAGATCAAAGAAAGAAGCTAATGCAGCTAAATGGTGGACTACAAGTAAAGTAATACATGTTTATAAAACACGTTTTTGGAATAAAATATCATGGAAATAAAAGATAATCTTGTAGATTACATTAGAGTATGGGATGATATATTTCCTAAACAAACATTAACTAACTTTAGAAAAGTTTTAGATGTAACAGAAAAATTTGAAGATGCATCAATAGTAAATGGTGGAAAAGCAACAGTTGATAAAAAACATAGAGATACTTTAGTTTGGCATCCTAGTAATTTAAAAGGTTCTATTACTGAGGCACATTGGACTAATCTTTTGTCTTGGACATTTAAAAAATTATATGACAACTATTTTGAAGAAATACAAATTAATCATGCAGTAAAGATGACTGAATTACAAATTTTAAAATATGGTAATAACGGTCATTATAAATTCCATGTAGACGCTTCTACAGTCTTACATAGAACTCTTAGTTTAATTTTTTTTGTTAATGATGACTATAAAGGAGGTGCTTTAAAGTTTAAAAACATTACAACTGGTAATGAGGTTGAAATTGAAAAAAAAGCTAACAGATGTGTTATCTGGCCAAGTAATTTTATGTATCCACATACTGTTACACCGGTTACAGAAGGCACTAGATATTCGGTGGTATCATGGGCGTTATAGGAAAAGACTTTAAATTTAAAATAATAAAAAACTTTTTAACAAAAAGTGAAGTAAAATTATTAAATAAATATTGTGAAATAAAACATAGAACAAATTTAGGATCTCCTACTATAGAAGATGGTACTTTTGATATGGCATGTAAAAACATGGACACTCGATTTTATGGTGATCCTATAATGGAAGCTTTATCATTAGAAAAACAAAATTTAATGGAAAAAGAAACAGGTAAAAAATTATTAGGTACTTATACTTATTGGAGAATGTATACTAAATTTGCAGATTTAAAAACACACACTGATAGACCTGCTTGTGAGATAAGTGTAACAGTGCATATAGGAGGTGATATAGGTTGGCCTATATTTATAGATGGCAAAGAATGTGTAACTGAACCTGGTAACGCTGTTATATATTTAGGTATGGATTTAAAACATGGAAGAAAAGAATTTTTAGGAGATTGGCAAGCTCAATGTTTTATACATTATGTTGATGCTAACGGGCCCCATACAGATAATTTTATGGACCAAAGACCTTATTGGGGAATGAGGTCTTCTAAAAAAGAAGTTATAAGACTGAAAGAATAGTATGCAATTTAAACAAAAAAAAGATGGATCTTGTACAATAGAGTTTTCAGATAAAGAATTAGAAATTATAGCTAGAAAGAAACATATATATTTTACAGCAGACGCATTAAAAGATTTTGGAAATGTTTTAATGAGAATGGTTGCTGAATGGCAAGAAAATTTTTCTGATGATGTAAGATATAGACAAACTAGGTCTGATGCTAAACCTCTTGAAGGACAAGAAACAGATGACAAAGATTAGAGGTTTTCAAAAAGAAGATCTTGAAATATTAGAAATATTAATAAAAGATTCTAAAATAATTCTTACAGAAAAAGACATATTTAATTTTTTAAAAATATCTAAAAGATGGCCTTTTAGATACCCTTGGAATCAACCTTCTGTAGAAATAATAACTAACAATGAAGAATTAAATTCTGATTTATTTTTTGATGTAACTGGTTATCTAAACTTTGATAGATGGAAACAGTTTTATGATCTTGGGTTTACAACTATAATATCAAATGTGTTAGATCTAAATGAAGATTTAAGAATACTAAATGATAAGTTAACAAAAGCAACAGGGTTAAAAATAAATGGCAATTTTTACTTTTCTAAACCAGGACAAAGAGTTAGCTGGGGAGATCACACTCATACCTATGATGTTATTGCTAAACAGATCTATGGCACTTCTGATTGGGTTGTAGGTGGTAAAGAAATATTATTGAGTCCACAAGAAACTGTTATTATTCCAAAAGAAACATATCATAAAGTTACTACTATGAAACATAGTAAATTATCTTTAACTATTAATATAGAGTAATGATTGATTTTAATTTTCCTATTTTAACAAGTAAGTTTGAAAAACATAAGGAACTTAAAGATACTTTACTAACTTTAATTGAAGAACAACAATCTGGTAATTTAAAACAAGTAGATAGTTATTATACTGATTCTATTTCTAAGTTAGATTGGGATAGAAAAAGAGATGATACCAGACCTTGGACTAAAATTATTCTTAAAGACTTAATGGATCACTTTGAAACTCAAGTTAAAAGGTTGGGACTACGTGACGTAAGATTATACGATCTTTGGTTTCAACAATATAGTAAAGAAGACACTCACGGGTGGCATGTTCATGGAGAAAACTTTACAGGAGTATACTATTTGGAATTAAAAGAAGCCGCTCCTAAGACTCAAATCATAGAACCCACAACTTCTAGATTAATAACTGTTGATGCTCAAGAGGGAGATGTGGTAATTTTTCCAAGTATGTTTATACATAGAGCACCTACGGTTATTTGGCAGACAAGAAAAACAATTATATCTTTTAATTTCTCATGTGATAATGTAGATCAACAGTATCTACAGAAAATAGTAGATTTATATGGTTTATATTAACCAAAAAATATGTAATATAGGCGATTATGCTACAGAAAATAGGATTCCAACCAGGTATAAACAAACAAATCTCAGAAACTACAGCTGAAGGCCAGTGGGTAGATTGCGATAACGTTAGGTTTAGATACGGCACACCTGAAAAAATAGGTGGTTGGAAACAATTAGGAACAGACGATTTAACAGGAGCCGCTAGAGGTCTTCATCATTTTGTAAATAGTTTAGGTAGAAAGTATGCAATCATAGGAACTAATGCTATTTTATATGCCTACTCAGGAGGTGTATTTTATGACATACATCCTATCAAATCAACGACTACTCTTACAAGTGCTTTTAGTACAACTAATGGATCAGCTGTAGTCACTATAACTTTTTCTTCAGCACATAACATACAAGAAGATGATATTATTCTTTTAGATAATTTTACAACGATAACAGGGTCCAACTTTGGTGCTTCTGATTTTGATGATAAAAAATTTATGGTAACAAGCGTACCTTCTACAACAACTTTAACTATTACAATGCCTTCAAACGAATCAGGAAGTGGTGCTACTACTTCAGGCGGGATCAGAGTTCAACACTACTATCATATTGGACCAGCGGTGCAGGCAAAAGGATTTGGTTATGGTTTAGGGTCTTGGGGTGGTGAAGCAGCAGGAGCCATTACTACTACTTTAAATGGTGCAATAAACTCATCTACAACTACAATTGTTTTAACAGATGCTTCTCAGTTTCCAGACACCGGAACTAATTTTATTCAGATTGGTTCTGAAGAAATATCTTACACAGGAGTTTCAACAAACACTTTAACAGGTGTTACAAGAGGAGTAAGAAACACTACAGCGGCTTCTCACAGCGATGGCGCAACAATTACTAATACAACTGATTATGTTGCATGGGGTGAAGCAGCATCAGGAGATTTAGTTATTGAACCTGGTATGTGGTCTATAGATAATTTTGGAGATAAAGCTATTTGTTTAATACACAACAGTGCATGTTTTGAATGGGACTCTTCCTTATCAAATGCAACGACAACAAGAGCAACAATTATATCAGGTGCACCTACTTCATCAAGACACATGGTTGTATCAACTCCCGATCGTCACTTAGTATTTTATGGTACAGAAACAACAATAGGTGACCCGTTAACACAAGACGATATGTTTGTTAGATTCTCGGACCAAGAAGATATTAACACTTATATACCTACAGCAACCAATACAGCAGGTACACAAAGATTGGCCGATGGATCACGGATCATTGGAGCAATTAGAGGTAGAGATGCACTTTATGTTTGGACTGATACAGCTTTATTTACTCAACGTTTTGTAGGACAACCATTTACATTTGCTTTTGCACAGGTTGGAACTAACTGTGGTTTGGTTGGACAGAATGCATGTGTAGAAGTTGACGGTGCTGCTTATTGGATGTCTGATAATGGTTTTTTTAGATATGCCGGTAAATTAGAATCACTACCTTGTTTAGTAGAAGACTATGTTTACGACGATGTTAATTTAACATCTGGTAATCAAATGATTTCTGCAGGATTAAATAACTTGTTTGGTGAAGTTATTTGGTTCTATCCTACGTCAACATCTTCTGTTGTAAACAGAATGGTTGCATATAATTATTTTGATTCTTCACCTCAAAGACCTGTATGGACAAATGGAAGTTTAGCTAGAACTATGTGGAGAGATTCAGCAGTATTTGGAAGTCCACATGCAACAGAATACGATGCAGATACAGATACTTCTTTTGATGTTGTGGGTAATACAGAAGGAATAACAACTTACTATGAACATGAAACAGGCACTGATCAAAATAAAAATGGAACAATTACTGCAATAACTTCTAACGTTTCATCAGGAGATTTTGATATTACACAATCAAGAGCACAAGGAACTGGACAAGCAACAGGTGTTGCGACCTTTAGAGGAGATGGTGAATTTTTAATGAAGATAAGAAGATTCGTACCTGACTTTATATCTCAAACAGGAACAACAAGAGTTACATTAGAATTAAGAAATTATCCTAATAATACACAAGCTAGTTCAGCACTTGGACCATTTGATATTACAACATCTACTACAAAAGTAGATACACGTGCAAGAGCGAGAGCAATAGCTATGAAAATAGAAAATACAGCAGCTAGTCAAAGTTGGAAACTAGGAACTTTTAGATTAGATGTTCAACCGGATGGACGTAGATAATGGCAAAAATTGTACAGGTTATAACTAGACCATCAAAAGAATATGATGTACAGACTGCAGAAGCTCAAGTAAGAGATTTTGATGCGATTGTAGAAAAATTAAACTCAACGTTTCAAGAAGAATTAAAAGAGGAGATAGAGGCTAGAAGTCTCTTTTTAGATTAATGGCTAATCAATTTAAATTTGCAGGTATAGATAATAGCACAACAGGAAGTGCACTTACTCCTTTAGGTTCTGGTAATCCTTTAGTTAGTGAAACTTATGTTATTAAATCTATATTAGTAACATCAGCAGGCACACCAACAGTCACAATTACAAACAACAGTATTACAGCTATAAAATCAGCTGCTTTGACAGCAAACGTTACAACAGAATTATTAACCCAACCTTTGGTAGTAGAAGGAGGAGATAGTTTTACAGTATTATCAAGCACTACAGATTCATTTGATGTAGCAATTAGCTATTTAAACATTAAGAAAGAGGTAACAGCATAATGATTGAGATACAACCAGATAAGATAATAGAAAAGATAACTAATAAAAAAACAGGTGAAAAATATAAGAATGACGGAGAATGGAAGGCCAAAGGTATATCACCAGAGGACATCAGAAGAGATGTAACTGTTATAATGCCAAGCCTTGATTTATTTCCAAAAACAAAATAGAATAGTAAAATGGCCATAACTAGATCACAACAAGCAAGACAATTATACAGGGACGCAGGATACGTTCAAGCAGCGTATGGACCAAAAATTACAGCTAAAGAAGGACCTGTTGAATATGATACAGGATTAGAAAGACAGAGAACTGAAAATGTTTTTAACGAAACTATCAAACCTAAAAATGAATTAGATATAAATGAAGTATTAACTAAAGCAGGTGATATTACTAGAATAAAAAATGCAGTTACAGGTGGTGGTTTAAAAGCTTTAATTAGTCCTCAAATGATTATAGGTAAATTAATTATAGATCAAATTAAAAAAGATAGAGGAGGTCAAACTATAGTGCAACCTGCTTTTGCAGATGGTGGAGATGTAGTAGGTGGTGAAATGGATTTTGAATCTGCAAGACAGATGTATGGTTTAGGTAAACTTGTTAAAAAATTTACACGTGGTGTTAAAAAAATAGTTAAGTCACCAATAGGTAAAGCTGCACTTGGATATGTATTGACAGGTGGTTTAGGTAACCTTGCTCAAGGTACAAATTTTTTTGCTAATTTTGCAAGTCCCAAAACATTTATTGGTGGTGGATTATCTGCTATAAAAGGAAAACTATTCGGACTACCACTTGATGTTGGTGGTTTTCCAGGAACTAAAGGTATATTGGGTGACCTAGGTTTAACAAAAGGTGCAGGATCTTTCATGCCAACAACACAAGGTATTTATTCTGCAATGACAGCAGCATCAGCACTACCATTATTAGGTATTGGTACAGGTGAAGAAACAGAAGAAGAAGCACAAGCTATATTAGATAACAGCGGAATAGATTTAGCTGCATTAAGAGCTAATCCACAACTTGCTAGAAGATTTGCTGCAGAAGGTGGATCTATGGATGAGCCAGTGGCAAAGAAAACTATGCCGTTATTAGATATGGATGGTAAAGAAATGGATTTAAGAGCTGAAGGTGGATTTGTTCCAATAGGACGTATGGAAAAAGCAGATGACGTACCTGCAAGATTATCAAAAAATGAATTTGTATTTACAGCTGATGCTGTAAGAAATGCAGGTGAAGGAGATGTGGACAAAGGCGCAGAAGTTATGTATAACATGATGAAGAACCTCGAAGCCGGAGGTGATGTATCTGAAGAATCGCAAGGCATGGATGGCGCAAGAGAAATGTTTCAAACGTCTAAAAGATTAGAGGAAGTTATATAATGTTAACAAAAATTAAAGGTTTCGGAAAAGCTTACTCAAATTATCAAAAAGCTAGAAAAGCAGAAAAACTTGCTAATGCACCTAAAACTGAAGAAGGTAAACTGTTAGATAAACAAGTTAAAATTTTAAAAAAAGTAGCTGTTGGAGTTCCAACAATACTTGGTGGTGCTACTATTGTAGGTAAAATAAAACAAAATAACAAAGACAAAAAAAGAGAAGAAGACTATAAGAAAAAGGTAAAAGAATAATGGCTGTTCAACAAGTACAAAATCTACCCGCACAATTTGTTCAAGATCTAGGACAAGATTTAGCAACACAAGTTGTATCACAATCAGGTGTACCTGTAGTATCGACTGGTATTGCTGGTATATCACAACAAGCTGGTGAATCAGCTGCTGACTTTGCAGCAAGACAACAAGCTGCTCAAGCATTTACAACAAGACAACAAAGTTTATCTGGACTTGCACCACAAGTAGCAGGTCAAACAGCATTACAACAACAAGCACAAAATTTAGCAACAACTGCAGCAGGAACATCTGGTATCGGATCTTTTGAACCATTTTTAAATCAAGCACAACAAGAAGCTACTCTTGCTTCAGCATTAGGAACCTCGGCCCTTGGACAATTAGGTACAGCAGCAGGAACTTTAGGCACAGCACAAGGAACTCTTGGAACTGGATTAGGAACTTTAGGAAGTGGACTAGGAACTTTAGGTACAGCTGGATCTGAACTTAGCGGTGCCGGAACTGCTTTAGGCACAGCTGCAACAACATTTGGTGGAGTACCAACAGGTCCAATGACTACTTCACAAACACAACAATACATGTCCCCTTATCAATCACAAGTGATTGATGCATCATTAGCAGAATTTGATCGTAACAAACAGATACAAGAACAAAGTATACGAGATCAGCAGACAGCTTTGGGTGCGCTTGGCAGTGGTCGAGCGGGAGTGCAACTCGCAGAGTTTGGCACAGGGGCTGCGAGAGAACGAGCGTTATTACAAGCCGGTCTCTTGCAACAAGGTTTCAATCAAGCACAAGGAGCTAGACAACAAGACATTGCTAATCAGTTTGCTTTAGGTCAAGCACAAGCAGGTATTGCTGGTCAACAAGCAGGCTTTGCAGGACAAAGAGCAGGATTAGGTCAGGCTCAAGCAGGTATAGGTCAAGGTCAAGCAGCTATAGGTAGTCAACTTGCAGGCATAGGTGGTCAACAAGCAGGTATAGCAGGAGCAACACAAAATTTAGGACAGTTTAGATCTGGACTTGCAGGTCAACAAGCAGCTTTAGGACAAGCCTCTGAAGGTGTTCTTGGAACAAACATTTCACGTTTAGGTCAATTGGGCGCGATTAACCAGGCGCAAGCACAAGCAAATCTTGATGCACAAAGAGAAGCAGCAAGACAAGCAGCATTCTTACCACAAGAACAATTAGATAGATATGCTGCACAAGTAACAGGAATCATGGGTGGTTATCCTGGTCAAACACAAACAACAAATATACCTAACCCTACACCATTACAAAGTGCATTAGGTATAGGTACAACACTTGCTGGTATTTACGGTGCAGTTAAAGGAGCAGGGGCACCATCAACTATAATTCAAAATTAATATGAACAGAGTATTAAGAAGACCAATGTTTAAAATGGGTGGTACACCGGCAGACGGTATCACATCTGGTTTAGATCAACCAAGAAAACAATACAGCAATGGAACTGATCCTTATGACAGAGCTTTAAGTACAACTACAAGAGCTTTAGAAGATCTTGATAAATTTAGAGGTGAAAAATCAGGTTTTATGCCTGGTGGTTTACCAAACTTTCTTACATCATTTGGTTTAAATTTATTATCAACACCACCACAAGGTGGTCTTTTAGCTACAGCTGCAACAGCTGCTAAAACTCCTTTTGAAACATTTCAAGCAGCACAATTAGCTGAAAGACAAAAAGAAGCAAACAGAGCCGAAGATATATTTTCAGGAGCATTAGCTTCTGAGTATGATCTTGAAGAACAAAGAATAAAAAATCTTGACACTTCAGATAGCAGTAGTGAAAAAACACCTGAAGTAGAAGCAAGACTTATTAGACAAGCTCAAGATAATATTTTTGCTGCAAGAGATATACTTGCAAAAGAAGATGCAACAGAGGAAGAAAAAATAGCAGCTCAAAGAAAAATTAAAAATAATCAAAACGTATTACAAAAAGAATTGGGTGTACCTGCAGAATATGAAGCTATTCTAACGAACCCAGAATTATTTGATAATGCTAAAGATGCTTATGTTGAAGCAGAAAATAATAGAAGACTTAAGGAATTTAAAGATAAAAATCCTAACGCAACTCCAGAAGAAATTACTGAAGGTGTTACATTAATAGATCCTAGGTCTACAACAGCAATTGATTTTACAATAGAACAATTAAGAAAAAAATATTATTTTAACGAAGGTGGTAGAGTTGGTTTAGCCTTTGGAACTAAGCCAATGATGGAATCAGTTGCAGAACAAAGACCAAGTGAAGTACAGGATTTATCTTACACAGAACTTAGATCAAGATTACCACAAGAAATATCAAATGACATTGTACAATTATTAGCTAACAGCAAACAAGCTTTACTAGATTTTGCAAATATACAAACACCAGAAGACATAGCTGGTTTCAATCAACAATACGACGTAAATTTATCATTACCACAGGGGGCGTAGCATGGAACCCTTTGAGCCAAAAAACAAGCTTATCTTAGATGTAGATCAAGTTCAAAATACTTTAGCTAGTGGTCTTAAACAAAGTCTTACAAAACAAAAGAAACCAGTAAAATTTACATGGGAAGGTGCAGCTAATTTATTTGCGACCATGAGTAATACTCCATTAAGAGACTATAACTTAAGAGCGTTAATGGATGAAAAATTACCAAACATCATGGATTTAGCAAAAGGCAGAAAAAAACCAAAAGAAAAAGATTACATAGATTTTTTTGAAGACATGGAAAAGTCTATATTTGGTGCAGCTCAAAACATATCTTATTCTTTTGGTGATTTAATTACAACTGGTATTGATATGGCAGCAGATACTAATCTTACTTCTGCTTTAGATAAAGTATACACAGAAAATAAAATTAAAGATCCAGAAACATTGTTAGGAACTGTTAGTAAAGTTCTTATTGAATATGGTTTACCAGGTGGTGCTGTATTCAAAGTAATGAATAGAGCTAAAAAATTATTAAAAAGTAAAAAGATTAAAGATGCAAAGACCGCGGCTCAAGCAACAGGAGCAGGTTCGCAAATTGTTAATACTGCAAAAAGAGTAGGTTATATGTCAACAGCTTTTGCTGCAACTGACTTTATAACATCGGGTGCAAGACAAAAAGAACAAGATCCTTTAGTTTTAAAAGAAGAAAACGAAGAGGGTTTAGACGGAAAAGATTTAGCACTTGCAAGATTTAGAAACAAACTTAGATTTGGTGCAGAAGGAGCAGTCTTAGGAATGGGTTTTTCTTTAATGGGTAGACCTCTTGCAAAAGTTGCTAGTTTTGGTGCAAAGTATGGATTAATGAAACCAGCAGGTTATGCACTAAGAGGTGTAGATTTTTTAGCTATAAGACCTGCAACTTACCTTGCAGCAAATATACCAGGATCTGCAATAGCAGGAAAAGCAATTAGAAACGCAAGTAGCTATGTAATTGACAAAGGACTATCTACAGTTCTTACATTAAATCCTAAAAAACAATTACCTGCATTTGACGATTGGAGATTGTTTTCAACTAAAAGTAAAGATCCTTTACAAAGAAAATTAAAAAGATTAGATAATTTTTTATCAGGGTTTAGATCTCTTGGTAAATATACAGGTCTTACATTTCAACTTACATCAGGTGCAAAAAGAGAAATAAAAGCAAGATCAAGAACTATAGAAAAATATTTAGAATCTATTGAAAAAAAATCATATGATCTAGCTAAAGGTTTTGAAGGCTTATATAATACAATGACAACTTCTCCTGCAAGTAAAGAGTATTATTTAGATCAAGTTCTTGCATATTTAAAAGGACAAACAAAAAAATCTGAATTACCTAAAGCATTACAAGAAACCGCTGAAAATTTAAACAAAGAATTATTAAAAACTAAAACGGCGTTTGGTAATTTATTACCTGAAGGTGATCTTAAAAACTTTATGTTAAGTAATTTAAAAACTTATATGAGAAAATCTTTTTCTATATTTACAAACCCAGAGTACATGCCTGATGAAAAAATAAAAACTGGTGCTACCAAATGGGTATTAGAGAATGTAGTAAAGAAAAATAAAGATTTAAAAGAATCAGCTAAAACATTAAAGACTGGTAAAATGACAGATGCGCAAGCGCAAGAAGTTTTTTCAGAATCTTTAGTGCATAAAATTCTTACACATACAAAACAAGATGGCATAGACCCTTTAAGATTATTACAACAAGTATCTAAAAATCAATTACGATCTGATAAATTAATTAAAACAGGTGAGGAATTACCTGATGCAATTAAAAAATTGTTAGGTGAAGAAAATAATTTAAAGTCAGCTGTATTACAAACTACATCACACGCTATTACACAATCAACAAATAAACTAACTTTAGATAAGTTAGCTAAACTTGGTATTGATGAAGGATGGTTATTTAAATCAGAGTCAGATGCGCTTGCTAAAAATGCAGTGGATGCTGTAAAAGTTGGAGATTTAAAAGGTCTTGGAATATTAAAAAGTAGTATATCAAAATTATACGCATCAAAAGATATGGCAGCAGCTTTAAAAGGAGCACCGGGACCGTATGATAGTTGGATACAAAGTGGTGCATACAGAAATATTTTACAATTTAAAGTAGCTACACAATTTGGTAAAACAGTTCTTTCACCTGCAACACAAGTTAGAAACGTAACATCAGCTAGCATGTTTCCGTTAGCTAACGGTCACATTGGTGGTAGATCTTCTGTAACAGAATCTATTAAAATGGTTGTGGATGATATATTTGGTGCAGGTAAAGTTATTGATGAAAAAAAATTTATAGACAATTTAGAAAATAAAATACGTCTTGGTGTAATTGATGAAAACATTGTGGCATCAGAACTACAAGCAGTTTTAAAAGACATACGTTCCGGTGCAAAAGTAAAAAACATGGATAGTTTATTATCGAGATTATCAGAATCTAAAATGATTAAAACAGCAACAAGAGTATATGCTGGAGGTGATAACTTATGGAAATGGTATGGTCATGAGTATGTAAAATCACAAATGAAATCTATGTATAGAAATGTAGATGATGTTGCAAAATGGACTGAAGAAATAGTTGGTAGAAAATTTGATAAGTTTAATACATTTACAGGTAAAGCAAAAACATTTGACGAAGCATTAGATGAAGCAGCTGCATGGCAAATAAGAAACACTTATCCAACATACAGTAAAGTACCACAAGTAATTAGAGATTTAAGAAAGTTACCATTCGGTAACTTTGTATCGTTCCCTGCAGAAATGATTAGAACAACTTATAATATTGTATCTATAGGTTTAAAAGAAGCTACCTCTTCAAACCCACAGTTAAGACAGATGGGGTATAGAAGATTATTAGGTGCATTAGTTACATTAGGTGGAGCAGAAAAAGGAGTAAGCACACTAGCTCAAAACTTAACAGGGACAACTATGGACCAAATAGATGCTTATAAAAGAAGTTTATCTGCACCATGGGATTCAAGAGCAGCAATTTTACCTATTAACACGTGGAAAGACGGTAAAGGAAAAGCAATAAACTTTTCATACTTTAGTCCTTACGATGTTGTTTTACAACCAGTTAGAGCTGCTTTAAAAACATTAGAAGAAGGTAAACTAAAACAAGAAGATGCTAGTAATGTAGCGTTTAATTTATTCTTAGGAGCTGATGGACCTGTAAGAAAACTTCTAGATCCTTTTGTTTCTCAATCAATTGCATTAGAAAAAATATCAGATGTACTACCAAGTGAATTATTACTTGGAGGTAGAGGTGGTGTAACTAAAACTGGATCTGCTGTTTATTCTGAAACAGATGATGGACCAACTGCATTTATGAAAAGTTTAGCACATATTATAAAAGGTGTACAACCCACTGGAATTGTAACTGGAACTAAAATTATACAAGGTATAAAACAAGATGTTAAAAAAGGAGGTCAACCTGTAAATTTACAAGATGAGTTAATGGCTTTATTTTCTGGTATAAGAATTATTAATGTAAATGTACCTCAAGCCATGGAATATAAAATTACAGACTACAATAAAAAATTTAGATCTACTACTAAAACTGAAAAATTATTTAATTTACAAAATTTTCAAACTAGAGGACCATTTGTGTTAGCCGATGAGTTTAGAGATATTCAAGAAGAAACATTTAAAGTTAATCAAGAATTCTTTTTTATTTTAAGAGATGCTATGGAAACAGGTGTTGACAAAAGAGACTTAATTAAAATTTTAAGAAAAAGAAGAGTACCTTATTCAAAAGCTAAAAAATTAATTGAAGGTAAAAACATACCTTATACAGCCTGGAAAGAACGTATGAAAAAAAGAGTAAAGGCTGCTGAAAAACTAGCAGAAGATAGAGATCAAAAAGTAAATAAAGAATATTTTTTTCCTAAAAAATTATTTAAAGATGTAGAAAAAGAATACAAAGATAAAGATCTTAACACAGATCCTGATAAAGTATTAAGTGAGATAGAACAAATATTAAAAGATCAAAAAAGTTCTGTACCACAAGTTAATAAAGTAAAACAAACAGCTGAGATACAGACACCACCATTAGGAGACACACCTATGCCTGTAGTACAAACAGCACAACTAAATGTGAATCCAAATACTAACTTGACACGAACACAAGAAGCGTTACTATCACCAAGTGAAAAAATTATAGCGAGTAGAACATAATGGCTAAAAAATCGGCATTACAAAAAATAGAATCACATGAAAAGCTTTGCAGAATAATGCAAAAGCAAACGTTTGAACAAATAAAAGAAATGCAAGAACGTATTAAAAGATTAGAGTATTGGATAGTCGGTGGGATGGGAGCCGTACTAATAGTTTTACTTACAGACATCACAAAATAAATTTATGCAATTATCAAAACATTTTACTCTTAGAGAGATGACTAATTCAATGACCGCGCAGCGTAAGGGTATTGATAATACACCAGGGGCCGGAGAAATTAAAAGTCTAGGTGACTTATGTTATGAAGTTTTGGAACCGCTACGTGCACACTTTGACAAGCCAGTTACGGTGACCTCGGGCTACCGCAGCGAAGCGCTGTGTGAAGCGATCGGATCGAAAAAGACGTCACAGCATGCCAAGGGCCAGGCGGTCGACCTAGAAATATTTGGCGTGCCCAACATTAAGACAGCTTACTGGCTACAAAATAACGTTGATTTTGATCAGCTCATCATGGAGTACTATGATCCAACAGATCCTGCAGGGGGATGGGTCCACATATCTTATCACGAATCAGGTTCAAACAGAAAACAAGTGTTAACCTTTGACGGAAAAAAATACACCGAAGGTCTTCCAGATATGAAATGGTCTGGTGGTAAAGTAGTTGGTTAAATCCAAGCTTTTAATTCTTCACCCAATACTTCAGAAGCTATATTAATTTTTTTACGTAAAGCCTCTACAATTTTTTCATCAACAGTATCTTCAGCAATCATATCAATATAAGTTACAGTTTTCTTTTGTCCTATTCTGTGTGCTCTGTCTTCTGATTGTAGTCTTTTCTCTAAATCATAACTGTTAGAATAATAAACAACAGTGTTAGCTTGTGTAAGTGTAATACCATAACCACCTGTCTGAGGTGTGCCGATTAAGAATCTGCATTTAGGATCGTTTTGAAATTTACGAATATAGTCTTGTCTATCTTCTTGTGGTGTTAAACCATAATAATGTACGTAAGAATCTTTACCATACACTTTAATTATTTTTTGTATAATCTCACCGACACTTAATTGATAGTTAGCCCATATAATAGCTTTACCTTCTGTTTCTTCAAGAATAGACATAAGTTCATTAAGTCTATTATTCTCAACTTCTTGAGTGGACCCATCATCAGCTGTAAAATGACCACAAGTTATTTGATGTAGCCTCATTAGTTGAGTTAATACAGTCATGGTGGTGGTAACTTTACCGTTTAATACAGCCATTGCTGCTTTTTTCATTTGTTCGTATAATTTTTTTTGATCTGCTGTTAATGTAACGTAACGTTTAATAAATACTTTAGGTGGTAAATCTAAACAATCTTCTTTTAATACTCTATATGAGAATTGTTTTACTGTATCAGATAGCTCAGATAAGTTTTGAAACTTATCTACTACTTGAATAGATCTACCATGTATGTGCATCGTTTTCATTTCTGCATAACGGTTACGAAACGCGTAGTAAGAACTAAAGTCCAATAACCACGGATCAAGGAACTCACATTGTGTGTATAAATCAAGTGGGTTTTTAGTAATGGGAGAACCGGTCATGATTCTTTTATACTTAGCATTCTGACCTATCTTAATAATATTTTTAGTACGTCTAGCAGTAGGAGTTTTAATTGTTGTAGACTCATCTATTGCCATCAAAGTTTTATGTGAGTTAATAAATTTAGTTGCAAACTTAACACCCTTTTCTGTACTTAACGCTTCAACATTCATAACTAAAATATGTAGTGCACTATCTATTTCAAACAAAGAATCTAATTTTTCTTGTTGTGTTTTTGTAATATTTGGTTGCCACAATACAGACACATTCTCTATGTGATCTGGTAAGTGTG
>Ga0187217_1000228_pt1 | contig 23268 bp, 3 predicted proteins | sample 15SPOviralmetaG_FD_130165 | JGI IMG/M metagenome (GOLD analysis project Ga0187217, IMG submission 130165) | Marine viral communities from the oligotrophic San Pedro Time Series (SPOT) site, San Pedro Channel, CA, USA - 15 SPOT_SRF_2010-09-15... | ecosystem: Environmental > Aquatic > Marine >... | reverse complement strand
TAGTAAGTTTTTAATTTCATCAATATCCTCTTTCATATTAGCAACTTCTTGTTCTATGTTTTGTACCTTTTGATTCTTTTTGTTTTTTGCTTCACGTTGAGCAATATATTTTTCATAACCAAGAATATCAATATTTACGATTGCATCATTATTAGGGTCCCTCAAAAGATTTGAGTGACCCTCTACTCCATGATATTCCATTATGCTAACGCAATAACTCTAAGATCTTTAACTCTGGGAACATAAACTTGATTGGTATAACTCAATACAAGTTTAATTCTATAGAATCTAAATGGTTGCAAGTTATCCATAGTAAAGGTATACTCTTTAAATTCAAGATTGTTACTATTAAAATCAAGAACATTAGTTTTTTGAATTAATGTGTCAGATTGACCGTCACTATTTTTTAGGGAAGTTATTTCTCCATTTGGTTTAAAGTTAAGATACCCAGGAAATGGTGCAAATACTGGATTTGCTGTTGGTTGATCACTAACACAGAAGAATGCTCTGATGTCGGAGAATGTATTAATATATGCATTGAGAACAATCTTAATTGAAGATGCAGAGTTCTCCAAAGAAAGTTCTCTTGAGATATACTGAAATGCTGATGGATCAGAGTCGATAGTATTTACTCTAGAATCTGTTATGTAATTTGTAACAAGATTGTTAACTCTATTTGTAGAAAGAATGGCGTTCATTCTTTGAGCATCAACAACAGGACTTACTCTGGTATCCGCAGAATTTAAGAACATTCTTAATGACATTGACTTATTACCAGGGACAGCAGTAAGTTTTTGAGTTTCATTAACTTTAGAGAATATTGCTCTAGGTGATGTAAGGAAATTGGGTTTATTTAAGGTAACCGGTTCAAATCCATTATTAACGAATGGAATTTCATTACCACTAATTCCTGTTGATGTTGTAGATCTTAATTGGGCACTAATTGTAGATCCCTGAACAGTCTGAGAATGAATCATTGGGGTAATGATCTCATATGGAATATTTTGAGTTGCTCCAATATGATACCCACCTGCAGATTTTGTATCTTGAATATAAAGTCTTGGGAAAGTATCATTTTGTCTTTCAACACTGCGGTTTAAGTTATTTTCATTAAACACTTCAGACATATCAAGTTTTATATAGTAAGAATCTAGATTTATTGGGTCTGCAACTGTAACTTGATTCATATCATGAATTTTATTAATTCTTGCAAGGTTAATCCCAGATAACTCATATTTGTATACTAATGTCCCAGCCGGATAAGATGCTCTATTTGCACCTCTAGTAATTGTTCCTCCTATGTTATTACCAGATACTGCAGTATATTCAATAATTTCATCACCAATCTTTAAATAACCTGTGTTGTTATTGGCAACAGGAACTCCTTCAAAGTTAACAAAATTTGCACTAGATTCAACAGAAATTGCACTTTGCGAACCTGCTTCATATGCAAGTGTTAGTTTTGTTGGAACTATATCAGATTCGACACCAGATATATCAACTCTATTATCAGCAAAATACATTCCATGATTTGTATGATTTACTTTAATATGTAAACCATCAGAATCAACTATATCATTATTAATAGATAAAATATTAACTCCACCACCAGAACCAAAATTTACTTCCTTTCTACTACTGGAATCTGTATAGAACATAGTATTTGCAACACCAGTTACAAATTCACCTACCACGTTATCTAAAATAATAGTATTAGTTAAACCAACATTGCCGAGAGTTAATTTCATATCTCTACCAACAGCACCATATGCTGTAGAAGTGGGAGTTACAACATCACCTACTTGATAACCAGAACCACCATTCCCAATAATTGTTGCTCCGATAGCAACTCCATTATGAACAGTTAGTGATACTTTAGCACCAGATCCATTACCAGAAATATTGATAATATCAACAGTTCTAGTTTCAGAGTTTCCTGAAGAAGGTGTATAACCAACTCCTACATTAGATAATATCAAAGTTCCGGTAGCAGAAGCACCTACACCAATTAAATTACCACTTGCATTAGTTTCAGATTGATCGAATGTATTGCCTAATAATTGTGTATTAGTTGCATCAAATGTTGATGAAAGACCAATCCTAAGTCTTCTTGATTTTAATTCAATAGAATCTGGTAGAAGATTTGCAATTTGTCTATTTCCTTTAGTTAATTCTGGACTATAAATGTCAATAGTGCCAGATGTTTCAAATTCTGCTCTATACAGATTAAACTTCAAATCTTCCCACTGACTTGCTTCCCACCCTGATGCATTTTGGGATTTAAATAGAGAACCTAAGAATGGTTGTGAAGAAATTAGAGTATCTGTGAGGAAATCATCTTGACCAATTCTAGCAATAAACGTGCTGTATTTTGTAGAATTTGTTGAAAGGCAGATAGCATATTCCTTTCTTCCTTCTAGGTAGATTGGAGCCTTAAACGTAAATGAAGTAGCGATAGAACTATCAGTAGAAATTGAAACTTCATCTGGGTCAAGAATAACTTCAGAAAGAGGAAGAACTCTAGATGTAGGAATTCCACCTTCAACTGTTCTAATTTGTAAGGTGATAGGAATTTCCATGTCATCCTTAGATCTAAAGAAAATGTCACATCTTGTTAAGAAAATGCCAGTTTCGTCATCAACAGTAAATGTTTGTGCAAGAGGATCATACCAAGCAGTAATAGTATCTGGAGAAGTTCTATTGACTACACTAGTTCCAACAATCTGCGTTCCAGAAGATCTACTAACAGTTTGTTGACCAAATTCTTTCTTATCTTCAAGGCGCACATTTCTAATAGAACCTTCATTCTGAATAATTCCAGTAGCTGAATATAGTTCGGAAGCAGTAGTAGTTACATTTTCGGTATCATTTGTTGCATTACTAGAAAGAGTAAATGCTCTGATACCAGATTCAAATCTTGGATGATATGAAGTTGTTGTTTCTGGAATATAGAAACTACCAATAAGAGATGATGTATTATCTACAACGAGTTTTAAATCAGAAACTGTTGCTGTAGCGCCACTACTTTCTCCAACAAGTAAAGTGCCAACTTCAACATATCCATAATATAAACCTTGAGTTTCATTTGACAATGAATATGTGTCAATATTTAAAATAGATGAAGTTGAATTATATGTGGAAGGAATTAGTTGACCATTATATGGGTTTTCAAGATAAGTTTTTGTTGCTACATCATAAGGTCCTTCTTTATGATTAATCTGTGCAACTCTTGCATAGAACTTAGGAGAAATAATACCTTTTTTAATAGGAACACTACGAATATTTTCTCCAATAGCAAATGTTCCTGAAGTCATTGTAATTTCAATTAACTTAGGAACGCAATATCTAGATACGTCAATACCATCAAAGAATGGAAATACTCTAGTTCCTGGTTTAAGTTTTTTAGAAACAAATTCAATGTTTCTAGATCTCATGAATGGAACAAGATCTCTACTTACCGATCTATCATTTACTGATGTTTTCTCATATTCTTCATGAACAATAGTTCTGGTTCCACCTCTAGATTCTGTGCCTATATCAAAGGTTTCTTGAAGTTCTTCTTGAGAAATTGTAGTAGAATTTCTTCTTACCCACTGACCAGGTCCTTGAGTTCCATCAAGTTTCTTTGTGCTCTCTGAAATAGAATCAGTTGCTGCTCTACTTTCAGATTCGACCGTGTCTAACACACCGGTCCAATTAGTTTCCCAAGAATCCCAGAGAATAGGGACAAATCCTGTTTGAGAATCTAGTTCGTTTGTTCTTTCATAGTAATCAACAGTGGCAGCATAGTTACCTTCAGTTTCAATGATTCTAGTTTGAACTCTAACAGTATCAACCCAAGTATCTGAAGCGGGAGTCAATTCAATCGTTCCTTGCCAGAAACTGACTGTGAATGGTGTTATAGTTTCAGATCTAGTTGCAAAAGTTTGTTGCAACCAATCAACTTCAGCATACTCTAAAGTTAAGATATCATTACTTCTTGCAACATTCTCTCCTTCAATTACATTAAATTTAAAATCAGTTGTAGAAGCAATTTCTTCAACAGGTCCAAATACAAGATCGACTGAATTTGTATAATGTTTTGGTCTCAACTCTTTATTTTTTCTGTCGATAGAATTATTGAGAGTCGCTTTTGTTTCCTGTGATTTAAATGAATTGAAGTTATCTACAAAGAAACCACTTTTAAATCTATTGAGACCATCAGAGTCAGAAATAAAGGAACTTTCAGTTTTAGATTCGAGTAAAGATAGTGAGGTGTAATACTCAAGATTTCTAATTCTATTTTCAAGTTGTTTAATATCTGACATTCTATATCTCTTGTTTTCCAAGAATTTCAACGATGCTTGTTCTGGATTAAACAGATATGGGGGCAACTTGATTGATGCAAGTTCCATTGCATCATCAATAGCAACCGGAGGTTCTGGTTTATCCGCAGGTGTGCCATAAACAACTTGGAACTTACCATCTTTAGTCAAGAATAATCTATCAATTCTTCCAAGATAGTATGAAAAATTAAAGATTAAATTTTCTTGAGAAGCAAGTAAATTTGCTGCAGAGTTTCCAGACTGGTTGAATGTTCTACCTGCAAATTCTAATGGAGAACGTGCTCCTTTAGTGACTGTATACGTAGAAACTCTTGGTCTTATATCAATAATATCACTATTAGAAATTCCATCAATAGATTGAATTTCTGTGGCATAGTCAAAGGAGTTATAACTTTCAACTGTAGTTAAATCTCCAGAATCCGCCGTTCCATATCCAGCAGATGCAAAATACACCCTAATCTTCTTAGTTGGTGATGTAGAAGATGATCTTCTTTTAATAGAACCATATGAGTAAATGGTTTTTTGTTGCCCAGTGCTAAATGTAAAATTAGATGAAATATTAAAACTTTCTTCAACAATCGAACTAATTATACCCTCAACTAAACTTTGTTGGAAAATTACTGTTTCTCCCTCAATAAAATCAACTTGGTTGTTAACAATATATGATGCACTAGCACTGCTAGGTTTTCCAACACAAATAGCAATTGCTCCACTTGTTTGACCAATAAGAATTTCTCCATCCAAAACATCTTGAGTTGTAGATGTTTGACTTATAATGGAAGAGAATGTCATCTTTGGAGCAACAGGATCATTAGTCCCATTAGACTCATAAATTCCATGTATTTCTAAGATATCAGGAACATTGAGAGAAATTAGTTCATCTTCAACTCTTGTGCCATATGGATAATTTCCATAATCCAATCCATTATTTAATGTTGTAGCGCCTATTCCTGAACCTTCAATTCTTGATTTACCTATAACAATAGAAGAAACATTTGTTTTAATTTTTACTTTAGATTTTGGTTTGGATTTTGTTAAAGTTGTGAGTAATGTTGCTGTTCCGGAACCAGTTCCAGTATTAAATATATTTTCAAGTTTAGTTCTGTCAGAATTAAATGACATCTTATCAGCAGTCAATTCAATTGTAGTTCCATCATCATCTCGTATTAAAGAATATCTTTCCGCAGTGAAGGGTAAGAATATTTCATTTGAACCCGCTTCAGGAGAAGATGATGTATTAATAGAACCATTAGCAAGAATAGTTATTGGGAAAGACTTTCTAATGGTGATTGTAGACTCATTTAAATCTATTGTTGCAATGTTCTGCTTGGGTAACTTTGTATATAATGTATTATCTGAGGACTTATCTAATCCTGTTCTAACAATATTCATATCAGAAACATTGACTGCACCAGATGAGTGTAAACCACCATGCACAACACCGGCAACAGTATGAATACCTGTCACAGTAACACCAGTATTAGATACTGCAGTTACTTTAACCATTGTTTTGTCATTTGAGATATCAAGGTTAGAATATGTTAGTAGATCTCCAACTCTTACATTATCTAAAAATCTTGGATTTGCACTTTGAACATTTCCGCTATTACTAACTGTTGCAACACCAACGTTAAATGCTTTAGTTTGGACAACATCTCCAGCAAAAGTATTAATACCAACTAAACCATCATTTGTTCCAAAAACAGATTTAACGTCTGCTATTGATTTTTCTGTAACTGCAATGGCAACTCTACCATTTACAACGCCATCAAAAATTAATGGTTCATTTTCAACAAACGAACCATTTCTATCATAAACGGTAATATTAGCAGATGCAGAGATAGATTCTTTAAGAAAACCAGTAGCACCACTATTTGCACCTTTTATAAAAGTAGGAACAGTTAGAGTATGTGCTTGGTTTAAGGTGATTAATGTAAATGGTTGTACATCAAATAGGGAAAGACCCCATTCATTAGTATTTGAATTGTCTGTGGAATATGAACCAGACTCTAACTTAAAGTCATATACTCTAGCAACACCAACTTCATTTCCAGGAGCTACTACAGGATCCTGAACTTCTCCACAACGAGAATCTCTCAAACTTAAAACAAACGTCTTACCAACACCAATTTCATTTGGTGTTCTGAATACTCTATTGAGTTTTAATGTTGCTCCAGTATTGTATGATAGTGATTCACCATCTACATCTCTTGTTGTTCTTAGTTTGTCAAGGTCGATAAAGGTTGGAGTAGTTGTTTCAATCTCATATCCTTTTACATATGCCTTTCCTGAAGATACTTTAAGAATAGCTAGATCTTCAGATGCTAAAGAACCACCATAAGTAAAATCACCTGCCGAAAGTAGTCCATCATTTCCTTGATTATTGTTTAGAGAGTTTATTACAGATACATCAAAAGGTTTTACTGCATAATGACCACTCTCATCAAAAGTTCTTTGTGCAAGTGTATCAATTAAATCTTCACGAAATACTTGATTTGAACCTCCATTTGTAGATTTGATTTGGGTTCTTAGAACTCCATCTTCAACAACGGCCAATTCGACAAAATTATTATCGTCAAAATCATCAAGTGGTTTTTTAAATAAATTTACAGAAATTTTGAGTCTATCTGCTCCAGGTGCTGCAAAATTATTAAACCCCTGAGAGTTATCATTGAGACTTTCGTCTAAATCAGAAGTTATAATTTCTTCTCTAATTTGAAGACCAATTCTATAATTTGGTCTATTAGTGTATTGATCAAGAATTAAAGTTTCAGTATCTACTTGAACAAAATTACCTCTAATAAAATAGACACCCTGCTGAATCTGGAATGCGGAACCAATAGAACTTGCATTTTGTATAAAAGTTACCGCAAATGGACTATTTGCAGGAATTGTAGAATTTCCTAAAAGACTAGAATTGATTGACGAACTGCAAACTAATTCTTCGTTGTCAAAAAATTGTTCAGTTGCATTATTTGATGTATTTGAATTTAAGTAATTAATATAAAGTGTCAAATTCCCACTTGAAGAATCATTTGGAAGAAGAACACTATCTACAACAGCAGTTACTCCGGACTCTTGACCTGTAACTTTTAGACCTACAAGTTGATCCGCATAAGCGGAAACAGGAACACCTTGAAAGGTATTATTTAACTGAACATTATAATAAAGTTGAGTATACCCAGTATTACCTGGAATTACTTTTGATCCTTCCTTAAAGAAGTGCTGCCCAAACTTTTCGATCTGATTTTGTAAGATCGATTGAAGAGATGTTAATTCTCTTGCTTGTACTGGAGTACCAGGTTTGAATAATACTTTATGAAAATCACTAGACGGATCGTAATCATCAAAATATGGCGATACGTTGAGATTAGTTTGTTGTGGCATAATCCTTTAGAACTGCAAAATAATTTTTATGTCTTCCTTTTGATTTGACGATCTAATAATAGAAGGTCTATTATCAACGTAAATAATGTTACCAGATTGTTTTTGAACTTCCGGTAACGCAATTCCGTCTTGGAACTCTAATCCAAAATAATATGTCCTATTATTTATTACCGTAGAGACACCCGTATAACCACTATCAATTGTTAATGTGGAGTTTGTTCCATTATCAGGAATAACTGTAAGTTCTCCACCAGTATCGGGCGAACTTGTAAACTCAGATAAATCAAATCCATATCTGGGTTCAATAACATCCGTACCATCTACTGTGTTAAAACCTACAAGATTTCTATCCTGCCAGAATTTTAAAACTCCTGTAGTCTGATCATAATTAACAACTCTACCAAAAGCAGTTGTTCCAAGAGAAATTGTTTGTGAAATAAATGAGTTTGCGATAAACTCTGCAGTGCTATATCCTGCTCCAACTAACTTCAATGCTCCAACAACACTTGCTTTTGGTTTATTTAAAATTGATGAAGAACCCAATTCTGTAGGATTTTCTACAATACCAACTCTTGCGATTTTGTTGCCGGTAACAAAATCAGGATCTTGAACATCATTTTCAATTCTTGCATATAGTAATAGATTTGACGCACCAAGTTCTCTATAAATGTCATGTCCATGACCACCTTGTGGAGGAATAATAACATCAAATGTTGGTCTAGTAGTTCCTGTTGGAACACCTCCTGCGATGAAATCAACAGTTCCATATGTATACCCACTTCCTTGATTAGAAACTTCTACAGAACTAATTTGAGAATTTTCATCAACAGTAATCGTACACTGAGCACCGATACCATCTCCTTTAATCGGAACGTCCCTGTATTGTAAGTTTGCTGCTCCTACATTAAGACCTTTATTTGTTACAGTGACAATCTTAATAGAACCCCCAACAGCATTATCTCTAACAAGAGCATTATCTGAAGAAGTTTCCCAGTTATTGGGAACTGGCATAAATTCAGTCGAATCAAATTTTATAATATCTGCAGGACTTAATGTATAAAGATACTTCCAAATATAATCATCACCACTAGAACCAGCAACTCTGGGTTCTAAATCAGTAAAAAGTGGTTCATCAAGAGATGGTTTTCCTGCTGGATTATCAGGACTAGTTCCATTTTGCAAACAGATATAGACTCTAAAGTCTTTATTCATCACATAGAAAAATGATGAATATAGATTTGTAGAACTTGAAACTGCAGCAGTGTTGTTAACATTAATATCATGACGATACATGTCATACTTTGCACCAGAAGACCAAATTCTTTTCGGAATAACATGCATAATATCTGAAGAAGTAATTTTCTTCATTGCAAGCATGGAATCCCAATGATTGTTTTCATTATCAAAACTATCTCTTGGAGAAGGTGGGGAAGTTTCCCAATTAGAATTATAATCAGTAGAATTTGGTAGACCAACGAAAGTATAATAAGAATTAGTGCTATTTACAACCCCAGCACGGAAATTCTTAGCATTCAAAATTCTAATTTGATCAGTAATTATTGCAGACATTTTGCCACAGTTTTTCTTTATTTATTAGAGATGTTATCTCGTTTATCCATAATTTACGAATCTCAGTGGTTCAGACCTTAAAATATTAGGTGATGTTGAAATTCCGCCAATACCTTGCATATTATATGCACTATATCCAATATTACTTTGTCTATTTTGAACAGAAATTCTTCCCCAACTATAAGAACCTTGATAGTTGGATGTTGTCATTCCAGTAGTTCCATTAAAGTTCGCATCAAAATCAAATCCTACTGGAGGATTAGCAACTTTTGCACGCACTCTTACTACTGCTGTTCCTATTCCACCAATAACTCTAGAAATTGCTGATACTTCCACTGGTTCATAAACTCCATCAAGATATGAAGTGCTTATTCCTAAAATATTACCTTCACCATCATAAGATGTTATTGATGTGGTTGCAGATCCAATATTTGAATTATATAGGACAAATGCATCACCAACATCAATTTGAGTAATAGTTATACCAACTCCAGAAACATAATTATGAGTTGAACCACCTTCTACAACTGTAAAAGAATTTAGACTAAAGACATCGTCATTTGCTGGAATGTATAGATCAAATAAAGCAAATGTATCTGCTCCAATTGCTGTTGTTGCAAATCCAACAACAGTTCCAGAATCACCACGATACCCTCCTGGGAAGTATACGTTACATTCTTCAAAATTTTCCGATTCTGGTGGGGAAATTAGGACCTTTGGAGTTGATAATGTCGAATAACCAACCCCGCCAGCATTTGTTATTGTAATACCGGTAACAACTCCATTGGTAAGAGTAGCACTAGCCGATGCTGTTGTAGTTGTTCCAATACCCACACCAGTCGTGCTTGCTATACTTACATTAGGAATATTTACGTAACCTTTTCCGCCGTTTGTTATTGTAACTGAAGAAACAGTTCCTGCTACAGAGACTGTTGCAGTCGCGGTTGCAGATTGTTTTTCAACTAATTGATGTATCTTGATTTTATTTTGGAAAAGTAATGATGTAGTATTTTCATTCTCTTGATTAAATACTGGTCTAGCAGTATCTAAGTGGAACACAGTAGAACCAATACCAACAGATTTAATCAAGTTTGCAGATGGTAAAATATTAGGTTCATAGAATAGTCTTGATTTAGAAACCGTAAGTCCATCAATTATTCTATCTTCAGTTTGACGACACCAATCCACTGGTCTAGTTAACTCAACATCACTAGTATTTCCTGGACCATAGTAAGGGACTGTTTCTACAGTATCTGTAGTAATAATATCATTAGCAATTCTAGGATCTTCATTAAATCTAATATTATCAGATTTTATCCTAAGATCATCACCTATCTTGACGGTTTCAATAACTTCTTTAGTAATAACATCACTACCAACTCCATTTCCTTTATAGAAAACAATTCTTAGGAAATCACCAACTCTAGGTGCTTCAGTAAAACGTATCCTATTACCTCCAGCGAATAAGTAAGATTCTCCTGGAACTTGAAGAGTATTATTCAGGAATACTAATAACAACTGTGCTGGATCAATCTTAGATCCTCTAGATGCTATAATGGAAATTCTTTTACCATCTCTAATTAATGGGAAGAGTTTTCTCTTACCATCAATATAAGCATTAACATTATCTAAAACTTCAAGTTCACCAAGACTCCAACCATTAAAGTTATCATCAAAAGTTTTATCAACAATAATTTTAAATTCTTCAAAGTTTGAAATACCTGTAGTAGGAATACCAGTTTGTCCTCCCGCTGAAATAGTTAAAATATTTCCATTTCCATATGCATATCCACTATTTGTAAACTCAAAGGAAACAATACTAGATCCATTTCCAACTACAACATTAACTCTTGCTTCAGTACCAACTCCCGATTGAGTATTTTCATCTGAATACACTAAAGGAATATTTGAATATGGTAATGGATCATCAAATATAATATCAGGGAGAACTGTATCCGATCTAATACCAATATCAAGATTAAATCCAGGATTAGTAATAACAACGCTAGTAGAGATGTGACCAGTTCCAGTTATAACAGTTGTAAAACCAATATGCTGAACAGATGTGGTTGCCGCGCTGACAATAGCGCCTGTATCCGCAGAAACAAATGTATGGGTATATTGACCACCCGCACGAACAGCATTTGCTGTCGCACTTTGGAAGGTATGTGCATAATTACCACCAGATACGACTGCATTTGCTGCAGCCGATACAAATGTATGTGCTGTGGTATTAGATGATGCGCCAACATTTAGAGTAATAGTTGTTGCACTAACTGCAGTAATATTTACAGCAGTTTGATATGCTGGATCACCACTTCTAGGATATGTGTGATTAGAACCATGACTATCCTGAGCGCAAGTAAATGTTAGTGAGTTGTCACCAAGTCTAACTGAAGTTCCGGTTGTTAAAGTATGAGATCCAATTGTTAATTCCAGAACGCCAGTTGTAGGATTATATGTTGCAGCAGATACTTGGTGATTGACAAGGGGTGAAGCACCAACGTTGACTGTGATTGTTCCAGCTGTTTGATTTACAGCAGTAATATCAAGAGTATTATTTGCTGCCGGGTCAGTTGAGCGAGGATATGTCTTGATTGCTGTATTGCCATCCATTGAACACTTAAAGGATAGTGAATCAGTTCCAAGACCAATACCTCTACCAACAACAAGTCCATGATTAGCTCCAATAGTAAGAGTAGTAATTCCTGTTAGTGGAGTATATTCTGCATTTGTAACATTAAAATATACAAAGGTTGAGAAACCAACAAAGGTTTGTACATTTTCACCAGAAACATCCTTAATCCTTAAAGGTCTATTCCATGAATTTGTATCAAGATTTGGTCTAGGGTATGATTTAACCCTAGTATTATTGTCACTACTGCAAGTAAATCTTAAACTGTTATCATTAATCGTAATGTAATCGCCTTGATTTAATTCATGGTTTATCGGAAGAGTTATAGAAAGAATTCCAGTTGTGCCATCATAATCTGCATCTAATACATCATATGTAAGACCAGAAACTGCTCCTGAACTAATATTACTCGTAGCAGCACTAACATTAACAATACCATATGGAAGTGTCACTCCAATGCTTACCCGAGTTCCGGAGGGAATATCAAGTAAGGTTTTATTTCCTACAGTAAGATTAACGGAAGTGTTTCCAGATCCAATACTTGCAACTCGGGAAAGAGATGCTTTCTTAATTGTACCAATACCAATATAAGCATTAGTTCCATCATAAACTTCATTAAGAATGCCGAATACACTATTTTGGTTATCAATAAAGATTTCTGTTGTGCCAGCAGAAACTGCGTGGTTTGTTTTTGTTAAAATTTCTAAGAACTCATTATTTCTATAACCACTTCCAGTATTGCCTATAGAAGAGTTGGTTCCAGTGCCAGTAAAGTTAAATGAAACTACTGTCCCAAGACCTGAAATAGATACGGTAGCAGCTGCTGAAACCAATGGTTGATAACCAAAACCTTCAGATGAACCAATTGATTGTATAACGCCAGCAACAGGGAAACTACTAATACCAACATCTTCTGATAATATTTTAGGATTACCAGTAAATATTGCACTAGTAATTCCAGCAACTTCCTCAAGACGATAATCTTCATCCACTGTTAATCCTGGAAGTTGGAAAACTCCATTGACTAACATTACTGCATTATTAGTTGCAATTCCAGAAATTGGAACTCCATCATCATCACGAATTTCAAAAATTGCATTAATAGCATTAAATCTATCAGATATATCCTGGAAGACATGATTATTGGTATAAGTGTCAGTTATTGATGAAGTAACTTTACCTCTCATATAACTCCTTCCACTAAAAGTAGATCCTCTTGCAACTCCCTGCCAATCAAGTTCACTAGCAACATTAGGATCACTTACAGGTTCAAGACCATAAGGTGCTTCAGAAAAACTTATTGTGCTATTAGTAATATTATAATTTCCACTAATCTTAGTAATTAAAGAACCTGCAGAGTGGTTTAAAAATTTCGTTCCAAGTCTTGCTCTTCTAACACTAACTCTAGTTTCACTGCCAGCAACACCAACTCCAGTAATCTTCATAAGTTCACCATTAATTCTAATATCGTCCCCACCAAAGAATGATGTAACGCCCACAAATTCAAGAAGATCAGTAGTAGAAAGAGCATTAACTCTAAGTGAACTAGTAATCGCTGTAGATACAATGGGACTTTGGATTAAGTTATCAAGTGTCACAATAACTCTAGCATTTTGATCAGTTGCTAATAATCTATGAGAATTTCCGGTTCCAACTGTAGTTAAATCGATGAATTTTGGACTAGCAAGAAGTGCTGCTTGAGGACTTGTTGCTAGTCCAATAGTATCGTCATTAACTTTAATTGCAAATAAATTTTCTCCATTCTCTGGAAGTAAATTTGTTTGACCGACACCAGTAATACTTGTTTGTGCAATACCGATTGCAGAAGATTCGTCATTAACATCATTTCTAAAATAACTAACCTTCTCTCCGGATATAAAGAAGTGATTTGGTAACTTAATAGTATTATCTGTTACGCTAACAATTCCAGCATTGCTACCATCAAACCAGAATTCAAATATGTCCTGATTATCATGAGTTAAATCAAAATCAGTTTTAACTGCATTAAATGTTCCAATATAATCCTCTCTATCTCCAGTAATAACTCCATTTGTAAAATCAAGTTGAGTATCAACATCATCACTTGAAGCGGACTTTAAATGATGAGCCAAAACATTAACTTCAGTCTCAATGTTTGCATTTGGAGTAAAGGTTACATTTAACCCAAAACCAGTTGAATCTATTTCTGCACCAAATGTACCTAAACCGGAAGAGGTCTGCAGATTTGCAAATTCTACCATATAACTTTCACTACTAACACCAACAGCATCAATTGTTTCAACAACAATCATTTCTAAAGATTCATGCTCATTATTTGTTTTATCGGAAACATTAATATACAATTTAGTAGCATGATATTCTTCTGAATTTGTAATAAAACGATATTCGCTAATAGTATTGATCCCTGGAGATCCTGAAGATGGAATATTGGTAGATCTAGCCTCAAGTTTTACATGATTCATGTTATAAGTTGAGATACCAGTGGTAGCAGTTTGTGCAAGACCAACCTGAATCGTATTGATTACTGCAGTTGTTCCAATGCCTGCATTTGGAATAAACTCAACTATAATATTGCCATTATTGAGATATGGCCAGAAAGTTCCATACCCAATGGTATTAGGACTACTACCAAAAGTTGTAAATAATTGCCCAAAACCATCATTACCATTGTTATATACTTCCGTTCCATCATGAAGTAAATTTAACTGTGTGAATGCAAATTCTTCATTCTGAGATCCATTATCTGGATTAATCGTTACCATAACAGATAATGAACTATATGTGCTTCCGATAGAAACAATAGTGACTCCAGTTCCAACAGTATTAAATTTATTACTTGACGTATTGATTACAGCAATATCCCCAAAAGCACTATTTCCTATACCAGCAAATTCATCATCAATTTTATATGAAATATAAGAAATATTAAAATCATTAAAATCTACTTTCTCATCTACTGGATAAAATCTAACAATTCCTTGTCCCTCGGAAACATTAAAATCAAGAGTACCTAAATTATTTGAAGTGGAAATTATACCATATTCATTACTATAACCATAGGTCCCGTCATGAATCAAATCAAAAATTGATACTTGTCTTTCTGAAGTAAATCTTTTATCTCTAGCAAGAACAATATATCTTAAAAATCTGTGATCATCTAAATTAAATACATCAAGATCAGCATATTCCTCTGACCTTGGTCTATGATTAAACTGATAACTAATGTCATCTATTGCTAAGACTCTGTTACCAACTGCCTCATCATAAGAAGATATAAATCTACTTTCAAAAATTATATTAGTTGAAATTAAATCACCACCAAGTTCGGAATAATCTTCTCTCACTAAATCAAAATCGTTTACACAGTTAATGTTAATTGTTCTTACAATATCTTTAATTAAATTGACATATGAAGAACCTTCAGTTGGTGAAGTTGTAATCGAAGATTGATTCTGATAAGATTCTAGTTGATAGTTAGCAAACTTTTTGTAACCTGCAACATGAGTCATTGCAGAAATTGGATCATTCCATTTTTGTAGAGGTACAGTAGATTTTAAAGAGTATGAGAAATTTTGATAATAATCATTATCAGGAATTCTTTGAAGATCATTATTCAAGAAACCTGCAATTTGTTTCCATCCCCTATTTCTTTTTATAGTACTTCCATATCTACCATATGCTTTAAATGGAAATATATTTTCATCAATTAATCCTCTAGATTTTGAAGTAACTCCAGTAATTTTTTTGTCTGCAATAAATTCATCAGTAGAGTTAATTTTGAGAATTGAGTATTCCTCGTCCCAATCTTCAACTATTGCTGTTTTGTTCTCAGATTTAACAATTTCATCAACAATAAATTTATTTTGTTTAATATTTACAGTGAAAACTGGGAAATCTCTTTGAGGAAGTAATCTTGGAGTAGATGCAATTTTATTAAACTCAATAACACTCAATCCATCCCCCAACTGGTCTCCAATACTAAATGTGACAACTCCTGCTGCTCCGCCAATGTTAGGATCAATTGCAGTAATGGTAAACAGGTCATAATTATATTCATAACTGTTAAATCCTCTCTCAGAAGAACCAACACCCGGATTACATCCCTCAACCATCAGTTTTTCGCCAACAACAAATGGATAGTAATCTCCAGTAGAATATTCCGTTTTTATGGTTGCAGCAACTGTTTTTGTTGATGGATCATATACCATACCATTACTAAGAGGACCGACATCAACGGGAACACCAGCACCAGATTTGATTGGATAAATCTTTGGCAAAACATTATTCATTCCATAAGTGTTTTTAAGAATTTCTACTTTTGATTCTTTACTATTAAATTCAAGATCAATATCTTCTACAATTTTACCGGTGATTCCATCAACAACAATTAAATTTTTAGCATCAAGATATCCTCTACCAAGAGATGAAATTCCAATAGATTCAATAGAAGTAAATGGAGTAATGCGTAAAGATTGTGAGTAGAAGAATATGGGATTGAGTGTTTGATCTGATGGGAAATCATATCCATAATCAGTAATTTCAATATTTTCGATTTTTCCAATGTCAGAACTTTGCAATTCTAATACAGACCCAAAACCATCTACGGTTGTAACTGTAGTTAATCCAGGAAGAACTTTATAATTCTCACCAGTATTCAACATCTCTATTTCATTGATTGTTCCATCCGTATGAGTACAATCGGTTATGTATGATAACGATGCATTAGTTGAAGCGTATGAAACACTTTCAGGAACTTTACTTAGACTATACGTAAAATTAGTTGGAGTAGAAACTGTTACTTTATGCGAACCAGAATACACACTATCCTTAATTAAAATAGAACCTGCATCATATACAGATTTGTCAAGATATACTCCTTTTTTAGATTCTTGCAATGGAACACTTGGAGTATATTTTGGAAGTAAATTGTAGTAAAGTTCTTTTGGAGTGTTGTCATCAATATTTAAAAATACTAATGAATCTTTGCCAACTGTCCCTGTCTTTATTACTTTAAATTCAGTATCCGCTGGATTTTTTGTCCAAGATTTTGTAAATGTATTATCTTCATAAAAATCCAAATCGAATGCAGGATAATCATTTTGGAAATAAGTATACTTTAGTGATTCATCTGACAAATCAAACTTAACTATACTATATCCTTCAACATTAATTTTAGGATTGACTGGACTTAAAGTTCCTGCAGTAGTTGCCACACCAACAACAGTAATTGGTTGCTCAAGCTGAGAATTATATAATGTTTCCGAAAGTTTAAAATTATCCTTATCAATTTTAACTGAGTAATATTCAGTATTGTGATTAAATGCTGTTACTGCTCTATCACTAGTATGAATAAGTTTGTCTCCTGTTATAAAACCATGATCTTCAATAGTAATAACTCCGGTAATTGTGTTGACGCCAATAGGTTCAAATGTCTTTGGATTTATTATAATATTTCTACTATAATCATCATATTTTACAACTATAGTTTTTTCAATTTTAGGTTTAACATCAAATATAATTTTATGCCCAGAACTTAATCCATGAGTGGTTGCAGTACTAACTGTTACCTCATTACTAACTGCATTTGCTGTAATTTTTGGATACTGAGTAGTAAAACTATGATATGAACTAGTTCCAGCACCTACAAAATATACCAACCCAACAGTATTAGTTGTTGCAGCAACACCCACAAATGTTCCTGTAGAACCAACTCCAACTTTAACTGTAGAAATTCCAATAAAATCTTTATTAAATTTTGCTACATAGTAACTTCTATCGTCAGCAAAATCAGATCCAACACCAATAGATGTAGTAGTATCTTCATATTTAATTGCAGATGCATTACTTCTATTTTTATTGTACTTGACAATATCGCCTGTTTGAAGATTATGGTCTTTTATATAAATTTTTTGTGGTAAAACAAATACATTTGTTGCTCCAACACCAGGATTTGCAAAATTTATAGTAACTCCCAAACCTGGGTTTGAAATACTAGGAGATAATCCGAGAGATTCACTAGGATTAAAATAAATTTCTTTATTTAATTTAAACTTGAATGAATTATCATACTCTGAATTAAATAAAAATTTATTTTGTAAAACTGTTGCAGATGTCCCTACAAGGTGAATTGGAGAAGATGTGCCATCAATACCTCTGAGAATTCTAAGTCTACCTGATTGGTTTTCAACATTAAGAACTTTAACCTTTTCATCAGATATTTGGAGAATATCATTTTCTCTAATTTTATCAAAATTAGTGTTATTAATATACAGATATGTGGGAGAACCACTATTGCCAATAATATCTAAAGCATAAGTCGTTATTCCAAGACCAACAAGAGTACATTCTGTTACAGGAACAGTTACTGTATGACTTCCTTTATATGGAGATTTTACTGTTGAGAAATTTGAAAGGGTTACTATATCTTTATCACTATGAGCATGAGGACTTGTTCCAATAGCAATAAACTCACCTTTTTTTGTAGAAGGATAAATGTCTACGTTACTATACACTGTGCTGCACGCAATACTTGATACCTTTTTACCTTCAATAAAAGATACTCTAGCAGCAATACCTGATCCTCCAGATTTGGATTGATCAAAAACTAATCTATCATTTACTTTATATAAATCTCCACCACTTAATATTTTTACAGAATCAACCTTACCTCTACCAACTGTATTTGTAGTTAATCTCTGTTTCAGATTATTTGGAAGTGTGATATATGGATATCTTATGTTTTTATCAAAGAAATTATACACCGAAGTATTTCTCTTATAATCACTTTGATTTAAATCAAAATCATCCTGATTTGAAGTCCTTTCTGTATTAAACTTACTGGGAATTGAGTAATAATTCTCTCCAATTATATACGGGAAAACTGGTCTCTTATAATTTTTAAATATTCCACTACCATCAACAAGATTACTTATAGTAGAAAAATATGCATAGGTTCCATTTGGAAATTCCGGAGTTATACAATATCTTCCATTATTTTCGTCAAGAACACTTTCATCCTCTACTCTATAAAAAGTAAAATCTTCTACAAAATAACCAGAAGCAAAATTTGGAGGTCTATTTTCTTTAAGAGAAGATTCGTCAATATATCCACTCTTCATTCTAGTAACTATACCACCAGACTTTAAAGAATATCCATATGGTCCGTAGATTGGATTTCCATCATATGCCCATCCAATAATAGGAGAATGATTTTTTGAGTCTAATTCTGTTCTATTAAACGGAATATCATTTGTTCCATATGCTTTGTTACCTTCAGAATCACTTGGAATCATTATTCTTCTCAAGTATCTTGGAGCATACATGTGAGCATACTGAATACCATAATCTTTAGTAAAAGATCTTATTAAGACTCCATCATCTTGCTCTAGTTTATCTAGATTTTCTTCAAATAAATTTATTTTCCAAGATTGTAATTTGGATTTAAATTTAGATTGAGAAAGAGATTCTGAAGATACTGCACTAATTGTTGTATTATTTGGACTATACCCACGACCACCTTCAATTACAATAATTTTATCCAGTGTGCCGTCACTTCTAATTGTTGAAGTTAATACCGCACCTGTTCCATCCCCATCAACAATAATATTTGGAGCAGAAGTAAAATTTTGACCTCGGTTCAGAGGAATTGCTCTAGAGATTGAACCATTAAGAGTGATGGTTTTAATCTGTGCAGATTGTCCAACAGAGTAACGAATAACAGGACTTCTTTCAAAATCTGCAATGTCAGTAACACCATATCCAACTCCACCACTGTTTATATGAATATTATCAATTAATCCTATAAATTTTGGTTGAATCTCTGCAACAAAATTTGGTCCAATACCAGTTTTTCCTGAAAGAGTAACAGTAATTGTTGGATGGTTGAAAGTGTGAGTACCAACTCCACATTTAACTAAATTAATATACTCACCTCTATTTAAAAATATATTTGTAGTATTTCCGATTCCGAGAGCAGAAAGTTTGAACGTATCTTTATCTAAAACTGTTGCAATATAATCGGTGTTTATAGAAAGACCTGTTATTGGAGTATCTGTAGAACCATAATACTGAATTATATCACCAGTAGAATATCCATGGTTAATAGATGTAATCGCATTCTGCGCTGTATTGATCCCTACATGAGGAGAAGTTGTCTTTCTGTTGGAATACCCCTCACCAGGTTCAATGACACTAATAGAGTCTATCTGACGCTTCTTAAGGAGTGCTTTTAAATCGTGTCTACCAACACCATTCCCAGTCAACTCTACAGTGTTAATCCCAGCAACAGCGTCATCAAGAGTATTGAATAAATTTATATTATGAGAATCTGTTCCACCATCAATAGTAGCTACTGATATTGCGTTACCCATGTATTGATGCTGCGAGCATGTATAATACAGAGTTGAGGGTGCGTCAGCAGCAACTGTAATACTGACACTGCGATGTGTAGCAGCTGCAAAACCACTTACATAAGCGGCGTAAGCAAGGTTTACGCCATCAAGTGTATAAGTTACACCAGTTTCATATCTGTTAGATCCACCATAGGCAGCCTCTACCGTGCTGAAATATATGGCATGTTGTGTGGATGATTGATCGTTTTGACTGAATACGTAAGTTGCACCCCGAACAAATTGTAAGTTAGGTGATTGCGTTACTGTATTATAAATGTCACCAGTAATATAATATCCGTTTAAAGATCCATTACCGAAGAAGGGATGACTTGATCCTTTACCAGCAACGGTTACTCCATAAGTTATAGTTCCATCAGCTAAACGAACAAAATATGATGCATTGGTCGTCAATCCTACAATTGATTTTTGATTTGCAGTTCTATACGTAACTTGCTCGTAGTTCCTAAATTTATGAAATGTAGAAAATCCAATTGTGTTGGTAGTTTTATTAATAGTTGTACTATCAAATTCTGCAATATGGTCAGACAACTTCATATTTACTGAAGCAGTAGCACCTTCTCCATTACCACCAGATATTTTAACGGTGGGAGTTCCTTCATAATCAAATCCTCTATTAATAATATTAATAGAATCTAAAGAACCTGTAACTCCAAGAAAACCACTTGCACCCGTTCCTTTAGAATCTTCAATGATTAAATTGGGAGGATTAATGATATTAAATTGATTATCAGAAGAAACTACATCAATACTTTTAACTTCTCCATGGTAAATATTTTTACTCGACTTATAGTTTAAAATTTCAACACCATTTGCCAAAATTCCAGTCATCCCTGGACGAGTTTTAATAATACTCGAAGATTCTTGTGATGGTACTGGTATTTCTCTTAAAAGTTTTTGATCTTGTAAAATTTGATTGTAATAATCATGCAATCTAATTTTATTATTTTTTACCGTTGTAGATTCAAACGTAACATATTTTTTAAAGAAAATATTTTCTTTACTAATAGAGAATTTTAAAGTTGTATTATCAACTTTACTAACATAATAAGCACCGGCATCAAATAATTTAGTTCCCTCAATAGTCTCAGTTTGTTTATTTCCATTTATATCATAAAACTCTCTTTTAATATTTTCAGGATAATATTGGATCTTATCTCCAGTATTTAATCCATGATTCCTATTAAAAGAAACTTCAGTTCCTTCAAAAGTTCCATTAATATCCAAATCAATAGAATTGATAGAGATTCCTTTTGACGGTATAGACGAAGATGCTACTAAAAGGTTATTATTAGAATCATTATATACGTTTTGAACGTCTGCATGATAATTTTCTATATTTGTAAAATTTGGTGCAATACCCTTTAAAATTCTTTTTCTTACAGTATAGATTCCGTTAACATTTAGTTCAGAATCTAATCTAAGATCTATTTCAGTATCACTGACAATAGACTTAACTTCAGATCTTATTATTGTTCCTGAATTATCAATTACATCAATAATATCACCATCATGGAAATATTGCTTATTACTTAATTCTAGTGAGTATGTATTATCCGTCGAATCAATTACAGATATAGATTTAACTGTAAAAGTTATTTTATGATTATAAATCCAACTATCAAATTTATAACCTTCACCATTGAAACCAATAGTTTTTACTCTAGATAAAATTCCTTTTTTATTATAAAGAGATCCACTTGGAATATCTGCATAATTAATTATCGAAGAAATGTTACCTTCAACACGCTCACCATCTATAGTTGCATATGCAAAAGTGTTACTATCAGTTACAGGTTCTTCTTCATCAATTTCTTTAAAGATAAAACCAATGTCTCTAAACTGATTAATTGTTTTAGAACCATAGTATAAATCTCCAGATGTTCCATCACTGTAAGTAACTCTTAAATTGCCGGTTTTAGCAAAACCAACTGTTGAATCAACATCAAGAATTGATGAACCTATAGAAACCTTGTTTAATAATCTAGTTTTTGATGTTGTTTTAAAATCTCCATAAATTGCTCCATCAAATGTGATATCTCTATTATATCCAGCATCAATATCAAGTCTATAATATATTTTTCCACCTTCTCCAATTACTCTTTCTGAATATGCAATAGGTGCGTATGATTTTGAAGGTCTATCTTGAAAAAGAGTAATATTTTCAATGTTGTCAAACTTATCTACATTTACAGTAGGTTCAATTACCAAACTCTCTACTTGATCGTATTGTGCATCTGAAGGTCTAAAAAGTAAATCGGTAGGATTTATTAATTCTACATTTACCCCATATAGAGCTTTAAATAAGATCTTAAAGGATTCTTCGGTTCCTTTTGATGCATAAAAACTTCTTACCTGTTTAAGGAAAGTGTTTTGATTTACTCTATAATTAAGTTCTCTATCATCAAATCCTAATGCAAGTTCTTTTTTCTTTTTGTTTAAAAATTCAGATAGAAAGAGAACGCTAAGATTTATAATATCATTATTTCGTTTATGTCTTTTAGCATTAGTAGTTTCAAATAAAACTGAATCTAATTCATTGCTATCTGTATACTCACAAACACCACTAAATCCTCTAATACATCCCGTAAAAGTAGTTGCAGTCTTACCAGTATATGTAATAATTTCATCTTCAATTTTTAGAAGTCCATATTCATCCGGGAATCCTGAAGTTGAAGATACTATAATTTCATTATCAGAGGCACTAACATTTTTTTCTAACTTAATAGAAGATACTGTATTCGTAAAAGAATCAATTTTATTATATTGATCAATATTATTGATCAAATCAATTGGACCACCTTGATACTCCTGTCCTCTGTAATACTCTCTTAAAAATTCAGATATCAGAGGAAAATCAGACCTGACATATTCAGGAACTTGATTCTTAACGATTTTGGAAAGTTGAACTCTTTTTTCTGTCATTTTAATTTAAGTATTAGTA
>Ga0187217_1000226_pt1 | contig 23383 bp, 14 predicted proteins | sample 15SPOviralmetaG_FD_130165 | JGI IMG/M metagenome (GOLD analysis project Ga0187217, IMG submission 130165) | Marine viral communities from the oligotrophic San Pedro Time Series (SPOT) site, San Pedro Channel, CA, USA - 15 SPOT_SRF_2010-09-15... | ecosystem: Environmental > Aquatic > Marine >... | reverse complement strand
GGTGATCTTTCTTTACTAAACGGATCAATCCCTGAAGATTTAAAGACTAAATACAAAACTGCGTTTGATAGAGATATGATTAAACTAATCGAATGTAACTCTGTCCGTCAAAAATGGATAGATCAAGCGGTCAGCTTTAATTTATACAACAAAACTACATCTCTTAAATATCTGAATGATATATATATGGCGTCCTGGGAAGCTGGACTCAAAACAACATATTATCTAAGGAATAGGGCTGCAAGTAAAGTCGAAAAATCAACAGAAGAATCAAAAGAGCCATCAGCTTGCAGTATCGAAGCAATGAAAAATGGTGAAGCTTGTGAAAGCTGCCAATAATGATTAGACGCCGAGCTGCAGGAGTTGGCATAACTCATAATGGAAACGTTCTTTTAGCCAAAAGGGTAAAGTACTATGAAGGGCAAAAAATTGCATTCGGCGGTTATTGGTCTATATTTAGTGGTAGCATAGAAGGTGCAGAAAAATCAAGTGAATGTGCCTCTAGAGAATTATGGGAAGAGGCCCAGATTAAGGTTAATGCAAAAGATTTAAATTTTGTTCATACAATCAAAAGAAAAGATTTAGATCTAGACATTTTCTTTATTAAATCTAATGATATGATTTTCCCCATATTAAATGAAGAACATACAGAATACGGTTGGTTTGTCATTAAAGACTTAAAAAGCTTTCCTTATAAATTAGATGAAGAAATAAGGTTTTGTATTAAAAAATGGCATGATATGAGCAAGTAATGTATTTGTAAAAAAATTAAAAATATTATAAATTTAAATTGACTTTTTATTACCTCCATGTTATTCTTATAATATGAAGTTAATTAATGTATTATTATTTTTTCTTACAGCTCAGCTAGTATTTGGCTTCGCTCCTGAATCGTTAAATGGATCTAAATTTAAAGTTAAAGGCTCTTATACTTTTATACATATTTTACATCCAGATTATTATGATGTAATAACAGAAGGTGTTGATTTTGAATACTCCGCAGAATTTAGTCAGAACAAAATATCCTTAATAGTACCAAATTCTTTCACATACACATATGATTATAATTACCAAAAACAAAGTAATACGTCCGCCTCCATAACGATTTTCACCACTTACGATACAACAATAGAAGGCACCCTCACTTTCGACAAGGAAACAAAAGGCTCTTTTTCTTCTAATGAGTTTTTTGTATCAAAAGAGATTGCCGCCAGCTATGAGTCCTATTTTACATTCTCCCAACCACTAGATACAAATAATCCTAATAACTGGTATCTCTTAGGAAATTACTGGCATCAACCTTCATCTAATAAGTATGTACATAAGGATACATTTTTAAATGGAGAAAATTATATTAAACCAAATGAGAGAAAGATAATAAATGACACTACTATTCCAGCAGATCATTTAAGGTGGTATAAGTTTGCTAATGAATATTATTGGCAACAAGCTAACGATATATATCTGACAATAGAAGATTATACAGAAGGGAATTTCAATAATGTATTCAAAATGTCTCCAGAAGAAGTTAATATGATTTTAAATAAAGATACTTCTTGGTATAAATTTGGAAACGAATATTATAATCCAAAATTAAACGTAAGAATAAATGAGAATGAAGTTGATTCTTCTCAATACGCAGATTTAATTAAAACATACTTTAGCAATGAAATACGATCACCATATTATGGGTATAAATCACAAAATAAAAATCAAGAAGTAATAGCCGACCCTAAGTATACTCCAGTAGAAAAAAAATCAGGGTTTTTCTTAAGTGGCGGATGGCTTTACTCCCCTAAGCATGGATGGATTTTTACTAATTCCCAGATCTATCCATATTTCTGGTTAAATAAAACTCAATCATGGTATTGCTATAAAACTGGAGAAGGTTCCACAATGGTTTACGATTACAAGCTAAATAACTGGATTCTAGATTTTTAAGTGTATAATTAACCACCGAGGTTAATTATTATGAAGGAATGGGTAAGAATATTTTTTAGTTTATTAATTTTTCTACTTTCCTTATTAAGTTTTTACACAGCAGTTATAGGCATAAGCATTTTAGTAAAAGAAATTAACAGTCTCTTCTCATAAAGTGTAATATTCTATATGAGTATTGTGAGATTTAGCGACTTGCCGCAAAAAAATAATCCTGAGACAGGAGATTTTCTAGTTGGTCACGAGAATACATCTTTTGTTGATGAAAAAAAATATTCAATCAAAGATATTTTTTCTTTATACTCAGCGCTAGATCAAGAGGTTTCTGGTAAAAGAATTTTTCACGACATAGAATATGCAGGAGGTCTCACTATAGATAATATTTCTGGTATTGAAAAACAAGTCTCTTCAATAATTAAAAGAAACCCTATAGAATTTATAGGTAGCCCTGGAGACCATTCTACCCCCAGAGTATGGATAAATGAAATACACTACGATAATAGATGTATAGACGTTAAAGAGTTTGTTGAAGTTTGTGGCCACACAGGAGTAGATCCAAAAAGGCTCACAATTATACATTATAACTCTGATGGATATATGCATAGATTACCTGATTTCTGCGAAAAAGATGGCTGCCTAGAGCCGCAACCCCTAACATATACATTAACAGGAGACGTATTCTCAAATCAAGTAGGCGACTTTGGTTTTGAAATAGCCCCAATGAGTGGTCTATCAAATGACAAGGATTACGGATTTGCATTGGTATATGACTATGAGCAGTCTGGAGAAAAAATCATACAACTAATTAGTTATGAAGGTAGCGGACACCAATTATCGTTTGTAGGAAAAGATGGCCCAGCTTCAGGATTAAGATCGCACGACATAATTGTACATCAAGATCCAGATATGCAAGAAATTTTGTGTGAAGATTTAAGAACACTACAATTGTTTGGAACAGGCAACAGATATTCTGACTTCGAATGGAGATTCCCCACTTTAAGCCAAACCGAAACCAGTGGTTACTTAAACCACGATCAAGGTTTTAGATTCATAGACGGGGATGTAGATAAAAAACCTCTAGAATCAAGATTAGGAGTAAATACAAAGCATCCATTAGATACATTACATGTAAAAGGCGGAATAACTGCAGAAGGTAATTTATTAATTTATGGACCAGATTCAGGTCATTATGGAGAACATAGAAATACAATTGTCAGAATAGAAAATTTACCATCCGAATTAGATTTTCATGAAATACCTCCAAATACTTTATATAGAAGTGGCCACCACTTAATGGTAAAACCAACAGATTTAAGAGATTAATTATGGGTCCAATATTAAATACTATATTAGGAGCAGGAATTAAAATAGGAGTAAACCTTTTAAATGCTTGGTTAATGCAAAAACATCAAGCGCAGTTATTAATGGCCGCTAGAGATAAGTCAATTATAGATGCTTTATTAAAAAACCAATCAGAACAAGCAAAAGATCCTTTTGTGAAAATAACTCGAAGAATACTATTTATGAGTATTACTTTTACAATGTGCTTCCTAATGATATATTATGCATTCAATCCAGATATATCATACGACGTAATTGTCCCAAAAGGCGAAGGTGCCAGATGGGGCATATTTTCCTGGATATTCGGAGGGAAAGAATGGGAAATGGTTCAGATGACAGGAGGCTTACTATTAAGCTCTTTTTTCGATCTTTGTTTTATGGTGGTAGGTTTTTATGCAGTACCCAGTAAAATGAGATGAAATATTTAATTATTATAACATTATTACTTTCATCTTGTTTTTCAGCTAACATAAAAAATAGCAACCATTATGATAGTAAAAAAATAATTCCAATACAAAAAATAGACACTAATAGCGATGGCAATATATCTATATCAGAAATAAATTCATTCAAAACGAAAAACTTAAATAAAATAGATACAGAAAAAACAACACCTTTTAAAGTTTTTATTATATTAATGATTTCTGTACTTTTTATATCAGCAAGCCCTTACCTGCTAAACGTAATTCAAAATAAAAATGTCTTTAAGAATAAACAGAAGGAATAATTTCTTAGAGATTAAAGAAGGCTCTAATTTAAAAATATTTAAATCCATTCCTAAATATTTAAAAAGTGAAATACCTGACCATGATTTCCCTTATCACTTAGGTTATTGCGGCGAAACAAACTATGGCCTATATTCAGAGCCATCTTTTCATCATAATCAAGACACGTCTTTTCTAACAAGCTCAGCCGTTAAATTTAATGGTAATGAGTTCCTAGAAACCAATGAAATTAGCTTGGTTGATAAAAATAATTTTTCAATATCTGCCTGGGTCAAAACAAGCTCGAATCTAGAAGAAGTCTTAATAACCGACACAAATTATGAAAACAGCGGTTCTTTTCAATTAAAGTCTAACAATGAAAACAATAGGCCAGAATTTTCCGTTTTTGATGGTACTGGATTTATATCCGTTACAGGAAACTCTGGCATCAATGACAATGATTGGCACTTCCTAAATGTAAATTTTTCATGCGACCAAAACACCAAAAATTCTAGTATCGAAATATATATTGACTCAAAATTACAAAACTCAAAAAACATAACAGGATTCATAGAGCTAGATAATATAGAAACAAGCGGATCTTTTAATTCTCAAAAAAGTCAACTATACAAACTTTTCGATAAAGACCACGCCACTTATATAGAAATGTCTGGAAGTCAAGACGAATCCGACTTTTACTTCTCGAATCCAATAACAGGCGGTATAGATAAAATTAGATATAGAGCTATAAATGACAGCGCTGCCTATGGCGAAGTTAAAGCGTCACTAATACTCAAAGACAAAATAACTGAAGAGGTATCAATATTTGATTTTCAATCTTTTGTATCTTCAAATTTCGACAGTAACAAAGGGGTTAGTAATATAAGTACTATCGCTAAAACACAAACTCCAGCCCCTAACGCTATACCCGAATATGGAATTTCCTATAGTCCTGTTAATTTTCTTTTTTCAACTGGCTGCCCAACAGACTGTACTTATTTTAACTTACAAAATAAGACGTGGTTCCCTTTACAAGAATATAATATAGATTATAACCATGAAAACACATACAACAGAGGGTTCTACCCCTTAAGGCCCCAGGATGAAATAGATTACGAAACCGATTCAAATGGCGACATTATCGAAAATGAACCGAAGAATATTAAAGCAAACTTCAACACATGGCAGACATACGCTCCATTTCTTTACGGTAGAGATTGGGATACCACCCAATTCCTAGACAAAGAAATCATAGGTTTCCGTTATAAATATTCTCCTAGTACAACAGAAAACGCAACATTCGGAATGGATTTCTCTAGAATTATAGAGTTTGGCTTGTACTTAAAAAATAGCGAATATAATTTACTAGAGACCTCACCACTAAATGGTTTTAGCGGCCTAGTATCTAATCACAATAAATCATTTAACCTCACAATAGGCTCAACAGCTTCAGAAAATAAAACAAATTTTCTTAATGGATCGATAGATCAAATATTACTTTCTGACAAAACATTAACGCAAGACGAAATAGATTCTTTCTACTCAGAAAGAGATTCGATCTCATATAGCAGCGAACTGGCCGATGAACTAAAACTTATTTCATGGTATGATTTTTCTAACACTAATATAATTGGGTGGGATAGACATAGCAAAGTCACAACCGAACAATTAGTCAGACTTTACAATTTTAATAATACAAGAGAAGATTCCAGCCCTTATGCTATAAAACCCGAACTTTTCGGCGATCTAAGTTTTTCGACGGAGGTGGTTAAGTTTCCAGGATACGCCGCCTTCTTTAATGGGTCAACTTATTTATTTGATCCAGGAGGCAGAGAGATGGACTTTCAGTCTAATTTTACAATAGAGTGCTTTATAAACTTTTCTACAGCGCCAAATAATAAGCAAACTATATTATCTTCAAAAAATTTCCAGTCAGATAGTACATCCATGGAGTATTACTTCATGAATGACAAAATGTATTTTGATATTTATCAATTAGATAATAAAATTATAACTATAGAAAGTGAAAAGCTAAATATATCAACCAACCAATACTACCATATAGCTGTATGTAGAAACAGAAATACAATTAACTTATTTTTCAATCAATCCTTATGTGGCGTAGCAGAACTTCCATTCTATGTTCCGATTTCTGATACACAAAATGGGTTATATATATCAGATGGGCTTCATGGGTATATTCAAGACTTGAGAATCATTCAAGATTCTGCTTTATATGAGCCTAATTTATATATAGATGATTTTTATAAAAGGTTAGACAACCAATTTACTGAAAGACATAATTTATATACAACTTCTCATTACCCTCTACATGAATCAGTAACCATGAGCGATAGTCGGGGAATATATATACCACAAGGACATTACCTAGAAACCGCCAATGATCATAAAGCTTTTAACTTCCACAAGAGAAGTTTTTCTATTTGTCTTTGGTTTCGATTAGAAAACTTAAATAAATCGGGGTTTGTATTAGGGTCGTGGAATGATGAAGGAGGGTACAGTCATAGTTACGCATTAAGATATGTTAAAAATTTTAGAAACCAAGTTAATACTTTAGTCTTTCTAGCTTCCGAAGACGGCACCAATTTTAGATCAGTTAAAACCGCTAAGTTAGAAAATAATATAATTTCGCCCGAAACCTGGTACTTTACCTCAATTACATATAATGAAGATGATAAATCTCTAAATATGTATTTGTATAACGATACAGAATACATAGGCTCCACAAGCATGAAAGTTAACTCATTCTTCACAATATCAAGGCGAGATGATTTCCAAATAAATGGAGTAAAACATACAGAGTCTAGCAACACTTTCTTAGATTTATCGCTCAGTCAATTATTTTTCTCCCATAGAACTTTTTCATTCATAGATGTTCAAAATTTCTGGAACTCAGGAGTTGGAATAACATATGACGAAAATAATACAAACTTTAATAGAGACTTAATCGCTTGGTTTGATTTTAGCGAAGGCTCAATAAACGATGTTAATGGTAATAAAAACTTATCTTCTTCGTCAGCATTTTCTATCGTCGAAGGCAGAAAAAAATTAGAGTCAATCGATGATGGATCTGAAATATTTTTAGGCAAAATAACTGGAGGGGATAACCTACTTTTTAACATGTCTGGCAATAGACCTACATATAAAATTTCTGGCATAAACAGCCTACCAAGCATCGAATTTGATAAAGATAATTTATCTTTTTTAGATTCTAATTTTGAGTTAGATTTCGTCAGTAGCTTTACTCTTTATTTCTGCTTCCAAAGCTTAGGCCAAAACAATGATTTTGCTCCCATCATTGATTTCTCAAATTCCGAATCTGAAGGTTTATCGATACTTTGGAAAGATACTCCAGGTCAAGAGTACCTTGGCGAACTAAAACTTTTAGTTAATGGAGAAGAATTAATTTTAAAAGAAGAAAATTTCATTAGAAATATTAACGTAGTTTCTCTTGAATGGAACGTGCATAAAGAAAAGTTATTTATAACAATTAATAATTCCAGACTTTCATCCAGTCCCAGAGTTTTACACAAAACAGGGCTACAAACTAATTTTGCTAAAACCCCTTTATCTTTAGGTAAATTTTATTATGACTTTAACAATGAGCTTATTACTTTTAACGGCTTGTTATCTGAAGTACTTTTAAACAAAAACTATTCAGATCCTAATATATTGGAATATTTTTCATGCAAGTATAATTCAATACATCCAGGCTATCCAGTAGATTATATATATGATGATGAAACCCCTTCAATACTTTTTGATCTTAAAGAATTAAATCAAACTATCGGAGAAGGCACCACATCTCTTGGCAGACTTAAATGTGATTTACAGAATCCAATTTTCTCTATTGTAGATAGTGATGACTTTACTATAAATTCAGATGGTTATATTTCGTTAACATCACCAGCGGATAGAGAAACAGAAGCGTATACATTTACAATATTAGTCGAAGATGAAGACTCTGATCTAAGTGAAACGGTTAGTTTTATAAGTTATGTTCAAATAGATAACATCATCGCAATTATTGACACCTCCAACCTAACAAAGTATATCTCTTCAGGAAATAAATCCGCGGGGAAACAATTAGGCCGAGTAACAACAACCGAAGCTGTAGACTGGTCAATTTTTTCAAGTACAGACGCCAGTATCTCTATTACCTCTTCAGGATATATTGAACTAGCAGAAGATGTCTCAGAAGGGGTAAGCTCTTTTAGTTTTGTAATTTCAGCCACAGATTATCAAGAGAACATAACATCAACAACCCATACGGTGGAAATAGTTAATTTAGATGGTCATACAGAGATAGAATTTACCCCTAGATCAAATAACTACATTGATATTGAGACTATATTTTTACCGAATTCTACATGGATAGAGTTTGAATCAGAAGGAGAATCAGAAATTTTCCCTCTTCCAACCAATAATGGCGTTTTCACTTATCTCATAAATTCAAATAGTTTAAGGACGGAATCAAGTTTTAATACCCCAAGAACATCTCGATACTCACATCCTCTTTATGATTTTTATGATTCCGACAACTTAAGTTATAGGAGTGCCTTAAACCCTATAACCTCTACAAACTCAGAGCATTCTTATCTAGATAGTGAAACATTAAGCGCTAACTCATCAAATCCCCAAAGTTATGATCAATATGTTTCAGGCTACATTAACGCCTTTGAAGAATCCGATAACCCGTCATATTACTATGACAACCCAACAGAACTTAGAATCCACTTAACTAATAATAAATTCGATTCAGAACAACCTAACTCTTCCACCTATTTTGAATCATCAATAATTGAAAATACCGAGCTTGCTGCCTGTAAAAAAGTTTTAGATAACTTAAAATATATCGCTGATAGTAACCCATACTCAGTAGATCCTCCAGATTTTTCTATTGCGAATAATACTCATCGAATCTTCAGGATCTATACATCCTCTAACCAAAACAATAAGCCATGTAAGATTAGGCTCAAGACAGTTTCACTTTCAATAAAATCTTCAAATTCATCAACGCCTCCCGATATTAAAATAAAAGCCGATCAAGATTCCTTTCTGCAACACTTGTCATTTGGCTACACGAGCGACTCTCCCACGCAATCCTTTATAAATAAATTAACATTAGATTGTGAAACAGATCAATTAATTAGCTTAAGGTCTTTTTTCAACAATTTAGGAGCTTGTAATGAAATTGAAAAAATAAACTTTAATACTAAAAATGTAATTACTTTACATGATGCATTCGCCAATATAATCAGAAACGACGCCATTAATGATAATATTAAGAATTTTTTAAGCTCATTATCTTTCGAAAACTTAATTACAGCTGAAAAGTGTTTCAGAATGTCCCACTTCACAGGTACTAGTGATTTAAATCTCTCGAACTGGAACACTTGGAATCTTCAAATAATTGACAAGATGTTTGAAGATTCTAAATTCTATCAATGTCAATTAAAATTTTTATCCGAAGATATCAATACCATAACTCCGCCAAGACATTATGGCTCTTCGAATGATTTTGATGATGTAGAGCCCGATTCATATCTGCCAAACAATTCATATATAACCTATTTTAATGGCATAATGAATTCAACTTTTTATACCAAAAAAATAAGAAGCGCCAGAGAATGTTTTCGCAACATTATAATTTCATCACAAACATTAACTACTACCGATGTGCACCAACCCACCAGGCACATCACGATAGATAATACTCCAACTAAAAATAAAAATGGAACAGATTATCTTGTTGCAACTCGAACACCTGAGTTATATTCTAGATACGCTGCAACTGTTCTAAACCAAATAAATTATGAGTATGAAGAGCTAGGTAATTTAGATTGTTTTTTAAATACAGAATTGAATTTAAATTGCTTTGAATTAGATTTGTGTTGCGCATCAAAAAATATGTTCTACGCTTCTAATGTCGAAAAAATTAAAATTAGAAATTTAAACTTTACTCGAAAATTTGATTTAAGTTATTTTTTTTATAATTCAGAATTTTTAAGATTCGTAGAATTTCCTGAGGCTACACCAATAAAACCTACTGAAAGTTTAGCTTACAGTACGCGTAGCATGTTTCAAGATTGCTTATTTTTAGAAAATTTAGGCATTCAGACTTTCGCAGGGCAGTACGCTCAGTTTGAAAATCATAAGTCATTTATAGATGGATTTTCATTTTTTAACCTTGATCACTGCGTGGATGCGAGCTCTACATTTCAAAACTGCTATGTAATAACAAATATATCAATACCTAGGTTTACAAACATAATAAACTTAGCTCAGTTTGCTCAAAATTGTAGAAGCTTATCAAAAGTTGAAGGCTTCTCTACTCACGCAGAAAATAATCCTAAAATTATATATTTAGCTAAAAAAGCCGATGGAGAGCTTGATGGAATGAATGAAGCCGAAGAAATGGACTGGATTATTGAAAATAATCTTCATTTACAAACTTGCAATACTAAAAATTTACGCAGCCTATCACTAGCTTTCAACAATTGTGAGAGAATTAGAAAATTAGTTTTTAGCGGTTTATCTACAAACAAAGCCAAAAACTTGAGTAAGGCATTTTCAAATTGTCGAACATTGCGTGAAATTAGAATAGGGCTAGAGTATCATACTAATAACTACAGAAATGGAGTTATTGCCACAGATAGACATAATATACAAGAATACTGGGATAATGCTGCAGTTCCTGCAGAGTCTATTGATTTTGGGGCATCTTTTGGCTCCAGCGGCAAGGGTAATGTAAAAATAAATGGGAAAGGGAATGTTTACGCAGAGTCAATCGGAGGAGCAGGAGTTAAAGTTTTTGAATATGATGCGGCACTAGATCAATGGAATCAAAGAGGTGAAACAATTAATGCTCCATCAAATTCTTATAATAAATTTGGTCATGCAATCGAAATCGATGAAAATGGAGAAAGAATTATTGTATCAGATTTTCCAGATTCTGGCTCCACAGGCTCAGGTTATGTTCAAATATTTGAATGGAGTGGCGGTTCCTGGGGTCAGTTAGGCGACACTATAGTATCTGAAGAAAGTTCAAATGATACCTTCGGAGCAGATGTATCGATAAGTAAAGATGGTAATATAGTTGCAATATCCACAGAGGGAGATCCATTAACTCGAAACGCATCGCACCAAGTCGAATTCCAAGTACTAACATTCGCCAATCAACCAGGCGGATTTTTAACTTTATATTTATCTGAGACATATTCTTCATACACAACCTTTGTTATTGAATTTTCTGCGCCCGAAACAGATCCAACAATAACGCAAAATGACACTACCTTAACTTTAAACTTCCCATATAATAACTATGGCGTCTACTACCCTTACATAATCGATATAATAAACTGGCTCAACCTTCAGCCAGGCATTAGCGCAGAAGCATCCAGCGCCGTAAACTTAAATAACTCAGGATTAGAGCAAAGTGAATCAGGGCAGACAGCCTACATTTCGCCCATCACCCTTACTAAAGGCACAAAAATCTTTTCTCTGGAAGATTCAAACTGGGTGCAGTTAGGTGAAACTATATCCGCTGGACAATCAATAAATTTAAATAATAATGGAAGCATCATTTCAATAGGAGATCCAGAATATAATACAGACTCGGCTAATAATGTCGGCAAAGTCGAGGTTTTTGAATTTGATTCAAGCACATGGATTAAATTAGGCTCAACAATTACAGGGCCCGACACTAGCCCCGTATTAACAAAAACAGTTGCTAATATTGCTACAACTGACGGCGGAGCTTCCGAAGATCCAGCGAGAGTCATTGAATTAGACTTAACAGAAGAATATTTAAATGTAGAAAATTTTTCTTTGAATTTTTATCAAAATGCAAGTGAGGCAGTCTTAAGTAATGGAGGATTAGATTTAGCAATCAATGTAGATTTTTCTGCGGCAGATGTTAGTGAAGACTTTTTCTTTACAATACCTGTTCAAAGAAGAGAGAGCGGCCCACAATGGTGGGGACCAAATTATGTCTATCAGCGTGGAGGTACCATTACAGTTTCTGGGGCTGGACTGAACGTAAACACCACTTTCACACTAACATTTACTGCAGCAGGAACCCCAGCAACCTTCGATCATGATATTGACAATAATACAGTAACCCTAACATACCCAAGGTTTTCATCTAATCAGACTTTTAGAGTCTGGACTACAGGTGGAGGTTCAACGTATTTAAGCATGGGCAAAGATCCCTCTGTGATAAGTTTGGTTAATTTTATAAATAATCAGAGTGGATTTAGCGCGACAACTACAGCAGCGACATCGTTTGAAAACCGATCTCCTCCTGGAACATTGCAAGGAACATACAATTCTACTTATTCTGGAGAAGGTCAAGGCCCCTATGTTGAACAATTTGTAAATTGGATCAATAATTCAGTTGAAAATATCTCTGCCAGAATTACAGTTCCTTATGATAGTGAAACAAACTCAGGTATTGAACTAGATCAGTTTTTAAGACCTCAAGACAGATCTGATATTGTAAAATCTTACACAGATGCAGACGATAATAGGTTTGGCTACAATGACATAAATTTTAATGGCAACAGGGTTATTGTCGGCGCTACTCATAGCAATACAGAGGTTGGAGAAGACTCTGGCTTAGTTAAAATTTTTGATTACAACGGCACTGAATGGACTCAAGTAGGCACCACCATAAATGGGCACGAGTCATTAGCTAAAGAAGGTTTAGTTTCTATCAACAAGGTCGGAAACATAATAATTACTGGAGGAATAAATAAAAGAAACTTTAGAATTTTTAAAGAAATTAATAGTGAATGGATCGAGCAACATTCAGAATCTCACATAATTTCTTCCACAAAAGAAGTTTCGATAGATATGGATTACTCAGGAGACAACACAATATCAATACAGTCATCTGATGCAGTAGTTCGAACTAGAAAAGAAAGAGAAATACAAATTTACAATGTTAATGGCTTCTTTGATACTAGAGAATGTAGAGATTTTAGTTCAATGTTCCAAAATTGCCTGATGTTAAATCATTTTGGCGGCAAACTACTCCCGACTCCTGAGCTCTCATCATCAAATGATGTTTTTGGCATAATTGATGACAAAATTTTTGATTCCTTAGCATTCAATTATAAGAGTGCGGTAAACTTAGAACAGATGTTTTCTTCAGTCTTTTCCGATTATTTATCTAATTTTATAAGTGACGTTAAAGCAATGCAGCAAAATTTCAGGATCTTTGGATCTTCAACATATTATGTAGAAATTAGACAAATGTTTGAAGTTGAGACGACACAAGAAATAGAAGAACTTATGTCTATATATTTCGATCTTGACGATCCCTTAGATCTTCCTGCTATAAATACTGCAACGTCTTTATTTTACAGTTCCCTAGGAGTTGAAAGTTTAGGTTCGCCCAAGCGATTATATTCCGCAATTAACGCTGGCCAAGCAAATGATATAATTGCGTGGAGTAAAAATTCCTCAAGCTCAACCATCCCAGATGAAAGCATTGACACTGCTTTATCAGTTTTACAAAGTGAAGCATTTGATGTTATCCCAGAGCATAAATCTTTTTTCTTTAATTTTTATGATAGAGAAATAGATTCTGAAATTTCTTTAAAAAGTGTTTTTATAATGAATGAAAATATTGAAAGCGTTAGGTTCTTAAAAAACCCAAATTTCAAAAATAAAATTAATAATATTTCAAATTCTTTTAATATTTGCAGAAGATTGAGAGACTTCATAGATTTAAGAGGGTTTAATTTAAAGTCTGTAGAGTCAGCGGATTCTGTTTTTAGAGATTGTTATCATATTAAAAATATATATTTTGACGATACATTTTTAAGCGAAGACAACGCAACCATCGACATTTCATTTATGTTTTATAATTGTTATTTCCTACAATCTATAAACAGTAGCAATTGGATAGGTGATAAACTGTATACAATGCGTTATGTTTTTTCGAATTGCCACTCCATTGAATCCATTAATCTCTCTAAATTAAATCCAGAAAATTGCTTATCTTTTGCACAGGCATTTTATGAATGCAATTCAATAAATGAATTAAACTTAAATAATTTTTCAACTAAATTGGGGATTGATTTTTCGCAAATGTTTGAAGGGGTAGGGGGAGCTTATCCTGTATGGGAATTTATATACGAACCATATGGCCCAGAAGGCAGTTCTGGTACAGTATCAAATCGCCAGCCCGATCATCTTTATCGTCATGCTAGAGGAATTTATACATATTTCATGAATAATTATATAAGAGATAATTCTAACAATATAATTCCTCCAAGCTCTGATTTTACATTAAATGTTTACCAAGATATAACTTACCTAAGTTGGTATTCTCTCTTTTTTGGATCATTCGCGACATACGACATGTCACAACCATACGAAAGTCCATCAGCTTATTTATATTTTGATTTCCTAAGAGACAACTTCTTCACAGAAGCTCAATCAACTATGCCTACGCAAGCAGAATACGATGCCTACATCAATGGCAAATGGGACAACTCAGAAGGTTTAGATTCTATAGACCTAACAAGTTTCGATATTTCCAATGCCTGTGAAACCAGCCACTATAACTATAGTAGTTACAGTATGACTCCCGCTATAAATACGACTTACCGTGAGTTTTTTGGCGATAAATACTTACCGAGACTTAGCGTCTCCTCCTCCGTTATGCAACAGCCACCAACGACTAATATAGCATTAAGTCCATTTTTCTTAAAAGCGAAAGAGTCAGCTAATCTATATTATTTCGAAAAAATTAACGAGTCAGATCATCCACTTGATTATACTGATCGACTATTTAATGAATTCGAAAAAGCTTACGAAGGAGATGAAGAAATTTACAGTCGAAATTTTAATTTTCTAGCCGATCCCTACAGTCAACTTTTTTTTAGTTTTAGAGGTAGATTAAGAGGGGGAGTATCAGACATGTTTAATAATTTATCTATAAATACCTTAACCATACCCGAAAATTTCAAAATAAGCAATCATTCTAAAAAATTTATAAATTCAAATTTAGTGGGCAGCTCAGTAGGATTCATTAAACAGTTAATGCAAAACGCAAGTTCTAAATTATTTTATACTCAAGATGAAATTTTAAATTTCATGAATGACCCTAATTATGAGGATATACAGAATATTGGCACGTCGAATAACCCTAACCCTCTGTACGGATCTTTCGAGATAGCCCTTTCACCTTCTTGCGACAATCTATTTGAAGACCTTAGAGCAAATGAATTAAATATTTCCGATAATTTTTTAGAAAGTTTATCGGCGACTAGAGATATAACTAACCTATTTAATTCTGCATCCTCTAGAAATATCAACGAACATTGGTCGTATGAAGAATATTCGCCTGGGCAAATACTCGGTGGGGCAATTAAAACAAATTCAACCAACTTTTCAAAACTAAACACAAGCTCAGTCGTATTTTTTCATAGAGCCTTTTCAAAAGCAATGCTCGAAAATTTAGACTTATCGACGCTAAATACATCTAAAGGTCTTGACCTCTCATATATGTTTAACTATTGGGACTTAAGTTTAAATCCTCTAGTTCTATCTAATATGGATACGTCTAGCGCGCGCACGATGAGTTATATGTTCTCTGAGATCAAAGATCATAGTTCGCAAACAGCAATACCTTCTGCATTAGATTTATCTTCTCTAAGTTTTAAAAATGTCACGAATATTCAAGGAATATTCGAAAACACTAACATTAATATCGTAACAATTCCTACTTATTCAAATTTATTCAAAACTAGCAGTGATACTAATTTAATAAACATAAGTAATGCTTTTAGGCAAACTACTGAGGGAGTAAGTCCTAGCGAATCGGTCCACCATAATAACATTAAAGAAAAAATTGACAAAATCAACTCTTTAATAGCGAATTTATCAAAAGGAGACACTTCTGACCTTTTCTTTGTTTCTGGGTTATTTTATAGCGCATTCCCTTCTTTAGGGAGCACCGTATCTTTTATTTACGGAAGACTTACATCTTTAAATGAAAATCAAAGTGATTATAATACGGCAGTAAATCCAAATTATGCGTCACGTGATGATTTTTTAAGTCAAGAATACTCGCATAGATATACAACCAATGGAAATTTCTTTTATAACGATAATTTAGAAGACCTTTCAAACCAAGATTATATATTAGATATAAGCCCTCTCAATATGGGAGGATTTAGAAAATCCACCTATTCGACCATAGATTGGCGTTATATGTTTTATTTTATTTCAGTAAAAGGGATTAAAGGAATAAATGACATCAATTTTGATATAAGAAATGTTCAAGGTTTCGCAAATTATCAACTCTCAAATATGTTTTACGGGTTCAGAACATACCACGAAGAAGCTACTAGAGTCTATAACAATACAGCAAACGCCACGAATGGCCCAATAGCTACAATAGGCTCATTCAACACTGCATTACTGCATACAATAGACTTATCAGATTGGTGCACAGAAGGAACATCCAGACCAAGTCGTTTTTCTTTTGCAAACCAGACAACACTCGAACACGAGATTACCAAAGATAATGTATCATACATCATGTTTAAAGAGCCAGACTGGGGTATTAACTGTGATCTAAATTTAGAATATACAATCTCGAATATTACTCCAGGCTCGAGAGTTCAAGTTTTTAACTTGACTCGTTATTATGAACTTTACAACGATATAGTAAATTCAACTTCACTTGTTGATAATTTTGTTTCCTCTGAAATACAAGAAGGAGACTTATTAAGAATAAGAGTATCTTTCAATAATGGGTCTAGCGCCGAGCTTCCGCAAGAAAAAATAGTTGAATTAAGCTATCCTGGATTAAATATCGCAATGAACCCAGAATCCTCCTCAGTTTACACAGAGATAGGTGTAGACGGATCTGCAGTAAATGAGTTTTCTCTAAATAAAGTCAGAAATAGCCCTCCTGCTTATCAAATAAAAATAGACGACTCTAATGATGAAACGTTCGTTGAAAGATTCATTGCTTGGTATCTTAGTGAGGTGACTACGGAAATTGGTATTCATGTTTTATTTGGTGCTTATGAAATCATAAATAAAAATCAAGCAAAATTAAATACTGATTACAATTATAATGTCGAAATTACATTCAGCACAGTAAGCGATTTATCTCCAGCAATTAAACTGAATAACGTTAATAGCAACATTTTATATTTCAGGGATGGTATAATAAATACTTCAGATGGCTCATCAATAAAAAGTGAAATTGTAGAAAACGGCTTTGGCGACGGATCGTCCCCAAGTAATGAAATTATATTTGATGACATTGTGCTCGATTTATCTACCGTTGACGCCTCTTATGGTGGAACTGATATTGAATTTGTTTTAATAGAGACTGGCAGCTTTGAAGCTAATATGACTACTGGATGCATAGACTGTCTCGGAAGCGAAGAAACTCAAGAAGTTTTTATAACAGAAGAATTTTATCTAGCTAAAACAGAAGTGACTCAAGCTCAATATGAACTTATCGCTCGCAACAATTCAATAAATCTTGCAACAAACCCAAGCACATTCACAGGTCCGAATTTACCAGTTGAAACAGTCTCTTGGTTTGATACTGAAAAGTTTATAGGCATAATGAATACAGAATTTACAGGATTGATACCTGTGGGATGGAGCTTTAGCTTACCATCTGAAGCAGAATGGGAATTTGCTGGAAGAGCTGGCTCTACAGGTTACTACCACTGGGGTAATAGCATCTCATCTTCAGACGCCAATTACAATTGGGATGAAGGACAAAACGATGGAGCTGATGAAAATCAAACGGTAGATGTAACAGGTTATAGCCCTAATAATTCAGGAATATATGATATACATGGAAATGTTTCAGAATGGGTGCTCGATTCAGCCCAAGAGCAATATCCAGGCGAGTCAACCATCGATCCTGTCATAGTTGCAGAAGAATACCCTCCAAATTCTGTAGTTAATCCTTTTTCTTTTGCTTCTGACGTAGAAAAAATTATTAGAGGCGGAGCATGGAACAGTGAAAGCGATAAATTAAAGTTTGGATATAGATCTAAAGCAGAATCTATTGCTAAAAGTAGGGCTGTTGGTTTTAGGCTAGCGATTAGAAAAACTCCCTTAGTTCAATTTAATAGAGACACATTCATACTAGTGACTTTTGACTCCTCAGGCTCAATGAGTGGTGCAGAGCCTGAAATATTAGCTGCCCTTTCTGGAGGATACTTTAAATCTGGAAGTACTACTGAACGAAACCCAGAATCACTCAGAGCAATTTTACAAGATTTTTATGCAACAGCTGGAACAGAATTTTCTGGAAACACAAATCCTGCTACTAACGGAAGAGATGAGTATGATAAAAAAGTTAAATTCCTTGCGAACGGCAGTGAAAGACACTGGGAATATATAAGAAATGCTTATGGAACAGGAGGGTTAGGGGTAGGAACAGGAGATGATTTCGAAGGAGCCAAAGCTATTATATCTTTAGCATTCCAAGACGAGTCTTCGCCCTATTCTAATAATCCTACCAACACACAGAGTCAAGCCGATATTACTCAACTAAAAGCAGATGTTTCCGCCTTACCAGCTGGCGTATTATTCTTTGCTCACTCTTTCCATGTAACAGGTACGCCAGCCTTCAAGAGCTACCTACAAGGCATAGAAAGTGGAGTAGCTGGATTAAGTTCTAACTTCACTCTAGAAACAGAACCCTGGTCTCAAATGTTTGGATTCTCTTATGACTTAGATGAAAATGAATCTACGCTTTATTTCAGAAACAAGATGCTTGACGCAATCGAAAGCAAAGGGTATAAACTACCCTCAGTCTTTTAATTAACACAATTTAATATTGACTTTGATCTTTATTCAATCTATAATCGTTATATATAAATTATGAAAGATAAAACAGGAGAACTACTAACAAAAAATATTGCAGGAGTAAATAGAATTTTACCTCATAAACATAAATACGCTTGGGATTTATTTCTTAAAAGTTGCGCCAATAATTGGATGCCAACAGAAATCTCAATGCAGAATGATATTCAACAATGGAAAAACAATGAAATTACAGAAGATGAAAAACTACTTGTTAAACGCTGTCTTGGATTTTTTGCTGGATCTGAGTCTTTGGTTGGTAATAACCTTTTGTTATCTGCTTTCCGCTTTATCACAGATGCTGAGTGCCGCCAATACATACTTCGTCAAGCTTTTGAAGAGAGCCTTCACAATCTTACGGTAGTCTATATATGTGACAGTTTAGACCTAGAAATAGAAGAAGTATTTGCTGCATATGAAAATATACCAAGCATCAAGGCTAAAGATGACTTCTTAATGTCTATCACGAACGATATTAGTCGTCAAGACTTCAATCCACACACGAAAGAAGGTAAGCAAGAAATATTAAGAAACTTTCTTACTTATTGGATTGTATGTGAAGGTACATTTTTCTTTAGCGGCTTCGCTATGTTACTAGCTCTTGGCAGACAAAACAAACTCCAAGGAATCTCAGATCAAATAAAATACACACTGAGAGATGAAAGTTCTCACATTGCATTTGGAACTTATTTAATTAACACATTAATTGAGCAAAATCCATCAATATGGACTAAAGCAATTCAAGATGAATTTATCGAGCATATAAAGAAAGCTGTAGAGCTAGAAATTGCATATGCACATGATGTACTTCCAACTGGAATTTTAGGATTGAATGCAGAAATGTTCGTCGATTACATGCACTATATAGGCAACAGAAGGCTAGAGGCAATAGGCTTAGACTATCGCTTTCCTAGTGACAAAAACCCATTTCCTTGGCTAGGAGAAGTTGTTGACGTTCAAGCTATGGGCAACTTCTTTGAGAGAAGAGTAAGAGAGTACCAACAAAGTGGATCGTTAGAAGACGACTTCTAAATTACTTTTCTTTCTTTTTCTTACTAGATTCTTGAGCTTTTTTTAAGGATTTGGGGTCTGGGTAGTCTTTATCTCCAGGTTTTGCTGGTTTATAGTTTTTACCCATTCTTTTTTTCTTGTTTCTAATATTTTCCCAAAGCCCAGGTTTTGAAGCATCTGATTCTTTTTCCTTACTAGGAGTTTTATCTTTTTTATCGTCCTTAGTGTTTTTACCCTTTTTTTGTAAAATTTTCTTTTGAAGAGCTGGAGGTAATTTTTTTTGCTCTTTTGTTAGTTCGGCATCTGATTCATCTAGAAAAGACACCATTTCTTCTTCAGCCTGTTGTTCTCCTTTAGTCATTTTAGTGACGCTTTTTTTACTCCACATTTTACAACTCCAATATTTAGCTTTTGTCTTAGGCCCAGGATTATCGCAACCATGTCTAGCTCTAAAACTCTTACGCCTTGCAGGATCGTCTCGCTTGATGGACATATTCGGATCGCCGAAATTAACCTTAACAACATTCCCCTTATCATTTTTCACATAAACAGAAAACTTTTTAGGCCCTCCAGGAGTTCTAAATGGCTTATTTAATTTCTTGCCTTTATTTTTTTCAGCAGCCCATGCTTCTTCAGTAATTAATTCTTCATTACCTTGTTGTGCTAATAATTGATCCTTAATTTGTTGAGTAAAATCTAATTCTTTCATACTAAGTTTTACACATTATTTATTTAATAAATAAAACTTTTTATATTTTTGTGTGTAATATTGACTATGGAATACAGTAAACAAGGAGTACCAGGCAAACTCATTAATACTCAAGTAGCTTCAGCTAATCTTGGAGAAGTCACTGAGTTTAAGGGGCAAAGAATTCAATCTGCTTATTTTTCAACTTGCGGAGATACAATAGGAATACAGGCGCCAGAAGGTAGATCTATTGTAATAACTGACGTAATTCATGGAGCTACAGGAGGCACGACTGGAGATAGCACTGATTTAGAACTTTGTTACAAAGACTCAAAATCCTCTTTAGCTTCAACCAGAGTAGTCTTCTTAGTTATGCCAGCAAGGACAACACACGCTTTTTTTACTCCGATTTTAGTACCTGCAGGTAAATTTGTTAATTTTAGAGCTGGATCTGACCTTACACTTTGTTATTATATAGTTTAGTCTTGACTTTTATGCAAAGATCACCTATAATCATATGGTGATTAAAAATAAAAATAAAAAAGACATTCTTGCCAACATAGTAGATATTCCTAAAACTCAAAAACGAGCATTTTGGGCGCGTGAATTTAAGATCTTAAATGACTTAATGAACTTATTCCCGAGCGAGTCTTTCTGGAATCTAATTAACTTTAAAGAAAAAAAAGATTCTTTGATATTTTATAAATCAGAACACGGAATAAAAGTACTTAAAACATTATATAATGAATATAATTATCAACCTAGAGTCACTCCTAAAATTGAGTTAGGCGAAAAATTTGGTGAAGATAAGATTATATCAAGCAATAAAAACACAATTAAAAACTTTTTATCATAATGACAGAAACACAATCAAATACATTTTTAAAATCTTTTCTTAAAAACAATAAAGAGTATCACTATAATTTTGAAGAAGAGATAGATTATAAAGTCTCAAGCGGCAGTCTTAGGATGGACTTTGAGCTTGGAGGAGGATTCGGCCCAGGGCTGCACAGGTTTGTAGGAATGAATGAAGGGGGCAAAACATCCGAATCTCTAGAAGTTATGAAAAACTTTTTAAATACGCAAGAAAAAAGTAAAGGTTTCTTCATTAAAGCGGAAGGGCGGTTAAGTCCTGAAATGAGGTTACGCTCAGGAATAAATTTTGTATTTTCTGAAGATGAATGGGTAGAAGGAACTTGTTTTGTTTTCGAAAGTAACGTTTATGAAACAGTTTTAGAGGTCATGAAGATGCTAATATTAAACAATGACGACGGAAACAAATACTGCTTTGTACTTGATTCTCTAGATGGACTAATCACTAAAGATGACTTAAATAAATCTTTTGAAGATGCTCATAAAGTTGCTGGAGGAGCGCTGCTTGGCGCAAAGTTCATGCAAAGAATGAGTATATCTTTAGCGAAAAGAGGTCACATGGCGATATTCATATCTCAAGTGAGAGCAGACATCAAGATAGACCCATACTCAAAAGCACCAGTAAGGCAAACTAGCGCAACTGGAGGTAATGCTTTATTACACTTTGCAAATTTTATATTAGAATTTCAGCCTAGGTTTAAAAAAGATATTATATTAGAAGATCAAGCTAAACCAGTTTGTCCAGATAAAAATCCTATGCTCGGGCATCTAGTAAGTATCGCAGTTAAAAAATCTCCCAACGAAAAAACAAACTATACATTAAACTACCCAATTAAATATGGAAGACAGGGAGGTAATTCAGTGTGGGTTGAGAGAGAGATCATAGATATGCTTTATTTATGGGGTTATGTAAATAAAAAAGGAGCATGGATTAGTGTCGAAGAAGATTTTATTAATATTTTAAAAGATAATAATTTTGATTTTCCTGAAAAAATACAAGGAGATTCTAAATTAAATAACCACCTAGAGGAGAATCCTGAACTAGTCACATTTTTAATTAATCATTTTAAAGAAGTTATATCTAAGTGAAGTTTAAAACTACCTCTGGAGTTATTAAGCGAGCAAAAACTCCTAAAAAATATTTTATTAATTGGGGCGCAGAAAGCAAAAGTAAATTCCAAAAAAACGTAAAAGATTTTCTTTTTGATTTTTGGCGCTACGATGTAGTGCTTGAAGAATTCCCTATTCCTGGAAGTAGGCTTTCAATAGACTTTTTCAATGTAAATAAAAAAATTGCAGTCGAAGTTCAAGGGGATCAGCATATTAAGTATGTGCCTTATTTTCATCAAACAAAAGGCAATTACTTACATCAATTAAGGAAAGATAAAGATAAAGAAAATTTCTGTAAAATAAATGATATAATTTTAGTAGAAATATTTACTGATGATATTGTATCTAAAGATTTATTTAAAAAGTATAATATAGATTTATAGTGTAAAGTTTTTTATGAGAGATTTCGATCCAAACAATTTAGGGCATTTTGATATGCCTGACGAAATATTTGAAAAAATATATGAGCTTTCTGGAGGCGTAGAAGAGTCTTCCAAAGGTTTTCTTTTGGCTTATGTAAACAGTGAAGGAGAACCAATAATACATTCTAAAGCCCCAAACCAAATAGTGCATATGGGCTTAATTAAGGCTATCGAGCAATTCCTTATTCAGATGGAGTCGCAAGAAGATATGCCACCTCCATCAGAAGATTAATCTTGACTTTTAAAGAGTTTATTGATATCATTTAAAATATGATATCGTCAAACGAACTAGAACAACATGTATTGGCTGGATTAATAAGGTATCCAGATATATTCCACGACATCGAATATTTTATAGATGAAAAAGACTTTTATGATGAAGATTCTATAGTACATAAAACTATATTTAAAAT
>Ga0187217_1000225_pt1 | contig 23411 bp, 27 predicted proteins | sample 15SPOviralmetaG_FD_130165 | JGI IMG/M metagenome (GOLD analysis project Ga0187217, IMG submission 130165) | Marine viral communities from the oligotrophic San Pedro Time Series (SPOT) site, San Pedro Channel, CA, USA - 15 SPOT_SRF_2010-09-15... | ecosystem: Environmental > Aquatic > Marine >... | reverse complement strand
TATCTGTAATTGAATTACTAATTTTTAATTTATCTGTATCTATCTCAATTGTAGTATCATCGACCGCTACATTTAGGGAATTTCCAGATTTACTTAAAGCGCTTCCGGCTATTATTTGACCTACACCTGAAAATTGAGTAAATGTTATATTATCGGAATCTATAGTAGAATTATCGCTATCTGAAGAACATACAAATCCGTGATCACCATTAATAGTCCCTTCTGTAATAAATGTAAAATCGGCACTTGCATTGTCTCCTGTATTCATATCGTTGGTTCTTGTCCAAGCCCCGCTCGGATTATATTTATAAATACCATTCTGTATTTTATTACTTTGATCTTTAACTAATATTCTTTCATTTAATGCTAAATCATTAATTCCATCAATCGTTTTATTACCACTTAAAGATGATATATTAGCTGTTGTAGCCACACGACAAGAGGCTAATATATGTAATCCTGATATAACAGAATCAACATACGATTTAGTAGAATATCCCTGACCGATTATAAAATCATATATTTGATCTCCTGTTGCTAGTGTTGTCGCCCCATTAGATACTGAAGCTGTTTTTGCCTCTAGTTTTCCCGAACCGTTAGTTGCTGATAATTGAACTGTAACTCCATCCACTGCTACTTCTATTTCATCCGTATTAGATACTATCCCATCACCCCCACCAACATTTAATGTGACTGTTCCAGTTGTACCTCCCCCAGTTAATCCTGTTCCAGCTATTACACCCTCAATATCTCCTGAACCACCACCACCACCTCCTCCGTCTTCTATTGTCTGTATTCTATTATTAAATTTTGTTAAAACTTCATTCATAGTTTCTTTATTACCTGTTTTAGGATTTGTTGTTTTATCATCATCTATTTTTTGTGTTTTTCTAAATAATGACATAACTATTCTTATTATAATTAAGAATAATAAATAAAAATAAAAAAAGATAAATAACTATAAATTTATACTTTAGGATTTTGTTTTTCTTCTTTCTTTTCTTGAGAAGGAGGATTACTGAAATGATTAATTAACATATCGATATCTCTAACTATTAAACCAACGGGTAATAATTCATCAGTTCTCCAATTAGCTCTATTACTTGCTACTTCAAAAACATTCCTGAATTTCTTTAAGGTTACTAATGGTATCTGAACTATCTTATTATCATCTGGATTGGTTTGTTGTCCTTTAGGATTACTTTGTTGTCCTTTAGGATTACTCTGTTGTCCTTTAGGATTACTTTGTTGTCCTTTAGGATTACTTTGTTGTCCCTTAGATTGTTGCTTCTGTTCTTGTTTGGGTGGCATTTTATATAAAAGAATACTTTAATATTTCTTCTTCTTTAACGCAAATTTGATTTCTCTCCCTAAACTTTTACTTACAAAAAATATAGTGAAAGATAATTATGGCATTCCGTGATTCCGAAATGTTTAAGTTCGTAGAGATGGATGTTGATGGTGAAGATTCCCGTTACGATTCGGGGAAGCATCTTATCCCTATTCACTACAGAGACCTTGGTGATAAAGAAGGTCATATGTATGCTAAGAGAGTTTCTTGGTCTGATGTAGTGATTAATGGTATACCTCTAGAGAAATCTTTTGAATACGAAGATCAGATTCAGGATGTTAAATGGCGAAACCAGATGGCCGACACTCTTTCTCAAGGTGGAACTGGTTTCATCGTTGTGAATGAAAGGAAAATCATAAACATCCCGGATGATTTAGATGATTATAATTCTAAAGATTACAGAACTGAACAAAAGAGATGGCTAAATCGTCTCAAGCGACTTGGTCTTGATCCGTTTAATTACAGAGAAGCAAAGAAAAAGAAGAAGAAATCTCAGGGAAGATTCCCCGTGAAGCCAAAGGATAAAAGAATTCTTCATCCTCAAAAACAAAAAGAATTCTTTGATGATGTCGTAATTAAAGAAGAAGAACTTGAAGAACTCAAAGATTGTGTTATAAGGATTAGGACCAATGAATATGAAGATGCTACTATCTATATTGAGCCAAACTCACGAAATCCAGTAGGATGGGGTCCGGGTGTAACTTGGTTTAAGAAGAGGATTATGAAGAACTATTGCCCTCCTCTACACTGGATTAAACCTATTGTCCGCTGGGACCTAATTTGGTCTGAGATGGATACAATTGAATATGGTCGAAAAAGAGATTATCACTACATTTCACCCAATGAACGTGATTATAGCGGTGAGTCAGGACCAATCATATACTTCTATGATAAAGAATCAACTGATCTCAATTACAACTTTGATTGGTATACAGATTATGCTTCTAGTCCTTCTCAATACTTGACTAGCCCGTTCCCCTATAAAGAATAACTACTTGATGAAATATTCTTTAATAAGAAAAAAAACTAGGTTAGATTACATTTTTTTTGTGTTTTTAGCTATATATTTTTTTTTGTGTTTTCTGCTACTTTTCTTTTTGTATTTTTCTTTTTTTGTGTTTTAGTAAGAAGGAACTCGGGGGAGGACTGCTGGAACCGCAGATACAGTACACTTGAAACTTGATCCACATTCGAACTCATAGTTCCGAAGGATCTCTTTCAGGAAGCGGATTTTCATATCACACCACACACTCGCGAGTATACGATACACCTCCTCAAAACGAGCAGCTTGCCCCTTACCTCCCGAGGCAGTGATCCAGAATGGCTTGACTTTCTTTGAAGAACCATCCCAGATCATAATCTGGTTGCCGTTCTTGAGGGCCGTGAGTGATTTTGAGAAGTAAGCAACAACAGCCGCTAGTTCTTCGTCCGTTACATCTGGGAAAAGAAGATGAAAGTCTTCCTCACTTTCAAATTCACCTGACCACTTCTTATCAATGATCTTACCAATGATGAGATTCTCTGGCTTAGGACCATCAAAATCTCTGATTGGAGATTTCTCTTCCGTATCCAAGGACTCAGCTTCTGAAGAGAATCCTACCTTGGTTTCACTGGATCTCTCTTCGAGTGGCTTCCCCCAGAGATGATGACTGAAACTTTCATCGGTTTCCTGATTGTTCAGCCAGTCCAAAGAGACGTATTGGAGCGGGTATTCGGGGTTATCTCTGTACCTGTTCTTGATGGTCTTGTGACCTAGACCCTCACCAGCCATCCGCGAGTAGTACACTGCGCGAATGGAAGGAAGCTCTTGACGGAGATTCCAGCCACGGAAGTAGCGCTGAATTGTAGTCGAGGCTTTGACGGACATTGTCGGGTAGTGCTCTGGGTAGTGCTCTGGGTAGTGGTATGAGTAGTGTTCTGAGTTGTCTAGTGTTTCTCTTATGCTATTCAGTTCTGTGTTTTCTACTAAACAATTCTGAAGAACAGAATCAAATTCATTGGATTTCTCTTTCTCCCAAGAATGAAAATTATGAACACTCTTAAAAGAATTCTTTTTCTTCATATCTTCTTTTAGATTAAATTTGATTCTTAAGTAGTTAATAATTTTAAACAACTATTGTGAAGAGTTTGAGTCTATACTTTCGCTTTTACTTTCGCTTTCGCTTTCGCTTTCGCTTTTAAATATGAGCCTGCTTTCAGCTAAGGCTAAGAGATTTGAGCCGGGAAGGGAGACACACTCACCGAAAGAGAACTACTATTCCGCAGTACTCGCTAAAGTACGGATGGAAAGGGACGGTCTCAAAGAAGACAAGAAGATAATGAAGGAAACAATTCAGATTCTTGAGTCAGATAATGAAGATCTGAAGAATGAAGTGAAAGATCTTCGTGCTTCAAGAGAAGAATCTATAAATGCGTATCGCAGGCTGAAGAAAGAATTGTCCTTAGCAGAATCTGCGAATAAAGATCTTGTTGAAATGAATCTAGTTGTTCGCGATGAGTGTGATTACTACCGAGAAAGGAATTTTACTCTTAATCAAAAAGTATCTGATTTGGAATACGATCTCATTTGCTCAACTCAACCGGATCACGTGAAGGAAAGATTTATGGAGGCTACACTCAAGATGAAGTTCATATTTGACGAAATTAAGAAGATTGGCGCGTTACCTGAAGATCATAGAGAATGGATTGATCCTCTTATTGAAGACATAAAGATCCCTGAAGTATCTCAAGAACTGAAAGAAAGAATTCTTCCATCTAATGAGTATGACCCCCAAGATGATGATGGTGATGAATTTGATCAAAGGGGACGGATTCAAGAATGGAACGATGAAGAAGAAACAGAAGATAAGATGCCATATGGGCTTCGTCTTCTCTTTGCTCAAGATATTGCTAAAGCAAATAGGTATGTTAGTCTGATGCAGTCGGCAGTTAGGAAATATTTGATGAATGGTTCTCTTCGACAAAAGAGAGATAGATCCGCAATTCTTATTCAGAAATTTTGGAGAAGATACAATGTTAAACCAATTAAGGTTCTAGATTCACTCGGGGGGTCTCTGGGAAAGTCCTTATGGCTTTCCCTAAGGATTGGTGCCCCCTATTCTCTAAGAGTTCGGTTTATAAACACTGGTGATATAACTGCTTATGTACAAAAAATCTCACTTGTTGATAGTAACTTATATGGACGTTCATTTAACGTCTCACCTATCTCCCACAATAGAGTTAGCTTTAGCCCAGATCTTCCGGAATCTTTTGAGTATTTTACTGAACACGGTAAAGAATGGTCTAAATTAAATAAGGATAGTTTATCTTGTATGATGGAAGCTTATCAGGGCGATTGGTACCAAGTAAAATTTGTGATTTACACTGATTCGGGTAAATCTGAAAAGATAAAATATCTACAGATCCCTCCTAGGATTCAGACAGATGTTGTTGAAGAATCTTCATATTATTACTCCTGTTCCCCGATTGAGTATACGATCGATCTTAATACGGGTATATGTCTAAAAGATATTGATGATATACGTGATTTACTCACGTGTCAATCAGCTTCTGAAATGAATTCCTTTAGTATGATTAATGTCTTTAGAAAGAGATGGGATCTACCTCTTTTGTACTAAAATAAAATAAAATTTAAAAAGAATAAAAATTTGATAAACTTTTTTTGCTTTATCATTAGATTATGACGAGTGTGTTCCCTCTTAAAAAGAGTCCATCAGATCCTAATATTAGTAAATTGGGGGATTCTTTATTCTACTCTTTCCTTAGAGAATTATTATCTTTAATTTTGTATAAAGGAATTCTTTTCCCTAATAAATATGCGAATTTACTTGCGAAGATTATTTGTATTATCTTAAAATCTAAGAGATTGACCTATTCTTTTATTCGGTTATTAACTCATAATTATCAATTTGATTATTCATGACTAAATTGATTGTTTCTTTCATTAAAGGTATGTTAATTTTTTTATTCACTTCTTCATTGTTAACTAGATCCGGCAAAGGTTTCATCTCAATTAAGATTACTCTTTTATCTTCTTTTACTAAATAATCATTTCCTATTAACAGATATTTAAATTTATCTGTTTCATCAATGATATCTTTTAGTTTCTCTTTTACTAATAAGGAGTGTTCTTTTAAATTTTTAAATAAACTTTCATCTTTATCTAAGTATAAAGGAATTCTTTCAGAATAATTAGAGCCACACACTTGAGCGCTATAGTTTAGTTCTTTTTTATCATATTTTTCATTATGAACTCTTTTTTTTAAACCTCTGTATAAATAAAATTTCTTATCATGAAGGAGTGTGAATACTCTTAGAGTATATTTATATCCTTCATATAAATCTAAATTCGTTATTCCTTCTTGAATAATAAATCTAGGACTAATCTCAATTGATCTTAAATCTTGAGTTGTTTTTAAGAGAATATGTCTCCCACAACAACCAAATCTATATTTTAAGAACCATATCTTATCTTTATCATAGTCATTTTTTAAAAGTTCTTCAGAAGATGTATATATTTGCGGAGTAATCATATTATTATCGTCTTGTAATATGATTCCCATCGTCAATTTATCATTAAGCTTATTTGTAAATGATGATTCTAATAAATGATATACTTTATCATAAATAGGATATTTGTTTATATTATTATCACTTAAATAACTAAATAAATAATTTTCATCTAGAGTAATTTCTTCTTTTAATGATTTAAATATGATATTACATCTGTTCCATATTAAATTTGGTTTATCCTTATAGAGTGAATATAGATAAGGTAAGTATTCTTTTATATTACTATCTTTAGTAAATTTACGGGCAAATAAAAGGTTAGGGTTTATTAAATCTTTCATTAATTTATTATCACTAATCTTATCATACATTTTAGGATGTCTTTTACCATCTATTTCTTTTTCTACATTCCAATTAGTATGGGTTGTTTTAATATTATGGAATAATACTAATTTATTTAGAGAACTTAATATAAATATAACATAATTCTCATCTGGACAGAAACATTTTCTAAAAAGATCAATATAATCTTTTTCATTAGATATAATATTCATCATTTCTTGATTAAAAATTACCCAAGCTTCATGAAAGAACCAATATTCTTTTGATATCTTTTCAGAGAATTCAGATATTTTATTTGCATTATTTTTGTATCTTTCTTCTTGTATTTCAAGTGTATTTTTATTTTCAGAATTATGAGGAGTATAATTGAGGAAACCGTTGGTATCATATATTAAATAATCATATACGTAATTGAATGGTTTAACAGGAATAGTTGATTCACTTAATAAAACTAATTTATAATCATCATTTTTTATACTTAATTTCATTACATATTGAACAACATCATAAATATCACCCCATCCGCTTGGTAAAACCTTATCTATATGATATTTCTTTGTGAAATCTTGTGTAACACTTTCTTTATTATAACAATGAATATAGATATTACATTTATCGTAATTATCTTTAAAAAAATCAGTCCAAAGAGACATTTGGTGAATGTCGTCTTTACATAAAAAACAAAAGCCTATCTTTTTCATATATCTTAATTATGATATTATTATTTTAAAGTGATTTATTATCTTTCTACTAACCACTACCAGAACCACTACCAGAACCGTCTTCAGAGGTGCCACAAGATCCACAAGATGCGCCACAGGGTGCTCCATTATGAACTAAATAATCATTTGCGAAATAATTAAAGATTTTATTCATCTGAACATTATATACATTCTGTTCAGTTTCAATAATCTCTATTTTAGTTATTTTCTCCCAAGAATTATCTATCTTAAATAAAGAATCTCCTTCTTTACAATCTTCTGTTTTGGACCATATATATTTATCATCTCTCTTAATGAATAAATAATGTGAGCCATCGAGTGATAAAGAATCATTTATTTTGTATATCTTTGATGAAACATCTAACCAAATATTTTTTATTTTTGATTCTTTAAATTCACCATTAAATTCTGTTAATTCTTTATCTTTAAGAATATCCATATTTTGTATATTTTCTAATCCTTCAATCTCAAATGTGATTAATTCATCATTTATCTTGATCTCTTCTACTTTTTTGGTAGTTTTATCTTTGAGTAAGATAAGAGTTCCTTCTATTAGAGGCATTTATTTAGTATAATAGATATTTAAATTCTCCCTGCTAAACCAGAGCAAGTCTCACAAAAATGATGAACAAGATAATTCTCAGCGAAATATGTTTTCGCTTTACGGACCTCAATATTGTATACTTCTGTTTTTTCATTCATTTGTTCAATCGTATGAATTGGTTCATATTCTCCTGAATCGGTGAATAAGAAATCTCCTATTTTTGCTTTTTCAGCTGGTAAGAATTTGTATTCATTATCTCTTTTTACATGAATGATATGGAGATTTGTGATTCTTAATTTATCATTAATCACTAAGTATTTTTCTGTTGGATTAACCCATATGTTCGAGACCCGGTTTTTGCTAAATTCTCCATTCATATCTTTATTTGACCAATTCATTATTTTGACTTTATCATCTTTCTTTAAATCTGAAAGACCATCTATTTTGTAAGTTAAAACAAATTCTCCTAATTTGAGATCTTCTATATTTTTTTGAGATTTGTCTGGTAGAGATATTTTAGTTCCTTTGAGGAAACATACATCCGCAGCATTCCTAAAACCCATTACTGAACCATTGGTTACCAGGACTCTAGTAGCAGCGACACCCCCTGTAAGTGCTAATGATGTTAATCCGGTGCCTCCTTTATTTACAGCTAATGTTGATGATAGAGTGCTGGCTGGACCAGCAAAAGCTGTTGCTGTGACTGTTCCTGTATTGGGATTATAGTGAAAATTTCCATCCATTTCTAAACCGTGTGCGCCCGTTGCATCACCAGCATCTGCGACAAATGTTATTAAATTATTTTCGGATGTTGATTCGTTATCTGTGACTGTTACTTTCGTTGCTGGATTTTCGGGAGAAACAACATTAAATGTATTTGTTCCAAATTCCATATCAGCGGGAGATGCGCTTGTTCCTATAATAAAACTCCGATTAGCATTAGCTGTTCCTGTAGTTACAAAAACGAAAGAAGAACCACCTGGAGGGCATTCTGACGCAGTATCATAATCATTCGCACGTGTTAAAACCACCTTGCTGCTACCTGAACCTATTGACGAACAAGTATAGATACCATTATGCTGCTTCGTCGCATCAGCATTTTTAACTAAGATTCTATCGTCAAGTACTAATGTGATCCCATCAAAGAAAGTTGTGTGCGCAGAATCACTTGATGCGGCATTTGTATTATATGTGAGTGTTGCGCCAACACCATCTCCTGAATGTAAAGATGCATATGTCCAATTAGTCACTCCACTACCAATAGTAAGCGTAGTTGCTGTTGCGACTCTGACCGAATCCTTGTAAGTTAAATCAAGGATATTTTGAACAGTTAAATCTGCGACAGTATTCATTGTTGAGAATGGCATGATTTATATACATTAGTATTTTATTTTATTTTTTTATATTATTCTTTATTTAATCAAAAGACTCAATTGTGAATTATCATCTTTTAATCAAAAGACTCAATTGTGAATTTTTATCTTTTAATCAAAAGACTCAATTGTGAATTCAGCTACCATTCTACAACCATCTGATTCCCTTAAGAAAAAAGATGTAGAAGTAAGAGTATATTCACCACTATTGATATTTATAGCCGTTGCTCCGTTGTAATTTCCTAATGTTAATTGAATTGGTGAAGAAAAGATTATAGATGATGAACCTATCTGTGAATCAACTAGGACTATGCCATTATCGGTTGCTGTAAGCTCGGAGGCTGCTGATGGGGTTGTCACCACTAAAGAAGTGATAGAAAATCCCGTAGTAATTCCGCTTGTAGCAGTCCCACCCCATGTGGCATTGATACCTACTAATGCATACGTGAAAGGATGTGTTGTTGATGTAGTTCCGTGAAATGCTGGATTTCCATTTAAATTTGTCACACGACCACTTAATGAACCAATTGTGCACGGATTGATATCGCATACATAATTAAATTTCTTTCCCTTATGAACAACGGCCCCATAATAATTATTCACATCATTATTTTCATTCGGCAGAACTATGGAATTAAAAATAGTATTTTCATCTGTATCGTCTATTGAAGCAACGTTGGTGTCTATATTAAATTCATTCACCTTAAGACAAAATGCGCTATTCTCGTGAATATCTGAAAGATTACAATTATATGTGACTAAATTGTCTAGGTAGATTTCCGAATGCTTGTCTATAATTAATGGCTCTCTTAATTGGATATTGAATTCTGAGGCGGCACTTAAATGAGTTGAGGCATTACCACCATCAACGGTAGATCCATCTCTAATATCCAGAATTAAACTCTTCTTTTTACCCCGCTTATTTCTGTAACCCGAGTTTTGATACATTTGCATTTGGTTTTGAGGACCTTGAGAATGTTGGAACTGAACGTCCCCGGTCATTTGGTTGAAGCCTGGATTGTATCCTAAATTATTCATCTTTATATACTATAACATAAATATTATTTATTTAAATTATACTTAAGATTTAAAATCTATCTTATAATATAAAATGATTACAATGATGAATTTCCTTAAGATTATTGGTTTGTTCAGTATTTTAAATGTTAATGTACATTCACAGGCACTTGTTGGTGGTGCGAGAGACGATCATTCTTGTTTGATTGGTGCTGGTTATACATGGTGTGAATCATCTAATTCGTGTATTAGACAATGGGAAACTCCGTGTGAAGATTATTATTCATCTTGTGATGACTGTTTGAATAAACAAATGAAGGGTATGAATATCGCTTGTCCTCAAGATTGTGATATGATCGCTGTAGATCCGATGCCTCCTATGATTATTGATCCATTACCACCACCCAGTCCTCCTATTGCTTGTTCGGAAGTAATGTGTATGATGTACTGCGAAAACGGGAACCGATTGGATGAAAATGGGTGTCCTATGTGCGTCTGTAATGATCAGTATCCTTTACCTGTTCCTCAGCCTGTGCCTCAAATTCCTGGGCCTGTTCCTCAGCCTGTTCCTATCTCCGAACCAGATTCAGCTTGTCCTATTACACAACCACCTTGCTCTAACTATCTCTGTCCTAGAATTGAAGAAGTAACTAGTTGTGGTCAAGGTGGTTTAGACTCTCATACAACATATCGTCTTTCAGTAATCCTGAAAGATAATATGAATATAAAGAATATTTATGCTTTGTATGGTAATTCGCTGAATGATAATGAATTTCTAGTACCTGCTTCATATCAGAGTGCTATCTCAATTAATAACAATATGGGTGGTATATCTCCATCTATTATAGGAACTTTCCCAGATTCAGAATGGGATTCTTGGTTAACTATCGGAATCACTGATGGAGATAAGAATTCGGCTTTGTCTTCGGTGGGTGTTCCTTTTGGATCCTGGACCGAAGATTCTTCTATGACTATAACTAATGGAGCAGTTTTTATTCTTGATCCCGAGTTCGATAGTCCTATTTTGGAAGAGATTGTTATTTCTCAGATAACTATTCCTAATAATCAAGATGCAGATTTCGTTGTCTCTATTCAGGGGAAAACTATTGATACAGATACTGATAAAAGTTGGACTGAATCAAATGTAAGATTTCATCTTCCTTCTATGGTTAATACGAATCCTTTAACTAATTGCGTATCTTATTATGATGGATGTAATACGTGTCGTGTAGACAGGGGGGTTATTGGAGGATGTACGAGGTTGATGTGTTTTAGGGAAGACTCACCTAGGTGTCTTCAGTATGATACAGATTCAGATATTTCTATATCTGGTCATTAAAAAATAATAGTTTGAACATTTTAAATGCTCATCTTAATAAAAGAATTCTTTTATTTACATTAATTGTTTATGAATATCATTTTTGTTCCTATATTTTTTTATTATCATTATTATAATGAAGTTACCTATGAAACCTATGAAGTTACTTAAGATAAATAGTAAATTCATATTATTAACATCTATAGCTCTTTTTTCTCTTTATATGGGATCATCTTATATTAAAGAAGGTATTAATCCTAATTGCTGTGGTGGATTGCTCCCTGGTGTGCACTATCTAGAATCAGATACTAAAGCTCCCAAGATAATTAAAAGATGCGTGAAACCAGATCCAAATAATTCAGGTGAAACCTTATGGAATTCATTCCCCTGTACAAATGAATCTGGTGATAATTGCTGTGGGGGAGAAGGAGAATGCGTTCCAACAGATAAGGGTGGTTATTGTAAAATGGATTCTGGTGGAAATAAAATCTATAAAGATGGTTCTCTAAAGAACACTATGTTTTTAGGAGAAGCCATAAATGTTGATGATCCAGATTCATATGAAGGCGATGTAGATTTAGATCTTTCTGGCGAAGACCTATTTGACAGAAGGAGAGCTGAGAGAGACCAAGCAATTAGAGCCAAAGAAGAAGAAAGATACGGAAATCTAGGCTATACTGAAGGTGAAGCTTTAATAAGTGATACTCAGGAAGTTCTATTTTTTATTTATTTAATTCATCTATTATTTATCCTATCTTTAACTATCGCTCTAAGTGATTCTATGACTATTATTATACAAGGCTATGTAGATAGTGTCTTCTTTAAGTTTAGAGAGTTTCAGGGTTATTAAATACAAAAAATATTATTCTTTATTGAGATATATGTAGAAACCACAGATAATGGTAAAGATCCCAAAAATTTTTCTTAAGATATCAGGTTCCATAGGTAAAGAATACTCTGCTGCTATAGATGCAAAAATTGTGAATATAAGACTCATATATAATGCGGGCCAAATATCAACGTATCCTGACTTATAAAATTTAATAGCAGCAAATAATCCTATTGGTGGAAGTAACATGAACAAAGAAGTCCCTATTCTTTTCTTAAGTGGTCCTAATATCGAAAAAAAAGTTAATAAAGGAACTATCAGTATCTCAGCTCCTCCTCCTATTGTTCCGGCAGCTAATCCTGAGATCATCCCTGTTACCGTTAAACCTAAATATAGATTATTACTCATTTATTAGTATCAAATATATTATTTATCATTCTCTCTTGAATTCATCACGAATTTTCATTAAGATCTTTCCGTGATGATTTTTCCCTGAGCCATCCTTTTTCTGTCCCCAGAATTCATCTATTCGGGGACCATAATGAATTAGTTCTTTATTTCCTGTTTGTATTAATAGCTGTTTCATTCTATCATTCTGTTCGTAATATGCTTTAGTTATTTCATACATAATTTTAAGCCTTCCTGAGTTCCAATCTTCGCGAATAGTGTATCCTCTCTTTTTAAATGATCCTTTACCACCATTCTTCTTTGCTTCAGATGGAGGTGATTTTAAATCTGTAAAAAGGGAGATGTATTCATCTCTTCTATCATCATCAGGGTCTAATTTTTGAGCGTGAAATGCGTGTTCTACTGAAGGATAAATGTTCCCTTCATATGAAAATGGTTCTGCGACATTAAATGCAGAAAGCCATTTATTGTGTTTGGAACGTGAAAAATAGTTAATCTTATCTTCTTTATCTTTCTTTTCTTCTTTATCGTTCTTTTCTTCTTTATCTATCTTTTCTTCTTTATCTTTCTTTTCTTCTTTATCTTTCTTTTCTTCTTTATCGTTCTTTTGTTTCTTTTTTACTTCTTTTTCTTCATAATGAGATGATTTCTTCGTAATTTGTGGTTCATCCATCATAATTTTATTATTTATTGGTATGTCTGTTATTTCTCTAAACTTACGGTAAATCAAATTCATTTCATTGGATAAAGATAGATATTTATGTCTATACTCTTTTTGTTTTGATTCATTAGGATCATTCATAACAGATTTTAATTTATTCATCTCTATCAATATCTTAATCTTTTCTTCTTGATATTTTTCAATCTCTTTTCCTCTTTTTTTTAAATCATTAGATTTAATGTATGATTTAGTTGTATTTTTTAATAGTTCTTTTGTCTGATCCTTAAATGAATCGTATCTCTCTATCTCTTTCTGAACATTAATTTCATCTTTCACTTTTTCTAATGAAGGCGTTCTTTTTTTAAATTGAGAAACATCTCTTTTTATTAATTGGTAATCTATATATTTGGCGACTTTTATTGTGAACTGTTTACCACATTTCCCTTTATTAGATCCGCAACTATAAATAAGTTCATCATTCTTCACAATAAATTCTCTCTTTCCCTTACAGCCGGGACAAGAATTAAATTTCTTTTTTAAAGTAGACTTCAGTCTATCAACATAAAATATATTAATAGAATCATAATATTCTGATAAGTTTTTTTCATCTGCTACTACTTCTTCGCTCATTTATAATAAAGGATATATTAATATTTTTCCATTTCTTTATGTAGAGCTTTTATCTTTTGTTCTGTTTTCTTTTTCTCATTCTCTTTATTTTCATAGCGATAATATAAAAAGAGCATCCCGATTATGATTATCAAGAACATAATAAGATTTATATAGAAGACCTTTCTTTCGTATATCTCTATTGGCGAAATTTTCTTAAAAACGACTTTTTTCTCGAAGATTCTGTGATCAACGAGATGTGGTTTAATAATATTTGTTTTCATAATAGATAATAATAATACCTACGTATTATTCTTATCTCTTAAACATACTTGCCTTCATTATAGATCTGAAAATTGTATACGAATAGACCTACTATCGCCAATGCTAACCATAAAGGAAGAATAGTTTGGCCATCTTTAACGCCAAATTCTTTAAATGATCCATACTCATCATAAAAACACGGTAATTTCATCTCATGAGCAATACATCCCAGAATGATTATTGCGAGAATTGATAGTCTTAATTTGTTGTCATTAATATTCATAATTATACTACTAAATTAGATAATAAATAAAAGAATTCTTTTATCTAAAGATTAATTAATTTTAATTAGTAAATGAGAGAATTAGAGCTTTGTAAATCCGCATATCATAAAAGAGATGAGATTAATTGTTGGACATTATACATAAAAACATCTCATAGGAGTCAGAACAGAAAAGCAACATATGATGAATTAAGGAATGCTTTAAATAAATGGAATAATAGAGAGATTAACAAACCACAGTGTCCTATACATTTCATTTCTTATGATGATCCTATTAAAGAGAAATATTTCTTAGAAGGATGCTTAACACAAACAGAAAGTATTAATAATAAACAAATTATTTCTTTGATGGTTCAAGATTGGTATGATAATTATGATAAGACACGTAAATGTTTGTGGTATAAAATTGTTTTTTATGATTCAGTTGAAAAGGTATACTATTTGAGGAATTTTACTTCAGAAAAAAGAAGAGGACACGATAATAAGGTATTAATCCCCTCAAAGAAAGAAGGATTATATGTAGATTTATCTACAATGAATGCTCCTGCTGAATTTTGGGTTATATTAAGAGACACCCTTAATATAAGTCCGGCTGAAACCATTCATAAAAAGAATTCTTTTATTGTTGATAAAAAAGAAGTAAAAGAAAAAGAAGTAAAAGAAAAAGAAGTAAAAGAAAAAGAAAATCAATTTTGGAAAGATTTAAAACATATAGATTCACGCAAGGGATTCATAGAGATCCTTAAAAAAGAACTGATTGATGAAGAGATTTATTACTTGTGCGAGAAGATATAATAGATCTTAGGGTAAATTTGATTTGTTTTGATCACAAATAATATAATATAATTCTAATTAGTTAAAAATAAAATATCATATGTATTTATAATGAATAATTTCATTTGTGATAGGTGTGGCAAAACATTTACAAAAGAAACATATGCTAGACATTTAAAGAGAAAAACACCTTGTGGAAAAATCAAAGTTAATGAAGTAACTAATGAAGTAAATAATAAAAAAAAAGATAAAATAAAGGCTATCAGTTTATTCTCTGGAATGGGCGGTGATTCATTAGGAATTCAAAGTGCTGGATTAGAATTAGTTGCTTATTCTGAATGGGAAAAAGAAATGATTGAAACACACGAACTTAATTTTCCGAATACCATTTTATTAGGCGATGGTGATATAACTAAAACAACTGATAGTGAATTTTTAAAATATAAAGATGAGGTAGATTTAATTTTCGCTGGATTCCCATGTCAAGGTTTCTCTCACGCGGGGAAAAAATTACCCGATGATCCACGTAATACTTTATTCAGAGAATTCTTAAGATCTACAAATTTAATCAAGCCTAAATATATTATTGGTGAGAATGTAAAAGGATTACAAACCCGTAAAAATGTAGATGGAAATTTATATATCGATATTATTCAAGAAGAATTTAATAAGATAGGATATGATATATACTACAGAGTGTATATGTGTAGTAAATTAAATATAGGAGTCCCACAAAATAGAGAAAGATTAATTATAGTCGGTATAAGAAAAGATCTTAATAAAGAATTTACTTTCCCTGAAGAAAATGATAATAAAATGGGAAATTTAAAAGAAATCATACAATTTAGTATGAAAGGAGCTTTAAAATTAGAAACAGAAGATTTAGATTTTAATTATGATGATATTCCTGAAGAATGTATATTAACTGATATGGATAATATAGAGGAAGAAAATGATCCACACCCCAATTTAGTGGGATTAGCAAAAAAAAGAGATTATGTTAGAAAAGATAAGGCTAGACCTCACAGATTACATTTTGGTAGACGATTAGATGTTGGTGGCGAAATTATTGATATTCGGAAACCAATAAATACGATAATATGTTCATACGCACATTGTCCCAGATTCTTTGTACCTTTGAAAAATAAAAATGGTAATTATCTTAGATGTCTTTTACCCGATGAATTAAAACAAATTCAGGGGTTCCCTAAAGATTATAAACTATCTGGTAATACAAGTAAGAAAATTAAACAGATTGGTAATGCGGTTCCCCCACCATTGATTAAAATGATTATTGATGAGTTAATTAAATGATTTATTTTAGGTCCATTCTGAAACACGAAAATCCACATCCACCACCCCACCGCATTATCCCCCCTATTGTATTGCCATCTGTGAGATGAAATACAAACTCAATATCCTTATTTTTTATCATATCAACAGATATGATATCTTTTGGCATAATCTTATCATGCCATTTAAATGAAAATCTCCCATCCAACATTGGATTCCCCGACGTCTGAAGCCAACACTCTTTTTCGTGCATTACATCATTATAGATTCTTTGAACTTCTTCAATCAGCTTGACTTTATCTTCTTTATTCATTGTAAATAGTTCATTTATCTTACTTCTATAATCAATATCATTGTTTCCGTGACCATAACCACCCATAGATCCCCCATTATTTAATTCTCTATAATTTTTTTTTAATCCTTTGTGCCATTCTCCCGAGGGAGTTGTCATCATACAATCGGGTCCTCCACTTAACCATTCATCAAAGTTGGGTATTCTAGATAAACTGTATTTATTAATGAAACTTTCATCACATACAATTTTATCATACCATAATTTAAGATATCTTCTAGAGATAGAAAATCCTTTAGAAGAACCATTATAAAACTGAACAGAATGCTGCCAAGGACAAGGAGAATCAGATATATTACGATATGTGTCTGTTCCCTTTTCTTCACACTTCCGCGTAGTTCCGTCTGTATGATGTATAAGTATATCATAATGATCACGTAGACTTCCAGCTTGGGTAACTTTATCTATATGCTTACCAAATGATATATGATAAGATTGTCTTAGATCATTACCTATAGCAGTTCTTTCATTTATCTGAATACATATCCAGTTCACTCTTTCATCTTCAGTATTCTTGGCGATTCTTCGACGATCCATTTTTCTTTTATTTATATCTTTTGTCTTATCTTTAGCTACTTTTGCTGATCTCTTTCCTGGAAGAAGTGGTCCGTAGTATTTTCTCACCATTTTATTTTATTTTGAATTATTCATATAATATATCATTTGAGTATGAAATCAAATTTCGTTTAAATATATAAGTAAATAATGATTATTAATAAAAGAATTCTTTTATCTTTTTCTATTTCTAGTTTTCTTTTTAGATAATCTGTTTGTTCTTCTCTTCTTTTTTATCTTATCTTTTAATGATTTCTTTCTTTTCTTTTTAGAAGATTTCTTTCTTTTCTTTCTCTTCTTCCTTTTCGTTTTTTTCGTTATAGCGCCTTTATTTTCACCTTTTAGTTCATCATAAATCAGTTTTAAACAGGGATTATCTCTTAGACATCCTTCTAGTTCTTCTAAGGGAGTAATATCTTCATCCGATGAAATATACGGAGAAGGGTGACCCACTTCTGTCCGGGAACTAGTCTGTGAAAGGGGTGTATCTGGTGTTTCTGGTTCCGGGTCCGGTGTTTCTGGTTTGTCAATAACCGGGTTGTCAATAACCGGTTTGTGATCTTTAAAATATTCATATTCTCTGAGTAATAATTCACCTAGCTTTGATTTTTTCTTTCTCAACGAATCACTTAATGATAATCCTTTAGAATTCGTAAACAATGAATAAACAAATTCAGAAAAATCGGAGGAAGAATTAACGATGCGACCAAATTCTTCATATGAATTCAGATTCATATCTGAATGATGAATCAGCAATTCTGCAAAAGATGTTAATTTATCTGATTCACTTAAATCTAACTTATCTGTTTTTTCTGAATTAATAGACGCATCTCCTATTCTTCCCGTATACTGATCGAATATTCGGAATACTCTATCTGGGGTAGATATTCTTGCTTCGGTTTCATTCTCTATTGCTATACCTAGACTCAAAAGAGGTAACTCAAGATCTCCACCCTTAAATATACCCTTCACACACAATAAAATAAGAATAAAATGATGATTAGCGGGGGGTGCATTTACGAATGTTTGGGACCAAAGATCATCATATAATTTTTCATCACCTTTCAAGATTTTCATCTTCTTTATCTTTAGATAAAGTCTTCCTCTATCATTAATCGTGATTTGCTTATCTCCTGTTTTATCTTTGAAAGCAAGACTAATATTTCCTGTATTAGCTCTATCTAGAAGATCTCTTAGTTTATGAATTTGTTCACGAGACGAATCATTCATATCAAATGGAATTGTTTCTTGGGATTCTTCGCTATAGAACGCGATTAAATCTCTCCTATATCGACGATCACCACCCTTTTGTTTACGAACTATCATTTATATAGTTGATAGTTAGAAAAAATAATTAGTTTATTAAGATAATTCTAAAACAGACGGGACATCAATAATATCCCAAGACCAACATTCATCTGATTCTCTTCTTTTTATTTTTTTTGCCTCTCTTTCACTCATATCAATTTCTTCATTTAATTTTATGTAGACTTTTTTATTCTTGTAGACCACATTATAAATAATAAAAGATTCGGCAAAATTGACTATATTACGATAATAATAATCTATATATGAAGAAATCGCTTTTCTTTTTCCATATAATTTGAAATTATGTTTTTTGGTCCGTAAATTAAGTAAATGTATTAATTCATGGATCTCTAGATCTGATTCTTTCTCTTTTAAAATCTGTATCATATTCTTGTGAATGAGTTCCGTCCCTTTCTCAATAGGATAATTCCACTTGTAATTAATATCTTTATTTGATTTACGAACCATGATATTAAACTTTAGTATATTTTAAAATCTGATTAAAAATGAACATATTTTATACAAAAATTATTTTCTAAATCTTATAGATGTTTATAATATAATGAATAAAAGAAAGAATTCTTTTAAAGGGAGAAGTAGAAGTAAAAAGCGGAATGTTAAGAAGAATTCTTTTAAGAAAAAGAGGAAAAATATGAGCGAAAAAAGATATCAAGAATTGATAAAAAGAGCAAAAAGTAAAAAAAGACTAACAAAAAGACAAAAGAATTCTTTACAAAAAGAATTAAAAAAGAGATACTGCCGATGCTTATTATCTCAAAAAGATAAGGGTAAGGGAGCTTTTGGTATTTGTGGGAATTCTGTATATTATAATAGAGGATTAAAAGCAGATAAATATCCAATCTCTTGTAAGAATAATGATAAGAATAAGAAATAAAAATCTATGAATAAATAAGTTAATTTATGAATTCTATATCAAGTATTACTAAGTTAATAAGTGATTCTTCATTTTCACAGGGAACTAATAATGGTGATACTGCTGAAATTATTATTGAAACAATATCTAAATTTTCATCTGAAACTATCTCAACTATTTCACAAATGATTGGCATTGATGATTTTAGTCTTTATGATTATTTAAAGGCATATAAGAAATTTATTATTTCTTTTTCAGAAGAAATTTCTTTTTATTCCTCAATTGCTCTAGATAAATTACTTCATATACTTGTTAATGTTCTTAATAAAGTATTGGTTTCTTTATCAGTCGCTGCAAATTCTGTACCTATTATTGGACAAATATGTTCTATAATTTTAATTATGATTAATTTCATAATTACTTTATTTTCTGGTTTAGGTATCTCATTCGCTACATTTATTTTAGCGTTTATTATATATTTTTATATCTTATTCAGATTAGGAGTTCCATTTATATACGCTTATTTAGGATTTGTCTCTATTAAGTTATTTTATGTAATTCTTATATTAATATCTCCATTATTTATTTTTATCTTATCATCAATTCTTTCAGTTTTAAAAAAGGTCACTGGTAAAGTAATACGTTTCGGTAAAAATTCGTTGATTATAATCATATGGACGGCCGTTATTTTAATGATTTCTTCATATATTATTCTGAATGTTTTATCTTATATTGATGATTTAAGAAAAGATAGTAATAATGATGATAGAGATGATGAGGGTGATGGGGATGATGATGATGATGATGATGATAATGAAGGTGAGGGTAATAATGATGGAGATGATAATTAATGATCGTGATCACATATATAAAATTTCGCAGGAGATGATTCTTGTCTAATAACTTCAAATGTATAGTCATGAATATGGAATTTACACTTATGAAGCTCTTCTGAAAGAATTTCTAAATTATTCTTTATTAAAAGATCATCCAATTCAGTTACAACTAATAAAATGATCTCATCAACCGATTCGACACTATTTACATCTATATCTTTCTGATAGAATGAAAATAATTTAGATGATATAGCAAATGTTTTAATTAAACTCATTTTATATTTATATTTCCGTTATTTTTAAACATATAAAAATAATTTGTTTTGTTTATAGAAATAGATGAACAAATACATTAATTTCACAAAGGTAAAATTTCATTGTCATCATCTTCATATTGATAAATCATTGACTCTCAATACAGAACGATTGAGATTGAGTCAAACACATATGACTGAAAAGTGGAAACTTATGAGAGATATTAAACATCAATATGATGATAATGACCTTAAGAGAAGAATGCTTTTGACTACAACCAGACTAGTGGACCAGGGATGTTATAATATAAGAACACATATTGATGTTGATCATATAGTTGGATTATTACCAATGCAAGTAGCTTTAGATGTTAAATCTTACTGGAAAAACAAAGGTGTGAACTTACAAATTGGGACTCAAATATTAGAACCTCTAAAGATTGATCAGAATAGAGAACTTTTTTATAAAGCATCAGAAATGGCTGACTTTATAGGGTGCCTTCCTTCAAGGGACGGAAAAGACGCCGGCTATCATCTTGATATTGTCTTTTCTAAGGCGAAAGAATTAAACAAAGATGTTGAGGTTCACACTGATCAGCAAAATATACCCGAAGAAAGAGAAACAGGGATGGTTTGTGACTTTGTTGAAAAATATGGATGGCAAGGTAAAACAAGAGCTATCCATTGTATTAGTTTAGCATGTCATCCTATAGAATATCAGATAGAGATAGCTAAAAGATTAGCATCTCTTAATATTGGGGTCATATGTTGTCCTAGCGCAGCTATTGGTATGACTCAACACAGTGAATATGACGCACCAATTCACAATTCTATCGCCCCTGTCCGCATACTTAAAGAAAATGAAGTAAGAGTATCTCTCGGAGTAGATAATGTTGAGGATGTTTTCGTTCCATTCTGTGATGCTGATCTTTTATTTGAGATGAGACTATTAGCTGAATCTTGTCGTATTTATGATATCGGTATGTTAACCGAAATAATAACAGATGATATGGGCTTTTAAGTTTTTAAGAAGAATATAATATGTATTTTATTATAATATGGAAGATGCTAGACTGAATATGAATTCTCTTTATGGTGGTGGGAGAACTAAATCTAATAGTAAAGGAACCAATGATAAAAAGAAAAAAACTTACTCCCCTGCTTCAAAGAAAAGCTCTTCTAAAAAGAATTCTTTTATTGATAATGAAGTAGGAGATGGACATTACAAAGATGAACATTACAAGTGTGAATCTAAACAAGAGTTATCTGATAATGATAAATGGAGAAAACAGAACCGAATTCTTCAGAAAGAATTAAATGAAACTAAAAAAGAATTAGAACTTATGAAAAAGAAGAATACCGAGCTCGAAAGAAGGCTTAATTTATAATTAAATTTGATTTATTTAAAGAATTATCTTATAACATAGTTAATATGACTACTTTTATACTTGATTTTGAGACGAATGGACTGAATCCGTTTCATGATGATGTGATTGAGATCGCGATAAAGATCTTTAATACTGATAAGAGTTTTGAGTGTTTAGTTGTTCCTCAAAATAAGAGGGGCCTAAGTGATAAGATAACTGAGATCACCGGTATAACAAATCAAATTCTGAAAGATGAGGGTCTTAATTATAAAGAAGCTTACTCAAAAATGATATCATTTATTGAAGAAAATACAAATGAAAAAGAATTCTTTTATCTAGTCGCTCATAATGGAGCTGGTTTTGATTACCTGTTCTTTAAGAAAATAATGAAAGTTATGGATCACAGCTTTGATAATGTCCGATATGTTGACTCGTTATTTCTATCTAGATTGGTTAATCCAACAATGTATTCGCACTCTATGAAGACTTTGTGTAAGATTCATAATGTAATTAATGAACAAGCTCATCGAGCTATGGGAGACGTAAATGCTCTAGAGAAGCTAATGAATGTTATGATGAAAAAGGGTTCTCTGAATTCTATTGAGAATGTTTATAATTCCCTAGAGTTTCTTTAATAGGTTGTATATAAAAGAATTCTTTTATCTTTTCTTTATCTTATATGAATTTGATTCTTTAGTTTAGATTTTTTTTTAACAGAATACTTACTGAATACTTTTTAGTGTAAAACTCTTCTTTAAATGGCGTCTAAACAAGAAAAAGTTCTCACTGGTACGAACCCTAAGGCATTTGTAGATGGTCTTCACATTGTATCCGATGAGACAACTGCTGATGGAATGAGGTCTACAATTGTAGTCTTGTGGGATATCAGATTTGATCCGATGTTTGTACCTCCCGAGATGGTGGATGTTAAAACGAGTGAAGTTGATGGTGAAAAACAAACATTTCATCGTGTTATGAACTCTATATGTATACCCACGTATATGAAACATCTTTACCCTAATCGTATATTCTTCCAAAATCTTACAGAAAAAAGAGAGCCCTGGACTCATTCCGATTGGGGGGCAAATCCAGACCACACATACCTTGAAGTAGATGGTAAGGTCCCTACTGAACAAGAAATCTTTTCGATTATTCATAATTTCCATACACCACTTCTAGGTAAGATAAAATTTAGGATTATTGAAGATGATGGGAGTGAATCTTATGGTTGGTATCAAGGGATTGAGGCTAACGGTTCATCTATTCGCAAACTACCGGAGGGTTGGTCACGTCATACAAGCAGGAGGGCCGAACATAATGGTTTATACTTTTACAAAAAAGATGATGTTTCTCAGTGGGATTTTCCCGAAGTCTAAGGATCATAATCATAAAAAAATTTAGTATAAATAGATTAGATAGATTTTTTATCTAAACTAAAGAATCAAATTGTTCTCAAGAACACTTCTTTTCTCTTTAAGTGCTCCCTATAATTTGAGACACATTCGATGAATTTGATTCTGTTCTCCAGAAACTTTTGTAGACTAATACCTAAGAGAGACTCGACACTT
>Ga0187217_1000221_pt1 | contig 23587 bp, 39 predicted proteins | sample 15SPOviralmetaG_FD_130165 | JGI IMG/M metagenome (GOLD analysis project Ga0187217, IMG submission 130165) | Marine viral communities from the oligotrophic San Pedro Time Series (SPOT) site, San Pedro Channel, CA, USA - 15 SPOT_SRF_2010-09-15... | ecosystem: Environmental > Aquatic > Marine >... | reverse complement strand
TTAGCATCAACTTCGTTATTCGTCAGGGGCGAGCCTTTGCCTGCCCTAGTTACTATAGTAGACATAGGTAGCCCCCTTTAAATTAAGATGCAGTTAGAGTAATAGTCCAAGTTACTGACATAGTGTCGTCAGCTTCTTTGTTCACTACTGAGAACACTGTTCGGCAAAGCATATCGCCACCAGTAGCAGCGTTAAATATACCTGCCTCTGTGACCGCACCAGTGCCTTCACCAGCCTCAAAAGACGCAACATAGGCAATCGTATTGCTTGAAGGCGTAGAGCTGTCTAGAGCCTCTCTGCTGCCCAGAATAGATACTAGATCAGTCTGTCCTGCTGCTGGGGCAGTAGTGCCTGAACCAAGCGCCATGTGTGACATAACATTTGCGGAAGTGCCCGCCATTCGTGAGCATATAAACTCTAAACCGTCATTGACGATCAGATTTTTAATCTCTCGACTATCTTTAACTTTGCCGTCAGCACCCTTTAATACAAGAGCAACGTCACCGCGCAGCTTTAAATTTTCATTAACCATCTAACACCTCTAAAAAGTTCGGCTGTAGCCTACGTAATCTTCTAAAAAATACCCCACCTCGACATAACCTTGGCCGAGCAGGGAGCCACCATCTGTTGCTGCGATTGTATCACTTTTAATCTTTGCTTGCTGTATAGCAAAAAGGTCAACTGCTGTTGCAAGGTCTGATCTGACTTTAACAAAAGACATCTCCTGATCATCTTCTGCTGTTGCCTCTCCGTCCAAGTCATCTGTAACGCCCAGAGCTTCATTGATAAACTTGTGAAAGTCTGCACTGTGATCATCGCCAAAGCTGCCAGATTCTGAGAATATCTTTGCTCGCAATATAATTAAAACATCTGTAAAGCCCGCTGAGTCTGCAAAGGTCTTAGACACTGTAAGCGCCAACGCCTCGGCAGCAGGTATATTCTCAGCTATTGCCTTTGTATACGCTGACTGTATGACCTCAGTGAATACGGCTTGGTCTGACTTATTTAAGCCAACAGAAAACAGCTCAGAATCAGTAAATCCGCCACTATCACTTGCAACCTTGTTAGGCACTATCAGCGGGCTATCTGTTACCGATCCTGCATCTGCCTTTCCTGTTGCCGTGCTTTTAGCCGCAACTTCAGATATTAGGATTGAATCGCTTTTACTCTTGCCTATGTCGGCTTGCGTCTGATCGCTAAATTCTGTTTGGTCTGCAAGAACTTTGCCTGCAATCTTATTAAATACTTCCGTGACATTAGCGCTATCGGTAAAAGCCCTTGCGAGTATGCGTACAGATATAAAAGCAATTTCAACCAATGCGCGGTTAAATGTTATTTCTGCTGCCGCCCTTCTTTCACTAATATTGGCTATGGCATTGTTAAACTCAACCGCTGCCTTTGCTCGTCTTTCAGCAATACCCGCTATGGCGCGATTGAATATAACCGTTAAATTTATCACTCAAAGTCTGCACGTAAATAAAATTCTAATGTCTCATAGACAGTCTCAACGGTGCTATCACTAAAGGTAATCTCAACCTCACCCTCATAATAGCCTTCGGATAAATCCAAGTTACCAGCGCCGAACTGAAAAATAGCAATGCCGTTTTGCAGGTTAGTGCCTACATCAGTAGCAGTCAGCGCAAATAAAGTAGTAGTTGCGCCTTTAGCTCTGAACTTTAAACGAACAGTTGCGCCTGAGCAGTCAATGACACTGCCGTCATGCGCTCTGGTTAAGGTAGCTTGTATCGCTGTGGCTGTGTCGTCTTTTACTAAATAATAAGTCATAGTTGCCTCTCAGGATCAAGAAAGCCGTATCGCTTCAGCCCTTGCCCAAAATCTGTTTGCATAAATAAAGTCTTAATGTCCTGCCTAGAAGCCAGTGCGTCACGTAGCTCTAAAATTGCCGCATTAGCTGTTGCAGGGGAATCATAGCTGCCGACAACAGTATCTTCAGCAGATATTGTAGTATAACCGATCTCAATCACGACACTAGCTCCATTGTTCCGATAAACTTCTCGCACTCTACGGTTACATTCGTATAGCTGGTCGCTATATCCATACTAGCCCTAAAGTCTGTTGCGGTAGTTACAGCGCCATAGGTATCAGAAACGCTGTGCCTGTTGTAATAAAATCCGCCTCCTGTTGGAACGTCTACGGTTACAACGTCAGCAGATGCAGGGTTTACCCATGTGCCGACTGCTGCGAACTTATAAGCATTGAAGAACATAGTCTCACCAGTGCTAAAGACTGTGGTTGCCTGGCCTACTAATACATAGGTTCGGTCATTTGCGCCGTCATAATAAACGCCCTCAATAGTGCCGTATCCAGTGCCGCTGCTGTTATCTGCAACGCCGCCAGTATTGTCTAGCTCGGCAAGATGATTGCCTGAGATATACACTAGCTGCTTAAATGTATGAGGGAAACTTACAGCAACCACGCCATTTGTAGATCCGACCTGTATGCCTGTCGCGCTTTTGCTTTTAACTTGCAGGCTAAAGTTAATCTGCATCTTTCGATCAGTGCCGCTGGTGTTGCGCAGCTTAAACATAAAGTCTAGGTCTAGTCTTGCTCGCTTGCTAATGCCCAGTTCTGGTGCTGGCAAAGTAAACGCTGTAGTCTGCTGGTCTGTCGTGGTTAGCTGCAAGTCATCAAACATAGAAACAGGGAACAGTTCAGAAACATCACCGGATAACTTGTTAGCAGTAATCGTGTCTGCCTTTATCTGATCACCTGTAATGGTGCCATCAACAACTAAGTCGCCACTAATAAAGTTAGTGTTCTCGCTCCAGCTAGATGTAGTAGTGCTGTATGTCCAAGCGTGAACAGTATCCTCAGTTGTGGTTGTGTCAGTTGCTAGAAACACATCGCCATTCTTAGGGTCACGACCTGCGGCTGTTGTAAATTGCCCAGCAGTCGGCGCTGATGCGGAGTCCGTAACAGCCTGATAAAAGCTAGGCAGCTTTGGCGTAGTGTCTGCGGTAGCGGTAGCGCTTCCAGATAATGCTGTAGATTTTACGCTAAGCCCATTAACTGCAAATATGCTCACATCGTATGCTTTGCCGGGAACAACTGGTGCAATAGAATAATCTGTTAGCTTTGTTACTTGATTATAGGGCTGCCCATTATCAGTCGTATTTCTCCATTGCACCAAATAATGATCAGTGAAGGCATCGTCAGCAGCAGTCCAGCTTACATCTAGCGCAGGGGTTACTGTGCCGTCTGCGTTTACAGTGGTTACCGGAGTTATATTAAGCGGCGCAACAGGCGCACCTGCTGTTAATCCATCATATAAGGGAACCTCACCGCCTTCGAGATAATCTTCTTCATCTGATGACTGCCAATCATAGATGGCTGATGCGGTCTCAATGGCATCAACATTGACTACAATCTCGCCAGAACTAGCCAAGCTAAGTTCATAGCCGGTAACTTGAAATATCTTTTGCGACCATCCCATCTTTGCATTTGTGACCATGATATTGTCACCCGCCTTAAACTTTAGGGCGGCTAAGTTGCATGGCATTGTAACGGTCGTCTGCATCCTTGATCTTAGAAGAGCCAGCTTTGCAATTCTCTGCGCTCTAATATTATTAGTGGTAAAGGCCAAAGGCATATCAAGATAAACAATGCCGTCATCTTCTGCGCCGTAAGCTGAAGCCTTGCCAGTACCGCTACCCGCACCAGTGGCAGAGAATATAATCCCTACTGTATTGCTAGACGCGCCAATGGCGGTGAAGTCGGTGTCACCCACAAAGGTTATTATGTATTTAGTTCCAGTAGTGAAGCTGCCTGCGTCTGTATTCGCTAACTGTGCTGGGTAGTCTGCGGTCGTGTAATTGTCATCTTCATTCACAAACAAGCCTTTAACGCCGTTATAAACGCTGCGTCTCGACTGCTTAGTCTGTACGGTAATATCGCCCACGATGGCAGACTCATCTATAGTGGTGGTCGGCGCAATGTATTCAGATCCGGATATAAAATACTTGCCACCGGAATAGCTCATGGTTCCGGCCATAGATGTGAGCATTGCCTCGATGTTTTCTTTTTTAGAGTTTAGCGTGTCAATACGACCATCAAGCGTATATCTTTTCTGTGTGCCTCCGGCTGACAGCGCTACATCTTCATCACAAAGTGCGATTGCAGTCGCTAGATAGGACTGATCAACATTTGCCGCAACATCGCCTAATCCGTACTTAGCATCGAGTATATAGTCATAGACGCAAAGTGCTGGGTTCTGACTCCAGGCGGTTGTAGTGGTAACTGGGTTATAAACTTTTTTGCCTCTAACAAGCGCAGAAACATTCGGCAGGCCGTTAGCAAAAAGGTCGTTGTCCCACTCTAAACGCAAATACATATATGCAGTGTCTAGCAGCTTGTGATCGGCAGTCCATTCAGTTGACGCTGCAACAAGGTCAGAATCAGCAGTAGTTTGATTTCCGAGATGTACATTAATCTCTACATTATTGAGCCACTTGGCGAGCCTTGATCCATTCTGCCAAACTAACTCTTCATTAAAATAAATCTTTTCAAAAGCGTCTATCTCATGCCCAGCAACGGCAATAACCATGTGTATATATTTATTATCGTCACCAGTAGATTCTAAAAATACAATTGCGCCGCCGACTCTAGCTCGACCGTAAATCATTTTCCTAGATGCGTCAGGCTCCCTGACTGTAAACTCAGTTCCAGACAATTGCTGGCCTATGTCTGGCTTTGGCATAAGTGCGCGGGATACCATTGACAATCCAGCGCCTATAGCAAATGCCGTAATAGCTGCTGTCCATCCTATGGCTAAAGTGCCTGCTACTGCGGCAGCACTACCAACAGCCGTTAAACCTGCAATTGCTGCAATTGCCATTTTATTTCCTTAGTAATATTGAATATATGCGCTCAACTAAATCGAAGCCCATATCTAACATAAGTTTATCGAAAGGAATATGCACTTTAGTGTTGACGGTCATTAATGAAACGCCAGCATCTATGCAGTATTCCTGTGCAGCTTTTATCAGCTTATAGCCAGTCGATGTGTTTCTGTATTTAGGTATTACAAAGACTACATCATTAGAAGCGAATATGTGGTCTTTATAGTGCATACTGCGGCTTTTAAGCAATACGCAATACCCAACTAACACTCCATTCTTTCTAGCCGTAAAAGCCACCAGAGAGCCTTGAGCATCAAGTCTGGCATATTCTTGCCAGTCAGGGTTTAGCTTAATCTTTCCCTGATGCAATGCAACTTCTTCCCAATGCTTTTCTAGTAAAGGCTTAATATCTTCTTTAAAGCTGGCTAGGCATTCGCGCTGAATTATCATTTATTGTGCACCACAAAGTTGTTTGCTATAAAAGTGTCGTCGCCGTCAACGTCAAGATTGTATACAGGTATCAAAGTCTTGCGCTTACTGATTGTTTCAAGGGCTTCATAATGGAAATGCGATGCAGGCGAATATTTATTTAGCACATCACCCATCGCTAACTTGCCTTCCAATTTGATTTCTTTGTGGCTCAGCTTGGTTCCTTTAGGGTCAAAAGATTTCCAGCCTTTCTGTGTTTTAATTGGGTGAGTCGCAGTCATCACAAGCTGATCATTGATTGTGTATAAAAGCCTATCTTCTACCGGGTAATGATAAATCTTAGTGACAGTGTTTATCTGACCTTCCTGCCCGATAACTAAATCACCTACAATTAAATCCTCAATCGCCATATAAGCGTTATCAGACATTAGTACTAAGGTGCCTTTAGTGAAGCAGCCGCCTCTCGGTCTTGATGATCCGCCAGCGCTTGTCCTTGAGTTTGGCCTACCCCAGACAATATCCTTTTGATTAATCTTGGACACAAACTCAAAACCCTTGTCATCTGGATAATCTATCTTCTGGTCTTCTGCGGTAAAGCGTCTAACAGAAGCTCTATCAAATGCAATTAGCTTGTTCTCACAGGCTATGTTGATTACTGATGTATCGCCAGAATCAGTGATAGATAGCACATCCATAAATCCGCTGAAAACAGAAACAGGATCAGAAATAATATCTCCAGAATCATCAAAGGCACCAAAAAACAGCGTAATCTTTCTGCCTTGGTATGGCTCATCTCTAGCCAGTGCGACCAATGATTGTTTAACGCCTGAAATTGTAATATTGCAGCCGTTAGCTTCTAGCTCTTCAGATTCTTTAATCGAGCTAATATCTAAAAGATCGCCGCCGCCGATGTAGGTGTCTCCGCCATATATAAGATTGCCAAGGCCAGACCAGAAATTTATATCTCCAGAATCAAACTCCATCTTAACTAGGTATATAGGGCGAACAAGATCAGCAGTAGCAACTGCCTGCATTTCCGTCGATAGTGTTCTGCTCATAAAGCCTCAACAAATGCAAAAGTGAATCCGTATATGGATGCTGTATCAACTGCCCAGCCAGTGTCGTTGCTCGCTAACCGCCATAAGCTCTTTGGCAAGGTAAAGTCTAAAGCAGTGCCTGTAGATATTTCTGCGCGTAGTGGTGGCTGAAACTCTAGCGTTCCTGCACCTGCGCTTTTAGCGGCTGTAGTCATGTATAGATAATCGCCAAGCTGAAAGTATTCGCCAGCACCTACAGCGCTAGAACCTGCCGTTGTAGTCAGTGTTTCGGATCGAATAGCAGTAGTGCCTGATGTAGTGCTGGTAGCAGTGCTAGTGTGCAAAGGGCTGCCAAAAGTAAAAGTGCCTGATCTACCTTTGAGTCCGACAATAAATGCCTGCACTGCTTTCGCCTCGCTATGCGTCAAGGGAGGCAAAGTTACCTCGCACTCCCATCTAGCGCCCTGATGTTCGTATGCCTGCTGCTCAAAGCTGTATGGCGAAGAGGACACTGCAACGCTGCGATTTAATCGCATATCTAAATTTTGAATCCCTACACTGGGAAATGCTAAAGGCATTTTATGCTCCGATTAATGCTTTCGAGTAACCGCCACCACGCTGTCTAGCTTCAACAACAGCGCCTTTCGCTGCATTAGCTATCTGAGGCATTAAGGTTGCTATTTCTGCTCTGACTGTCTGCTGTACGCCTGTTGTCACATTTATGGTTTGATTAACCACTACACCGCCGCCGCCCATCTTGTCATTAGGTATTATAGAGCCTGACTGGTTAGGTACAAACATCTCTTGCCCACGCTCGCCAACCATGTAGGGTTGACCGGCCTGAACAGAACCACCGATAGCTCTAGGTGACATAGGTCGTGAACCTGCGCTCGACATTACAGGAACGCTAGGTGTACCGCCTGCTACTGGGCTGCCACCGCCGAATCCAGCAGTAATAGCACCAAATGCCGCATCAACAATATATTTCTGAATCAGCATTTTAATCAGGCTATCGACAACGCTCTTAGCCATCGCCTTCATAGCGTCGGCGAAGTTTGCCGCGCCAGTTACGCCAGCAGTAAGCGCATCAGTCAATCCGTTTAAGCCTTGATCGGTAAGGCTCTTCAGGTTTTCTTCCATGGTTGGCAGGCCGTCAGACCAGCTTTGGAAAGCCAAATCTATATTATTGATAGAGGCTAAAACTCTCGGAGTTATTGACTCAGTAATAGTCGGAATCTCACCAATGGCTTTTTTTGCGTTTTCAAGATGCTTAATCATGCCGCTGGCAAAATCTAACTTATCAATCAAGCCTAGTGAATCACCAGCCTCAACAGCTTTTTCTTTAAGCGCTATTAGACTTGCAAGCCGCTCTTTTGTATTTTGACGAACTTTCTGGCGCATTTTGCCACCAGCTAGTTTTTCATTGAGCGCATCTATTTCTGTCTGCAACTGCCTTGCGTTTTTCTCTATATCAGGTGTGAAGGCTCGCGTTAGCCCATCTTTAACCTTTAGCGCTGTGTTATAAATTGCTAAAAATCCATTGGCTAAATCTTCAAAAGCCTTTAGAGCAGTTTGAATGCCGCCGATTAATCTTATTGCTAAAGTTTGCGCAAAACCTGTAACGCTGCCGTCAGCATCTTTAATGCCTTGTAGAACAAAATTACGAAGCGTATCTGTAAGATATTGAATAGCTGGTGCCAATGCTGCAACGGTCTGATTCGTGATCCCTCGCATTAACCCAAAAAGCCTAGTCAGTGAATCAACTGTATTTTCTACGCCTTTAGAAGCTGTGGTAGACATGATCAAGCCTAAGTCCTCAGCCTCAGTAAATAGCTCTTGCATACCTTTTGAGCCAAGCGCCAGCGTATTTACAAGAGCAGCGCCCTCACTATCAAACAGCTTAAAAGCTAACCTTAATTTATCAGACTCTGTTTCAACGGCTTCAAAAGCGTTTGCCAGCTCCAGCATCTGCTTATCTAACGGCAGTTTCTGCAACTCTCGCGCATTAAGGCCAAGCTCTTTAATAGCTGCCTTGGCCTCACCAGTTCCGGCAGCGGCTTCAGCAGATCGCCTAGTAAATCTTTGCAGAGCCATATCTAAAGTATTGGTGGCAACGCCGGTTATATCGGCGGCATATCTCAGCGCCGATAGTGACTCGGTAGTTGTGCCAATTTTAGATGCGGTTTTTGTAAGAGTATCAGTCGCCCGTAAACTGCTGGTTATTAATGCGCCAATACCCGCAGTGCCGACAAGCCCGACAATAGCTGTTTTTGCACTTAATACCGCGCCGGCCACTTTTTTTAGACCTGATGTAGCGCTTTTAAAGCCCTTACTCGTTCTATCTATTGCCGATATTACAATGCGGGTATCTTCAGCCATCTTTCTCGCTCATTATGTGAAAGTAGGCAAACCATTCATTCATTTCTGAAAGACTCATTTGCTCCGCTTCATAGATTGGAATGTGTAACCTCTCAGCCAAGGCGATAGTATTCATCCTTAACTGAGAGGCCATCAGTTTTTTTCAGCTGTCTCCACCGATTCAATTGTTGCAAACATCTGCTCGGCAATTGAGCTAATCACAGACGTTTCCTCGCCCATCAAATCAATTCTATCTTCAGCGCTTGTAAACAGCTTATCACCACCCTCATCTTCAGACTTCAAAACGATTAGGTCAACCATTGCACCAATAGTCGGCGATTCCATGATTGCAGGGTGTTTTTTCTGTAATTCGTTAATATCGTAGCAGGTGATAGGACGGCAAAACATTTTAAACGCCTTGCCATCTTTATCCGCCCACTCGTCAACGCTAACTTCACGCGCCTTAATGACGCGCCTGTTTCTAAGTTCTTTGGCTAATCCCATTTGCAATTTCTCCTATTGTATTGGGGTTATGCTGTAGCTTCAGTCACTGCTCCGCTAACTTGCAATCCAAAGCTGGCTTCAACCATGCCATCAAATGCGGCAGTAATTGATTTGCTAGTTACTACACCATTACCGGAATAGTATTTTTCGCCAGTGCCAGTGCCAGTAGGATAGATTTCAAAATCAATTGAAGCTCTGTTATCCAGAACAAGCTGCTGTGCGTCAGAGTCATCCCAGTAGCACTCAATAGCAACTGTGCTTGCTTCTAAGCCTGCTTTGTAAGTTCGGGCAGTGTCACCCATGACGCTATCTTCGATAGTATCTGCTGCACCGTCAATAGTATAAGAGCGAACCTCACCAACAACGGCAACAGTAGTTCCTGCAACCTGTAGTTTAACAACGCCGCTTGAGCCTGTAGTTGTAGCCATTTTAAATCACCTTTTTTAAGTTGTGCCGCGTGTGTATTGATATACGACGCGAACAGTTAGAATTACACCGCCGACAGGATCAATAGAACCCTCATCGACTTCTACGTTAATTAGCTGAGTATCCAGCGCGTAACCGCCTCTTGTGCGGTCTTGTTCGAGTCCTTCTTCTATGGCCTCGATAATGTTGTTTCTTGCCTGATCAATTATACCCGACTTAACAAAGCAAACCATCTCGTAGTTGATAGATGCCATGCGCTGCCCCATAGATCCGCCTAAAGAGCTATCTTCTCTGCTTTCCCCGGCAGTCCTTACCAGTACGGCTGGAAACTGTGCATTCGATAACTTTTGGAAGTCAAAAGGCTCCCTCGTTACCATTTTAATTCTGGTTGGCTGGATAACGCTATCGCGCAGCGTATCCACTATATTTTCAGCAATGCTTTCTCTAATGCTCATTTAATAAACCTTTCGAATGCTCTGCTTAAACGCTTTTTCTCATCTCGGTTAAATCCGAAAAAAGGCCGGGTTTTATTGTTGCCAGAGGCTTTTGCAGACTCGGTAGCTTTGCTAAAAAATATCTCAGCTTTCTTGCTGTCGGCTCTGCTTGTTATGCTGCCTAACATTTTGCCAGAGTAAAACAGATTAGGTCGCGTATCTCTGCCTTTGTTTGCTCTGAAAACAGCATATTTTTCTGTGTACGGTTTAAACGTCCCGCCCTTATAACTCACGCCTCTAGCAGTTCGATCAGTGATAATGCTTATACCAATCTGCGCAACTCTAAACAATGCAGACTCATACTTAGCCTGTAACTTTTTGCGCATCTTCTCAGGTATTTTCTGGAAGTCACGCGGCTTTACGTCTAGCTTAACTTGCATTAGCGAACTAACCTGCCTGAGTTAATAGGCTCTTTTTCTTTATCTGTAACAGTGCCATCACCATCAGCATCGTATTCAACGCCATCGCGAAACACTGCTTCAATCTCTTCGCCGTAGCGTGACTTGTAGAAATCAATCATCCCTAAAAAGCGGTCGTTGTCTACCCAATTGGTCAGCTTAGGAAGGGCGTATTTCCAAAGCACAAGGTAAACACTGCATCGAGTCCACTGGCTGTCTGTTAGCTTGCTTGGTACTAGCTCGCCGCTATAGCCGCGCTTGTCCCACCAATCGGCGCGAATCTTGCGCTCTATGTCTGCCTGCGCTCGTGCGTGCTCATTGTTAAAAGACTCTATTCCAAGATTCAAAATGTCTGGAACCATTGCCATCAGGTCTGCGTCTGTACTAAATGCCATTACCACTTTACCTTATCTGCCCAGTATGCCGCTGATGCGGTTTTGTCTTTGCGACCTTTCTCAATTTCTTTAGCAAATCGCGCTTTAAATGATCTGCGCTTTGCCTTGTCTGCTTCGCTCTCGCCTTTCCTTGGTGGCTTATTATCTGCGCCCTGCTGCCCGAACCTTATAAGCCTTACTTTGTCGCCTTGCTTAGCAAGTACGGCATGGCTCTTGTCTGGGTGCTTACTGGTGCGCTTGGGTTTGTTGTACCCTTCAAAGCGTTCGCCTCGGTATGTAATAGCCATCTTATCTCCTAAATAAAACCCCACCCCCGGTAAAGGGGGCAGGGAATATCGACAATCTTACAGAGCAGAGTCGAAGGTCATCTTAACGCCGAAGCTGTCATCAAGCTCAGCAACACCGTAAGCGGCAGTTGCATTAAGCTCGAAGGCTCGCAGGGATGCGTCACGCTGTGATTCAATACCGAAGTCGCGCTTCATAGCGATAGCAAGAGCTTCAGGAGCGAATACACAACCGATAGCGTCACCAGAACCATCAACAGATACGTTAGCTGACTCATAAACGTCGATGCCAGCGATAGTGCCAACATAGCCGTTAATCATAGCAGCGTTCTGAGCGTCACCACCATTCGGGTTAGCGAAAGTGTTAGTCAGGTTAGCTTTGATTTGGTAGGCCTGGAATGGGTGCAGTACAGCAGCCAAGTTACCAGTTACCTTGTTAGAACGCAGAGTAGCCTGTGCCTTAAACAGATCAGCAACAGTAATCTCTTGCGCAGCAGCACCTAGACCAGTGCTAAAGCCAGTGAACAGAGCGATCAGGTCGGTGTCCATCTTAGTAGCGATAGCGTTACCGAGTACAGTGCCAAGCTCAACAGCAGGGTTTCCCGCGCCGAATGCAGCCATGTCAGTCAGAACAACCTGCGCGCCCACTTCGCCAACAGTTACAGAAACTGAGCTAGTAGATACAGTGGTTGAACTCATGTCAGTGCCTTCAGTTAAGTCGGCAGCAGCGATTGCAGGGTACTTAGGAATCTGGACAGTTTTGCCAGCTTCGTTAGCAATGTTGTACTGAGTAACCAAACCCAGCATCAGGGATTGCTCTTCAGCAGTGAAACGTGCCTGAGCGATAATATTCGCAAACAGGTCGTCAAGTGTAGCGCTAGTAGTAGCAGCCATTTGTAATACCTCAATAAGTATAGTTAAAAGATTAGGTTATTTTTTGGCTTTCATTAGTGCGCGGTAGGCTTCACGCCCACCATCGTTCCAATTCTCAACCATTTCAGCCGCAGTTTGAGGCTTCTGCGTAGAGCCACCAGCGTTACCTTGCGAACCTGTCCCGCCTTTACTGGCTCGGACATGGTGCGGGTTAGCTGTAAGAAATTCGCTCACCATCTCATTGACGGATAGCAAGTCACCGTTGTCATTGTAACGCGGTGTGCCGTTGTTGTCTAACACCTCTACGGTTCCATCTTCTGCAAGCCTAGCTTGTGCCTTTAGCAGCGCTGAAACTTGCTGCGGGTCTACAGCGTTGTTGTTGCTTGCTGCACCTAAAATAGCGCCATCGACTAGGGTTTGCTGTAGCTTGCTCTTATAGGCGTTTATTTCGCCGTCTTTCTTTTCAACGGTCTGTTTGAGAATAGTCTCAAATTCTCCGCGCTCTTTCATCTTGTCCTGCTCGATCTGCTCTTTCTGACTTAGCAGCTGGCGGGCTTCATCAAGGTCAATGCCTGCTAGTTGCTTCTCGTACTTGCGCTGTTCTCTTGCTAGACGCTGGGCAACTGCTTTATCAATGTCAGCCTGCGTAAATGTCTTTTCTTCTGGTGCTTCTACTATGCTTTCTTCTGTGCTTTCCACGATTGTTTCTTCGCTCATGTGACGATGCCTCAAATTGAGTTTGGTGAACCCCGATTTTAGCATATAAACATTTCTGCACAAATATCATCTAAAGTGTTTACATTAAGGTTAATATAGTATTTAATACACCTACATTCAAAAAACAAAGGGTTACACACATGGCTAAAGCAACTCACAACGGTACTTGTCAGGCTTGCGGTAGAAAGCAGGCTGTAAATGTTAAGACTGGTTTACTGGCTAAACATGGTTATGTAGTAGACTGGGGATTCCATGGCGTTTGTTCGGGTGCTGACAAGATTCCTGCCGAGCATGACCTCACACACATGGTTGCAGTACAGGCAGAGCTAGATGAAATGGCAACTCACCTTGAGACTAGAAAAGCTGAAGATATAGACGCTGTATTACTTGCACCTAAAGAAGATCGCTTTGGCCCTAAAGAATGGTTCACTGAAGAGAACATCAACAAAGCCAGAACCTACAATAGAAGCTGGGCAGAACTGCAAGAGAAAGAGCGCTACCTCGGTGAGTACAAAGCCAAAAACATTCGCCAGCACGTTGCTTACCTTACAGAAGAAGTAGCCCCAGTAAACGGCAAAGAATTAACTGCAAGATAAACTAACCGCCCCCGAAAGGGGGCTACCCTTTCCCCCTTTAGCCCAGCTTACTTAGTGGGCTTTTTTTTCTTCTTCTTTTTACCGTATGCCATAACTATTCCTCGTCGAATACTGGTCGCCAGTGGTGTCGGCAGTTGTAACCACCGCGCACGATAAAGGGATCGCCAGACGACTTGCCCTGCCAGCTACCCGCCCAAGTGTCTGAAATTTCTTCTTCAGTAAATACCTGCCCCGCGTGTTCTTTGCAAAATGGTCTGCTGTCCCTGATGACATCGCCATAATATTTCCACCTGGTCGCGCCGCTTTGCTTACCGATAGCTGTGTTGATAGATGCGTCGAACTGCATCAGGCTGTCTTGTGCCATCTGGGTGCTGTAGCGTCTAAGGTTATTGCCTGCCCTGTCTCTAGCGAACTTGGTGCGTAACTGCTCGGCTGCTTCCTTGGCTGCCGCAGGTGAACCGCTGTTAGCTATATCAACAAGCCGCTGGGCTTCTACATCGTCACTCTGAATATATACGCCATTGATTGTCTGGCGTAGGTTCTTCACTGTGTCGTTAAAGCTACGGCCTGTCAGGGTTGACTGATAGACCTCATTGGCTAAGACATCAAGATATTCATTAGCAACTGACTCAAAGCCTTGGAATGATAGACGCTGCAACTGGTTTATAACCGTAGGGTCGAGCTTAGTGAAGTCGCCATACGTCTGAAGCATATCCTGTGCATCGGCTGCGACAGAGCCGTACCCTCTAACCACTGCATCAACCTCGGACAGGTAAGCCTCATCCATTACAGCCTTTAGCTGCGGTCTAGCATTGATAGCCCACTCAGTATCAAACAGATTGCCACCCTGTAGCGGAGCGTCAGCCATAACACCTGCTACGCGCTCCTCTAAGGTCACTAGGGCATCGGCTAGGCGTTGCTGATGGGTATCGGCAAGCCTATCCAATATCTCGTCGTACTGGTTATCTGTGGGCATTATTCAGCCTCGTCGTTGAACTGCCCTAATACTTGTGTGCTTTGGTCTATTTCAAGGTGCGACTTTGCCAACTTCTCATCGTCTAGCACTAGGTCTGCAATCTGCTTATCTATCTCTTGCGACAGGGTGACAGACTTAACGCCAGTGGCTCGCATCTGCTGCAAAAAGATTAGCTCTTTGTCCATGTCGCGAATGTCGAAGCTGTCTGGGTAGAATATTTCTACGTCAGGGGTTAGCTCTTGATAATCGCACCACAAGTTCCAGATCTGCTCCTCAACTAGCTCAAGAATGTCAGCCTTTTCAGCCAGCTTTGCATTAAGCATCTGAAACTCTGTCTGCATTGCTACGCCAGACTGCGTGATTGCCTCTGTGCCGCGAACTGCGCCCATGTGAGACATACGATTAATGTATTCAATCTTATCGTTAATAGACGCTCTTACGCTGTCTAGGTTCTGGCCGCTTGGCTGTAGCATATAGGGCTTCATCTGCGCATCCATATCATCAGGCATATTGATAACAGAACCAGCACCAGCACTAGCGTCAGTCTCGTATGACTTAACTAGTGTCGGGTGATTGCTAATGCGAATAAGCTGCTCTACTTCCGATAGCTCCTGATAGATAGCCCGCTGCATATAGGCAACGTCAGAAAGATCGCTTATGCCAATGCCGCGCACTACTGAACGCTGTGCAGGTACAAACACCGCAGGAATCCGTCCAAGCGGGTTGTCAATTGTCTCTATGTGGCGGTCTTGCTCGTTGATGCTCTCATACAGCTCGACCTTATCTTTGTGCCAGCAGCGGTAATATACGCGCTTCTCGGTGTCGCTAATTTCCTCGATAGACTCGCGCACCTTCAGGTAGCAAAGCTCGTAGCGGCCTGACGGCATACGCTCATACTCCCAGTCAAATACATTCTCTGGGGTGAACATGGTCACATAAGGTCTTATGTCCTGCCCTAGCTCCTCGGCCTTAGTGCGGGCGTTAGATTCTGGCTTATCGACTATCACCCAGACGTTACCGTAAACACTAGCCCAGATATTAGCCTCGCGCATAAACGCGTTAAAGCTACGACCATCAAGGTCAGCATCCTTCATAAAAGGTTCAAGGGCATAGTTACCAGCGGCAGAGTTAAAGCTGCGCACTGGTGGCTGTCGCCATAGGAAGCTGCTGTAGATGTGGACAATGTTCTTGCTGTGGTTGTCCATTGGGGTCAGGTCAAGGCGGCGATTGTATTCGTCTTTGTCCTCGTTGACGTAGCGCGTCAGGTAAGCGCCGTCCCGGTAATCTTCGCCACCCATATAACTGCGGAGATAAAACTCCCAGCGATACTTGTTATTATCGTATTGTGGGTGCGTATATTCTAAGTCTTTGCTGTAAGCCATTAACTCCACCGTCTCGGTTGTTCAACTATTCGCTCTGTGCGTACTGGGAACAGGTACTCTACCAGATAGCCTAAAGCATCATTCATGTGGTCAAATCCGTCCTTATTAGGAACGCTCGTCCCTTCTTTGTAGGTCTGGCGTTCTAAGGATTCGATTGTCTGTTTACATTTGGGGTCTATCAACAACTTCCGCTGACCATCGCTTGATAGTAGCCGTGAGTTGACCGCATTTATTCTATCGCGAACCAGTGCGTGTCTGGTCTTAGCCTTAACCTCAAAACCTGCGTTCTGAAGTATGCTTAAATCTGTGCGCCCACCTGCGCTAGTCTTGCGCTGCCTAGAGGCAGGGTCGGGGTAGATGATAACACGTTTGTCGGGGTAGCGCGTTCGCAATTCCTGCGCCATCTCATCGGTATTGCTGCCCCACATAACTACTTCATCAATAGCCAGCAGTGTGTCGTGGTGTCGGACACATACAACTGCACTCATCGGGTCTAAGTTGAAGTCCATGCCAACGTGCAAGGTGTGGTGGTCTGCCTCGATCTTACCAACAGATTCTTCACGATTAAAGCCGTAGTAGATAATCCCGCTATAGTTTACGAACTGAGCATTGTATTCCTGATTGAATGTGCGCTCGTCTAGGTCTTGTTTGGCCTGCTCTATCTCTGTCTGCGGTACGTTGCTGCCTTGGATAGTTGTGTACTGAAAGCTCTGCCAATCATCATCACCATCTAGCCCTTTGCTGTACAGGTCATAGAAATGGTTGCGACCTTTAGGCGTACCGATAAACAGAGCAGAGCCTAGCCTGTCAGACAGAGACGGTCTGATAACCTCATACCAAGCCTCTGGGCGCATATCTGCAAACTCATCAAGTACAACAAAGTCTAACGCTCTACCTCGCAGGTTGTTAGGCTTCTCTGCTCCCTTCAGGCTGATAGTGCTGCCGTTAATCAGGCGCATCGTCAGGCTGCTTTCGTTTGTCTTGGTTAGGTATTCAGGGGGAATGGTCTGTATAAGCATATCCCATGCAATCTCTTTAGCAGAGCCGTAGGTCGGTGCTACATACCAGCAGTTTTTATCCTTACCAGATATGGCTGCTCGCAGTATCTCCCCAGTGCTAAGGAATGTCTTGCCGAATCTTCGCCCAGCAACAACGCTACGGAAACGGCTAGTGCTACAAAATATCTCACTCTGTGGCAGGGTCAGTTGCACGACTGTCTACTACTATATTGATTGGGGGAATCTCTTGCACTTCTGCCTCGGCTTCTTTCCAGCCACCTTGTGTCTTTAAGTAAAAAATATTTGCCGTTACATTGCCATCCTGAGCCAACTGGACAAGGTTGCTACCCATGTTTGCAATCTGTTTGCATCTGCCCTTTTTATAAGCGGTAGAAACTTCAGGTTGTCGCTTCTCTACTTCCCTTAATGTCTTTTCGCTTATGTCGAAATAGTCGGCTATCTGGCCTTTGGTTAGGACAGCAGCCAGCGCCTGAATCTCAATTACTTGGTCAGGGGTAAAGACTACAGGGGGTCTGCCACCACCCTCGCCTTGGTTTCCGTTTTTCATCTAGGGGGTTATACCTCAGTGCCAAAGGCAGCGCGTATATTCATTAGAGGATTTTGCAGCATAACATCATGCTCATCAGGCGGTAAACCGTTCACCTTACAATCAACAGCATCACACCAAAAGCGCAGGGCAGTAATAACAGGCTGTGCGGCTGTGGGATTGTCTATAAGGCTTTGCGTAATGCCATCAACCTTAGACAGCAGATCGTGCCATCCGTTTTCTTCGCACTCGATTATACGGCTCACAATATTCAACTGGTGCATATTAACCTCCGCAGGCTAACAATTTGGTTGTGCCGTTATTGTAAACGCTGGTTACTTTTTGTGCAATCTAAGGTCTTGAACAGCCACAAGAATAAGGGCTGAGAGAATAAAGCCAATCATGTATAGCATTTCCGAAAATCTCCGGCTGGTGAATTTGCGGGCATTGTAGGTGCTATCAGATATGATTAGAAATGATGCTTATTGATGGTTGATATATCAGGAATGATATAGGGAGCCTGTTGCGACTACAGGTCGGCCAAGCCTGCTTTACGGTGCGGAATGTCACCAAGTCTAAATTCAGTGCCGCGTTGTGACTACTGGTGCGGCAAGCCAGCTTCAAGGGGCAGGAGGGGTTACCCTAGTCAAAAAAGATTATAAGCAAAGCAAGGAATATGGCAAGCCCATTTGATGCAGGCTCTTTGATCAGCCATTCTTTGATCCGGTCGTATGGATCATCACCAATCAAATTGTATAAGCGCTCTTCTATCCACCAGCTTGCTTTTTTAAATAAGCTCCAGTTACTTTTGTCTGGCTGCCAATCTTCGTTTATTTTTTTATCGGCAAACTCATTTACTGAACTAACCATTTCTTCTAGCTCCTCTTTGCTTAATTTAGCTACTGGCATGACACTACACCTAAAACATTAGTACGACATACAGTGCCATCACTGAAGCGAGTATTTCCAAAAACATCGACGCGACTGCTAGTGCCATCGTTATATCGCGTATTTCCTAAAACGTCCGTTCTGGCGCTAAAGCCATCTGATCCGCGAGTAGTGCCTAAAACATCGGTTCTATAAGTTGTTCCAGTTCTGGAATCTCTAACATTGCCTAGAAGATCCCTGCTGAGGGTTCCGCTTGTGCCGCCGCAGTTGTATCGAGTATTGCCCCAAGCATCTACTGTAGCAGTGCAAGTAGCAAATGCACTTGTCGATAAAACGCTAATTAATAAACATATAAAATACTTATTCATCTGTAATTACTCCTATGGTTTCGTTTTCTGCAAAATAATAACCGGCGCCGACTAAAAAGCGCCCAAATTCTTCTATAATCTCATTTCTAGTAAGGTCACGATTAAACAAAGTGACCTCTAGCATTACATCTGGCACACACTCAGGTCTTCCGTAAGGATAATGCTTGAATGTAAAAGCTGGCTTGCCGTAATTCATTAGCACACCCCCTGCAAGCAATCGTTATAGCTCATCGTAGATACTATCAAGTACAGCACAAACAAGATTGCGCCTGCTGCCATAAACGTACGCGATTCCGTACGCTTTTCTTTTGCTATGCGGTCGCGCGCATATTTATAATCGTAGTTGATCATTGGCCTGCCTCATATCCAGCGAATGCCTCTGGCTTGGTGTATGTCTCACCGTAGTATTCCAAAACCGATTCGCGCAATGTAGTTTCAAGGGATAGGTACATTTCATCTTTGAGCATTAAACTTGCAGGGTCGTTGCTTCTGTAAAGCAGACGCAGATAGCCAACGCGCTTAGATACGCAAATAGCAGGGGAAATGTAATCATCTTGCCAGCTAGGATAGGCAAGCAGCCACTCTAAAACTAGCGCATCTTTTTGATCATCAGAAAGGTCTATAACATCGCCTTCCCAGTCACAGCGGTGAACCAGATCGTCTACATAATCTTTAACTTGTTTTTTCATGTGGAACCCTTCTTTTTTTGAATGTCTGCACATCTTGCCCGATGTTTACTAAACCGTCAACACTTTATTTCGCCAATGCGCCATTCCTCTACTTTTATCTGTTCTTTAAGGTCGCGGGCAAAGGCAATAACTTCCTCTCGGTCGTACCTCTTAGCTGGCCTCCATGCCATACGCTCCATAGCTTTAACCCTGCGCTCGCCATAGGTGTCGACCATGTATTGCCTGTAGCGTAAGACGTAGTGCGCTTGTTTCATGCCCCAGCAGTTGCAATGGGGGCACTGTGGTTTTATGTTAAATTCTGCAAGTTTGAAAATGGTTCTGTGGCGGGGTATAAAGTGGCCGCCCTGAAGGTTCTTATAGTGGTCTACCTTGTCGCAAGTAACGCACTGGGCGTAGCCATTGTCATCTGCCGCCTTTAACCTTACAAGCCGCTGCAAGAGCTTTGCTGCCTTCTCCATCTCCTGCGCGACTGTGGTTTTCTTTCTACCTTTCTTCGCCATATTCTAGCTCTAGTAATAGTTCGCAATAGTGAATAGCTTTCCTAATGTCCTCAGCACCGTTCTTGCTGCCATGCCTTGTAATGTATTTAACTACGTTGCCCTCGCAGTAGTCCAAGCTGTTCTTGTAGATGTACTCGATAGGCTGAATTGCAAGTTGGTAATGGCTGCCGCCAGTCTGTTTACTAAGTGCGCTCAATGTTCGGTCTCCTCAGTAGATAAATTAATTTCATCAGGAATATTGAGATCGCAGCTAGGGCATAAACCGTAAGCAGAATCATCATCACCAAGCCAATACGTAAGAGGCTGTTCACATTCTTCGCAATAGACTCGAACCAATTTAATAGACCTTTTAGGAAACTCAACAACTTTACTCACCCTCCCACCTTTATTTTTACCCGCGAATCTTCACCGCTGTCTTTGTGATATACCACCGCCGTCATCGAGCGCTCTGCACCGTAGCCCGAATCACTATGCCATTGGTCGGTAGCAGTTAGGCTGCCCCAATGCTCAAAGTGCATAGAACCGACCTCTCTGGCTGTGTGGTGGTGTATGTGTCCCAGATGGCAGTAACGGTTCTTTGACTCTGCCCACTCGTCGTCTAAATTCTTAATCACCGTCTGTAGGATCTGCTCGTGCTTGATGCGGTCTCCATGGTGGAATACGAATAGATTGTTGTGCCATTGATAGGATATAAACTTGCTGTAGTTCTGCACTACCTCAACTCTTGGCTCATTGCTGTATAGCAACTCTAGGCAGCTTGATAAGTGACAGGCCATATCGTAATCGTGATTCCCGCGTACATTAACCACAACCACTTTTTCGTGCGTCTGTAGCATCTTGTCGATTAGGACATTAAACAGCCTGCCTGCCAGCTTAAAGGTCTTTCCAATGCGTGTGTCTACGTCTACCGGGGTTCCTTTGGTTGTAGTATTAAAACTACTGTCAGCGTGAAAGAAATCACCTACGTTTAACAATACACCAGTGCCAGCGTTACCGACTCGATTAGCCAGCCTGTCAGTTGAGTCGATTAGTATCTGGGTCGCTATCTTTACATCCCAGTCATCGTCGTCAACTTTAGTCTCTGAGTCGGCAAGCATTCCAAAGTGGTGATCGCCAATCATATACATGGCTAGATAATCATCACGAACTTGAGCGGGGGCAGCGACAGGCGGTTTATATCCCTGAATATCATCTTTGACGCCCTCAATCATTAGGTCTAGGCGCTCTTTTAGGCTTTTCTTTTGCGGCTCTTGGATCACCCACTGCAAGGCTACTGAGCCATCTTCTTTATAGGCTGTAGATACGCGCTTAGCATCAAAGCCCTCGGCGGTCTGGTGAACTAGGTCGCGGTGCGGTGCAACACCTTTCTCTGCTGCATAACCTTCAAGGCGCTTAATAGTTCTATCAATACCTCGTCTGTTCAAACCTAACGAATCAGCAGCTTTAATATGTGATCCATGCTGAATCACTGCGTTTAAAACTCTTTCTTGAGCTTCGCTTCTCACAAACTCCAATAAAGTGCGCGGGTCAATTCTGTCCATTATTCTACCTGTTGTAGTTGTAATTTACGGTATTCGCTTTCCGGGTCAATCTGCAAGGTGTATCCAAGATCAAAAGCCCAGCTATGCACCTCATTTAAAAAGTGGTGCATTTCTCCACTGTCCAATTTGCTTGTGTGACGCAACTGGTTCTCTATAACAGTCTTGCCAACCTGAATCGATTCAGTGCCTAAAAACTTCTGTTTCAATAGTAGTTTAACATTTTCGGGGGTGTAGGTAGGGTCGCGCTTTATAACCCATGCCGATAGCTCTCTACACCAAGCATGAAACATGGCGTTCTGCGAAGTTGTGCGGGGGTTTCTGTAAGGCTTTAGGGTGATAGCGCATGGCTTTGCGTAGTCCCAAACCTTTAAGCGGTCAGCAATGTAACCAAGCCGCACATCAATCTCTGCGGCTCGGAACACCTTCACTGTATCGCCTTGGCTCACACTAACGCCCTCGAAAGCCACTTTTGACTTAACATATCTTCAGCAGACTCTAACCTAGTGATAAAAGGCTTGTCGGCATCGTTGTTATAAGATGCCTTTGCCATTCTTAAATCATAATCAGTTATAATCTTGCACTGCTTGGCACGAAGTCTGCTGTGCAGTGTTTTGCTGTTAATACCTGCAACCTCAGCCATATGCGGCAAACTATACTTTTCGCCTGTTTTTAACCCTCCAGTCTTTCCTGCAAATAAATACTTTTTGGGTGCTTTGACAGGTGGATTCTTTCGTCGATCACTACGCATACTTTAGCTCTCCTGTTCCATCGTAATAATAACCATGGCTTGCAAGATAATGCTGCTTCTGGGCTTCACGCTCTGCACCTTGTAGCCAGCTAATGTCGGTTATGCCCATCATAATCGACCTGCCCCTGATGGTTTCATTTTGCAACTGTTCGCTTGCTTGATTTGCGTGTATCTGAGCATAAGGCGATACACCGCCTGTCTTTTTGGTTCTAGCTAACCAGCTATTTATGAATTTCGGCATTCCAACTTTGGTTTTGCGTTTTGACTTATTGGCAAATAGCCACATACGCATCGCTTCCAGCTCGTCCCTAACCATTTCATCGCCGTAGCTTTTAATCAGCTCGTCATACAGGTCATCAGGCACAATATATTCTTCACCAGTTTTAATTAGCATTATTCAGCCCCCATCAAGAAATATCTTGATACAGTGCATTGCTCGTCAAATCGGTTAGTAACTTTGATTCGATGCGACAGAATTGGGTTTCCCTCAGCTTTAAGCTCGTAGATCCTAGTAGCAAGCTGTGTTACGCCAAGCTCTTGGTAGGCTTCTAATGATGTGATCGTGTTTCCACTTTCAAGGTGTTGCAGTATTCGTTCTTTCTGGCTCATTATCTTATCTCCGTTGGTTCACGCTAAAGCGCTCACTATTTTTTTGAATGGTTATTTTTTTTAACAATTTTTTCTCAGGTACTTTTACCCTTTTACAACAAAAAGTAAATTTTCGAAGAAAGGGCTAAGCGACTTTCCGGCAGCAGTTGTTATCGTATCGAATATCTGGTCTATCCTTTAGCCAGTGCCGACTGACTGTAGGGGCTATGTCGAGAGGGTCAACTCGGTGTCAGGGGTTTAATTTAAGTGATTCCCCATCCTCTAGCCCGATAACTGTGCAGAGTATTATCTATATCAACCTGTTTGTAAACACAAAACAGGAACTATTTTCCTAGCTTTAAAAAATCAGGAATCTCCACGTTTAACACATTGCATATGCTTTGCATGGTGTGCAGCTTCATGTTTGGCTGCGCTCTCCAGCGTATAACCTGCTGTGGGCTTGTCTTAGCGATCCTAGATAACTCTGCGTTACTGATACCTGCGTTAGCTTGCGCGGCTCGTACAGCCTTTCCTGCGTCTATAAATTGCATATTATAATCCTACCTGTGATATATTGTTATTGACCGGCTGGCGCTGGTCTTTCTCCTGTTGGTTGCCCCCCGCGAGGGGGGCATTTAACTCTAAAAAGGTATATCTTCATCAAACTCGGCAGTCTTTGGCTGCACTGCTTTCTGCGCTTGTGCCATACCCTGCTGCTGGGCTTGATCTTTTGCGCTAAACTTTAGGCTCATATACTTGGTTCCTTTCGAGCTAGTATTAACCCAGCCGCTTACCCAGTATTCTTTTCCGTCAATCATGGCACTACCTTTGCGATCTGGGTGTGTCTCCGACTCTTTCTTGTCGTTCACAAACATCGCGCCGCTGTTGTCTTTTTGCTCGTAATTACTCATTTCTTTCTCCTATTGTGCTGTTCTAAATTCAGGGGTTTTCATTGTGGCGCGTTCTTGGGTTGTAAATACGCCGCCTTTGCT
>Ga0187217_1000215_pt1 | contig 24000 bp, 26 predicted proteins | sample 15SPOviralmetaG_FD_130165 | JGI IMG/M metagenome (GOLD analysis project Ga0187217, IMG submission 130165) | Marine viral communities from the oligotrophic San Pedro Time Series (SPOT) site, San Pedro Channel, CA, USA - 15 SPOT_SRF_2010-09-15... | ecosystem: Environmental > Aquatic > Marine >... | reverse complement strand
TTTTTTTTCTTTTAAATAATTTAATCTCATTTTTTTATATTCTATTTCCCATTCTTTACATTTTGAACATTTAGAACATTTTAAACATTTATTCATAATATAACTTAACATTTATATTATTTATATTATATTTTTTTTTAAGCAAAATAACAATTCATTTTCCCATCTTCTATTGTTGCAACCTTGAGCAATTCTAGATAAACTCGGAGAGTGTATGTGTGGGCGGATAGACTTGGATTCTTATAGATTAGTTCAAGACCCTTATTATTTACACGCTCTCCCTTGTTAAGACGGAGGGCAACCCAATTCATATTTCCACGGAGTCCAAGTTCATGTGAATTCTGTGCGTGACCTTCTAAAGTGGTTGTTGTTAATCCATCAATATTTTGATTCTGATATTCATCCCTCGAAATCATAGGAACTCGACCTTCACTCTGTTGAGTGGTTGTGAATAAAAGAGCCTTGTTTGACCTATCAACAGCAAATTCAAACCGATCATTGTATCTTAAATTTACTGATAGATTGTCACCAGAAGGGGGAGCTTTACAAGCCGCATCCCCATTCAGTAACGATTCAGCTTTGTAATTATTGTTATTCTGAAGGGCGAACATAACCTTGGAAACTAGGCGACCATTTCCACCAATCTGAAAAACTAAATCAGAGAAGGCTGTCTGGTCTCCCGTTCGCTTGGCTAGTCTGTAATCAACATATTGGAAAACAAGTTTCTTATTCTGTTCTCTGTATTTCTGCATAATTTCTCCATCATAACTAATTGAATCATAAATTAATTTACATTCATTTGTGTCAATCTGATAAGCTATGGTTTCATCTTCTCCATTCGCAACACAGAGACGGCGGGATTTAATCCCATCAGCCGCTAAAACAGAAGTCTCATCTTGGAAAGTTATATCAATATGAATTTCTTCATCTATCATAAAGGCGGGAAGTTGATTAGTGGAAAGGAATGGAAATAAATCATCTAGATAAACCGAATAAACTGGGGCTTCCGAAATAGTCTGGGCAGATGATCCGTCATGTAACTGGAATGGATGTAATTTAAAAGTTTGAGCACCAACACCACCACCAGCCGCAGTTGGATTTAGTCCAATATCTAATCCATATTTGGCAGCACCGAAGGGAGTATTGTCTCCAGCAGAAGCACCCACTTCATAAACCGATTTATGATTAATTAATCTCTGGCTTAAATATTGTTCTCTTTCTTTGTTATTTTCATTTGTGATAAACTGGGACTGATATGCGTGGAAGGTTGCGTAATCTTCAACGGCACATATAGTCTTGTTTCCAACTAGAAGTTCAGCAGATTTAATTAATTGAGAAACACCAATATTAACTGGATAATAACCAGATGAATTTGTCTGTGGAACTACAGATAAAGTCACCTTCGATTTTGAATGTAAGAATCCAGCGACCCTTGACAAAGTAAATCGAACTCGCCTCTGACTTATGGTCGCAGCGTCAATAATATCGGTGGTGAGAGATTGTCCATATTCAGAAGGAATAGCTCCAATTTTTACAAGATCGGGAATAGCATCAGAAGATATTTGACTCATTTTATATTTATATTATATAAAATAAAAATTGAAAATAAAAATATAAAAAATAAAAATTAATAGATAAAATATTTACATTATAATTTGAACACCAGAAGTAGAAGACCAAGCAACCACAACCTTCGATTTAATAAATAGATAAGCCGAGACAGCATTTCCATCATCGAGTTCATTTGACATCTGAATGGAAAACTGGGAATTTGTGAAATCTACACCTTCCGAATCTAACATGTCATAAAGAACACCCACACCATAAACGCCACCAGTATCGGGAATGAATCTATAACCATTAGTCGCATTTGCAGAAACCAAGAAATTTCTGTTGGTATTTTCTGGACTGGCGGAGGTTCTGTGATGGTCTTTTTCTGGGATAATAGATGATAAAAATCCCTTGATTACTTGGGGATCTACTACTGGAGTCACATTATTAGAAGACCGAACAGACGAAACTTCAAAATTTTCTGGAAAGCGTTCTCCATTTTTTAAGAATGAAATTGTCTGGAGATGGCCTAATTCACCTCCAGCTGTAACATCCCCAGCTGTGATTTTCTTGGAAGGCATGTAAGTCAAATAACCATCTTGACCAAGATTATTCACAAAAGAAGATGGAACAAAATTGACAAAAGCACCAAGAACCTTCGATAAACCTAGATTATAATTGATAATAGAATTAGTGGATTCTAATGTGTTGAAATATGAAGTGATTGAATTGAAAGCTAAAATTCCAGTATCGGGAGAAGAATCACCTTCCATAACTTCACAAGTAACATCAATATTCGATAATTCATAAAAAGCGTTCTGAATATCTGTTAAAGTAGCATCTGAAGAATAGAAGAATTGAGTGTCTGGAGCTAGATGAATTTCAATTTCTAGAGGTAATTTTGAAAGTGGAAGTTTTGAACCTCCCAGAGTGAGACCGCTTGGGAGTGGAATAGAAAATTCCGAATGACTTGTATTTCTTACAACACAATCACGGAAACTTTTATAATTGGGCATAATGAGGGCGTTTTCAGATAGGTGACCAGCTACATCTTGCATTCCAGCCATTACGGGCATATATGAACTCATAAATCTTCCATAATGTCTAATATGTTCAATAACTTGTTTGGTTTCTGCGTGTCTGAAAACTACTTGATCAATAGCAGAATAAATTCCAAGTTTGTGAGAAGCTCGGAGTCTTCCAGCTTGGGCGGAGGTGGAGGTTGGGTGAAGAGTTCCCGCCGCATCTCTCCAAATATTCAAATGACCATTAAGACGGATAGAACTTAAATCTAGAACAGCATCTTGACGACCGATTGTAATTGAAAGAATTGGATTTCCCCTTGCAAAACTAACTTTTCCAGAAGCGGGAACATTATTCGGATTTAAAGTCAAATATTTACTCATTTTATATTATACAAATATAAAATAATTTAAAATAAAAAATTTTTAAAAATTGATAGAAAAAATTAAAATTCATTTACATTTGAACCACAACTGAATCTCCCTTGATACTTATTCTGCGTATGTGATACATGAACGCCATAAACAACTTATTGTGTTGAGGCGGTTCATCGACCCCAGCCGCCGTTGATTCATTATATAAAAGTTGGAGTTGAAGTGTCTTATTATTTATATTGGCTACACCATCATTAAGAGCAAAAGCACGACCAATCACGAAATTTCTATTGTAATCACAGAAAGATCGGGGGATTATGGAAGCTTGGTTGAGAGCTTGTTCTGTCTGCATAAGAGGTTGAGCTGATATGGATTTTCCACCATTTATTTTTCCAACTTCAACTGGTCTAGATGGAACAAGTTTATCATCCACAACAAATTGATAAGAACTTAATTTATCAATAATTCCAACTTGTCCAGAACGACATGAGTGGAGAAGAGTATCTGTGGAAAGTGACTCTTCATTATAGGTCGCCCCGAGACCACCAATCAATTGAGCCGAGTTATAAACACTCGCATCTGTGGGAACTACAATTGCGGATTTAACCCTAGTTAAACCAGCTTCTAAATTGAGGGTTGCGTTTCTGTTGGAAGACAATAGCGAAGATTTAATATTTGTTGCAGATAAAATATCGAGTTCAATTGAACCACCATCTTTCATTTTTGACATCATTCCCGCTTCATATCTGGGATCAAGTTCAACTTTTTGAAGGACAAGTTCTAGATTGGAACATGTTAATTTACAAGGGTAAGCAGTGGTCGCAGCCGTAATCTGTGTGGATTTGTCATTAAACTGAACGACCTTTGTATCCATAGCCGCAGAATAAACAATAAAATTATTTGATGTAATATTTACACCATCACCAGTAGTAGAAGAATTTCTAAAATTTTCAGTGAAGGTTAATTTAACAAAACCACCATCAAGAGTAATATCTGAAATAACTGGGTTATATGGTGTTCCATCTGACTTTGTTAAATTGGGTTGTCCATTTGGATTTCCCACTTGACAAATTCCAATTTTTTCACCTTTGACAAATGGACAATTTTCAACTGATACAATATTATTTTGTTTTCCGAGGTAAATTGCGGTGCGGTCTGTAGCTCCAGTATCAATTGAAGATCCACCAACATCTCTTCCATGGAAAAATGCGTTCTGTTTCATTCTGCGATGGCGATTAACTGAATCCAATTGTTTTATACATCTTGCGGGATCTTCTAGATCAATCTCAACATATAAACCTTGTGTCATCATTACGGGAAATATTTTATCAGAATCAGCGAAAATTCCACTATGAATTGGAAGGGATAATTTTGCGGTTAAGAAATCAGTGTCGGCAAAATTAGCTCCAACTGGATGTGGCTTGGGTTTATAATATGGGTTACTTGATAAATCGATAAGATTAGATTCACTTGTTCCTTCCGTTCCTCGATTCTTAATTGTTGGAATAAGAGAACCTTCTTTCAATGCTCTCATTTTTCTTAAACTTTCATCTTGATTATAAGAATATTCAACTTGGACTTTGCAATTGTAATCAGAAATTTCTTCTAATAGAACAGCCCGAGTTCCAGAATATATTCTTAAATTTTTAACTAAACTCTGACCACCGATGAATGGGTCTAATTGAAGACGAGTTGGACTTTGACCATTTAAACCAATTTTAACATCCATCTGAAGATAAGAATTTTTTCCATCCATGAATTTTACAGAAGGGGGAATTTCAAAATCAACACGGCGACCACCACTTCCAGCTGTCATTTCATAAGATTGACCATTGGTCGATGGAATAGAAAGTTTTGTTTGTGAAACCTTAATTTTTTCATCATTTCTCCAATAAGAACTCATTTTATATTTATATAATATAAAATAAAATCTGAAAATAAAATTAAAAAAAAACTTAAAAAAAATAAAAACAAAAAAAAAATTTTAATTGGATCTTCCAGTTGCCGTTTCAACAGATTGAGCTGAAACTGCTGATTGAGTTTCTGCTGTGATGTCACTTTCATCTTTAGCTTCTGTTTCTGCTCCATCTTTAACATCTCCATAAGTTTCGAGTGCGGTTGAACCTAGAGAAAGTCCAGCTCCTATTGCTTCCAATCCAACTCCGAATCCAGTCCATCCAGTCAAAAGTCCAGCTACTTCTAATCCACTCCCAATTATATTTCCAACATTTCCAACTTCTTGTTGCCAATTATTTCCCAAACTTCCTCTTTCAACATCTTTATAAATATCTAATCCACCACCAATCCCAGCCGCCGCTCCCCTCGCAAATGTTCCAAGTGCTTCTTTTGCCCCAGTTTTTACAATATCAGCCGAGGTCGCAATCCCTTTCCCCGCATCTTCTCCAGCTTCTCCCAATGCTCTTTCTCCAGCGGTGCTTGCCCCAGTTGCGTCAGATGTGTCTGCTGTAACTTCTGCTGATTCATCTGCTATTGATTGAGTGATGGCGGATTCTGTTGGAACTCCAGCGGTCGAACCACTCTCTCCAATTGGAAGTGAATCTAGTGTATTTTCAGCTCCAGCTCCAGAGGCGAATCTTGCGACATCAAGTTCATCTTCACCAGCTCCAAGTGCTTGAGCCGCTTCTCTAACATCATCCGCACTTCTAATATCTCTCACAGCTCCAGCCCCTTCCATTCCTCCTCTTGCAAATCTTTCTGCCCCCGAAACTGGAAGAAATTTTCCAGCTGCTTGAACACCTCTGGAAGTTAATTTCCCAGCCGCTTTTTGAACATCTGGATTTGAAACAAATGAAGTTAATGCTTGTCCTCCTTGATACATGTTTATCGCTTGAGTTTCCATTTGTGTTTGATCATTTTCATTTCTAGTATTATCCAATTTTTCAGCTAAATCTGAATTGACACTTTCAACTCCTACATTCGCATTTCTGACTTGGGCTGATAAAGAATTTGCTTGTCCAATACTTACTCCGCTTCCATATAAATCCATTTTATATTTATATAATATAAATTATTTTTTTATAAATTTATTATTTTTTTTATTCTTTAGATTCTTGTTTTGTTAATTCTGTTTCAAAATTATGATACATCCTCGGAGGGTTGGTTAATTTCATGTAAGCGAAATCATATTTTTTCGGAGTTGCTTCTTTATATAATTTTAACCAATTTTTTTTTCCTCCAAATTGGTCACCAAATTCATCAGCTACAGCTTCCAAATCCTTCATATTTGGGAAGGGACTTCCAACAATTAAATCTGTTATATTGACCCTCAAAATTGGATCTAATGCAGATTTGAATTTTTGACTAGAAATCATTAATAATTTTATATTGTAATGTCTTGACCTTGTGGCTAACATAGATAATTCTTTATCCATGAGTCCAACCGAATCATCGATAAAAATTGCAATCTCGGGAGCGTCATCTCCAAGAGCCAATTGGTTGTCTAATATTCCTTTAATAATATCTGGATGATAATTGTCGAAAGTGGTGAATTTCTTTTTCATAAATCTAGAGGTTTTATCAACATTAATAGTTGGGGAAATTATATAAACTTCTGAAAATGAAGTTCCATTTGGAGATTTGGGATCTCCAAAAAAATGTTCAGAAAGAAAAATATTGGTGGCGATAGTCGATTTCCCAGTATTTCTTGGACTTAATAAAACCACAACTGAACCTTTTCCTTTTACTCCCAAACCTATGTCTGGAAGATTTTCATGAAATATTTTTCCAGTGCCTTCATTTACATCTTTAACGGGAAGAATTTTCGGTGTTTCCATTTATTATATATTATATATTTATTTTATTAATCTAAAAATAAACTAAATTATTTTAGGGATTATCCTCAAATGATAATTCTGGTTCTGGTTCTGATTCTTCTTTTGGTTTTTTTTCTTCTTCTTCTTTGACTAGATGTTGGAATGGTTTTATTTCTTTCAAGCCATTGCAAATTAAAGGTTTTCTAACATTTGGATAATCATCTTTAAATTTCTTATTAAATAATTGAATAATATCAAGATCTATATTTGGTGAAGATTCCAATAAATTGTCATATTCAGATCGACAAACTTTTAAGAAATCTCGACAAGATTTTCTTTTTTTATCATGTAAAGATAATTCTATTTCAATCGACCTTCCTAATTTTGACCAAGCCAAAGCTGATATTCTATGACCTTCATAAATTTCTGAATATCTTAAGAATGATAATAATGTTCCAAGTATTCCGCAGAAAATATTTAATGAACCAACACCAGCCGAAAAACCTTGTTTGAAATCTTGGGGAACATAACTATCAGTTGCGAAGTTTGCTGTCCCCGTTAATGTCGATAAAACAATAATAGGGATTTGAAGATGATGATATTTTCTTTTATATTTTCTTTGACTAAAATTATGAAGATAAGCGAAACACATGGAAATTTCTCCCCATTCTGAAAGAAGGTCTTCTATCTCGGGAGACCAGTCTTCAATATTATCTGGAAATGGTCTTGGTGTTTTTAATTCATTCATTTATATTATTATTATAAATTTTATTTTTTTAATTTGAAAAAATATATTTATTTAAAATATAAATGGCGGATGAGAATCCATTTCAAGTCAAACCGATAGTTGATGTAAAAAATAATTTGCACTCTATAAACTCATTATTAACTGAAATGAAAGTTGATGTCATTTGTATCAAATCAGAAATAAAACAAATTAAAGAAATTATAGAACAAAAAGAAAAAGAATATAAACAAAAAGAAAATATTAAAAGTGGTTGGTTCTTATATTAAAATTTTTTTCTTGTTATTTATTATAAATGACTGATTTTTCAAATATTTCTGTTCTATGTCCAACATATAACAGACCTCAATTTCTCCCTTTATTAATTCGAAATATGAAATGTCAAGATTATCCACATAAAAATCTTGAACTTGTTATTGATGATGATGGAGATATTCCATTAATTCATTCTGAATCTTGGAATGAAGTTGTCCAAGCTTTAAAACCTATAAAATTGAAATTATTAAGACACAAAAGAAGAAGAACTATTGGTGAAAAAAGAAATAACTTGGTTAAAAATTCATCGAATAAAATTGTTGCATTTATGGATGATGATGATGTTTATATGAAAACATATTTAACACATTCTTTTGAACTTCTTAAGAAAAAAAATGCTGGTTGTGTGGGATGTAATAAAATGATATTTTTATATTCTCCATATACTAATGATGATTTTTATTTTTTAAATTGTGGGGATCGGAAAAAACTGATTCATGAATGCAATATGATGATGACAAAAAAATGGTTCAATTCCACAAATAAATTCGCAAAAGCTAGTCGAGCGGAAGGTGGATATTTATTTGAAAATTGTAACTTGAAGAGGGTTGAATTAACTGAACCTCAATTAACTATGATTCAATTATGTCATGGGAATAATACAATTAATAAAGATCAGTTCAAAGAAAATAAATTAGAAGAATTTAAGATAAGTGAAGAATTTTCAAAATTTATTATAAATATTATGGAACTCAAAAAAGTGTCCGAGATAGATGCCCAGAAAAATTCATTATAAACACTTTATCTTTTTTTTTGTTTAAAAAATGAATTCTATCCCAGACACTTTTTATATTTTATTTTGAAACAATATTCTTAATTTATAAGAAAAACATTTCCATAATGAAATTTAATAAATAATAAAAAAAATTAATAATTATCAGAAAATTATTTTATAAAGTTATAATAAATACAATGAGTTTTATTCCAGAAGTTAAAGTTGATTTTCTCCCAAGTGAAGAAGAAGATGAAATAATTGAAGAAAAATATGAAGAAGCTGAAAAATTAAAAGTAGAATCTGAATCAGATTCAGATGAAGAAATTGTTGAACAAGTGAAAGAAGTTATATTTGAAAAGAAAGAAAAACCAAAGAAAGAACCAAAATTAAATAAGAATGGAAAAGAGAGAAAAAAAAGACCTCCCATGAGTGAAGAACATAAAAAGAAATTGCAGATGGCTCGAGAGAAAGCTATGGCTGTTCGCAAAGCCAAAGCTGAAGAAAAAAAGAAAGACAAACAATTAGAAAAAGAAGAAAAAGAATTATTAAAAAAACAGAAGGTTAAGAGAGTTCAAAAATTAAAACAAGAAGTTGAAGAAGATCCACCACAAAAAATTGAACCAAAATATCCAACTTCAACTATTACAAAAAAAGATTTAGAAGATGCACAATTAGAAGCGATTGTGAAATATGAAAAAATAAGAAAACAAAGAAAACTTGAAAAACAAGAAAGAATGAAAAAAGAAAATGAAGAACAACAATTAAGAAACACTTTGATGAGAGCGGTTCAACCACCAAAAGAACACAACCCTTTCTCTGGTTGTTATTAGTTTAATTTAAATTTTTTTTTATATTGTTTAATATTAATATTCCTATTGGTTGATGCCCCCCATAATATATAATAGCTTAAGTAACCAGCCGACATATAATTCCCCTTCTCCAAATCTTTTTTATGACGCTCTCTGTATTTATTCCTTTGTTTCTTGTCTTTACTTATTGTATAGTCTGAATATCTGTCGTCGCCGAATTGTGTGGTTTTTATCTTCTTTCCTTTATCATCGAAAAAAATAGCCTTTAATTTTTTATTTTTCGCCGTTCCCTTTTCAATAGTCATTTTCATATTTATTTAATATATGAAAATATAAAAATATATGTTATAAAATTATTTTAAAGATTGAAATCCATTTTCATCAACATGAACTTCATAATCACTTTCAGAAGTGGCTGAACCTTCATCATCAGAATATTTATCTTTTTTAATAAATTTTGGAGGTTTATAATCTTCATCGATCTTAATATGTTCTTTGAATTCTTGAATTAAATCTGGTCTTCCATGCATAGCTAGAATTGAAACAATTTCTTCACAACTAATTTTGTCCATTTATATTATAGATTAGAAAAAAATTTAAGATAAAAACACATCTTCAAAATCTTTAATTTTAACATCAGATTTTTCCATAATTTTTCCACATTCGATCAAGAAATCATCGGCACTCCATTCCTTTGAAAAATTACAAGAAACTAAATCAATCCACCATTCCAAGTCACCCTCGTGACCTTCCCAACACACAACTTTCCAATCATTCAATTCAACACATTTCTTAATTTTCATAAGTTCTTCATCTGTGAATTTTCCCATTTTATATTATATAAATATAAATTATTTTTATTATATTTTATTTTTTTTTCTTTTTTTCGTCTTTATTTCCATCCATTATTTCTTGAATTACATTTTGAGGAGTTTTTCTAATTTTTTGAATTTTATAAATAACAGCTGACCTTTCATCGATGTTTGCATATCTTCCATCAGAATCATGAATGGATGTTGTAATGTCGGAGACCATAGTAGGTCTTGTAATTGTAAAAATTAAATTACTTGGATTTCCCATAAAATAATCATTAGCCGCTGAATATTTATCGACTATTGAAATTATTGGAAGTTGTGATCCAGTTGGATTTCCACCTAGAGCTGTGAAACCTTCCAACAAAGAACTTCTTATTTCATAATAGGGTTTGAGAACAGATTTTTGAATATTAGAAGCAATGATAGAATTAGATTGTGTTTTGATAGAAATTTCTGGAAAATGAGCAACTGGGCTTCCAATAGCTCCCGTTGGTCTGAAAGCGTAATGTTTCACGGGGTCATCACCAGAATTATCTGTATAACTTAAATAAGTTTCATAACTAATAACATTATTCGGATATGGAACACTTGTATAATACATATTGGCGTTAAAAATATTTCCAACATAAATTTTAGAATCAGTTGAAACAATTTCAGCGTTGGTTGTGGGGCGATATAATCTATCACTATTATCATTATTAATTCTTTTGGTTAAAACATTTTTAGCGGAGGCTGGAGCTACAACTTCTTCATAAGAAAAACCTAAAATATCCCATAAATTATTTTTCCAATTTTCTTCAGATAATCCCCAGTTGTCAATATATATCCCTCCATGAGAATCAAAAATTTCATAGGGTTCAATATTATCATTATGTTTTTCAATATTATTTCTATTCAATCCAGTGTTGGCTATATTTCCATTAACATCATCGGCAGATTTCGGAAAAAGACCATTTACAAAATCTTGATTAAATCTTGTGTATGGTTTAAATGTTGGAGAATAACCAAATTGAGGTGGTCTTGGATTAATCTTATAAACAGAATCTCCAGCATCACCATTTTTTTCTGGTGGAATTAATTTATTTAATGATCCCAAATTAACCAAGGATTCATTATTAATTGAAGTTAAAGCACAACCAGCCATAAATCTGTTTCCAATATTATTTCCAGTGTGCAACCTTCTTATTTCAAATCTGTTAGATGTTCCATTGTAATCAAAGGCGGGATTATTAGCCCCGATATATGTCATGGTTTTATATGGTGTCAAATCAATTCCAGCTGTGGTTGAATTTCTATTAGCCAAAAATGGAGTCGTTAGAGATTGTTCTGGATTAGCGGGATTTCCAGATGAATTAACAATTCTATTTTGAGAACCAATATCAGATTGACTATATCCAGAGAAAGGTGTTACAATAGAAGTTGTGAAAGCTGTAGAATGTAAATCATAACCAATTCTTCTATTTCTTTCGATAATTTTAAAATCAGTGACTCCATTATTAAATGGAGTTGTAAATAATGAAGGGGGCATTCCCCCAATTTTATTTATTTCAAGTTTTATATAAAATTTTCTAACAATTGGATCTGTGGCGGAAGCTCTAGTGAAAAGAAGTTGAGGTTTTGCAAATCCCATCATTAATCCATCAACCAATTGATCATAATCTTCACCTTCAATAAATTCATTTTCAGTTGATTCATCATATTCAAAAACAATTATTCCAGATGATTTATTAACATCTTGAACACCAGTTTCTTCTTTGAAATTATCTTCTCCAAGTTGAGATTGAAATGGAATCGCCGCATTATTAGTTTGACTTGTATATTTATTCATGTGAAGAAATCTAGAATTTTCAATTGTGGGATAAGCTTCAACATTAACATTATTTAAATCAATCGCATCATCAGAATAATCAACAGAATTTTTAAAAGAATCCCAAATTTCTGGATATAATTTTTGTGTATCCAAAAATTTCTTAATTGTTTTTAAATTTTCAAGTGTATATTCGACATTAAGAACAACTGGATAAGTTTCATTAATCTCATAATATCTAGTGGGTGGGTCTGTATTTGGTAATTCATATAATATTTGAAGACCTTTAAAATAATCACCTTGAAACCATTCACTAATGGATTCTGCAAGATTATTTTTAACAACAAGGGCGGATATAACTAGTGTTTCCATCATTTCCAATCCCGCTTCATAAATTTCGGGTCTTTTAATTCCAATATAACCAAATGAATTTATATAATCAAGACTTTCTTGAGTAACTTGGGCTGGAGTGGATTTAATTCCAGAAACAAAATCCGCATGTGTGGTAGAATTAAAATCATATAAATTTTGAGAATTAATAGGTTTATATGTTGTTGATTCGATTAATTTTGTAATTGTTCGATTGAAACCAGCTCCATCTTTAACTTGGAAATTGATAGGTTTTTTAGTTTCTGTTAATTGATGGGTTAATGATTGTGCGACAGAAGCGGGTGTATTGAAACCCTTATTAACTTCCAAATCAATTCTTTCTCTAACTCTCAAATATCTTCTTTCAGAAAATATTCCATTCACAGAATTTTGTGGAAACATTCTGACAACTTGGGCATTTAAAACAACTAGATCAGCTGAATAAATTATTTCATCAAAAATAAATAATGTGAATCTAGTATTATCGCATCGTTGTTTATAATATAAATTTCCACCTTCATCTCTCTGTTGTGTCCAATCTGTATCAATAAAAATATCTGGATTAACTGAATATTTACACATTCCATCGGTTACTGAATCCGCTCTTGTAAAATGAGTTGAAGTATCTGTTCGAGGTGCGGCTCTTGTATAATCACCTTGGCTAAATCTTCGGGGATGTTGAATATAATTTGGATATTCATTAGAAGTTATATAATATCCAATAATCAATGGAACTAAATTATCTCTCAAATCAACAACTTCATTTTCTTTTTTTTGTGTTAAAATTTTTCTAAAATATCCCAATCGATAATTAGGATCAAATGTAGTAGATTTTTTATAAAAATATTCACTCTTCTGAATATCAGTATAAGTTGGAACAATATTAGAACCTCTGACTGAACCTTTGAATTCTATTGTGTCAGATTTTCCAGCACCAACTTCAGATATGAAAGCCCTTTCAACTGACACTTTATCACCAACATCCAATCTTATGGTCTGTTGAAGAGGGTTTGTGAATACAGCTGGATTTTCATCATTTCCACTTCTAGATTCTACAGAAGCCGACCTATTGCAATTTAAAATTTTAATGTCGGAATATTCGCTCATATTTATATTATGAGAATATAAAAAAATTAGATTAAAAAAACATATTAAATTTTAAGTCGTTGTTTTGATAATTCAACATAGTTCTCATTTATTTCGTAACCGATGCAACTGCGATTCATTTTTTGACAAACTGCGGCTGTTGTTCCAGAACCCATATAACAATCCAAAACAACATCTTTCTCTTCTGTGAAAGTTTCCAATAAGTTCTCAACAATAGATTCTGGAAAAACAGCGTTATGACCTTTATATGATGCGACCGATTCATTAATAATATTTGTTTTATGATTTTTATTCTTATATTCAATATGAGGTGAATTACTCAAAACAAAAATATATTCAATAGCGTTTGTCAATCTATTTCTTAAAGGGATCGGGTTTTTTTTATTCCATATTATAATATCGACAATAAAATATCCACATTTTTCTCTCAATCTGTTTATAATGTCAAATGGTCTCATGATTCCAGTTTCTGCATAAGAAAATCCCAAATTTAAACAAATAATTCCTTTCTCTTTTAATTTTGGTTTTATCAATTCCATTATGTCAATAATATTATATAATGGCTCTGAAAAATCGCTTGTATAATGACAACCTTTTCCCCTTTGATATTTTTTCCCAGCGTTGAAATATGGTGGAGAAGTTATAACACAATTTATTGATTTGTCTTCTTCATTTTTTATAAGATCCAAATTATTTCCATTTAATAATTTTATCATTTATTAAATAATATATAAAAAAATTAGATTAAATAAACATATTAATTATTCAATAATATTTTTAGACTTTAGAAGATTATATTTAGTTTCATGTTTCTCAATAAACTTATCAACATTATCTTTTTTTCTGTAATAGTTAAATAAATTTTTCGCTGAAACAAGTTCTTTATTATCTTGATATTTTTTGATTTTATTTTCCTTATTTTTTTCATAATGAGCCTTGGCTCTAGCTCGATTTTTCAAAATAAATTCTTCTTTATTTTTAGATGTTTCATGATAATATTTGTTCTCCCTCATTCTCTTTTTTTTGTAAGATTCCAAAATTTTGTGAATTTGTTGATCGGATAATTCCATTCTTTTTATTTATATATAATACATATATTTTTTTTAAATCATTTTAAACTAATTTCTTCCGAATATGGAAACAAATTATTGTTTTTCCACTCAAAGCAGTGCAAAATGTTTCATTATCATAAACAATATCAACATCAAAAGAATTCACATAAATTTCTTCTGTATTATTTAAATCGATATAAGTTTTTTCATGTGGTTCAAAATATAAAGCACCAGTATCATTTCCACTATTATCGAACCTTGGAAGGTGAGCAACAATTTTAGAAATTGAACCTTGTCTAGCGTTGAGAGAATTCTGTGTGAAATTATTTAATCTAACAAATAAAGAAGCTCCACTTGATAATGTGGGAACAAGTTCAGATTCTATTGTAATCGGATGAGCACCACTAGCGGAAGACGGGACTGAAACTGGGCGACCAGTAAATCCAAGAGTCTGTTGAGAATCACAAGGAGCGGTTATAACATCTCCATATTGTTGGGATTTTGCAGTGATTAATGTGTTTATGTAACCATCCATCGTTCCAGAAGCACTTCCAGATGCGACCACATTTTTCGGAGCGAGAATTGTAGATGAACCTCTATTCATAAAATTTCTCATATCAACATTAATCGCTTGTGGAACTTGACCTTCATTTTCACAATATCCAAACCAATCATAAGTGGGATATCTATTGTCAGAATAACTTGGATAAGATGTATAATGTGAAACAGATTCAAGTGTTAATGTTTTAACATTCCCCCGAGGAATTGCAGCAAGAGTTGGATATAAAGCCCATTTAGCACAATTTACTGGATTAATAAATTGATTCTTTCCCGCCGCTGGTTTCGCACCACCTTCTCCATCAGAAGTAGAACGCATGGTTGTGAAATCACAAAGCAAAGTTGCAGTATCATCAGCAGTAAGCATAAAAATTTTTACTTCTTCTCCATCCAATTCAAACTTAACTTTTGTATAACTAGAATTATTATCTTTTAAATTATATTGAGTCGTAAAATTAGTATTCCAAGCTCCATAATAAACAACTTCATTCATACAAAAATCATCTCCAGAACCCCCCGACTGATAAACATAAAGATTCTGACCAGCTCTCGTAATACAAACATCAAAAAAAGCACCAAATCCACTAGTGCAACCTCTTTTAAAATGGCTTCCCGTATTACTAGAACTTCCGACTTTAAAATATTCTGGAGTAAAATAAGTAACTCCCATATTATCTTTTTGATTACATATTCTTGATAATCCGCAAGTAAAAATTGATTGTTGAGATGTCGATGCGTTCGAACCAGAAAAATCAAAAATACATGTCCCTTTATTTTGTGATATAGGATATTCTCTATTTTGAACATAAAAACCTTCATTTGAATCAGAAGTGGAAACAACAGACCCGCCGTTCGCTGTAAATAGCCCAGTTTGATTTTCACTTACATCAAAGAATCCATTATCAATAGTCGCTCCCGTTCTTGTTGTGTTGGCGGTGGCTTGGGTGAAAGTCCATTTATAACCTTTGAATGTGTTGGATTCAAATAGAGGTTGAACATTTATAGAAGCGGATAATGGGTCATCACCTTTAACAAGATTGGGATGAAAAGCAACCTCCGCTATTGATTTTTCTAGATCATCAGCAAAATCTTCTGTATTTCTAGAAGTTCTTTTTCCATCTCTGAAAGCTTGACCAGTTCCACCAATTCCAAAGAAAGGTTGATATGGTGTGTCTTCAATTGTCTGACCATCTGCAATCGGAACACCATAATAATGACAATAACCAGTGTTCGTTCTATCAACAACCATCAAAGAATTCTTATTTATCTTCGCAGATTGAAGAGATATTTCACTATTAGCTGGAATTTTATAAGTATTATTCAAATGATTCTGATATGAGAAAGGCTTGAATACATTTGAAGTCTCAACATCATCTTGTCCAATATTGGAAGTAATAACTAAACTCATTTTATATTATATTAATATAAAAAATATTTAGAAAACTTTTTTAAAATAAAATATATTTAAAATAATATATTATGAAAAAATCGAAAAAAATAGTGAATGTGAAACCAGTTCAAAATCATGATAAGATTCAGATCGATATTCCAAAAACATTCGAAAAAGAAAAAGAAGTTAAACCTCAAGATGTTTTTGAAGGTTACAAAAATAAAAATAATAAGAATAAAAAATATTAATTAAAAATCATCATCAAGTTCTAAATCATCATCATCTTCATCATATTTATAATCATAAGATTGCATTTCATTCCATTTTTCTCTTGCGTCTTGAAGAGTTGGTGGAATCCAAAAAATTCTTCTAGAACCCTTAAATTGAATTTTCTTTTCTTCATATAAATTTCCGAGACATTTATTTCTTAAATCATCAAAGAATCTATTGTTCTGAAATTTCCTTGTGTCACTATTATAATGAGAATAACAATCATAAATCCATTCTTTATAATAAATTGAATGTTTTTCACTTTCACCTTTCTTTTTGGCTTTTGTTCCACATTTTCTTGGATCTTCATAAGAATCTTGTTCTCTCCATAATTGTCCCCATTCAACAAAATCTCCTTGATAATTAAAACCCCCTTCTTGCATAATTTCATTCCACCAAGAAAGAACTGAATTCCAATTTCTTTCAACTTGTTTTTGAAGAAGATTTGTTTTCTTAAAAATCCTTGGATTAAAATCTTGAATATCTCGATTATAAAGAACCTTCGCAAAAGCTTCAATTGGAATATCAAGAATTCTTTGAACATATTCATTTTTTTCTTTGGTCATTCTTTTGGATAAAAAATCATTTAATTCTAAACAATAAAATCGTCTTGTGTCTTCATTAGCTCCACAGAACCAATCATTATTGGTTGTGATAATGTAATTCGCATAATCATCAATAACATAATTTTCTTTATTTTTTTTATTGATTGTTTGTCGTCTTTCTGTAATTTTATTTTTCACAATTCCTTCAAGTTGTTTATCTCCACCCCAAAAGGCTTCATCGAGATTCACAAGAATTTTTCCTTCGAGTTGTCCATTAAAATCTCCAAATAAAAACTTCGCATTTGAATTTTGACAATAATGGTCATCACCAATAATTTTTCCAAGAATATCAAGAATGATTCCCTTGCCTCCACCTTCTCCAGATTTCAAGGCTAGAAGAACACCCATTTTAATGTGTGGTTTTTGAATGATATGTGAAATATAATTCATAACATATTCGAAGGCGTTTTCATCATTATTACACCATGATTTTCTAATGTGTTCAACAATAGGTTCTGCATCATGTTCATTAAATTGGTCAGCTTCTTCTTTAGAAATATTGAATCCATTCCATAAATTAAATATGTCTTCATTTGGTTTTTCTCTAGGGTCAAAATCAATCGCTCTAACTTCCCTTCTTTTTGACCATTCACACCAATCTTTAAAGGGATTGATTCTTTTCTTTTTCTTTTTTCCATCTTCATCTTCATAAGTTACTTCAAAAATTTCTTTGAGAAAATGATCCTTTGCTTTTGCTGGTGTTTTTAGAAACCAACAATCCTTAATTAATTTTGTTTCATTATCTTTTATAATTATTTTTTTATCGAGAATAATATAATCACCAGTTTCTTTCACAAAAATTAATTTTTTATTTAGTTCTTCCAACATTGTTTCAAGAGCTTTCTTGACAAATAATCCCTTTCGTGGTTTGGTTTCATCATCTCCATCATTATCTTCCCAAAATTGAAGTCTCTTTGCATAATTATCATTCCAAGTTTTTTTGAATATTGTTTCAAGATTTTCATTTTTGTCTTCTGGTTTGTATTTGTCAAATAACTTTCTCAAATATGTTAAACCTAATTTATTTCCATTTTTCTTTTTTCCAAATGATTTCCATTTTTTTCTTAATTCTCCTTGACCTTCATAATTTCCATCATCTTCTTTCGACCATTCATCATATAAACCAAATCCAATATTATCACCACCAGTAATATTATGAATAGCCATTCCAACTTTTAACCATTCATTATATTCAAAAACATCTTCATTTTGACAAACATCTAGAATTTTTTTGATTTCATCTAAATTATAATTTTTTTTTATTTCTAATGGAGGCATATCATCTTCTTCTTCTTCAACAACTTCTTCTTGTTGTTCAACAACTTCTTCTTGTTGTTCAACAACTTCTTCTTCAACAATAACTTCCTTCTCATCATCAGAAGTAGTTGGAGAAACTGGTGGAGAATAATCAGAGGGAATTTTTAAAACTTCTGGAATATTTGTTAAACCATTTGATTGAATGACATGTTTAGTTAAATCATATTTAAAATTTGTTGGAATGAAAGTTCTTGCATCCTTGGGTTTATTGGAATGAATGGCTCTCATATTCCCTCCGTCTCGATAAACTCCCTTATCAATATTGGGATCATTAAAAATATTTATTTTCTCATTTAATTCTTTTAATTCTGGAATTGAACATTCATAGTTATTAATAACAAAATGAAATGAAATTGAATGTCCATATTTATCTGTCTTAACAATTGTTTTTTTCTTTGGATTTTCTTTATCTCTAATAGTTTTAGATGTTACTTTAGATTTAGCTCCGTGAGATTCTGCAACAGCTATTTTTCCTTTGGGATAAATCTTGGAGAATAAATCAAAATATTTATCGTGATATGGTTGTATATGTTTTTTCCAATCATCTCCATGACCTTCGAACCATATATCAATATCATAATAAGGTTTGACTTTAGATTTGTAATCAGTCCATTCAAAAAAATATTTATAACATTTTCCAATATCATCTTTAATTATTTCATTTAATTCTTCTTCTGTCTTAATGTTAATTGGTTCAACAAAGGCTTTAAAATTATTTTGACCTTTGAAATTTTTGAATTGCATATTATATTTATTAACACTCATTTTAATATTATTACATAATTCTTTTTTAAATAACTTTTCTTTATCCATTTATATTTATAACATAGAAAAAAATATTGAAGAATTAACGCAAATAACTTAAATAATTCAATATTACAGATTATTCGATATATTTAATCTTAAATTATACCCTATAATCATTAATTATACCCATTTTAGCACTTAAAGAAGTATTAATTTCGAAATTAATGTATCTTTAAACCATATTTTAGACATAATTATAGTTTATTTCCATATTTAATACTTAAAAGAAGTATAATTTAAGTTTAATACTTAAAAAAATAATATATATTAATTATAAATAGAGAAAATGTTTGAATTCAATGAACTTCCAAATGATATTAAGAATTTAATATTTCAAAACAATCGGGCTTGGACTTCAAATGAGATTCGAAGAAATAAAAGAAATTTTTTAGAAGTTCTTGATCATATTGCAGAAGTATCTGAAACAACATGTCAAATATTTTATGATGAAGATGAAGAAGATAATATAATTGATAATAATTGGGGATTTGGAAATGCAATGATAGAATGTATTAATGATGAGAATCTGACAAATAAAATCGATGATTATTATGAAGAACAATTGGAAGGACTTTGTTAGTATTTAAAAAATAAAAATATATAAATCTTATATAGAGAAAATGATTTATAATGGAAGTGAAGGTTCTTTGAATTTATATTACAAAGGTTTGTTGATTTCTTCTTATCCATTAACAAAGAAGAAAACATTCGAAAACTATTTTTATCAAGGAGAACACATGATAAGACAATCATCTGGAATCCCAATCAAAGCTCAAATAAAAACTTATATTCATTTCTTAAATATAATACATAAAAGAAAATTAAATAAACAACCTATAAGAAGAACAGATCATATATATTTCTTGAATTGTTTATTTGCATTAATGAGATTAAAAATAATAGAAGATGATGAAGCTAATGGTTATTTAATTATGAAGAAGAAGAAATAATTTATTTTGGAAACTTAACTTTATATTTTTCAGTTATACTTTTATCAACTTTTCTCGCATTCCCTCCCAGAATGTAAGAATACATTCTCGCATATGCCCAAGATTGCGGTGTTTGATTGGGTTTCGATCCAGAAGATCTATAAGCCCCCTCTCCCTTCTTAAAAACTTCATCTAAAGCTTTGAATGGAATCCCAGTAACTTTTGCAATATTTCTTTTACTTCTTCCACCTTTCATTTCATCTAATTGTTTTCCATATTTTTTATTAAATTTTGTTGTCCATGTTGATTCTTTATTTGGAGCTGATGTTTTTGGTCTGGGCTTCCCTTCAATAATAGATTTAACTTGTTTCTTTTTTTCTTTACCTTTTAAATTTCCTACATATGTTTTCGGAACATTCTTGGATTTTCCTTTATAAGTTATTTTTGTTTTTTCAACCATTTTATTTTATCATATAATTTAATTGTCTTCTGATAATAATTTATTTATTGGCTTGATGTATTCTTGCAATATATCAACACAATCATCTATTTCTTCTTTACCTCTATCCCATCTCCCTCTTTTATTTATTTCGAATGGGCTTGATCTATGTTCCCAACCAACAACGCCATCTTTACATCTCCACAAATAAAAGATTCTTAAATTCGGATTCTTCTTTAAGATTTCATCACCTTTAATTAATTTATTTTTTCCGAAAAATAATGTTGGATATTGTTTCTTGAATATTCTTCTTGTTTTCATTTCAATAAAATATTTTTCATTATATTTATCATATTCATAATATTGTCCCATCTCTGGATTATTCTTTGAATTGAATAATGTTCCAAATATTTCTTCAAGAAATTCATGTATCTGTTCTTCTGATTTGAATCCATAATTTAAATCGATTGCTTTTTGATTGTTCATTTATTATAATATAGAAAAAAAAATCTAGAATTTAACCTTAAAAAGTGTCCGAGATAAAACTTGAAAAAAATACATTATAACAAATATATGTTTTATTATGTCTTAAATTTAAATTCTATCCCAGACACTTTTCAATCAAATGTAATAATTATGGGATCTTCTTTTGTTGCAACTCTTATCTTAAGATTATAAATATATGATTTCTTCAAGACTCTCTTCTGAACCATTTCTTCTTCTACTTGTTCAGAAATAACTGGATTTATATGATTGATACAATATAAAGATTTATTGTATAATTTACATGCCCTTCGAATAGATGGAATATCTCCCCATTTACAAATCGAGATTAGATCATTATAAACATCTTGATGTGTTCTATATGTGGAATCATTTAAATTACAACCTTCAAGACAATATTTAATAATTTTTTTAGCTTTGAACATTATAATTTGTTTATCTTGAATTGTTGGTCTTTGTTTTGTTGTTTCATTCTTTAAATAGTCTAGAAGTTCAGTTTTATTTTTTATTTTATCATTATATTCAACTTTCTCAATATATTGTTCTATCTCTGAACAAATTTTTCCTTTTGAAAAATCATGATCTATCTTAACTTTCAATTTTGAAAATAATTCAATAATATCTTTTTTTGAATGTGACTTGTGAATAAACATTTTTTTTTATAATATATAGAATATTTTATTTTTCTAATATATACTTAAAATGGTTGAGAAATATCAAGTGAAAAACAAACTGAAAATGGTGAAGAGACAAAAGAATGGTGAATTAACCACTCCAGAAATTCGAAAACTTATTAAAGCTCATAATGTTCTTGTTAGTATTAAAATTCCAAAGGGTTCAAAGAGAGCTGACATTATTAAACTTGTAACTGATGCGGGATATAGAATAGACCATGAAAATGCTAAAATGAGACCAGTTGCAAAAGGGAAAGTAAAAAAGATGAAAGTTGTTAGTCAAAAAACAATTGTAGAAGTTCTTCCAAAACCAAAGACAGCTGAACAGAAGAAAGAAGCCAAGAAAATGAGAGAAAAAAAGAAAGAAGAAACAGAAACTAAAGCCTATGAAAAAAGAAAGAAACAAGTTGATGCGATTGAAAAAGTGAAGGCTCGAAGAAAGAAGGGAGAAATAAAAAAACCAACAAAAACTAATGTTCCCATTTTTGATTCATTTCCTAAATTAAGAAAATATTTTATTGAACAGATAAATAAATTTATGAAAAATGAGGGAATGAAATTTGTTAATAAAATTAAATCTCCAAAAATGACAGAAAAAGATTTAAAAGATGGAAGAAGAGCTATAAGAAAATTATATTCAGAAAAAATTTTCACAATTCTAGATGATAATGATGAATTATTTGAAGAATTAGATGATGATTCAAAATTCGAGGAATTAGAAGAAATATATGATAAAAGGTTTGAACCGATTTCCAATAGAGTCTTCGAAAGACTCAAAGAATTAAAAAAGAAATAATTTATTCATCATCTTCTTGAGGTTTTTTAACATAAGTATCTAATGCAACTTCTTTCGAATGTCCCATTATCTTGTTGTCTTTTTCAAGTTCTTCTTTCATATCTCCATATTTACTTGACAAATATATTTTTCTTAATAAAGTTGTCGATATGGACTTTCCCATATACTTCTTGGAAAATTTTAATAATTGTTTTGATAATTCTGTTCTTGTTAAAGGTTTCCCAGTTGAAGATTTAAACAATACTCCCATCCCATTTATTTTTAAATAATATCTTAATAATTTCTTAACATTCTTATCTTCTATTTCAATTTTTAATTCTTCATATTTTTTTGATGTTTTGTATTTATTCAATACAAAAAACATTCCACCTTTATGAACAACAAGATAATTATTTTCTTCTTTCTCTGAATCAGATAATTTATTATATTCTCTCTTGGATATGGCTTCCATTCCAGCTACATCATTTCTCATTGGATATTTAGAATATATTGTAAATAAAATATATATTTGAAGAAGATTCATTTCTTTCTTTGTTATTTCATCTTTAGTTTTCTTTTTGATTGGTTTTAATTCTACCGCCATTTTATTGATCATATCATAAACTTCTTCTATGGTTGCAAAATTCTTTGATTGTTTATCAGATATAACACCAGAACTTTGTTCTTCTTCATATTTAGAATTAAATCCATCTCTTATTTTTCCATATTCTTCAATTAAATCATCATATTTTTTATCATGATTCAAAGCCATTAAAAGAACAATAATCGCATTCAAAAAATTTCTTTGTGTTGTGTAATGTAAATTTTCAATCTTTTCCATTACTTTGTCTGGATCAGATAAGAAATCAAAATTATCAGTATCGAATAATTTCTTTAATTTCTTGAGATTTGTGTCATATTGTTTTATTGTGGAAGTCTTCAATTGAGGTCTAGATTTTTGAATTTCTTCAACAGAATCTTTTGAATTAATTTTCATTATACTTTATATAATAAAAGATTTTTTATTTTAAATAAAAAAACGAAAAAAAATAGATTAAAAAATTAATTTAAATATCTTTATTATGAATATAATTCAGAATTTCATTTTGAGTTTTTATTATATCTTGGAGAAGTTTTGTTAGTTCCATCTTTGTTTTTTTTTCTTTTAAATAATTTAATCTCATTTTTTTATATTCTATTTCCCATTCTTTACATTTTGAACATTTAGAACATTTTAAACATTTATTCATAATATAACTTAACATTTATATTATTTA